>WUUC01051453.1_pt1 | contig 10613 bp, 9 predicted proteins | sample 6278441 | NCBI WGS metagenome assembly WUUC01 (sample SAMN13675441, study PRJNA597444) | soil metagenome | isolation source: soil | place: USA: Washington | collected 2017-10 | reverse complement strand
TGGGCAAAGCCCAACGGGGCCCACCCTCACCACGAGGGTCGCGCAAGAGCGCTCCCTTTCAAGACCGTGACGGAGAGCGTGCTTGGACGCGCACCGCCTTGCTTGCAGGGTTGCGGCGCGCTCCTGAGCGCAAGCGCCTTCTCTCCTAGCTCCGTTCCGAGCAGTCAGGCCGCCACGCTGCGGTGCACTCTTGCCGCCTTGCGCGCCGGATGTGGGCGCAGATGCCTCGGGGCGGATTGGAATGAACGAGCGATCGGCGCTGTTTTAGGGCGAGACACTTGCGGCGTATGGGGCGCGATCTGCGCGGCTTCTTACCGGTTGTCGCGGCCGATTTCAGCCCCATGTTGGTCGCCACACGCGGCGGCCTACGCGCCCGTTACAGAAGGAGCTTGCGCATGAGTGCCGTGCTCGATCGCTACATGACGGAGCTGCAGGCGTATGCGCTGCTCGACAAGCGGCAAGAGCGCGCGCTCGCGCAGGAAATCGAGGCGCTCGTCGTCGAGCACTGGCGCGCGCTCGTCTCCTACGGGCCGGCGCTCGATGTGATCGAGCGCGCTGTGCACGCGGCGACCGAGACCCACACGCGTGTGCTCGCGCCGCTACGCGCCAGCAGCAAAGCCAGCAGCCGCGCGCCCGCCGCCGCGGCTTGCAGCGCTGCGGCCAAGCGCCTTCACCGCCTCGATAAAGACGCCGAAGCGCTCAAGGCCGCAGACGGCGCCGTGCGCGAGGCCTTTGCCGAAGATGGGCGTGCTCAGCGCTACCTCGCGCGAGTCGCGATCGCGCGCGGCGCGCAGCTGCGCGCCAAGAGCCGCTTCGTCGCAGCCAACCTGCGCCTCGTGATCGCGCTGGCGCGTCGCTACAACCACGGCTTGATGCCGCTCGACGACTTGGTGCAAGAAGGCAACCTCGGGCTGATGCGCGCGGTCGAGCGCTTCGATCACCGGCGCGGCTTTCGCTTCAGCACCTACGCCGCGTGGTGGATCCGCCACGGCCTCAACCGCGCGCTCTCCGACAAGGCGCGCCTTGTGCGCGTGCCGGTGCACGCGCTCGACGACTACGCCAAGGTCGGCCGCGCGATCGATGCCGCCGAGATGCGTGCGGGCAAGCCGCCCAGCAACGAGGAGATCTGCGCCGCGACCGGGCTCACGCCCGACAAGCTGCTCATCTTGCGCTCGCACGTACGGCTCGCCGAGCCGATGTCGCTCGACCGCGAGCTGCGCCACGACAGCGACCAGACCATGCACGACATCTTGCCCGGGCCCGAGCAGCCCGACGCCGATCGCGCGATCGACTTCGGCACCCAGCGCGCGCAGCTCGAGCGGCTGATGACCGGCCTGTCGTCGATCGAGGCCACCACGCTGCGGCTGCGCTTCGGCTTGGGCGGCAGCGACGAGCTGACGCTCCGCGAGATCGGCCTCAAGTACAACCTCTCGCGCGAGCGCATCCGCCAGATCGAAGGCGACGCGCTGCGCAAGCTGCGCCGCGCGATGAGCGCAGAGCAGCCCGGCAACGACGACGGCCAACAGAAGTCGCTCTCCGCGGCTTGCTAACTACTCGATGTTCGTCGAGAGCGTGCCGCCTGACGGCTCGGCGACGAGCAGCGGGCGCCAGCGCGTGTCGCCTTCCAAGAAAACCTTCTGGAAGGCGAGCGCGTACGAGCCCGAGCGGCCCATGCCTGCGTCCTCGGGGCCGAACCAGGCGAAGTGGGTCGCGCCCGGGATGGTGAGCATCATCTTCGGCGTGGTCTCCGGGATGCCCAGGTACGCGTAGCTCGACATGTTGCAGTCGGCGACGCCGTCGCTCTCACCGCACAAGAGCAGCGTCGGCGTGGTGACGCCGGCACCAACACCACCCCACGCCGCTAGGCCGACCGATGTCATGAGCGAGGCATCGGTGCCGGTCGCGATCGTGGTGCCGCCGCCGCCCATCGAGTAGCCCGACGTGCCGTAGCGACCCGCGAGCTTGCCGAACAGCGGGCTGCCGCTCTTGTCGTTCTCGCCGTCGAGCTCTTCGATCGCGCCGAGCAACGCCGCAGCGCGCAGGTTCGGGTCATCGAAAGCGCCCGTCCACGTGATGATCGCGACGATGCCGTGCGACGCGTAGAACGAACCCCAAGAAACCATCTCGGGGCCGGTGTTCGTGAGACCACCGCACACCGCGACCGCCGCGAACGGCGGCGTTGCATCGGTGGGGAAGTACACATCGCCGGTGGTGAGCGAGAGCATGTCGGTCGCGTAGCGGCCATCGTCCGCGCTGAGCGCGCTTGGCGGCTCGTCGCGGCACAAGCAATCGCCATCGGGGCAACAGTCGCCGTCGAGCATGCCGCCCATCCCGCCGGTGCCACCCACCCCGCCGGTCGTTCCGCCCATGCCGCCGGTCATGCCGCCCATCCCGGCCGACATCCCGCTCGCACCTCCGCTCGGCAGCATGCCGCCGACGCCGCCGCTCGGGACGATGCCGCCCATGCCGCCGCTGACCGCCCCGCCCGCACCACCGCTCGCGTTCATGCCGCTTGCGCCTGCGGTTGCCGACATGCCGCCCGCGCCACCCGCGCCGCCGGTGGCGAAGCTGCCGCCCACTCCGCCGCTGCTTAAGCCGGACTTATCGCTCTCCGCTGCGCTACCGCAGCCCACGACCCACACGGTTGCGGCCACCCAAAAGAGGCCATTTCGCACTGCTGTCGCGCCCTGCATTTGCAACTTCTCCGACCTCCCCGAGCTCCCGAGGTCGAGCTGTCACACAACCGTACACAGTGGCAATGCGCGGTCGCGGCATGGGTAGCTGATTGGTGACGCCGGTATGAAGGTTGTCGCGGCGGGCCAGCCAACGGCGCGCGCTTACGAGCTGGCGTTGCCCGCTAGAGATGCCGCGTCTCGGCCGGCGCCTTGCTGAAGTCGTCGTGCTTGCCGTCGGCATAGTGCACCGGCGCTTGCGCCAGCTCTTCGTCGCTCGCGTCGTCGAGGCAGCCGAGGTTCACCGCGTGAAACGCGCCCCCGAGCTGCGGCAGGTAACCGCCGCGCGTGAACGCGCGCACGCCGCAGCGGCTGCAGAAAAGAAAGTGCAGGAACGGCTCTCCTTTAGCGGAGAGCGTGTGCTGGTAATCGGTGAGCAGCTCGGCGCCTTGCAGCAAACGAAACGCGTCCTCGACGGCAAAGGCGAACCAGAAACGCGCCTTCTTGCAGAACGAGCAGTTGCAGCGGTTGGTGCCCTTCGAGAGGTCGAGGTCGCACTCGAAGCGGACAGCGCCGCAGTGGCAGCTGCCTTGGTAGGTCTTGGTCATGCCCATACGAGTGGGCACGCGAGCCAAAATCATCGGTGCGGCGAAAAAAAGCGCGCGTGGACCTTCGGATCCAAGAAGCCGGTCATCTCGAGCACCCGGTCACCGCGCAGCGTCATCACGTTGAGCGCGCCGAGCTTGAAGTCGGGGCCTTGGTAGAGCGCCATCGCGAGCTGACCGCTCGCAAGCGTCGGCACCGCGCGCCACGCCGTCTCGAACACGCGCTCGCGCAGGAAGCGCGCGATGTCCTCGGGGCCGTCGAACCAGCTCGGGATCGGCGGCATCGTGAAGCGCGCGTCGTGCGCGAGCAGCGCGACGATCGCGTCGACGTCGCTGCGACCCCAAGCGTCGGCCATGCGCGTCACCAGCTCGCGCTGGGCAGCGTCGCCGAGCGCGCGCAGCGTCGCCTGCTGGCTCTCTTCCGGTACCCGGCGCGCGAGCACCTCCCGCGCGCGCTGCAGCGCGCTGTTGATCGACGCCGGCGTCGTCTCGAGCGCTTCGGCCGCCTCCGCCGCGCTGAGGCCGACGACCTCGCACAGGATCAGCGCCGCGCGCTGCGTCGCGGGCAAGTGCTGCAGCGCGGCGACGAACGCCAGCTCCAGCTGCTCGCGCGCTTCGTAGCTCGCGTGCGGGTCGGTCGGGTACGGCTCGATCCAGATCGGCTCGAGCAGCATCGGCTCGAGCGGCGCGCCGGGCGCCGTCGCGGGCCCGTGCTCGACCGGCAACAGCTTGCGCGGCCTGTGCGCGATCAGCTGCAAGCTCGCGTTCGTCGCGATGCGGTAGAGCCACGCGCGCAGCGAGCTGCGACCTTCAAAGCCGGCATAGCCGCGAAAGGCGCCGAGCAGCGTGTCTTGCAGCGCGTCGTCGGCGTCGGCCAGCGAGCCGAGCAAGCGATAGCAGTGCGCGTGCAGCTCGGCGCTGTACGGCGCGATCAGCGCCTCGAAGGCGCGCGGGTCGATCGTCTCGGCGGGCACGCGCGAGTCATAGCAAGCGCCCTGCTATTGCGTCATCAAGTCCGCGCGGATCGCATCGCCGCGCGTTCGGATCGTCGACAACAGCGACTCGTAGCCCTCTTCGAACTGCTGGAGCGAATACTCCTTGCGCGTGTCCATCGTGACGAACGCCTCGATCTGCGCGTGGTACGCCATCGCCTTTTCTTCGAGCTCTGCGGCCTCGTACACCTCGAGCAGCTCGCGCACCGCATCTGCGTATTGCGACGTGCACGTCGCGCTCTCGAGGCAGCGTTGAAACAGCGCGCCGGCGGTCACCTCCGAGAACTGCCGGTCACCACCGCGCGCCAGCTCGAACACCGCGATGTGCGCTTTGTCCGAGTCGCGAAACGGCTTCATCGACATGTCCATGCCCCACGGCAAGAACACGAACTTGCTCGAGGTGGGGTCGTGGTAGAGCCGAAAGTTGTTCGGGTAGAACACGGTGTAGCCGTACATGTCCCATTGATTCACCAGCGCTTCGGCCGCGGTGAACCGCAGGAAGTGCTGCACGTCGAGCACCGCATCCATGTCGGCGACGAACATCGCTGCATCGGTGGCCTCGAACACCTCGATCATCTGCCGCAGGTCCGAGCGGTCGTTCTCCAGCTCGTTGGTCTCGAGGTCGAACATCGTCTCGGCGCCGGCGACGAAGTCGACCTGACCTTCTTCGTAGAGGTTCCCGTCCTCGTCGTCGAACCAGCGCCGCAAGAACGTCTTGTCCTCGGTCTCGATGTTCGCGTACACGCCGAAAAACTCATCGTTCACGTACACGAGCGCGCTGTTGCAGCGCGGCGCCGGTAAGCCCGCCGCACGAAACACGACGTACGCGAGCCGCTCCGCCAAGAACGACGGGTCTTCCACCATGTTGTTGAAGGTCATGCGGCGTAGGCCGCGGAACGTCTGCATCGGCACGAATTCGTCGAGCTTGATCTTGAACGCGGCCTTCTGCTCGAGCGTGCGCTGGCTCGCCTCGCCTTTGATGCGAACGCCGATCTGACTGACGACCTCGTCGCCGTAGCGCAGCTCGCCGGGCGCGTACGTGTCCGGGTCTTCTCCGAGCATCGCGATCGAGCTCTCGGGCAGCGTGATGTCGAAGCGCGGCAGCATCGCTTCGTCGTAGAGCTCGGCGCTCTCGTCGACCGGCGGGCCTGCATCGGGCGCGGTGCTTCCACCTTCGCCGCCGCTCGTGCCGCCGGTCGCACCCTGCCCGGCCTGGCCTGCGCTTCCGCCGACGCCGCCCGCACCGCTCACGCCCGCGACGCCTCCGCCACCGCCGATGCCGCCCGAAGCGAGCGCGCCGCCGCTGCCCGCAGGCAGCCCGCCGCCCACGCCACCGCTCGTCTGCATCCCGCCGACGCCGCCGGACGCGGGCGCCGCGCCATCGGACGAGCACGCGCACGCACTCGTCATGCACGCGATCCAAACGACGAGCTGTGCCGCAGCGCGCACGCGAGCGTGTCTGTCACGCACATGCAAGCCTCGCCATCCCCTATTGAGCGTGAGCGCGTTCCAAGCCATCGACCGCATGCATGCTCAACGAACGAAGGGGCACAGGGAAGGCGCGGCGCGTCACCGCTCGAGTCGCAAGCATGTATTCACGAACCATCCCGCGCGCGCGGTGCAAGCGGCTCTTTGTCGCTTCGCGGCTCAAGCCGAGCCGCTCGGCCATCTCGCCGATCGTGAGCTCTTCGAAGTCGCGCATCACGATCACCTGCCTGTAGCCCAGCGGCAGCGACTCGAGCGCGCGCCCGCATTGATAGGCCGCGTAGCGCCGGATGTCGGGCCGCAGCGCCACGAGCAAGCTCGTCATCGCGACCGGGTCACCCGCGTGCGCGCCCGACAACATCTGCGTATCGACCACCGCCAAGCCCACACCCAACACGACCCGCACGATGCGCTCCATCGAGGTGACATTCTTCCTATAGAACACGGTTGCCTCCATACCTTCCTGAGCGGCGCTCGGATGGAAGAGGGGCGAGATCCGCAAAAGGATTCGCGGGGCGTGTCGATTTTCAGACGAGGGTCCGCAGCAAGGTCATCGCTGGGGCTACGCGGATACCCTCCGGCGTCGTGAAGTCCTTTTTGCCGTTGAGCGCCACCTGCCAGGCAACGCAGCTCGGGAAGCGCGCTTTGAAGTAGCGCAGGTGCGCGCTCGCCAGCTCATCCCCTGTCTTGCATTCCACCGCCAGGATCGGCTTTCGCTTTTCCGTAACGACGAAGTCCACTTCGCGGCTGTCGATGTCGCGAAAGTAGCGCAGCTCGAGATCGCGACCGTCGTGGTCCTCGTGGAAGCAGACCCACTTGAGCAAGTGCAGCGCGACGAGGTTCTCGAAGCGCGCACCAGGGCTCTCTACGAGCGTCCAATCGTAGTGGTAGTGCTTCTGTTCCTTCTTGACCGCGCGCAGCTTCGCCGCGCCGAAGGGGGCGAGCCGGAACACCGCGTAGAGTCGCTCGAGAATCGCGACCCAACGCGCGACGGTCTTGTGGCTCACCTGCAGGTCTTCACGTAGCGCGTTGAGTGAGAGCGGCGAGCCGACGAGGTCGGGCATGCGCAGCGCGAGAAGCTCGAGCGTGCCGAGGTCCTGCACGCGCTCGAGGCTCGCAACATCCTCACGTACCAGGCGCGAGCGGTATTCGCGCGACCAGCGCCGCGCCTCGCGCTCGGACGCCGAGAAGTAGGGCTCCGGAAAATTTCCCAAGCGCATCAGATCGAGGAGCTCGGAGTGCTTGCTCAAGCCGAGCTCGGCGACGGAGAGCCCGTGCAAGCGCCATAGGTGGTAGCGGCCCTGCAGCGAGTCGCCACCGTGGCGATAGAAGTCGAGACGGGCGCTGCCGGTGACGATGATCTTCTGGTCGCGCTCCTTCGTGTCATAGAGGCCTTTGATGAGGTCCCGCCACGCCCTGTACTTGTGGATCTCGTCGAACACCCACAGCGGTGATACCGGCAGACGCTGGCGCAGGATCTGCTCACGGTGCTCCGGTAGGTCCCAGCTCAAGTAGCCCTTCTGCGAGCGCCCAAGTAGGTGCTTGGCAAGCGTGGTCTTGCCGACCTGGCGAGGGCCGGTGATGAAGACCATCTTGCGCGCCAGATCCTCTCGGACGGCTGGCTCGATGTAACGCTGATCGCTTGGCAGGCGTTCGACCACGCTCGGAACGCTACGAGCGTTTTTGCCTACGGTCAAAAACACTCGCGAGCGTTTTTGACCGTAGGCAAAAACACCCTGTCACGACCAAGTCGACGGCCCCCGCTGCCGCCACCATCTGCGCCAGCGCTTGCGTCGGGTGCGCTCTCGGAGCCGCGCTGCGTGATGAACGACGCCGAAGGCTCGATCAAGACGGTCGACGCAAGCACCGGCACGTTTGGCCCCGAGCGCCTCGCTCGGCTTGATGAGCTCGCGCCCTCAGCGCTCGAGCAGCTCGCGCAGTGATCAAACCTTCGTCCACTCGACGACGATCTCCGACGCGCCATCGGCCGTGAACGTACCTTCGGCGCGTGCGCGGCCTTCGAAGCGCATGCGCTCGATGCACGCCTCACTGCCCCCAGCCCACAGCTGCAACATGCCCGGCACGCGCAGCTCGCGCGGGACGTTGTCGAATGAAAGCGCCAAGCTCGAAGGTGGCCTGTCGATCACCTTGCAGCTGCCACAGTCTTTGCTCACCAGCTCCCACGCTTGCGGCGTCATCTTGAGCAGCGAGCGCGGGCTGTTGCCGTGCAGCGCGATCGCGCCGAGACGCAACGGGCTGAGCAGCCTGCGCTCGAGGCTCAACAAGAGGTTCGCTCGCCAAAAGCTCTGCGCACCGCTCGCGCCGAGCGCATCGAAGATCGAGCTCACCAGCTCGGCGAAGCGCGCGGCCGGCATCCACTCGAGCATCCCGTAGTCGCGGATCTCGCTGCGCGTCTGCGCGCCCACGCGCTCCAGCAAAGCCTCTTGCTCGACCTGCGGCCGGCGCTTGATGCCACCGATCACCGTCTTGGCGTAGCTCGCACGTATCAGTGGCTTGCCCCCAACCATGCGTGTCGAGCCTAGCATGCGCGGGTTTGCGCCTAGCGCGGCCACGCACCTCGACGATCAGAACCGGGGTAGTGCGGTTTCGCGAGGCGCACGTGCGAATCGGGTAGAGGGTTCGCGCCAACTTGTGCCTGCCCGAGGCACCCATGCCTGCTCTGCTTGCTAGAGGCTCGCGCAGCGGCGCCGATCGTGGCTGGCACGGCCGATGCTCTCTTCCATCACGCACGACGCAGCGTGGACTTGATGCAGACGATGCAACGACTTGGATGGATGCTCGCGCTCGTCGCGGGCCTCAGTGCGTGTGAGAACGCGGACCGCGAGCCGCTCGAGCCGCTCGATCCCGAGGTCGCGTTCGTGCACGCGCTGCGCTCGCTCGACGACCTCGAGGCGCTCTCGGCGCCCGAGCAGATCAGCGGCGTGAAGTACTTGGCGCGCATCGAAGGCAAAGCCGTGCTGCCGCCGCTCGAAGCGGCTTGTTACTTCCAAAACATGCGGCGCTTCCCGTGGCACCTGCAGTTCTTGCAAAGCTTCATGCAGCTGCGCGGCGCGAGCCTCGACAGCTACCGCAGCTGGGTGCTGCGGCCGGCGACGCGCAGGCTCTGGGGCGGCACGGTGCAGAGCTGGCCCAGCGTCGAGCACCCCGAGAGCGGTGCGCGCGGCGTGATCAGCTACGACGTGTACGCAGAGCCGGGCGGGCTCGACGTGGACGACGTCGCGAGCGTGGATGCACGGCTCAAGGCGTGCATGCCCTTCGCGCACGCGCAGCTGGTGTTCGTACCGAACGCGCCCGATCAAGAAGGGCTGCTCGCAGCGCAAGCCCGTGCGCTGCGCGACGCCGGCGTTGCGGTGCTGCGGCCGCGCGACTTGATCGGCGAGCTCGAGCACGTCGCGTACTCCGAAGGCGAAGGCTACGGCTACCTGCGCGTCCTGCCGCGCGGCGAAGCGCTCAATGCCTACGGCCCGCGCGACATCGTGGTGGTAGAGAGCGCACCCAACGACATCTCGATCGTCGCTGGGCTCATCAGCATGAACCCGCAGAGCGCGCTCGGTCACGTGAACCTGCGCCTGCACGAAAAGGGAATTCCGAACGCCGCGGTGCCCTCCGTGTACGACGCAGTCTGGCTGACCGCGCTCGACACGCAGCTCGTGCGCTTGTCGGTGAGCGACGACGCGTTCGAGCTGCGCGCTGCCGAGCTGAGCGAGGCCGAAGACTTTTGGCAGGCGCATCGCCCCGACGTGCGCACGCCCGAAGCCGACCTCGAGGTGAGCGCGCTGAGCCCGCTCGACGCGCTGTCCGCGAGCGATGCGCGCGCCTACGGCAGCAAGGCCGCAAATCTCGGCGAGCTGACGCGCGTTCTCGACGCGCCGCACCGCCCCGATGGCTTCGGCGTCCCGCTGTCGCGTTACCGCGACTTCGCCGCGAGCGCGCCGATCGCGAGCGCGATCGACGCGCTGCTCGAGGCTAAAGAGCTGCGCACCGACGCAACCTTCAAGCGCACGCAGCTCAAAGCGCTGCGCGACACGATCCGCGCAGCCACGCTCGACGCTGCCTTCTCAGCGGCGTTGCAGGGCGCGATCGAAGCCGCGCTGGGCGACGCTGGCCACACCACGTACCTGCGCTTTCGAAGCAGCACCAACGTGGAAGATCTCGACGCCTTCACCGGCGCAGGCCTGTACGACTCGCGCAGCGGGTGCTTGGCGGATGACCTCGACGACGATGAGGTCGGACCTTCGGCGTGCTTGCACGCGGACAAGCGCGAAGCGCTCGAGCAAGCGCTCGACGAGCGCAGAGCAGAGCTCTTGGAACACCCGGATCGCGACTACCTCAACGCGATCATCGAAGACATCGAGGAAGACCTGAGCGAGGAAAAGCCAGTCGCGCGCGCCGTGGCCAAGGTGTTCGCGAGCTTGTGGAACGAGCGCGCGTTCGACGAGCGCGAGTACTACGGCATCGATCACCGCGCGGCGTACATGGGCCTTGCGGTGCATCCTGCCTTTGCACTCGAGCAGATCAACGCGGTCGTCGTCTCGAACCTCACGGTCGACGAGGGCGCACCGCTCTATCGCATCAACTCGCAGGTCGGCGAGCTGAGCGTCGTGCAGCCCGAAGATCCCAGCGCCGTCGCCGAGCTGCTTACGTTTCGGCGCGTCGACGACGCAGCCGAGGACATCACGCAGCAGCTCGGCTCGTCACTCGTGCCGGAAGGCGAGCAGGTCTGGCCGCGCGACGCGCTGCTCGAGCTTTCCGAGCTGCTCTTCACCGTGCACGACCATTTCGCGCGCGAGATCTATCCGGACATCGCGCCGCTTTCGCTCGACTTCGAGGTGAAGCTC
>WUUC01196321.1_pt1 | contig 10614 bp, 5 predicted proteins | sample 6278441 | NCBI WGS metagenome assembly WUUC01 (sample SAMN13675441, study PRJNA597444) | soil metagenome | isolation source: soil | place: USA: Washington | collected 2017-10 | reverse complement strand
GGCTCCGCGGCCCTGAGCCTGCTGCTGGAGCTCGCCGTCATCCGCTGGCAGTCGGCCGTGTTCGAGTTCTTCGCCTTCTACAAGAACTTCAGCCTGCTCGCCTGTTTCGCCGGCCTCGGTCTGGGATATGCGCTGGGCAAGCGTGATCACCTGCCCCTGGTGACCTCGATACCGATACTGGTGTGGCTCTTCGCCTCTCTGGTGGGCCTGCGGTTCGGCATGCCCGAGCAGCACGTCGCCTTTCTCAATGCCATGCCCCTGCTCGAGCAGGCGGCCATGGGAAGTCAGCGCGTCAAGACGCTATCCCAGGCGTTCGCGGTCTACTACTTCCTCTCCGTCATCTTCGTCCTCTCGGCCCTCGTCTTCGTTCCGGTGGGGCAGCTCTGCGGCCGGCTGCTGGAAAGGCGGGAGAAACTCCGCGCCTACGGCTTGAACCTGCTAGGCAGCATCCTCGGCGTCCTGCTCTCCTTCGCCCTGGGCGCTCTCTGGACGCCTCCCCTCGTGTGGTTCGCGTTGTGCTTCGTGGGGCTGTTGCCGTTCTATGCCCGGCGCTGGCCTTCGCTGCTGCTCGGCTTCGGCACCAGCCTCGCCGGCCTGGTCGTGCTGGCCTGGCCGGTCAGTCCCCTGTGGGGCCGGATCTACACTCCGTATCAATTGCTCGAGATCGGCCGCCAGCCCGAGGGGTTGTTGTTGATCCGGGCCGCGGGCACCTACTACCAGCGTGTCCACGACCTGTCGGCCTCCAACCGGAATGTGGAGGTAGTGCCGCGGCTCCGGAGCACGCGGGGATATTATGACCTGCCGTATCGCGTCTTTGGCGCGCCGGCGGAGGTGGCTATCGTGGGCGCCGGAACCGGCAACGACGTGGCGGCCGCCCTCCGGAATGGGGCGGGAACGGTGGATGCCATCGAGATCGATCCCGTGATCCTCATGGCCGGCCGGGATGGCCACCCCGAGCGGCCTTACCAGGACCCTCGCGTCCGGGCGATCGTGAACGACGCCCGCTCGTTCCTGCGCAACACCGATCGTACCTACGACATGATCGTCTATGGCCTCCTCGACTCCCATACGCTCCTGAGCCACGCCTCCAGCGTCAGGCTCGACTCGTTCGTGTACACGGTGGAGGGGCTGCGCGAGGCGCGGGCACGTCTCAAGCCCGGCGGCGCGCTGGCGCTCTCTTTCTCCGTCTTCAACGACGAGGTGGGCCGGAAGATCTACCTCATGCTGGAAGAAGCGTTCGATGGCCGTCCGCCGCTGGTCGTGAACGCTGGATACGACAGCGCCGTGGTGTACCTGGCGTCGTCCGATAGACCTCCAACCGCACCTGCCGCGCTTCTCGCGGAGTTCGGGTTTCGTGACGTGACCTCGTACTACGGTGATCCCACCCTGCAGGCCGAACCCTCACGCGACGACTGGCCCTTCTTCTACATGCCCCGCCGCGTCTATCCCATGTCGTATGTGCTGATGGCTTGTCAGATCGGGCTCATGTCCCTGCTGCTGATCGGGAGCCTCACCGGGGCGCGGCCCCAGTTCGGTCATCTGTCCTTCTTCTTCCTCGGCGCTGGATTCATGCTCATCGAGACCAAGGCCATCACCGAGCTCGGACTGACCTTCGGCAACTCCTGGCAGGTGATCGGCATCGTCATCGTGAGCATCCTGGTGATGGCGTTCCTGGGCAACGCGATCGTGCAGAGGTTCAAGCTGGAGCGGCCCTTCGTACCCTACCTCCTGCTCCTGGCCAGCCTGGGGCTCGGTTGGGCGGTCTCCTATGCGGGCGGCCTGCCTTCCACGATGTGGGGACGGATCGGTACCGCCATCCTGGTGACCTGTCCGATCCTGTTCTCCGGCATCGTCTTCTCCACCTCCCTCGCGGCGCGGGGCGACATCTCCGCGATCATGGCCATCAACCTGATGGGAGCGATCCTGGGAGGCCTCCTCGAGTACAACTCCCTGTACTTCGGCTTCCGCTTCCTCTACTTGATCGCGGCCGGACTGTACGTGGCCGCGCTGGTCAGCCAGACCCTGGCCCTCCGCGCCCCGGCAAGGTCGCTGGCCGCTCCGAACGTTTCGGGCTAGAGCCGAAAACACAATCCACCGGGCGAAATTCGTTCTTCCTATTGACAACTTCCGCGCCTCGCCCGATCTTGGTTCTATAGCCCCGGTGTGAGCCGCCTGTACGGCGGGCTCGAACCTACAACCTGCCTTAGTGTTCCGGTCGCTGAAGGTTCCGTGACTCTTCTCGCTAGGAACCCTGGCATCGCTCTGAGAATTCGCGAGTCTGTGCGGGAGATCGCCGTCCCATAAAGTCGTCCCGCCGACGCCGAGCTCATTTCTAGAGGTCAATCGTGAGGCATTGCTTCGTCCTGATTGCCATTGCTTGGTGGGGCATGGCCACCACCGCCACCGCTGCAACCGTCACCATCACGGCACCCGCCAACGGAGCTACGGTCTCGGGCACCGTGAACATCACCGTCGAGGTCAGCACCGCCTACACCAGCGCCAACATCTATGTGGACGGTGGCTATTTCGGCGACGCGACGCCCAACACAACGCCACCCCACACGTTCAGGCTCGACACCAGGACGCTGGCGAACGGAGCGCATACGATCCTGGCCGCGGCATTCTATGGCGACGACAACGGCACGACATTCCTGGGACAGGACTCGATCACCGTAACTGTCAACAATATCGTCAAGATCATCGCCCCGAGCGATGGCGCGACGATTTCAGGCACCCGCAACATCACGATCCAGGTCAGCGCTCCCTATACGAACGCCAATATCTACTTCGACGGCGGCCATATCGGCGACGCCTCGCCCAGCTCGACGCCGCCCCACACACTCAGCCTCGATACGACCCAGCGCACGAACGGGCCGCACACGATCCACGCCACCGCATTCTTCAGCGACGACAACGGAACCATCCTGGTCGGCCAGGACACGATCACGATCACGATCGACAACACTGCCCCGAGCCTCGACATGTACGGCGGCCGCAACGATGTTTCCTGCACGGGTGGGACCAAGCCTCACTTCTACCGGGAGAAAATCGGAAACCGATGGTGGCTCTGCACTCCGCACGGGCACGGTTTCATCAGCATCAGCGCGTACGCGGTGAGCTGGACCGGCCTCGACCAGGGGCGCTTGAACGAGAAGTACGGCACGGGCGGTCCATCCGCCAACGAGAATCCCAAGTACAACTGGGCCCATCGGATGGCGCAGCGATACGGAAGCTGGGGGTTCAATTCCTATGCCGACTATACTGACCACGGTGGTCCGGAGATTTTGCCATGGGTCGTCAACCCTAACGCTTGGTCGACCCCCGATCACACGATCCCGATCAAAATGCCCCATGTGATGGTCCACAAGTCCTCCTCCGCCGCCCAGCGGAACCTGGGCAACCATGCTGCTGGCCCGGCCAAGGGCTGGCGGGTGGGTCTAAAGCATGTTCTGGATCTGGGAAACTACTATCTGCCGTATATGGACGGCGTGGACTACTTTGATCCCAATTGGCTTCAGTACACCGACAACAGTCTTGCGAACGATTCCTGGTTCAGGATCCAACGCGCCGTCAATAGCGACTGGCTGCTCGGCGTCTCATTTGATGATCTCGACCATATCAAGTTCGCCGGGCCAGGAGACGCCTTTCCTACCGTGGTCCATGGGCAGCCGCAGGCTGGACAGGCCCAGCACACGCCGCACTGGGGACTCCTCACGCTGATTGCGTCGCCCGTTCACTCGGTCGACAACGGCGTGCTGAACAGCCAGATCGGTGGGTACGTCCCGCTCTTTCAGGATGAGGTGTTCCACGCCAAGCAGACCTTCATCAACTGGCTACAGCAGACGGCCAACAAGGGGCCCGGCTATCCCAACATCCAGGCCCTCAACGCATCCTGGGGGCTGGGCGCCTGCGGCAGCGGCGGCTACTGTTCGTTTGCCACGCAAGCCGTCGCCCGCACGGAGCAGCTCTGCCCTGCTCCTGGCCATTGGGACGGAGTCAGATATCAATGCACACAGACGCTGGGCAGCCCGCCATCGCCGCTCACGCTTCGAGTCAAGCAGGCGGGCAACCTGATCGGCGGCGATGATGCGGCCGGGTACCATCCGGCGCCGGGAGGGCCGCTGTCTCCCACCGGGCTGTTCTGGGGTTCCGGACTGAACAGTGGCTTCGATTCCGTGAACTACGCCACGCGCGTGGTCTCGATCACCTTTGCCCAGGCCCACAACAGCGCTGAGACGGGATGGTATCTGTATCCAGACAAGATCACCCGTTCCGATTTGCCACCTGCGACCCTGCAACACACGCCGGTGGCCCCAGGGATGGTGACGGTGCAGGCGGAAGGTCCGTACTACTGCCAGGATGACGGCAACGGGAATCTCGTGAAGTACACGGGGCCCGGTCCGACGCGCGGCGACCAGCCCTTCACTTGCCAAGGCACAATCAATTACTTGACGGGGCAGGTCGCGAACCTGGTCATAACGCCCGCCTTCACAGGTCAATGGGTGAACATCAACTACGCCACACCACAACCACCCGCTGCCGGCTCGGCGCCGACGATCGACTACAAGTCCGGAGGCTGGGGAAGCGGGTTCGGCCTGGCGGACGAGGATGGAACCTGTCCCGCGCGCGGATCGAATGCCTGCTGGATGCCCGCGGCTTCCTGGACCTTGGCCGGCATCAATCCCAATATGAAGCGAGACCTCGACAACTTCTTCGAGTACTACGCGGCCCGGGCCTTCGGGGGCGAACGAGAGGCCATCCAGCGATCTATCCCGGGCGCGCTCCTCTTCTGCAATTCCGGTAGTTACGATACGCCCGCGCACGCACCGGTCCTCAAGGCGATGGGTCAATATTGTGACGTCGCCCTCGACTCTAGCGCCTTCAGCCAGGTTGACGATATGGTCGCGCGCTACAACTACTTCATCGAGAACACGGGTGACGTGCCTATCGGGAGCTGGGAAGGGTTCGGGGTCAACGAGGATTCGCATCTGTGGGATCCAGCGATCCCTGTCGAGCAGCGTCCCCAAACGGAGTGGATGAAGACCTCTCCGCCGATCCCGTCGCCGAGAACCCAGGAACAGAGAGCTGTCACTTATGCTGAAATGCTGAATGATGCTCTGAACACCAGAGACTCGACGTATAACTCCTACCACTTCGTGGCCTGGAAGTGGTGGGCCCTCGTGGATACGCCGAATGAAGGCTACAACTGGGGACTGATCGACCGGCTCGACAACGCGTATGACGGCCACGAAACGACGACCGGGAGCGTGGCCTGCTCGCCCCCTGTGCAGGCCTACACCTGTGGCAGCGACAACGGGAACTGGGGGAACTTCCTGGGCGCCGTGACCACGGCCAACAAGATGTGGCTCTCGCTGCCGCCGAACTGAGGACGTGTCGTTCAGACGCAAAGACTGCCAGCGCCGCGCATCGTGCGCGGCGCTGGCTCCACACCCGCCTGAGTAGTGGGCCCGTGGAGCGCTGCCTCCATATAATATGATGTAGTCGAAGAGCCACGCCGGGCGCCCTCTGCCCGGCCATGTTCGCATCGTCGAGTGGCTCGACAGCTCGAACCGGCCCTATGAACGTTCTCTCTCGCGGACGCATCGGAGCCGCTGCGCACGGGCCTCTGTTGCTGATTGCGCTCTTGTCGGTCCTGCTGCGGTTGAGCCACCTGGACAGCAGCATCTGGAACGACGAGATCTTCTCGACCCACGTGTGGCTTGGCTTCAGACGCCAGACCCTCGCCTGGATGGCCTACGACACCCACCCTCCCCTCTACCATCTCGTGATGCTGTTGTGGGTGTCGGTGTTCGGCGATAGCGCCCTCTCCATCCGCGCGCTGCCACTGCTGTGCAGCGCGGCCAGCGTCTACTGGATGGGCCGGGTGGCCACGTATCTGGTGGGCCCGGGGGGCGGGATGCTGGCCGCCGCCGTCCTCGCTCTCTCCGGGGCCAGCATTTTCTACGCCCAGGAGGCGCGCTCCTACTCGCTGGTCATCCTGCTCCTGCTGTTGATGTCGGAATCCTTCCTGCGCTACGTGCGCGGTGGTGACCGGCGCGTGTTCAACCGCCTCGTGCTGTGCTCGCTCCTCTGCGCCGCGACCCATGTGTACGCCTTCTTGTTCGTTCTCTGCTTCTGGGGCCTCCTGATCACGACCGCGCGCAACCCCCGTGAGGCCGTGGGCCTCGCGCGCGCGGCGCTCCTACAGCCGGCGGTGGCGGCGCCCTTCTATTTCCTGATCGCGCTCCTGATCCTCTTCACGGACAAGCACGAGTCCCTCTGGAGAGGCTTGACCTACGCGTTCACGCCTCGCGATGCCGCCGCCTTGCTGTCCTTCTACCTGTTCGGGTATGGCGTGGTGGAGGGGCCGGCCGCCGTCCACGTGCTGTCGGCGGTGCTCTTCCTCGCCGGCGTGGTGATTGCCCTGAAGCGACCATTGGCCGCGGAGAGTGAAGCCGGTCCCACCGACTTCTCGCCGCCCTGGCTGCGACGGGTGTTCGGTTGGGCCACTGTCCTCGGTCTGTCGGGCTCCCTGGCGGCGGCCGCCGCGCCCTGGTGGTTGCCGTCGCCGGCGGCTCTGCAGGCGTTCGTTGGCGCGGGTAAGCACCCGGACCTCATCGGCGAGCTGCCGCGTCTGCTCCAGCGTACGGGCGTTCTGTACGTGGCGGGCTACGTGATGCTGATCGCCTTGTGGGCCGCCCTGGGCTCGACCGACCGCCCGGGTGCGCTGGCCCGCGTCGTGGCCAGGCTGCGCCCCGCACGCATCCCCCTGCTGCAGCCTGCCCAGGTATTGGTCGTGCTCCCTCTGCTGGCCATCCTCCTGGTCATGGTCGTTTGCTACTTCCGGCCCACATACAACTATCGTTATATGTTGGGTCTGCTGCCGTTCGGCATCCTCACCATGGCGGTGGCGCTCTGGCGTCTCACCGCCTCCTGGCCCCGGGCGCTGCTCGGGGGCCTCGTGATGGCCGGCCAGGTCGTCGCGGTGACGACAGAGGATGACGCCTACGCGTTACGCAAGCCTGACTACAGAGGGGCCCTCGCCTACGTGAACCGGCTGGGGCATCCGGTGACGGGAACGGCGCTCTGGGAGCTGGACAACCTCAGCCAGTACTACGCCGGTCGCGGCGAGATCGACCGCGTGGCCGTGCTGCCGCAGCCGGAGGCCAGCCAGGTCGGCCACGTCATCGTCTTCGAACCGCTGGCCTACCCGCTCGACGCCCCACACCGGGCCGAGCTCCGTGAGCTGGTGCGGCGGCGGACCATCCGCTCCGTGTCCTTCGCCGGTCTCATCCTGTATGAGCTGGGGCCGGCCGAGGTTGGCCAGGACGCCCGTCGAGATCCACCGACACGAGTCGCCGCCGGCAGCGAGGGCGCGGCCGCGCCGCCCTGATGAACGGGCAGCGGAGTGAAGCGTCCGCGGACGGCGGCTCCCGGCTGGTCGTCCTCGTCCCCGTCTTCAACGACTGGGAAGCCCTCGGCCGCGTGATCCCCGAGCTGGACAAGGTGCTGGCGTCCCAGCCGTACGAGTCCCATCTCCTGCTCGTCGACGATGGCTCCAGCATCCCCCGCCCGCCGGACTTCCTCCAGCGCGGGCCGCTGCTGGCCATACGGGCGGTCGAACACCTCCGCCTGCGCAAGAACCTCGGGCATCAGAGGGCGATCGCGGTAGGCCTCGCGTACGTCCATGCCCAGTTGCCCTGCAAGGCCGTCCTGATCATGGACGGCGACGGCGAGGACCGCCCCTCGGACGTCTCCGCCCTTCTCCGGAGGCTGGAAGAAGGCGGTCATGGCCACATCGTCTTCGCCGAACGGACGCGGAGGTCCGAAGGGCTGGTCTTCAGCTTCTTCTATCATCTCTACCGCTTCCTCCATCGGCTGCTGACGGGCTACGCCGTACGCGTGGGCAACTTCAGCGTGGTGCCGGGGCATTTCCTGGAGCACCTCGTGGTGTCCTCCGACCTGTGGAGCCACTACGCCGCCTGCGTGTTCCGCTCCACCATCCCCTACGTCACCGTGCCGGCGCCGCGGGGCGTGCGCGTCTCGGGCCGCAGCCATATGAACTTCGTGGGCCTCGCCGTCCATGGCCTCAGCGCGATCTCCCTGTACGCCGACATCGTCGGCGTTCGCCTCCTGATGGCGGCGAGCGGCTGCATGCTCGTCCTCCTGGCGGCGCTGGCCGCCGTGGTCGGCCTGCGGCTGTTCACCGACCGCGCCGTCGCCGGATGGGCCACCTATGCGACGGGGATCCTGACGGTGCTGCTGTTCCAGATCCTGCTTTCGTGCGCCGCGCTGGTCGTGTTGATACTCGGCGGGCGGGTGCGACCCGGCTTCCTTCCCGTGCGTGACCACGTCTACTTCATCAGCCACTCGACGAAGCTGAGCTTGATTGGCTGAGACGGGCTCGTACATTGGTACCGAGCTCGAGGTCTTCGCGGAGGCGCCGCGGTGGAAGCGCTACTGGAGCGGGCACGTCGCCCGTTACCTGCGCGGGGACGTCCTGGAGGTGGGCGCGGGTATCGGCTCCAACGCCCGCGTCCTGCGTGGCGCGGGCCAGGGGCGCTGGGTCTGCCTGGAGCCGGACCGGGCCCTGGCCGCACGTATCACCGAGGCCGTCAGGTCCGGGCAGATCGAGCCTCCCTGCGACGTCCTGAGCGGGACCGTAGCCGACCTCGCCGCAGCCCCGGCCTTCGACGCCGTCCTCTACCTCGACGTGCTGGAGCACATCGAGGACGACCAGGGAGAGGTCGCACGAGCGGCCCGCCTGCTTCGGCCGGGCGGCGTGCTCGTGGTGCTCGCGCCAGCCTGGCCCTGGCTCGTCTCCGAGTTCGACCGCGCCATCGGCCATCAGCGTCGATACACGCGGGACGCCCTCGTCCGCCTGGCCCCTCCGGGACTGGTGAGGGAGCGCCTGATCATGCTCGACTCGCTCGGGTTGCTGGCCTCGGCGGCCAACAAACTCCTGCTCCGTCGGTCGCAGCCCACTCTCGCGCACATCCGATTCTGGGACCGGATCCTCGTCGGCGGCTCCCGCCGGATGGATCCGCTTCTGCGCTACCGCCTGGGCCGGTCGCTGCTCGCGGTCTGGAGGCGGCCACGCGACGGCTCGCCGCTGGACACGGTTACCCCCGCGACGACCGGGTCATGAGTGCTACGATCCGCCCTGGAAGAAGCGCGCGGGAGGATCGGCGAAAGCTGCGGGAGGACGTGACCTGACATGGCCACCATCGACGAGAACCGCGCCATCTGGAACGCGGAATACGACTGGACCCAGCAAGGGGAAGAATGGTCCGAGCCCTGGGGGGGGTCCGAAGCCCAGTGGCGCTGGACACTCCTGCCTCGGATCAGCGCCTTCCTGCCCGCGTCGACCATCCTGGAGATCGCTCCGGGCTTCGGCCGATGGACACGCTTCCTGAAGGATCTGTGCAGCCACTTGAGCGTGGTCGACATGTCTGCCAGGTGCATACAGGCTTGCACGCTGCGCTTCGCCGCCGACTCGCACATCAGCTACTACGTGAACGACGGCAAGTCGCTGGCGATGATCCCCGACGGCTCGATCGATCTCGCCTTCAGCGCCGACTCCCTCGTGCATGCGGAAGCCGACGCGATCGAGGCCTATCTGCACGGGTTGGCGCGAACGCTGACGCCGGACGGAGTCGCCTTCATCCACCATTCCAATCTCGGCGCGTATGGGCGGTATTACTCGTGGACCACGCGAATACCGAGAATGAGCCGGCGCAAGGTGCTGCTGGTACGGGCCGGCTTGATCGATCCCGACCATTGGCGAGGCCTCAGCGTGAGCGCGAGCTTGTTTGCGAAGACGGCTCACGACGCGGGTCTGCAGTGCATCGGTCAGGAGATCATCAACTGGGGCACAGCCCGGCGCATGATCGACTGTTTCTCGCTCGTGACGCGCCCGACGTCGAGATGGGCACGGCCGAACACGGTGGTGAAGAACCCGAACTTCATGAGAGAAGCCGGGTATGTTGCCGGGTTGACCCGACTGTACGCGTCTACACGGAGCGGCTGAACAGGCCCGCCCCTGCCGAACAGCAGGGTGCGGTTCCGAGACCGAAGTCGCTCCGCACAGCGACGTTGCTCAGTTCGGCGGCAGTGACAGCCACATCTTGTTGGCCGCGGTGACAGGGCCCAGGAAGTTCCCCCAATCGCCGTTGTCGCCTCCACACGTGTAGGCCTGCACGGGCGGTGAGCAGGCCACCGTCCCGGTGGTCGTTTCGTGGCCGTCATAGGCGTTGTCGAGCCTGTCGATCAGGCCCCAGTTATATCCCTCCCCGGGAGTATCCACCAGCGCCCACCACCTCCAGGCCACGAAATGGTAGGAGTCATACGTCGAGTCCCTCGTGTTCAAGGCCGCATCCAGCATGGCCGCATACGTCGCCGCGCGCGCGGCCTGCGTGGTGGACACGGGTGGGGACGTCTTCATGTGATCCGAGCTCTCGAACAGGTGCGAATCGGGATTGGCTCCGAATCCCTCCCAGCTCCCGATGGGCACGTCTCCAACATTGGCGATGAAGTAGTTGTAACGAGCCACCATATCGCTATCGTTCGATCCGGCTTCGCTGAAAGCGCTCGAATCCAGGGCCACGTCGCAGT
>WUUC01161444.1_pt1 | contig 10615 bp, 5 predicted proteins | sample 6278441 | NCBI WGS metagenome assembly WUUC01 (sample SAMN13675441, study PRJNA597444) | soil metagenome | isolation source: soil | place: USA: Washington | collected 2017-10 | reverse complement strand
TCTCGGTCGTCGAAAATGCCGAACAGCTCCGCGAGCTTCCCCACGAATCTTCCCACGACCAGCAGGTGCGAGGCATCTGCTGGCTGGTCTCGAACGGCAGGAGCCCGATGAACGGATTCGTAGTGTAGACCTGCCCCCGGTCGATGATCCGGATGAAGAACGCGTATTCCAGCCCGTAGCTCACGAAGCGTCCGACCAGGTCGCGCCCTGAGTTGTTCCACGAGTAGACGTCTTCGAGCCCCAGATCGCGGTCCCAGTACCTTGAGTGGCCGCGCGACGCGTACGTCACATCACCTGCGTACCGATCGTACTGAACGGTCGTGAATCCGGAGATCCCTCCTTCGGGCTCGAGAAGCTCGTGGCTACAGACGTAGAGCCAACCGCGGCCGGTGGCCGGCTGATCGAAGCCGCGGGCGGCGCAGCTCTGCCGAAGGTACGAGTCCTCGTAGCTCCAGTCCGCCGGAAGCTGCCGGAACAGCACCTGATGGGCCGTCTCATCTCGCGTGTATTGGCGCGCGAACAGCTCCCCGATCGGGAATGCTATGGCTCGCGGCATGTATCCGGAGAGGAAGGATTGCTGCACGCGGCCGCTAGACTCGTCCGACATATTCGACTCGCCGCCGAACCGGCCGCCCTCGTAGCTCCAGCTCGATTCATACTCACTGGTGCTCGCGAACGAGCGATCCGTGAAGGCCGCGTCGAAGTAGAACGCTGATGGCACGAAGATGACGTTCATTACTCCCGCCGCGGCGTTGTTGGCGGGGTCGTAGTCACCTGGGGCGACCTCCTCGACCCGCACCTCGACCTGGGAGGCGCCGACCGCCCTGAACATATGCATCATCACGCAGGTCACCGTCCCCCCGGGCTCGACCCAGATTCCGTAGGCTCGGTCGCTCTCGATTCCGTTCACGTAGAGCACGCAATCGGCCCACGCGCCGACCTCTCCGTTCAGCTCGCGGACGACGGCGACGATCGGGACGGCGGTGTTTCTGACGGCCCGAGGCGGCCGGCGAAGCTCGGCGACCGCGAGGTCGGGGCGCAAACGGACTGGCGCGTCGACGGTCACGATGCCGGTGCGGGTGGGGTCGGCTCCTCGAACGTTGGCCTGTACCTGAGCGCGCCCGCCACGCAGCACCCCATTCGCCAGCACCACCGTGCTCCGGGCGTCGAGACCGGTGATGGCACGGGTGAATTGCAGCCCTCCATCCGGATCGAACGCCTTGAGCTGGACCATGGCCAGTCTCGCATCGCCTTGCGGATCGTCGTGCATCCGGCGGTTGCGCGTCCAGCCGTCCCACTCCCCTGCCACGATCTCGACCGTCACTCGCCCGTCGCGCGCGAGCAGCGCCTGCGCGGCCGCCGTTGCCGAGCCCGATCGGCCGATCGCCGGGTGAGCCCCGCGATCCGAATACTTCTGCGCGTTCGAAACGAACAGCCCTTCCTCGGGAGCGGAGCCGGATTCGGCGACGTCGAGCGAGGGGGAAAGGGATGGGGCGGTCGGTGTCTCGGCGCACCCGGTCACTGCCAGCAGCGCTGCGGCCAGGGCCGGCCAACGCCACCACTGTTGCTGCGATCTGAAGCTCATGACGGATCTCCTCCAGTCGGGGGCCGAGACCGCCAGTCGGTGGGTGGACGAGCGTCGCTCGCGGATCGGCCGTGCGGACACGAAGGTCGGTCCAGGCCGACGGAGACGCCGTACGCGCGTTGACGTAGCGGGGGGGAGGCGATACGGAGGACTACCGGCGCGATGACGTAGGGGCTGCGTTCGCGCCGGCCGCGTGTTATCTCGGAACGCGCCTCGCGTCGAGACGTCGGAGAATCTCACCGAGCTCACGCATCTCGGCCCCATACGTCGCCCAGTCGTCGGCGCGCTGGGCGGCGCGGGCGCGGTCGTAGCGCTGGATCGCCTGGCGCAGGAGGCCGGCGTAGTCGGCGTCGACGGTGGGAGTCGCACCGGAGGCTGGCGGCGGCTCGACGCCGGCGGGGACGAGCGGCACGGTGGGATCGGCGGCGAACAGGCGGCGGAGTCCGGCCTCGAGCGTCGAGTCCATGGCGACCCGGTTTTCGTGTGCGACGATGACGCGCTTGAGCTCGGGGATCCTCCCGCCCTGCGACCGCAGGTAGAGCGGCTGGACGTAGATCAGCGACTCCTCGATCGGGATCACGAGGAGCTCGCCGCGAATGACCTCCGAGCCGCCCTGGTTCCAGAGCGCGACCTGCCGCGAGACCTCGGTGTCCTGATTGATCCGGTTCACGACCTGGGTGGGGCCGAAGACGAGACTCTGTCTCGGGAACCTGTACGCCACCAGCTTGCCATAGTTGGCGGCGTCGTTCCGGGCGACCATCCATGCGGCGAGATTGTCCTTCTGTCGCGGCGTGAACGGCCGCATGAGGATGAACTCGGGCGAGCGCTCACCCGGCAGCCGCATGACGATGTGGCGCATGAAGCCGCTTCCATCGGCGGCGCGGGCGCTGCCCGGAACCTGCCACTGGTCCTCCCGGTGATAGAACGTCTCCGGGTTGGTCATGTGGAAGGTGGCGTAGAGCGCCGTCTGTGCGCGGAACAGATCCTCGGGATAGCGCAGGTGCGCGCGGAGATCGGCCGGCATCTCGGCGATCGGACGCAGCAATCCGGGATAGATCCGCGACAGGGTGTTGATCATCGGGTCGGCGGGATCGACCAGGTAAGCGCGAAGGCTCCCGTCATACGCGTCGATCACGACTTTCACGCTGTTGCGCATGTAGTTCGTGCCGTCGGCCATTTGCTGCGAGTACGGAAAGCGGCTCGTCGTCGTATAGGCGTCGAGGATCCACTTCAGCTCGCCGGCATCGGTGATGACGAGGTACGGATCGCGATCCAAGCGCAGGAATGGGAGCGCGAGCTGCGCTCGGGTCATGACGCTGCGGTTGAACAGGATCCGCGTGTCATCGCCGACGTCGCGCGACAGCAGGATGTTGAGCGATCGGAACCGAAGCGCGAACAGGAGCCGACGGAAGAACGACCCGACGGGTACCCCCGCCCGACCGGCGTAGGTGGAGTAGACGGCGGCATCGCCCTCGCCGGCCGGATAATCGATCTCGCGCTGGCCCGACGGAGCAAGAACGAAGTCGTTGGACAGCTCGCCGAAGTAGATCTGCGGGCGTGTGACCCGCATCTCGATGGTGGAGGCCGGGGGAAGATCCTTGATCCAGAGCACCGGCAGTCCCTCGGCCGTCACCTGGTTCGACGGCCCCAGGGTGAGGCCCATGCCGTGGGTGAACGTGAGGTGCTCGTTGATGAACGACCGTGTCGGAAGACTGGCCGTGTTCAGCTCACGTGCCGAGAGCATCACCTGTCGGAGCTCGCCGCCGATCCGGTAGCGGTCGTCGTCGACGGCGATGAAATCGTAATACGTGCGGATCGCCTGGATCTGGCCGAACGTCTGGAGCAACGGCTCCCGATCCCAGAGCCGGACGTTGGAGATCGTGGCGCGGTTCGCCTCGATGTCGCGAAGACTCAGTTGCTGCTGTGCACCGAGCTCCCGCCGCTCGACGCTGTCGATCCCCCAGGCGCGTCGCGTCGCGGCGATGTGATGGAGGATCTGTGGGGCCTCCCGCGCCAGCTCGTTGGGCTGCACCACCAGCCGCTGGAAGGCGGTCGGGGCCAGTCCGACGAGCAGCATCGTCAGGGCGACATATCCGCCGATTGCAAACGCCGCATCGCGCATCAACCGGCCTCGCCGGGCGCCCCACAGAACGAGCCCCGCGGCCACGAGCGCGAGGCTCCCCAGGATACGAAGCGTCAACATCCGGACGTGGAGATCGGTGTAGCTCGCTCCCTGAAGCGGGCCGTGCGAGGACTGGAGCAGCGAAGGGACGGCGACGAGCAGCATCCGGAGCCCGAACACGACGAGCAACAGCGCGCCGAGGACCGCGATGTGGGATTCGGCGAGCGCGCCGAGCCGCACCGGCCAGTTGCGACTGATCTCGCCGCGCGCCAGGTAGATAGGAATGGCGATGACGCCGAGCGAGAGGATCAGGGCGAAGCTCGTGTAGTCGAGCGCGTTCTCGATGACGGGGAGGGTGAAGACGTAATAAGCGACATCGCGCCCGAACACGGGGTCGGTGAACCCGAACGGGGTGCGATAGAAGAACTGGGCGAGCGTTCGCCACTGCGTCGCGGCGAGCATGGCGACGAGGATCGCGAGCACCGCGCACGCGGGGAGCGCCAGGATGTCGACGAATCTGACGAGCAACGCTGCCTGGGTCCTCGGCCCGCTGCGAGCGCGGTCGATCGGCGGCACGTCATCGACCGCGGCGCCCCGGAGCGCGGCACGAGCGTTCGCGTAAAGAAGGACGAAACATCCCACCCCGGCGGCGATGCCGAGCACCCACTGGGCCGCGATCCTCGTCAGGAACACGCGCTCGAATCCGATCTCGCGGAACCACATCCAATCGGTCACGCGGCGCGCGATGAGCGGGGCGACCGCGATCACGAGGACGAGGACTCCGACCGCGATGAGCGTGAGCCGCGGCCGCGCCGATGGACCCGAGCGACCGCGCCCCAGTCCACCCGTCGGCTTGCGGGCGGAGCCGATGACGAACGGGCGCGGGGTGGGCGGACGGTCCTCGCTCATTCCATAACCTGTGGGACGGGTCCCGAAATTGCCACCTGCAACAGCGTCGACCCATCACGGAGAAAGGTCAATGCACAGAGCCGACGAATCGCACGACGACCCCGCGTCATCTCCCATTCCCGAATCCTCGACCGTTCCCGCGACGCCGCCGGCGCACGAGCCGGGAGTCGACCCGGAGGGGAAAGCGCCGCAACTCGCCGGTGGAGTCGTGGGCGCAGGGGCCGGCCTCGCGATGGGCATTGCTGGAGGACCGGTGGGGATGGTCGTCGGCGCGCTCGCCGGCGCGGTCGGCGGCTGGTGGGCGACCGACAGGATCACGGAGGACATGGGCGCGTACGACGAGAACGAGGACCAGTACTTCCGGAAGCACTACGAGACACCCGAGTACCGCCTGGCCGATCGGAGCTACGAGGACGTCCGCCCGGCATACGCCTACGGACACCTGGCTGCGCGCAACCCGGCGTACCGGGACCGCAGCTTCGGCGAGGTCGAGCGGGATCTCGAGCGTGAATGGACCGCGGGTCTCCGCGAGCGCTACGGCGAATGGGCCGGTGCGTGGCGGTACGCGCAGGCGGGCTACGATCGCGGGAGGCAGCGTCGCGGCGTGACGGGGCGGGTGGCGTAGCGTCATAAGATCGGGAGCCGGTACGGAAGGGGCCGCCTTCGGGCGGCCCTTTTGTTCGACTGGGTGCGGGAATGGACCAGTGCCGCGCGGCGCGTATGGGCGCCAGATCGGTCGATCCGAATCCAGGTTGCGCGTCTAGCTGTGCTGCGTCGCGCGTTCGTCGTTCGACGGCGGCCGCAGCTGAACGCCGATCGGGCAGGCGCCACACGGGTCACACCCTGCCTGGATTCGCCCAGCCCCCGGCGCGCGGCCCTCGCGCCTCACATTGCAGCCGCTCTCACACCGGAGTCACATGCCCGCCACCCTCACGATCCGCGACGAAACCTCCGCCGGCTCGACCGTCAACGAATTCACGCTCGACTTTCTCGATGAAGAGATAAGCGTCCGTGAGCTGATCGAGCGACGTGTCTACGAGGAGGTCCAGGATTACAACGCTTCGAAGCCGGGGTACTTTCGCGGTCTCGTGCAGCCTACCGACGCCGAGGCGACGCTGAACGGTTACAAGCTCCGGCAACGGCGCGAGATCGACTGGCACGTGCAGCGCGACCGCGCCCTCGAGGCGTTCGCGCGGAATGGGTTCTTCATCCTCATCAACAACCGGCAGGCCGAGAGCCTGGACGAGCGGATCCGGCTCCAGCTGACGACCGATGTGACGTTCGTGAAGCTGGTTCCCCTGATCGGGGGTTGAGATGGGCCTGATGGATTGGCTCGGGGTCGGGCGAGGCGATGCCAGCCCCCTCGACGGGTTCGTTCGCGATCTCGATGCCCCGGAGGGGGCTGGGCACCGCCTGATCGAGGGATACATCGCCGAGGCACTGGCGGTGCCACCGAGCTGGAACGCGGACTTCTCGCTCAAGCGGTTCGAGAGCGGGCGCCGGATACTCGAGGGTACGATCGAGGAGCAGGCCATGGTGGCGGTGGCGGCGGTCGAGCGAGCGCTCTGGCTGTCGCGGCAGCGAAAGGCGAGGAAGGCGAATGGGCTCATCTTCCACCGGATCGATCCGCACCAGGTAGCGCTGCACAGCATCCCACAGACGATCCTGCGTACCCTCGCCCGCCGGCGACTCGGCTTCACGGAGAAGCAGAGCGAACTCGTCCTCGCGCTGCTCGCCGGGATCTCGGCTCCGTATCTCGTCTGGTGGCTTCCGGTCAAGAGCCTCCTCTCCCAGATCGAGCCCGGAAATTCCCAGCGGCCGCTGCCGCCGACGATTCGTCGCGGGCTCGAGCGGCTGCGGGCGCATCTGGAATCGGCCCACGACAACCCGGACGTCCGCGAGATGAAGGTGCGCATCACCCAGCTCCTCGCCGACGGGCAGCCGCATGCCGTGTTCGAGGGAAACGAGCGCTGGGTGCTCGCCCTCATGGCCGAGATGAACGCGTCGCTGGAGCCCGAGAAGTCGAGGTGGTTGGTGATGTACGAGCACCTGCTCGCCGCGTCGAGCGCGAAGCCGGGTGCCAAGTGGCTCAATGAAGCGTCGCGGCTTCGCGATGCGATCGGAGCCCAGGCATACCACGAGCGGGCTCACGCCCTGCTCGACGCCGTCGAGGAGAACAGCCACCAGGCCGTGCTCCCCCGCAACGCCGACTTCGTCCGCGGCCTGATCTGGACGCTCGCCGAGTGGACCGACGTGGCGGAGCAGACGCGGCTCGTCTCGCGGCTCGGCGATCTCGCGCTGGCGTTGTCTCGCAAGCTCCCGAACATCGGGATGCGCTCCGTGAAGGTCGTCAACGCGTGCGTCACGACGCTCGGCCGGATGCACGGGATGGAGCCACTCGCGCAGCTCACCCGGCTGCGCGCGAAGATCAAGGCCGTGCAACCGCAGAAGGTGATCAATACGACGCTCGAGGGGGCGGCTGGCCGGCACGGGATGCCACTCGCCGATCTCGAGGAGCTGGTGACGCCGACGTTCGGCATGGACGAGGTGGGACTGCTCACTGAATCGTTCGGCGCGTGGACGGCGGAGCTACGCATTACCGGCACCGACTCGGTCGAGATACGATGGCGGCGCGCCGATGGGAAAGAGCAGAAGACCCTGCCGAAGGACGTTCAGCGCGACCATGCCGCGGAGGTGAAGGAGCTGAAGGCGACCGCGCAGGAGATGTCCAAGATGCTGGCGCCGCAGCGCGATCGGATCGAGCGCATGCTGGTCGAGGAGCGCGTCCTTCCGTTCGCCCGGTGGCGGGAGCGCTACCTCGACCATCCGCTCGTCGGGCCGCTCGCCCGCCGCCTGCTGTGGCACTTCGAGGATGGCAAACGATCGGCGCTCGGCGGATGGCAGGAGAGGGAGCTGACCGGCGCCGACGACCGTCCGATCGACTGGCTCGCGGCGGATACGCGCGTGCGCCTCTGGCATCCGCTCGGCTTCGCCGTCGAGACGGTGACCGCGTGGCGGGAGTGGCTGGAGCGTCACCAGATCGTCCAGCCATTCAAGCAGGCCCACCGCGAGGTCTACATCGTCACCGACGCCGAGCTCGCGACGGCGACGTACTCGAACCGGTTCGCCGCCCACATCCTCAAGCAGCACCAGCTCGCGGCGCTGTGCCGCTCCCGCGGGTGGCGATACTCCCTCCAGGGAGCGTTCGACGGCGGGGGCACCGTGCCGACGCTTGCGCTGCCGAGGCACGGACTGCGCGCCGAGTTCTGGGTCGAGGCCTGTCAGGGCGACGCCGACGCCTACAGCGAGGCGGGGATCTCGATCTACGCCGGCACCGACCAGGTGCGCTTCGTGGACGACGGCGGACACGTCGTTCCGATCCACGAGGTGCCGGCGCTCGCCTTTTCCGAGACGATGCGCGACGTGGATCTGTTCGTCGGCGTGGCCAGCGTCGGCGCCGACCCGGCATGGACCCCGACGGGCGATCGCCCTGACTGGGCGGCGTACTGGCAGGGCTACGCATTCGGCGAGCTGTCGGCGTCGGCGCAGACCCGCCGCGAGGTGCTGGCGCGTCTCCTCCCACGCCTCAGGATCGTCGACCGATGCCGGCTCGACGGGAAATTCCTCGTCGTGCGGGGCGACCTTCGCACCTACCGGATCCACCTCGGCAGCGGGAACATCCTCATGGAGCCGAACGATCAGTATCTCTGCATCGTCCCCGATCGCGCGAGCGCCGGGCGACAGGCGCAGGCGCTGTGGCTTCCCTTCGAGGGGGACAGCACGATGAGCGTCATCATCAGCAAGGCGTTCCTGCTTGCGGCTGACACGAAGATCACCGACGCGACGATCGTTCGGCAGATCCGGAAGTGACGCTGCGCCAGCGGCCCGATGCCGCGTAACGCCGGCGCCCGTACTGGCGCCGGGCGATGGTCGCGACCATCGTGCCTGCGTGGCGATCGCTCACATCTCCGACACCGCACGCTGGGTTGCCTACTACCGCGCGATGGAGAGCGAACGTCCGGACGCCATCTTTCGCGATCCGTTCGCGCGCCGGCTCGCCGGGGTGAAGGGGGAGGAGATAGTCGGCGCGCTGAAGCAGGGGCGCCGGATGGCGTGGGCGATGATCGTTCGCACCGCGGTGTTCGACGAGATCATCATGGCGCGCATCCGCGCGGGCGCCGATCTGGTGGTCAACCTCGCCGCTGGACTCGACGCCCGGGCGTGGCGGCTGCCGCTCCCGCCGGCGCTTCGCTGGATCGATGTCGATCTTCCGGATATCCTCGCCTACAAGGCGGAGTCGCTGCGCGGCGAGACTCCGGGCTGCCGGTACGAAGCGGTCAGCGCCGACCTCACCGATGCGGAGGCGCGTGGGGCGCTGCTCGCGCGACTCGGGCCGGAGGGGCGGAACGCTCTCATCGTGACCGAGGGCCTGCTGGTCTATCTGACCTCCGACCAGGTCGGCGTGCTCGCCCGGGAGCTCCACGCCGTGGCGTCGGCCCGGTGGTGGTTGATCGACCTCGCGAGTCCGCGGCTCCTCGCGCTGATGAATCGCATGTGGGGTCGTACGGTGCGCGCCGGAAACGCCGAGTTCAGGTTCGCGCCCGCCGAGGGCACGGGATTCTTCCGCAGGTTCGGATGGCGCGAAACCGAGTTCCGGCCGGCGATCGTCGAAGCGAAGCGGCTGAATCGCGAGATGCGTTTCATGTGGCTCTGGAGATTGATGATGCTCTTCTCGTCGCAGCGACGGCGGCGGGAGATGCTCCGCATGTCGGGAGTCGTGCTGATGGAGCGCGAGTAGCATGGCGGCCACAGCGCGGGTTCCGCCCGGCCCGCGACCGCACTTCCTGCTCGGCAACCTGCCGGAGTTCGGTAGCGATGTCCTCGGTTTCTTCACCGGCTGCGCGCGCGACCACGGCGACATCGTTCATCTGCGACTGGGCGGGCGGCCGGCCTATTTCCTCAATCATCCCGACCTGATCGAGCAGGTTTTCGTCGCGCAGCATCGCAACTTCGTCAAGCACACGTTCTTCTGGCGGCACGTGCGCGCGATCTTCGGGAGCGGGTTGCTGACCGCCGAAGGCGACTTCTGGCTCGGCCAGCGCCGGCTGGCGCAGCCCGCGTTCCATCACTCACGGATCGCCGCCTACGGCGAGGTCATGGCGTCGTACACCGAGCGCATGGTCGACGGCTGGCGGGCGGGCGAGACGCGCGAGGTGCACGAGGAGCTGATGGGATTGACGCTGCTCATCGTCGCCAAGGTTCTGTTCGACGCCGACGTCGCGCGCGACGTCCACTCGGTGGGGAAGGCGCTCGACGCCGCGCTCGAGCAGATCGCGATCCGGTTCCGCCGGCCGTACCGGATCCCGGACGCGATCCCGACACCGGGCAATCTCCGCTACCGTCGCGCGGTGAACGGCTTGAACGAGGTCGTCTACCGGATCATCGACGACCACCGCGCGCGCGGCGGTCGCGGCGACCTGCTCGACCTCCTGATGCAGGCGCGGGACGACGACGGCAACGCGATGACCGACCGGCAGCTCCGCGACGAGGCGATCACCCTCATGCTCGCGGGACACGAGACGACCGCTCTCGCCCTGTCGTGGACGTTCTATCTCCTGTCGAAGAACCCCGAGGTCGAGCTGAAGCTCGGCGACGAGCTGGACGCGGTCCTCGACGGCCGAGCGCCCGGGGTCGCCGATCTGCCGCGGCTCCGCTACACGGAGATGGTGGTGAACGAGGGGATGCGGCTCTATCCACCGGCCTACGCGTTCGGTCGCGAGGCGCTCCACGACTGCGAGATCGGCGGATATCCGATTCCGGCCGGCGCGACGATCTTCGTGAGCCCGTGGGTCATGCACCGCGACCGCCGCTGGTTCGATCGACCGGAAGAGTTCGCGCCGGAGCGGTGGGCGAACGACGCCGCGCGGACGCTGCCGCGGTTCGCGTACTTCCCGTTCGGGGGCGGCCCGCGCATCTGCATCGGAAACCGGTTCGCGCTG
>WUUC01046586.1_pt1 | contig 10615 bp, 8 predicted proteins | sample 6278441 | NCBI WGS metagenome assembly WUUC01 (sample SAMN13675441, study PRJNA597444) | soil metagenome | isolation source: soil | place: USA: Washington | collected 2017-10 | reverse complement strand
TCTCGAGCAACCGGGATGCCGCGACCACGGACATCTACACGATGAACACGGACGGCACCGGCCTGACGCGCATCACGACCGATGCGGCGCCGGACGTGCAACCGACGTTCTCGCCCGACGGCACCAAGATCGCCTTCACGCGGCAGTTCGCGGGGCCGCCGGCGAACTGGGACATCTTCGTCAAGAACGCGGACGGCACGGGGGCCGAGACGAACCTCACCAACACGCCGACGACGTTCGACGGGTATCCGTCATGGGCCCCGAACAACTCGAAGATCGCGTTCGCGACGAATCGCGTGGGGAACCAGTTCGACATCTGGACGATGAACCCGAACGGGACGTCTCCGGCGGTGGTGCTGAGCCTGGCCTCTCAGGAGATCTATCCGGACTACTCCCCTGATGCCACACGGATCGCCGCCCAGACCAACTTCGGCGGCAACAACAACATCTTCACGATGACCACGGCCGGCACCGGGGTCGTCGCGCTCACGAGCAACGGCGCCTCGGACGCGATCCCGTTCTACTCACCGGATGGGACGAAGGTCGGGTTCACGTCCAACCGCGCCGGCAACAACAACCTCTACACCGTGAACGCCGCTGGTCCGGCCGAAGCCGGGCTCCAGCAATGGACGAGCAACGCGGCGAACGAGGTCGGGTTCGACTGGCAACCCGTCTTCCCGGCCGACCTCGCGACGTCGAAGAGCGACACGCCCGATCCGGCCCCCGTGGGGTCGAACGTCACATATACGCTCCGGCTCGAGCACCAGGGCGGCGGCGATGCGACCGGCGTCTACCTCGTCGACACGCTTCCGGCCAACGTGACGTTCGTCTCGGCGTCCCCGGGTTGCTCGCACAGCGCGGGCACCGTCCTGTGCGCGACGAACTACATCCGTGCCGGCGAGTTCAGGACGTTCGACGTCACCGTGAAGACGACGCAGACGGGCGCCATCAACAATCGCGTCGAGGTGCTTGCGGGACAGTCCGACCCCGACACATCCGACAACGTCTGGAACGAGCAGACGACCGTCCGGCCGTTGCAGGCCGACCTGTCGGTGACGAAGGCTGCGACGCCCGAGTCCGTCGCCGAGGGTCAGGAGCTCACGTACACGGTGACGGCCGCCAACGCCGGGCCTGAGGACGCGCCGAACCTCGTCGTGACCGACACGCTGCCGTCGACGGTCAACTTCGTGTCGGCGTCCCCCGGGTGCACGGAGGCGGATGGCACCGTGACATGCACCGCGGCGAACCTGGCACCGGGCGCCGAAGCGGTGTACGAGATCGTCGTCGACACGACGGCCGACGGCACGATCACGAACGTGGTCGCGGTCTCGTCCGATCGTGAGGACCCGGACCCGGTCAACAACACGTTCTCGTTGGACACCGCCGTGACCGCCCTCATCGCCGACCTATCGATCCAGAAGACGGACGCACCCGATCCGGTCGGCGTGGGGGACGACCTGACGTACACGCTGCAGGTGAACAACGCCGGTCCGGACACGGCCACCGACGTCGTCGTCGACGACACCCTTCCCGGGAGCGTCACGTTCGTGTCGGCGTCGACCGGCTGTACGCACATGGCCGGAACCGTGACCTGTTCCACCGCGTCGCTGCCGTCGGCCGATGGGGCGACGTTCGAGATCGTCGTCCGGCCGACCGCGGAAGGCGTGATCACGAACACGGCGTCCGTGACATCGGCGGTGGGCGACTCCAACCTCGAGAACAACACGGTTTCGACCGAGACGACGGTGGCGAAGATCGCCACGCGGCTCGAAGCGCGTCCCCTGTTCCTCGACATCTTGCCGACCGTGAAGGGCCGCGTCGGCACTGTGGAAGCCACGCTCACGCGTGCCGACACCGGCGCCCCGATCTCGGGCGGGCTGATCGTCTTCACGGCCGGTGAGACCGAGCTCTGCCGCGCGACGACGCTTGGGGACGGGGTCGCGCGGTGCACGGTGCAGGTGCCGAAGTGGCTCGTGGCGGCTCTATCGCTCGGCTACGACGCGACCTTCGCCGGGGACAGCCGGTTCCTCGGAAGCTCCGACCACGCACCGCTCGTGCGCGTCTCGGGCGTGATCGAGGTGCTGTAGCGCGCCACCGCACGTCCGGAGACTCCGGGATAGGGTGCGCCCATCATGCGTGGGCGCACCACATGGGGATCCGTGGTCTGCTTCGCGCTGCTGGCGTCCGGGTGTGGCGCGAACGCGAGCGAGGACGTGCGGAGCGTCGCGTCGGCGGCGCCGACGATCGCGACGGCCGCTCCGTTCGTCCCGAAGCCGAGTCAGGCGCTCACGCAGCCCGCGCCGAAGCCGACGACCCCGCTGAAGACGCCTGCGCCACGGGTGTTCGCCGACCAGGCGTGGACGCCGTTCGCGAGCGTCGGTGGCATCACGCTTCATCACGCCGCTTCCCGCATAGAACTCATCGGGTTCCACGAGTCGAACCACGAAGGCGCGCAGCAGCTCACGGCGTTGCCCGGTGCCGTTCGTCCGCGCACGCTCCCCACGCGTGAGCGCCTGACGACAGCGCGCACCGCCGCCGATGTCGTCGTGGACCCAGCGAAGCAGATCCGTGCGCCGGTCACCGGACGCGTGACGCGGGCCGGGACGTACGTCCTCTACTGCAAGCACTCGGACGACTACGTCGTGATCGAACCCGACTCCCATCCCGGCTGGGAGGTCAAGGTGCTGCACGTCGACCACGAGATCGTGAACGTAGGAGATCGAGTGACGGCCGGTGGGACCGTGATCGCGCCTCGCGCCACCAAGCTCCCGTTCGAGTCGGACGTGGACGAGTTCACCGCGGTGCCTCACTGGCCGCACGTCCACATCGAGGTCGTGGATCCGTCCATCCCGAACCGTCCGTCGCCGGGGAGCGGCTGCTAGCGGGTCGGGTCGAGCAGCACCTTGAGCGTCGTCTCCTTCTCGGAGTCGAAGAGACGGTACGCATCGCCCGCTTCGGACAGACCCATGCGGTGGCTGTACACATCCTCGGGGCGCAGCGTGCCGTTCCGTACGAGCGGCACGAGCGCGTCCCACGTCGTCGGGATCGACGCGAGCGTGACGCGGATCGTGAGCCTGCGCAACAGCGCGAAGATCATCGGGAACGGCACGGCCAGGCTGAAACTCACACCGATGATCGACACCGTCGCGCCCGGAGCAGCGCTCATCACAGCGTCGTTGATCGTCTGATCGGCCCCCACGGCTTCGATGACCGCATCCGCGCCCCAGCCGTCCGTCTTCTCGAAGATCTGCGCAACTGTGCCGCCCGCGTTCGGATCGATCGGCTCGGCCCCCATCTGCGCCGCACGCTCGCGGCGGGATGCGACGGTGTCGACGGCGAAGACGCGTGACGGGGAGAACAGCTGCGCGCAGCGCAACGCGAGCAGACCGACCGGACCCAGGCCGACCACCGCGACGGTCGACCCGGGACGGATGTCTGCGCGCTGGGCGCCGAGGTAGCCGGTGGGAAGGATGTCGGTCAACAGGACGGCCTGCTCGTCCGAGATGCCGTCCGGGATCTTCAAGCAGAACGGATCGGCGTTCGGGACGGCCACCGCCTCCGCCTGGCCGCCGGGCAGGTCCAGCCGGGCGCCGAACACGAGCGAGCCGCCGCCGCGGCAGACGACGGGATCGCGCGCGAGGCACGCGGAGCACCGTCCGCACCCGATCACGCCGCTCACGAGCACGCGATCGCCCTTCGCGAGCGTCCGGACGCCGGGCCCAGCCTCCTCGACGGTTCCGATGAACTCGTGGCCGAGGCGCATACCTTCGAAGCCGCTCTGCGCGTGATAGAGGTGGAGGTCCGATCCGCAGATCGCCGTCCGGTCGACCCGGACGATCGCGCCGTCCGGGCCCGGGAGCGCGGGATCGGAGACGTCCGTGACCGAGACCTTCCGCTCTCCCTCGAGGACCACGGCGCGCATCGCGGCGGAAGTCTATCGGTGCCCTGCAGGCATCCACGAACTGCACGGACCGAAGGGTCGTTGTACGCTCGACAGACTGTTCCGGCGCAGGAACCACGGGGAGCGCTTGAAAGCAGCGAAGGTTTTCATCGCCGTCGTCTCGGTGCTCCTTCTGGCCGCGCTCCCGCTCGCGCGATCGGCCGACGCGGGTCCGCGTTGGGCGCCGGCCTCCACTGCGCCGATCCATCCCGGGGTCCAGACGTTCACCGAGTCCGGACAATGCACGTCCAACTTCGTCTTCTACGACAAGAAGGACGTCTACATCGGCCAGGCGGCACACTGCTCATCCTTGGGTGCGCCGAACGAGACGGACGGTTGCATCACCGACGTGCGTCCGGTGGGGACGAAGGTGCGGATCGAAGGCGCGTCGAAGCGAGGGGTGGTCGTCTACAACTCGTGGGTCACGATGCAGGCGGTGCGCGAGAAGGACCACTCGGCGTGCATGGGCAACGACTTCGCGCTCGTGAAGATCGATCGGGCCGACCGCGGGAAGGTGAACCCGTCGATACCGATCTGGGGCGGACCGACAGGACTGGACCGCAGCGCCGCCTTCGGTGAGACGATGTACACCTACGGCGACTCCATGCTGCGCGCTGGACTCGATGCGCTTTCGCCGAAGTTCGGCCTCTCAACCGGTACCGACAACGAGGGCTGGACGCACGGGGTCTACACGGTGACGCCGGGGATCTTCGGCGACTCCGGGAGCGCCGTCCTCGGCCCGACCGGTGGCGCGCTCGGCGTCCTGAGCACCATCGAGGTGCTGCCCAAGCCGCTCGAGAACAACGCAGCGGACCTGGCGAAGGCACTCGATTACATGAAGACGCACACCGGTTTGCGCGGCATCACCCTCGCCAAGGGCACGCTGCCGTTCGCCGGCGTCCTCTAGGACGCGGTCCTCGACGGCTGCACCGCTCGCCCGGGACCGATCAGACTGGCGCGTGCGCGACCAGCAGATGATCGACCGTGTGCGCGAGTGGCTGGGATGGCCGCCGGACACGCCGACCGAACGGCTCGATGCCCTCGATACGCTCGGCCCCCATCCGGACGGGTTTCCGTTGCCGCGTGGTGACGCGGCGGTGGACATCCTGCGGAACCTCGACACGCCCGCGCACGCGACCGGCGAGATCCTCGCCGCCGCGCCGCATCCCGGATCGGATCCCGAAGCGTGGTGGGTGCTCGAGCGTCTGTACCACGCGCTGACGCACACCGGCGAGGGAGCGTCGCCGCCTCCGTGGCCGGCGCCGTTCCCGACCGACGACCCGATCACGCATCACTTCCATCTCTACGTCTTCCTCGCCGCCGTTCCGGCGCTGCTCCGGATGCACGACGCGCGGGGCATCGCCGAGCACGTGACCTGGGCGACGCTGCGCGACGTCGGTCTGCAGATCGCGAACTACGAGGTGCGCACCGGACGTCCGGGCTTCGACGGCGCCTTCTGGGTGTGGCCGCACTTCCGCGGGGACGCGATCACGATCGGACGACTGCAGTACGACCGGCGCTACGTCCCCGGCGACGCCGCCGCCGGGCTGGAGCCGCGCCGTGGGGGCCCGGCGCTCGGTGTCCACATCCCGGCCCTCGGCCCGCTGACGCCGGCCGCGTGCTCCGACTCGCTCGGGCGGGCACGTCCGTTCCATGAGACGCACTTCCCCGAGGAGCGCTACGGCGTCGGCATCTGCGAGTCGTGGCTGATGGACGACCAGCTGCTTGGTTACCTGCCCGCAGCGTCGAACATCGTCCGTTTCCAGGCGCGGTTCACGCTCGGGGACGCGTGGTCGCGGCCGGCCGACGAGGACGTGATCCGGTTCGCCTTCGGACGGCTCCCGGCGAGCCTCGCCGACCTGCCGCAGACGACCACGCTCGAGCGCGCGATCGTCCGCCATCTGGACGACGGGGGCCACTGGTACTTCAGGCGCGGGTGGCTCGAGCTCTGAACCCGCAGGTCAGAGGCTGCTGGCAACGGCGAGCGGGCCGCGGACGGATTTGCGCTCGTCGGTGGCCTCCGATTTGATGGACGCTTCGCCGGGACCCCTACCCCCACACACCAGGCCTATGCGACGTATCGCCACGCTCTGCCTCGTCGCCGCGCTCGCCGCCACGGCGGGCTCGGCCGCCCCGGCCGCCGCTGCGCCATCGCTCGAGCAGCAACTCGACAACGCCGGCAATCACATGGAGCAGGCGACCGAGCGCTACAACCAGGCGCGCCTGCGCCGTGCCGCCCTGGACGGGAAGCTCGCGCGGGCGCAGGAGCAGGTCGACCGCTCCGAGTCACAGCTGGCCGTCCAGCGTGAGCGGCTCGGCGTCGCCGTCCGCGACCTCTACATGCATCCGGCCGCCGGGCTCGGCCAGTTCTTCCAGGCAAGGAGCTTCGGCGAGCTCGAACGCAAGCAGGCGCTCGGCAGCCGCGTCGCGCTCTCGGCGGACGGTCTGATCCTCAAGATCCGCAAGGCGCAGGCCGAGGCGCGCGCAGCGACGAACACGCTACGCCGCCTTCGCGACGACGCCCGCCGGGACGAGCTCGCGATCTCGCGGGAGCGCACCGCCGCCGCGTCGGCCTATGCGCGCACGCGCCAGCTGCTGGCCCAGGCGAACCTCGGAGCAATCGAGGCCGCGCGACGGCGCCGCCTCGACAACGCCGGTGAGGTCGCCGCATCGCTGATCAAGTTCCCCGGGCCGGTCCGCGCAAGTGCGGCGGCCGCTGTGCGCGCCGCCGCGTCGCAGATCGGCAAACCGTACCGATGGGGCGCCGCGGGCCCCGACTCCTACGACTGCTCCGGCCTCACGATGTGGGCGTGGGCGCACGCCGGCGTGTCGCTCCCGCACTCATCCCGGGCGCAATACGCCTCGCTGCCACACGTCCCGATGTCCGCGCTCGCACCCGGCGACCTCGTGTTCCGCGGCAATCCGATCCACCACGTCGGGATCTACAAGGGCGGCGGCGTCGTGATCGCGGCTCCCCACAGCGGCCAGAACGTCCGGGAGGACTCGGTTGGCGGCTACACGATGGCCGCCCGTCCCTAGACGGCGCGTCTAGTCCGGCCCGGGCCCGGGTACGGACGCGGTGTGAGGCAGGTTGAGGAGATGGGCCCGCTGAGTGAGAACCGCGTACTCGACGACCGCTACGAGCTGCTCGAGCTCGTCGGCGCCGGCGGGATGGCCGAGGTCTGGAAGGCGTCCGACCGACGACTCGGCCGCGAGGTCGCCGTGAAGCTGTTCGCAGGACCCGCCGCTCGCGACGCATCCCGTCGTCACAAGATCGAACGCGAGGCGCGCGCGCTCGCGGCCGTGAACCACCCGAACATCGTCTCCGTCTACGACTACGGCGAAGCACCGACGGCCGACGCCGGCGTCCTGCCGTACATCGTCATGGAGCTCGTCGACGGCCCCGACCTGCACCGGCATCTCGCCGAGCGGGGGCCACTGCCGGTGGACGAAGCGCGCGAGATCATGCGCGGTGTGCTCGCGGCGGTCGAACGCGCACACGCGTCGGGCATCGTGCACGGCGACCTCAAACCGGGGAACGTGTTCATCGGGTCGCACGGCCCGAAGGTCGGCGACTTCGGGGTCGCGCGCATCCTCGGCGAGGAGACCGGCACGACCACCGTCGCTGCCACGCCGACGTTCGCTGCGCCCGAGGTGCTGCGCGGTGAGCGCGCGTCGCCGGCGTCTGACGTGTACTCCGCGGCCTGCCTGACCTACGAGCTGCTTACCGGCCGCGCGCCCTACGACGGCGCGAACGGCTGGGAGATCGCGCAGAAGCACTTCGAGGAGCCGCCGCCGCGCGTCCGCCGGGCACGTCCGGACGCGCCGAGCGACCTCGAAGCGGCGATCCAGCGCGGAATGGAGAAGCGGCCGCAACGGCGGTTCGCGTCCGCCGCGTCGTTCGCCGACGCCATCGGCGCCGACATCCCGCCGGACGCCGCGACGGCACCGTCGGCGGACGAGACGGTGCCCGTCACGGCTTTCCCGGAGAGACGTCCGGACGCCACGGAGGTTATCGGCGCACCTCGCGCGGACCCGGTTCGGGCCGCGTTGCTCGGCCCCTTCGCGCGTATCGCGTCGTGGTTCGAGGAACGCCGTAGCCGCGAGCGCGGGGATCGCCGCAGCGCGGCCGCATGGAGCCCGCTGGTCGCCGGCGTGGTGGCGGTGGTCCTCCTGCTGCTCCTCGGCTCCCTGCTCCTGCGCGACCGCGGACCCGAGTCGTTGGCGATCCCGGACGTCACCGGTGAGAAGCTCACGGAGGCCTCGGCGACGCTGCGCGAGCGGGGGTTCACCGTCGACGTGTCGTACCGGCCGGTGACGGAAGGGGAGGCAGGACGCGTCCTCGAGACGATCCCTGCACCGGCCGAAGCCGCCCCGGTGGGCTCGGACGTGCACATCATCGCGAGCGCGTTCGCATCGACACCCCAGCCCGTCGTGACGAAGGCGCCGGACGGTGACGGCGGCGACCGTCCGCGCGCGCGTGGCAAACGCAAGCGCAACAAGGACGACGACTAGGACGGGCACGGCGCGCCCGTCGCCGCCGTCCGGGCTTCCCGCGCGCCGACTGTGAAGTTGTTCACAGAAGGGCATCCTCGGCGGCCGCGGACGGGTTTCCTACATGACCCGGTCGTCCGGAGGAGGATCGATGAGCTGCCCACAAGAGCACTGGGAGGACGTTCTCGCCGGCGGCGAGCACCTCGTGATCAGGCCGGCCTGCGAACACGACGCTGCACGTGTGCGCGCGTTCCTCGAGTCGCTCTCGGCGGACTCGCGCTGGCTGCGCTACCACAGCCCGGCCCCCTTGATCCGATCGTGGATGGTCGATGCCGTCTCGGGCGCCGATCACGACAACCGTGAGGCGCTCCTCGCGATCGTCGACGGGCGGATCGTCGGCCTCGCGGAGTGGGGCCGCGTGCACCCCGGCGACGCGACGGCCGATGTCGGTGTCGTCGTGGACGAGCGCCTCCGTCGCCGCGGCATCGCGCGCGAGCTGATGCGGCACCTCGCCGCCAGCGGACGAGCACGCGGGATCGAGACGTTCACCGCGAGCGTCCTCAGCGTGAACCGTCCGACGATCGCGATGGTGCAGGACGTCGCACCGCAACGAACCCTCACGTTCGACGGTCCGACGGTCGAGGTGCAGATCCCGCTGTCCGCCTGAGTGGCTCCGCTACGCTCAGGCTCGTGCGGCAACGTCAGCAGAACGACGCGACGTGGAGCGAGCGGCGCTTCACCTGCCACGAATCGTAGCCGTGCACCTCTCTGTGACCCAGCTCGCGCTGGCGTCGATCATCGTCGCGCTCGGTGCGATGGTGCAGGGATCGATCGGTTTCGGTCTCAACGTGGTGGGTGCGCCTCTGCTCGTCCTGATCGACACCCGTTTCGTCCCCGGCCCGACGCTGGTGGCGGCGCTCGTCCTGACCGTGCTCGTCGGCGTGCGCGAACGCGGGTCGGTTGATCGCACCGGGTTCTGGTGGATCTTCCTTGGACGCGTCCCGGCCTCGCTCGCCGCCGCGCTCCTCGTCAGCATGCTGCCGGAGCGTGGCATCGCGTTCGCGTTGGCGGCCGTGGTGTTGATCGGCGTCGTGATGAGCATCGCGGGCTGGCGGATACCGCGACGCGCGGTCAACGTCGTGGCCGTCGGCGCCGTGTCCGGTGTGATGAGCACGCTCTCCTCGGTGGGCGGTCCGCCGATCGCGATGCTCTACCAGGACACTCGCGGACGTGAGCTGCGGGGAACGCTCGCCGCGGTCTTCACGATGGGAGCGCTCGTGTCCATCGGCCTGCTCGCCGCGGTCGGACGGTTCGGGCAGCGCGAGGTGCTCATCTCGCTCGTCCTCATCCCCGGCGTCGTGATCGGGTTCGTCGCGTCGAGGTGGATCGCTCCGTTCCTCGACCGTCACGCACTGCGTCCGGCCATCCTCGGGCTGTCGGCGCTCTCGGCCGTCGCGGCGGTCGTGCGCTACGCGCTGTGAGCGATCTGAACACGTTCGGGGAGCCGAAGCTGGCGGATCTTTGGTCAGAGCTGTTCGAGCATCGACGCGACGAGGGCTTCGTGTCGCGGCATGCCGATCAGGCAGTAGCTCGCGATCGCCTCGGCCCCCAGGACACGGGCACGCTCGAGGTCCGCTGCGTCGCCGTGCTCGATGAGCGCTCCGACGTAGAACCGCTGCGCTTCGGGTTCCTCGAGGCGCAGCGGGAGCGTCTGCGTGAGGCGAAGCGCCTCCTCGAAGTGGTCGCGCGCGACCGCCCAGTCGCCTCCGCACCAGGCGGCCGCCCCGGCCAGGATCTGGAGCAGCCGCCAGTCCAGACCGCGCGCGATGCAGCCTTTCGCCATCGTGTCCGTGACGACGGGGTACAGCGCGGCAGCTCGCTCGCGCTCACCGAGGATCACGAAGGCTTCGACCGCGTGGTGCGCGAGCGTCTGCGACGTCGCGGTGTTCGGACGCCCGGGGACGGCGAAGCGTCCCTCGATGCTCTCGGCGATCGAGAGCGCCTCGTCGCGATGCCCGAGATACGCATGCACGAGCATCAGCCGGCTTTCGTAACCGGTCACCGCGCCGCGCGCCTCGATCTCGAGCGCGAGCTCGGTCGACCGCAACGACTCTTCCCACCGCCCTGCCCAGAACGACGCGAGCGCGAGCCGCGTGTGTCCGAGCGCGCTGAGCCACCGGT
>WUUC01013061.1_pt1 | contig 10616 bp, 5 predicted proteins | sample 6278441 | NCBI WGS metagenome assembly WUUC01 (sample SAMN13675441, study PRJNA597444) | soil metagenome | isolation source: soil | place: USA: Washington | collected 2017-10 | reverse complement strand
GTTAAAAAGCTAAAATGAGGAGTTGTCGCCAGAAGATCAGGTAAAGGCGATCGGCAGCCGGGCAAACCTTTTTGGGGGTTGCGATAGAGTGAAATTCGCGATTCCAATGGCTTTCCTTCTGCCTTGATTTTACGGCTTTAACCGATAAAGCATGCGCGGGAAGGGAATCGTCTCGCGTATGTGTTCGATGCCGCAGAGCCAGGCCGTGCAACGCTCTATCCCCATGCCGAAACCGCCGTGCGGAAAGGTGCCGTATTTTCGGAGATCCAGATACCAGTCAAAAGCTTCTTCGGGCAAGCCATGTTTGTGAATCTGCTCAAGTAAGTAATTCAAATCTTCGGCTCGCTGCCCGCCGCCAATGACCTCTCCGTAGCCTTCAGGCGCCAGTACGTCAACGCAAAGGGCCAGATCTGCGCGCTCCGGATCGGCCTTCATATAAAAGGCTTTTACCGCGGCAGGATAACGATGCACCATCACGGGGCGGTCATACTTGTTTGATAGGTAGGTCTCATCGGGGGCGCCGAAATCTCCGCCCCACTCGAAATTATTTTCCAGTTCGCCTTTCTCAAAGCCCTCTTGCAGCATCTTCACCGCATCGTCGTACTGCAATCGAGGGAATGGTTTGTCAATCAATTCAAGCTTCGATGTGTCGCGCTCAAGCTCGGCTAACTCTTTGCGGCGATTGTCCAGCACACGGTGGACGATAAAGGTGATGAAGTCTTCCGCCAGTGTCATCACGTCGTTCAAATCGGCGTACGCGACTTCCGGTTCGACCATCCAGAATTCCGTCAAATGTCTACGGGTCTTCGATTTTTCGGCGCGGAACGTAGGCCCGAAACAATAGACTTTGCCGAAAGCCGCCGCCGTCGCTTCGTTGTAAAGCTGACCCGATTGCGTCAGGTAGGCTTTGGTCTCATCGAAGTAGTTGACTTCAAAAAGGTTGGTCGTGCCTTCGCAGGCGGCGGGCGTAAAGATGGGCGTATCCATTAATAGGAAGCCGTTTGTATCGAAGTAATCGCGCACGGCGCGAATGATTTCAGCGCGGATGGACAAGACAGAGTGTTGGCGTTTCGAGCGCAGCCAGAGGTGCCTCTGGTCCATCAGGAATTCAACCCCGTGTTCTTTCGGGGTGATCGGGAAAGCCTCGGCGATATGCACGACTTCCAGCTCTTTGACATCGAGTTCATAAACGCCCGGTTGTTTCGGATGTTCGCGCACGCCGCCGCGCACGATGATGGACGACTCCTGGGTGAGCGCGTTCACATCTTGCCAGACTTTCTCACTCACGCCGGGCTTGAAGACCACGCCTTGAATCGTGCCGGAGCCGTCGCGTATTTGCGGAAAGGCGAGTTTGCCGCTCGAACGGATGTTATAAAGCCAGCCTTTTATCGTTACATCTTCACCAACATGCCTGGCAATATCTCTGATATACGTCTGCGCCATATTCACTCCTGAGAAATTTGATTCGCTAAATTGAAACGATAATCCTACTACAGCAAATGCAACAAAAAAAGGAGCGTGTGATAAGCTAGACCTTTGATGTATCTTTTGGTTTACTTTTTGCCGACCCACAGACACAGCGGAGAAAATTTTTTATGTCTCGTTCAAAACGCGGTTCAAGGTCGCATCGTGTAGAGAGTTACAAGCATCCTGAAACTCAAAGCCCTATGCGACCTGACGTAGGCACACAGGCACAATTCAAAAAGAAGATGAAGCCGACCCAGTATCGCTACGACTCTTCGCTTTCACCTGCGCTCGATTGGGACGAAAATCCTGCGCGTGAACAAGGTGAAGCCTTAATCAGGCAGATACTCGATGCAGATTTGATTGAAGAAGCGAAGGCAGCGGCTGAGAAATTGAAGGCGATGAGCCATCCGTTTTTGAATTGGTCGGGCAAGGCTGAACGTTTGTCATTTGATGTGCCGACCTTGCCGCTGTTTGTTCACGAGCGACTTTCTACAGAAGCGATACTCGAAACCGTTAAGAGCCACCAGAGCGAAAAGCAGATTGCCTTGTTTGATATATTCGGCGACCCGCATCGTTCGATAACCGATCAGGTGCTGCGTCCGTATGAGCAAGGCGATTGGTCGAATCGCATGATATTGGGCGATTCGCTTGTGGTGATGAATTCGTTGCTGCGCTACGAGAGTTTAGGTGGACAGGTGCAGATGATCTACATAGACCCGCCTTATGGAGTGAAGTTCGGCAGCAACTTTCAGCCGTTCGTCAGAAAACGTGATGTGAAGCACGGCGACGATGACGAGATGACTCGCGAGCCGGAGATGGTGCAGGCGTATCGTGATACTTGGGAGTTGGGACTACATTCCTATTTGACGTACTTGAGGGATAGGTTTTTATTAGCCCGCGATTTGCTTCATCCTTCGGGGAGCATCTTCGTACAGATCAGCGACGAGAATGTACATCACGTCCGCGAAGTGATGGACGAAGTGTTTGGCGCGGAGAATTTCGTTTCGCAGATTGCTTTTCAAACAACGTCAGGATTTAAGACAAAAACAATTGCAAGATTAGGCGATTATCTCCTTTGGTACGCAAGAAATATTGAGCAGGTTAAAGTAAGAAAACAATTTGAGGAGCAGAAAGTAATATTAGGCGAAGGAAACGCTCGGTGGGTTCTTCTCCCCGATGGAACTTATCGGGGAGTCTCAGCAGCAGAAAAGCGCGGCGAAGTTGCATTGGATGAGGGAGCACGGCTTTACAAACCCGATAATCTTTTATCTCAGGGAGGTGCTAAGGAGCCACAACCTTTTATATACGGTGGAAAACCTTACGAACCAAGTAATAACTCACACTGGAAAGCAAACTATCCAGTTGGAATGAATCGTCTTGCACAGGCTGGAAGAATTCATGTAGCAAAGAACAGCATTCAATATCGTCGCTTTGCAGATGATTTTCCTTATGAAGAAATTGGAAATATTTGGACGGATACTCTGACAGGAAGTTTTACCGATGAGAAAGTCTATGTTGTTCAAACTAATGTGAAAGTGGTTCAACGCTGCATTTTGATGACGACCGGTCCGGGCGATCTTGTACTTGATCCGACTTGTGGTAGTGGCACAACAGCTTATGTTGCCGAACAATGGGGAAGGCGTTGGATTACGATTGACACCAGCCGCGTGCCTCTTGCTCTAGCGCGTCAACGATTGCTCACCGCGACCTTTCCTTATCACGAACTCGAAGATGAATCACGAGGTCCCATCGGCGGCTTCGTCTATAAACGCAAGCAGAACAACAAAGGCGAAGAGGTCGGCGGCATCGTTCCTCACATCACCTTGGAATCCATCGCCAACAACGAACCGCCCGCCGAAGAAGTCCTTGTTGACCGCCCCGAAGAAATCAAAAACATCACTCGCGTCACCGCGCCTTTCACTTTTGAAGCGACGATTCCCACGCCGGTTGATTGGGAAGGCGACGGCGAAGAAGACAGCGGCACAGCGGAAAGCTATGGCTCATTCGTTGACCGTATGCTCGAAGTCCTGCGCCGCAGCCCTGTGCTTCGTCTGGATGGCAACCGCGCCGTCACCTTCAAAAACATTCGTCCGCCTACGAAGACATTGACGCTTTCCGCTGAAGCTCTGGTTGACGCATCTGCCAATGGTCAAGCGCCTACACTTGCAGATGTCGTGCAGGAAGCGGCAGAGAAGAACGCTAATTTGTTACCTCTTTCCGCAAAGCCTGTAGCCTTTGTCTTCGGGTCTGAAAACGGCGCGGTCAGTGAAAAGTTGGTCTTTGAAGCGGCGAAAGAGGCGAGCGCCAAAAGCTACACGCATCTTTACGTAATTGGCTTTGCCATTCAACCGAACGCCCGCGAGTTGGTCGAAAACTGCGAAGCGATTGCCGGAATCCCCGCGACTTATGTGCAGGCAACGCCCGATTTGTTGATGGGCGACTTGTTGAAGCATATGCGCTCAAGTCAGATATTCAGCGTCGCCGGACTGCCTGACATCAAGATTCATGTGAAGACCGAGAAAGACGCAAAACAATATCAGGTCGAGTTGATGGGCTTGGATATTTTCGACCCGGTAACGATGGAAGTTGACCATCGTCGGGGCGATGATGTGCCCGCGTGGTTTTTGGACACCGATTATAACAACCTCTGCTTTCGCATTCATCAAGCCTTCTTTCCGCGCACCAGCGCCTGGGACAATTTGAAAAAGGCATTGAAAGCAGATTATGAAGCGAGTGTCTGGGAACATTTAGCGGGAACGACAAGCGCGCCATTTGAAGCAGGTGAAAACCAACAGATCGCCGTGAAAGTGATTGATGACAGAGGCAATGAGTTATTGGTTGTGAAGAGTTTGAAGGAGGCGGAGTGATTAACAAAGTCGTCATCAAGCGATTCAAGCGATTCAAAGATGTCACGTTTGATCTTCCCGGACATATTGTATTGGCAGGACCGAACAACACTGGAAAAACAACATTACTGCAAGCCATTGCCGCTTGGGATTTGGCGCTGAATCATTGGCGGAAATTGAACGACTTTAATTCGCGCAACTATGGATATACAAAAGCACCGATTGCACGGCAAGCGTTCTCGGCAGTTCCTTTGCGCGCGTTTGACCTTCTGTGGAGCGACAGAGGATACGATAAAAGATATTCAATTAGAATTGATGTATATGGTGACGGATGGGAAATCCCTATGGAAATTATTGCTGACAGCACAGAGCAAGTTTATGTCCGTCCCTACTTTACAGCAGCGGCAAACGTCTTACGCAATGCACGAGGCTGGAAAATTCCTAAATGCGTGTATGTGCCGCCGATGACGGGCTTGAGTACGGAAGAGCCGGTTTATCAATTACCCAAGCTAAACCAGCTTTTAGGACAAGGAAAACCGGGAGACATCATCAGAAACTTGTTAGTTGAGGCGCATAACTCTCAAGAAGCCTGGAAACCATTGCGCGATGCGATTCGTCGGCTATTTGGTTATGAGATTCTTCCTCCAAATTCATCTGGAGCAGACATTATTGTGGAATACAGAGCAGATGCTAGAAGCTCGCGAATGGATATTGCAAGTGCGGGTAGCGGCTTTCAACAAGTGCTGATGCTGCTTACGTTTTTACACACTCGTCCTGCATCTGTACTTCTCATAGATGAACCGGACGCGCATCTTCATGTGATTTTACAAGATGCGATCTACAGTGAGTTAAGGGCAGTAGCGCAAGAGAAAAACTCTCAACTGATTATCGCTACCCATTCAGAAGTAATTATCAATTCTGTCGAACTCAGAGAGTTGTATGTTCTCTTCGACAAGCCAAGACGCTTGAACGATATTGCTGAAAAGAAGAGACTAGCGCAATCATTAGGAATTTTGACAAACACAGATATTATGCTTGCTTTGAAAGCGCCCGGTGTTCTCTATGTTGAGGATTACACAGACATAGACATTCTGCGCGAGTGGGCAAAGATTTTAACTCATCCAAGCTCTGAACTTTTTGATTCGGGAAAATTGTGGAAACCAAAGGTCTCAGAGACTCGGGCAGGGGCGCAAGGAATAAAAGCCAAGGATCATTACGAGGCATTGAGGCTTGTACGGGAGGATATTCGTGGCGTTGAGCTGATTGATGGTGATGCTCACCCGGATATTCAATCCACAGAATTTGTGGAGGGGAAATTACAACGCTTACGATGGAAACGTTATGAGATCGAAAGCTACTTGATTCATCCGGCAGCGCTTGAGCGATTTGTAGAACAAAAGGTAGGACCAGGAACTCTTTCAGCACAGGCAAGAAGCGAGATGCTGGCATCCTTGACTAAAATGCTGTCGCAAGATTTTGTTAGTGCGCCTTTGGATGAACATCCCCTTGTCGAAGCCTATTTGAAACAGACTAAAGCTCGCGAGTCTGTCCTTCCTCCGATTTTGGATGCCGCAGGATTACAAGGATTTCCTTACACTCGTTATTACGAGATTGCTGCATTGATGAAGCCGGAAGAAATTCATCCCGAAGTAATCGAAAAACTTGATGCAATTCAAAAAGCGTTTGGACTATGAGCAACTACGAAGTTCCCGAGCCGATTATTAACTCACCGTTTAAGGAGCCTGCACAATATTGGCGCATCGTTGAAGGCGAAGAAGCGCAGCTTTTGTCCGGTCGCAGGATGGCGATGTATTTCTATCGTGACCCTCATTTTAAACCGGACAAATATCAGAAAGGCGATTCGGTTATCTCTATCGAGATGAAACTGGTCAATTTAATTCGCAAGCGCATCAAATCTTGGCGAGATGAAGGCTATCCGGGAGTCACGCGCACGACGCTTGAGTTACTGGAATGGTGGCGACGTGATGGCAGAGAACGCCGCTTGTTTTTCGCTCAACTTGAAGCAGCAGAGACCATCATCTTTTTAAGCGAAGCGCGTGCAGATTTTCGACAGGGCTTAGAGATTCCGCGAGATGAACCAAGCGAAGATAAAAAGCTGGAAGGCTACATGGGATTCTTGCGTTACGCCTGTAAGATGGCAACCGGTACAGGAAAGACAACTGTGATGGGAATGCTCGCCGCCTGGAGCATCTTGAACAAAGTGAATGATCGTAGTGACGGGCGATTTTCGGATGCGGTGCTTGTCGTTTGTCCGAATGTGACGATACGTGACCGCCTGCGCGAACTTGACCCGGAACAGGGTGAAGCCAGCATCTATCTTTCACGCGATTTAGTGCCGTCTCATTTAATGTCGTTGCTTTCGCTAGGGAAAATCTTGGTGACTAACTGGCACATCTTCGAGCCGCAATCAACGCAATCAGGAGGCGCAAAAGTCGTCAAAGCAGGAAAAGAGATTGTCACCAAACAAACAATCACAATCGGCGCGAAAACAACTACGGCGCGAGGTACGCGCTACCTTTCACTGGAAGATTACGAGCGTCAGGTCAGCGCGGGAATGCTAAGAGTTCTTGAAGAGCAGCGCGACAAGCAAGGTAATTTGAAGAAAGTCTTTGTTGAATCAACACGCTATGTTGAGAGCGATACAGCGATGGTGAACCGCATCTTAGACCGTGAGTTTCGCGGCAAACAAAACCTACTGGTGATGAATGACGAAGCACATCACGCTTATCGAATCAGACGCGAAGAGCCTGATGAAGATGAAGACGACCTTTTCGGTGAGGACGAAGCGGCTGAAGATTTCTTCAAAGAGGCAACGGTATGGATTGAAGGGCTTGACCGTATTCATAAACTGCGCGGCATAAATTTCTGCGTTGATCTTTCTGCCACACCATACTTTTTAGGTCGTGTGGGGCAAGCCGCAAATCGTCCTTTTCCATGGGTCATTAGCGATTTCGGATTAATTGATGCGATTGAATCGGGGCTTGTGAAGATTCCGCAATTGGCTGTGCGCGATACAACGGGCGCGGCGATTCCGGGATACTTCAACATCTGGCATTGGATATTGCCGCAGTTAACCCCTGCTGAACGGGGTGCAAAAAAATCGAGCCCAAAACCCGAAGCGATTTTGAAATACGCGCATCATCCGATTACGATGCTTGGCTCGTTGTGGGAAGAAGAGAGCAAAATCTGGGCGGAAAACAACGCGGACAAACGTCCGCCAGTCTTCATCATCGTCTGCAAAAATACGCAGATATCGAAAGTCGTTTATGAATGGCTTGCCGATGATAAACCGCCTCATGGAATCCCGCCCATCAAGATTGAAGGTTTCAAAAATAATGGACAGATAAACACAATTCGTGTTGATTCAAAAGTTGTTCAAGAGACAGATACAGGCGAATCGAAGGATGATAAAACGCGTTGGATGCGCTTCACGCTCGACACCGTTGGAAAACTCAATTGGCCTGCCGATAAGCTAGGACGACCGATCTATCCGCAAGGGTTTGAAGAACTGGCTGAAAAGATGAAGCGCCCGTTAGACCCGCCCGGCCGTTTTGTGCGTTGCATCGTCAGCGTCGGAATGCTGACGGAAGGTTGGGACGCGAATAATGTGACGCACATCATCGGGTTGCGTCCGTTTATGTCTCAACTACTTTGTGAGCAAGTTGTTGGTCGCGGACTCCGGCGTATGAGTTACGATGTTGGTGAAGATGAAAAGATGAGCGAAGAGGTGGCTAAGATCTTCGGAGTCCCGTTTGAAGTGATACCATTCAAGGCTAATAAACAGGGCGCAACGCCGCCTGTTGTGAAGCGCAGCCATGTCAGGGCTGTTCCTGCAAAAGCACAATTTGAAATTACATTTCCGCGAGTTGAAGGCTACACACAAGCCATACGCAATCGCGTGACGGTAGATTGGCAGAGTGTCCCTCATTTGCTTTTACAGCCTGAGCGCATTCCGCCTGAAGTCGAGATGAAGAGTGCTGTGCCGAACAATCAAGGTCGTCCGACGCTAACAGGTCCGGGCAAGATTGAAAACATCACTTTGAATCCATTTCGCTTAAAGCGACGTTTGCAGGAACTGGCTTTTGATTTGGCGCGAGATTTAACCCGCGATTTAATTGCCAGCCATCGTTGCGAGATGCCTGCTCACGTCTTGTTTCCACAGATTGCCCGTATCACAGAAATATATCTTCGAGATAAGGTCAAAGTGCAGTCTCCTGCGGATAAAGTTGATCTATTCCTTGCGCCATATTACGGCTGGGTAATTGAAAGATTGGTAGAGGCGGTGCAGCCAGACACTTCACAAGGAGAAGCGCGTGAGGTTCCGCGATATGAAGCCAATCGTGCCCCCGGTTCCACCGCAGATGTTGATTTTTGGACAAGCCGCGATGTTCGAGAAGTTATCAAGAGCCACTTGAATTATGTAGTAGCTGATACGAAGAAGTGGGAGCAATCAGCAGCATATTATATTGACAGGCACGATGGTGTTGATGCTTTGGTTAAAAACGCAGGATTGGGCTTCGCAATTCCTTATTTGCATAATGGGCAGCGTCACGACTATATGCCCGATTTTATAATTCGACTTCAATCAGAGCCTCCAAGTTTTCTCATCCTAGAGACAAAAGGTTATGACCCGCTTGAAGGCATTAAATGTGAAGCAGCTAAAAGATGGGTTGCTGCGGTGAATACCGATGGCACTTTTGGTTATTGGCAGTACGCAATTGCAAAAAAAGTACCGGAGATTGACAGTCTCATTAAGCAGGCGATCACAGAGCCAAATAAATAATCTTTAGTCGTTAATTACTACTTTATCGAATCAAGAAACTCGCGGTTCGTTTTGGTTTCCTGTAGTTTCTTGATTAACATCTCCATCGCCTCCGTAGGCTTTTTCTCCGACAGGGCGCGGCGCAGTAGCGTAATCTTTGGCAAGGTTTCGGCGTCAAAAAGTTTTTCTTCCTTGCGTGTGCCGGATTTTGAAATATCAATCGCGGGAAAGACGCGGCGTTCGGCGAGCCTTCGATCCAAAACGATTTCCAGATTCCCTGTGCCTTTGAATTCTTGAAAGATGACCTCGTCCATCTGACTGCCGGTGTCGATCAAGGCAGTGCCGATAATCGTCAGGCTGCCGCCCTCTTCGGCTTTGCGCGCCGCGCCGAAAAATCTTCGCGGGAATTCCATGGCGCGAGAATCAACGCCGCCCGACATGGTTTTCCCCCGACGATTGGTATCGCGGTTTGAGGCGCGAGCCAACCGGGTGATTGAATCGAGCAGCATCACGACATCTTTGCCGCTTTCGACCAGGCGTTTGACGTGTTCGAGCACCAGCCAGGCGACCTGCAGATGCAGATCGTTCGCCTGATCGGATGACGAGGCGATGACTTCGCCGCGCACCCGGCGCTTCAGATGCGTCACCTCTTCCGGGCGTTCGTCAATCAGTAAGACCACCAGATGACATTCCGGGTGATTGTCAGCCACAGATCCTGCAATCTCTTCTATGAGCGTGGTCTTGCCGGTTTTCGGCGGCGCCACAATGATGCCGCGCTGCCCTTTTCCAATGGGCGCGATCAGGTCGACGACGCGCATGGAAAGATTGTCGTTGCCTTTCGATAATTCGAGGACTTCGGTAGGGTCAACGCTCGTCAGGTCATTGAAATCGGGTCTTTGTAAATACTCTTCTATACTCAATCCATTGATGCTTTCAATCTCTTCAAGGGCATCCGATTGTCCGCGTCCGCCCTCTGCCGCCGGCGCGCTTGTGCCTGCCAGAAGCACCCCGTCGCGCAGTTTGTATTTTTGAATCAGGCTGCGCTGCACGAATGGGTCTTTCGGTCGCGCCAGAAAGTTGTTGCTGGCCTGCCTGAGAAAGCCATATCCTTTCTCATGAATTTGTAGAACGCCGGTTGCTGTTTGTTGTGGTTCCATATTATGAATTATCCTTATTTTTCGATCCTGACTTGAAACGTTATTCAGGCAAATCAAGAAGAACTTCCTGTTGTCCTACCATGACTTCGCGCCCGTAATCGGTAAGGCTGACGGTCGGATAAGCGCCTTCGTTTACCTGTACGCAATCGGCTTTTATCAACGCCTTAATGAAGGTGGTGATGTCGTCCTGCGACATCTCTTTCAACAGACCGTAGGTCGAGAGCTTGTCGAGATTGCTTTCGAGCACCTGTTTCGATTTCGAGCCTTTTAAGACTGCCGCCACTGCGCCTTTCCCGAAGCGGCCTTTCAGGCGCGCTACACAACTCAATATTTTTTTCACGACGACGATTTCCACAGCATTCA
>WUUC01193575.1_pt1 | contig 10617 bp, 9 predicted proteins | sample 6278441 | NCBI WGS metagenome assembly WUUC01 (sample SAMN13675441, study PRJNA597444) | soil metagenome | isolation source: soil | place: USA: Washington | collected 2017-10 | reverse complement strand
TTTTGTCTGAAGATCAGGCAAAGGATACTGTCGAGAAATTCGTGAAGGTGTTGAAGAAGGCTAAGGCCGAAATCGTCAACACGGAGAACTGGGGACTGAAAAAACTGGCTTATCCAATCCAGAAGAAGTCTACCGGGTTCTATGCACTTCTCGAATTTGCGGCAGCTCCGGACACGGTAAATGCGTTAGAGACAGAGTTCCGCAGGGACGAGTCTGTAATGCGCTTTTTAACAACAGTGCTTGACAAGCATTCCTTTTTGTACAACGCTCGCAGAAGAAAGGGCGAATTTAACAGGGGAAAAAAGACAGGTACAGCTAAAACGGAGGGCAAAGACTAATGACTTTAATGAATGAACCAATCAAGCGGGCAGAGATCAAGCCTAAATACTGCCGCTTTAAGAAGAACGGAATTCGCTACATCGACTACAAAGATCCCGATTTCCTCATGAAGTTCGTGAATGAACAAGGTAAGATCCTGCCCCGCAGACTTACAGGCACCAGCTGGAAATTCCAGAAGAAGGTATCCCAGGCAATCAAACGTGCGCGTCACATTGCCATCCTTCCTTACATGGGCGACTCATTGAAATAACACTTTAAATCACACGAACATGGAAGTGATACTGACACAAGATATCCAGGGACTTGGATATAAGAATGATGTGGTGAAGGTGAAACCTGGCTACGGCCGTAATTACCTCATCCCGACCGGAGTTGCGTTGATTGCCAACGACTCCAACAAGCGAATGACCGCTGAGAACACACGCCAGGCTGCTCACAAAGCATCCAAGGTGAAACAGGATGCAGAAGCCATTGCACAGAAGCTTGGCGACCTGACGATCGAAATCAAAACAAAGGCTGGTGAAACCGGAAAGATCTTCGGAGCAGTTACTGCCATCCAGATCGCCGATGCTCTCAAAGCAAAAGGATTCGATATCGACCGCAAGAGGGTTATCCTTAAAGAACAGCCCAAACAACTGGGTACCTATCACGTGAACCTGGATCTTCACAAAGAAGTGAAGCACGAGATCACGGTGAACGTCGTAGGAGAATAATAAAAAGTAAGAGTGCCGCGACAGCGGCACTCTTACTTTATTCCGAAAGTATCCTTATCTCTACTCTACGATTCAAGTTACGGGCTTCCACAGTCTTTTCGTTCGAAAGAGGCTTAGTCCCACCAAACGCCTTCGTCTTCACACGGTTCTTGTTCACTTTCTTGTCGACAAGATACTCCTTCACTTCATCCACCCGTTCCTGCGAGAGTTCCATGTTCTTCGACATGCTTCCCTGGTTATCGGTATGCCCTTCCAACTGGATCACCAGTTTGGGATGGTCGATCAACATTTGCGCAACTTCATCCAGTTCGTCGAACGAAGCAGGATCAATGATCGACTTTCCCTGCTCGAATATCAGGTGAGACAAACGGATCGTCTGGCCTTTTGGAGTGAGCGTCAGGTTGCGAAGGATCTTCCCTGCAACTCCCTTCTTCGGGTCGACAATAGCGATGGCTGTAATGTAGCCCTCGACCTCCGCGGCTACCTCGTACTTCGACGAGCCGAAGATCGAGAAGCGATAGACACTGTCATGAAATGAACCGGTGATCCCCCCGGTAGGCAGGCTTTTGTAACGGATATTGGCCATGACGCCTTTGCCCGTACCAACGTCGATCACTTTGCCTTCGATCCATATTTCGCCGTTCGTTTGAGCTCGTGCAGATAGTAAGGCAGCTGATAGGATAAGGGTTAGTGTGAGTGTTTTCATAAATCGTTGTTAGTTGTTCGTTGTTAGTTGTTCGCGACAATGCGGACTGTCATTAACGGTAAAGCCAGGCGTATTCGGCTGGTCGCGAACAACGAACAACCAACAACGAACAACTATAATTCCAACTCAATCGTCTCTCCCGGTGTGAACGACTTTCCATCGTCCTTCGGTGCGCCTTTGGGTTTTACTTTACTTTTTTCTTCCCCGAAGAGGTCTGCTTGTTCTTCCGACTGCTTTCTTGTTTTCTTTTCGACTGGGGCTTTGCCGTTGACGAGGGTCCCCTTTTGCTGCTGTTTTGCTTCGGGCTCCTGGAAGAGGGCTGACTGTCCGTCCTCCCCGACTGTCGGTTCCGGCTCTGGTTCCAATTTTTTTTTTGACGATAGAGAACCCTTTGCGGTTTCCGTCGTCTTCGAATCGATCAGGTCGTTCTCGTCGCCTTCTTCAAGGCCAGAGTCTTCCGGATCTTCCACGGGTTTCACCTTCGTTACTTTGAATTGCGACAGCCTGTTGCCCATCGCCTTCCAGCCCTTCACATCGATGATATCCTCCAGGTTTATCACCTCTATCTCCTTCTCTTTGCCTTTCCCTTTCACTGTTTCCACTTCCACTTCCGGTGTATCGCTGGTAGTCGCAAATTCAAGTCGCGACCCGATGCCCTCAGAAATGAAATTGAAGTCCTTATCGGGTGTGAGGGTTTCAATAAGAAAACGCTTGACGAAGTGTTGCTTCGACTCACCATCCCAATAAACAGCCGAGACAACCTTCTTCGGTCTGAACTTCTCTATAAAGATCGTCTTTTCCGGCTCGAATCGTGTTGTGAGGTCGTACCCTGTGATCTTATAGTTACCACTCGACGTGATCGCCAGTACCTGGTCGTTGCCATCGAATTTACCCAATGACTTACCACGCTTGTCTTTGTTAAGACGACCGCTCGAAGGTTCAAACCAGAGTTCGATACCACTGAGAGTCGATCCCTTCGCTTCCAACAGGTCCACTTTGCGTACAGGATACTTGGTGATGGTATTACCCCTCGCACCACGTCCTTTGATCTCCAGTTCTGAAAAATCATACTCGAATACCTTCTTTCGAGCGGTACTGCTCTGGCTGAGCTTCACTTCAACGAGCTGGGCTTCACCATTTGGATTTGCACTCAGGTAATGAACGCGGCTGTTCGGATTATCCTGTGCCAGGGGATATTCTTTCTCGCGGGTAACTCCAGGAATAGTGAAACGCTTGGCAAAGGATTTACCTGTAGCCCCGTCGGTATAGATCATGTTGTACACCATGCGTTCGTCGCCTTTCTTCCACACGCCGACGTGAAGGATGTCTTTGCCCATAAAGACCCGCTCAGCAACTCTCTTTACCACTGCCTTTCCGTCTTTGCGAATAGCGATGATGTCGTCAAGTTCGGAGCAGTCGGTGACAAATTCATACCCGGTTTTATTTACCCAACCGATGAAACCATCGGCTTTGTTCACATATAACTTGGCGTTGTTGGCAATAACTTCAGAAGCTGTCACCGATTGGAAGCTGCGGATCTCTGTCTTCCGCTCCCGCCCTTTACCATACTTGTCGAGCAATCCCTGGAAATATGCTATTGCATAGTCCACCAGGTGTTTGAGGTGGTGAATGGTCTCTTTCAGTTCTTTCTCAAGATCGCGTAGGAGATCGTCGGCCTTGAATGAATCGTACCTGGAGATACGTTTGATCTTGATCTCCATCAGTCTGAGGATGTCATCACGGGTGATCTCGCGATAGAACTGTTTCTTGTAGGGCTTCAGTCCCTTGTCGATCGTGGTGATCACCTCCTCGTAGGTTTCCACCTCTTCAATACTGCGATAGATCCGTTTCTCGATGAATATCTTTTCGAGTGAGGAGAAGAGTATCTTCTCCATCAGTTCGGCCTTCCTGATCTCTAACTCCCTTTTGAGGAGGGCGAGTGTCTGTTCCGTGTTGGTCTTGAGAATATCCCCGACCTTCATGAACATAGGCTTGTCGTCGATGATCACGCAGGCGTTCGGAGAGATGCTGATCTCGCAGTCGGTGAACGCGTACAGCGCGTCCATCGCTATCTCGGACGACTGCCCGGGCTGGAGGTGCAAAACGATCTCTACGTTCATGGCGGTGTTGTCCACCACCTGCTTCATTTTGATCTTGCCCTTTTCGCTGGCTTTGACGATCGACTCTATTAAAGAAGTAGTTGTGGTATTGAATGGTATCTCCTTGATAACCAGCGTTTTCTTGTCAAGAGTTTCAATCTTAGCCCTCACCTTAATCTTACCTCCACGGTACCCCTGGTTGTATTCTGAAAAGTCTGCGATACCCCCAGTCGGGAAGTCCGGATAGAGCTTGGGTGTCTTGCCTTTCAGGACGTCTATCGACGCCTTGATGAGTTCCTGGAAGTTGTGCGGGAGAATCTTGGTTGAAAGACCTACTGCGATACCCTCTACGCCCTGTGCGAGCAGTAAGGGGAATTTAACTGGCAGCGTTACGGGTTCTTTCTTGCGGCCGTCGTACGAGAGTTGCCATTCGGTGGTGTCGGCGTTGTAAACAACATCGAGAGCAAACTTTGACAGGCGGACTTCGATGTACCGGGGGGCTGCGGCTCCATCACCGGTCATCACGTCGCCCCAGTTACCCTGGGTGTCGAACAGCAGGTTCTTCTGCCCCATGTTCACGATTGCTTCGCCTATGGCGGCATCGCCGTGGGGGTGATATTGCATCGCGCTACCGATGACGTTGGCGACCTTGTTGAAGCGGCCGTCATCCATCACTTTAAGCGCATGCATAATGCGGCGCTGTACTGGTTTGAAACCGTCCTCTATTCTTGGAACAGCACGCTCCAGGATCACGTAAGACGCATAGTCGAGGAACCAGTTTTCGTACAAGCCTTCCAGGGAAATACTGTGTACCACATCGCCGTTGTCTCCACCGTCGACTTTACCCTTTATCGGCTTTGCAATTTTCTTACTCATGATTTCTGTTCGATAACTATATTCAAGCCTATTCTCCAGTCGCTGCTTCTACTGCCTCTTCTTCTTCATTCTCCACCACATCCATTTCAACCCTCAGGTTCTCAATAATAAATTCCTGCCGGTCCGGCGTGTTCTTGCCCATGTAATACTCGAGTGTTTTCAACAGGTGGCTTTCTTTTTTCAGGATAACAGGCTGAAGACGAATGTCGTCGCCAATGAAGCCTTCAAATTCATCCGGGGAGATCTCACCCAGTCCTTTGAAGCGGGTGATCTCAGGTTTCCCGCCAAGCTTTATCATGGCCGCCTGCTTCTCTTCGCTGCTGTAGCAATAGATGGTTTCTTTCTTGTTCCTGACGCGGAACAGTGGAGTTTCAAGAATATACACGTGCCCGGCTTTCACCAGGTCGGGGAAGAACTGGAGGAAGAAGGTCATCAGCAGCAACCGAATGTGCATACCGTCGACGTCGGCATCAGTGGCAACGATAACCTTGTTGTAACGCAGGCCATCCATGCCGTCTTCGATGTTCAGCGCATGCTGCAGGAGGTTAAACTCCTCGTTTTCATAAACGACTTTCTTGGTCAGGCCAAAGCAGTTCAGGGGTTTACCACGCAAGCTGAAAACCGCCTGTGTTTCGACATCCCGTGATTTGGTAATTGAACCGCTGGCCGAGTCACCTTCCGTGATGAAGACAACTGACTCTTTCCCTTTCTCTCCTTTTCCATCGTCGAAGTGGAAGCGGCAATCGCGAAGCTTGCGGTTGTGAAGGTTGGCTTTCTTTGCCCTTTCGTTCGCCAGTTTTTTGATGCCGGCGATCTCGGTACGTTCCCTTTCAGATTGCAGAATTCTCTTCTGAAGCTCGTCGGCTACGTCTTTATGCTTGTTGAGATATATCTCGAGTTCTTTAGCTACAAAGTCGCTCACGAAGTTCTTCACGGTAGGTCCGTCGGGAGACATCGTGATTGAACCTAGCTTTGTCTTGGTCTGCGATTCGAAGACAGGCTCCTGTACCCGTACCGCAACAGCAGCCACGATGCTCGCGCGTATATCGGCAGCGTCGTATGGCTTCTTGTAAAATTCACGAACGGCCCTTACCACCCCTTCCCGGAATGCCAGCAGGTGGGTACCACCCTGTGTTGTGTTCTGACCGTTGACAAACGAATAGTATTCTTCGCCGTACTGGTTACCGTGCGTCATGGCGACCTCTATGTCTTCACCCTTGAAGTGAATGATCGGGTAGCGCATTTCTTCAGCGTCTACTTTCTGTTTCAGCAAGTCGAACAGTCCGTCTTTCGAGAAGAACTTCCGGCCGTTATAGTTGATCGTGAGACCTGCGTTGAGGAACGCGTAGTTCCACATCAGGTCATCGAGATATTCGGGAATGAAGTGGTAGTTCTTGAACATCGAGTTGTCGGGCTCGAACTCCACGAGGGTTCCGTTCCGCTCCGTCGACTTCTGCTGTTTGGGGTCTGTCTGGATCACGCCTCTCTTGAACTCGGCGAGCTTGGTATGTCCTTCACGGAAGGCCTGGACTTTGAAGTAATTCGAAAGGGCATTGACTGCCTTGGTACCGACGCCGTTAAGGCCTACAGATTTTTGAAAAGCCCCGGAGTCGTACTTGGCACCGGTATTTATCTTGGACACAACATCCACTACCTTTCCGAGTGGTATCCCACGGCCATAGTCACGAACGATCACCCTCGACTCGGTGATCTTTACGTCGATCATTTTACCGTAGCCCATCATGTGCTCGTCGATGCAGTTATCCATCACTTCCTTCACGAGCACATAGATACCGTCGTCTTTTGCGGAGCCGTCGCCGAGTTTACCGATATACATACCCGGGCGAAGCCGTATGTGCTCTCGCCAGTCGAGTGATTTGATACTCGATTCGTTGTATTCAAAAAGGTCCTTAGCCATTATCGTTGTTCGTTGTTCGTTTTTCGTTGTTCGTGGCATAGCTGACAGTCGTTCGCCTGGTCGCGAACAACGAACAACAAACAACAAACAACGAGTTGTAAAATATCATGTATAACTCAGTCGAAAAAGTAACCGTGTGACGGCCCGTCAGCTAAAAAAATCAACATCAATAAACTCAATTTTGAGGTGAACTCAATGTTTCCCCTTTATCCATCCTTACAAATTTCAATTAAGCAGAGTGTGATAACTCATTGTAAATCAATTACCAGGGTAGCTTGACTCAAACTGCCTTCTTAGCAAAGATTTTACGACCAGCGAGATATACAGGCCAGCTGAATGCCCAAAGGATCATCAGGGCAACACTGCCATAGATGATAATGCCGATCCTCTCGTAAGCGAATCGTTCGCCGCTGTTGAACAGACTTAGGTATGAACATGCGACGATAAAAAACACGTTCAGGCAAATCACCTGTCCGTAGAACCATGACACAAAGCCCTCCCCTTCCTCAGTCTTGTTCAGCGACCTGAAAACGTAGACGAACATGTTGAATATCGCCAGCGTGCCGAGGATGATATAGAATAATGCTTCTTTACTTAAGATCAATTGTTCGGGTTCTTCCATCACGACAACAGGGTCGGGAAGTGAGGCATAAACATACATGAAAGAGCCCAGCACGGCCAGGATCGAGAAAAACCACGCTACACGGAATAACTTCAAAATCATAGGGCAAAAATATGGTTTCTCACGGAAAGGAAGGAATACACGGAAAAGCATAATGGAAATTGTACGGAAAACCGGAAAACGCATTTTTACCGTAAATTTGACGCAGTATGAACGTCAATCCGATCGTCCTTTCCATCCCCATTTTCTTCCTGCTGATAGGGATCGAGCTTGTGGTAGAGCGGCTTTCTCATCGAAAGCTCTACAGACTCCCGGATGCCATCGCCAATATGAGTTGCGGGATCACCTCGCAGGTGTCGGGTTTGTTCATGCGACTGTTGGGTATCGGTATCTACCAGTTGCTTTTCGAGAAGGCTTCCCTGATGGACATGAAGGCAATTTTACCCGGGTGGGCATACTGGCTCACGTTGTTCCTGCTGACCGACCTTGCGTACTACTGGGCTCACCGGATGAGTCACGAGATCAACCTGTTCTGGGGTGGTCATGTGGTTCATCATCAGAGTGAAGACTACAATCTCTCGGTGGCACTGCGGCAGAGTTCATTCCAGGTAGTCTGGACGTTCTTCTTCAGTTTACCGATCGCAATTGTCGGTTATCAAACGCTTGACTTCGCGCTCGTGTCGGCATTGAACACATTGTACCAGTTCTGGATCCACACGGAAACCATCAACAAGATGGGTTGGTTTGAATATATCTTCAACACACCGTCGCACCACCGGGTACACCACGGCCGCGACCCCAAGTACATCGATAAAAACCACGCTGGCTCACTCATCATTTGGGACAAGATGTTTGGAACATTCCAGGCTGAAGAAGAAAAGCCGACTTATGGAATTACACGTCCTATTAATAGTTGGAATGCCGTGTGGGCCAACCTCAGTCACTATGCTGTGATGGCAAAGGAGATCCGCACCATTCCGCGCTGGACAGATCGCATCAAGTATCTGTTCAAGAAACCAGGATGGTTGCCTGACTATATGGGCGGTTATCGGCCGGCACCACCCATCGATAAAAACGCATACAGGAAATACGACACGCCGGCACCGGTGCTTCTGAACTACTATGTTCTTGCGCAGTACCTGGTTTGCCTGGGTGCTACTTCTGCACTACTCTTCGGGCAGGCGCAACTGGACCTGATCCAAAAAGGCGCGGGGGCATTAATCATCTCCTGGTGGGTGGTGAACTGTGGCGTGCTATTCGAACAAAAGACCTGGGTTCGAACGGCAGAATATCTTCGTGTCGTATTTTTTTCTTTGGGGACATCCCTGGCGGTAGTGTATTACTCACTTCCTGCAAGTCTGCACTTTCTGGCAATAGGCTACGGCGTGGCGTCGGTTCTTTGGTTATCGAAATTACCGTCTTATGAAGCGAAGCTTGCGGCTTAAAGAATTGAGAATTATGAACTGATTCGAGCTTGATGTAACCCGAAATTCACAATTCGAAATTCGATCAATTCTTCGCCTCCGTCCAGCTAGTGCCATCCCACTCCCAGGTATCGTTCACATCGTTAGGCCAACCGGGACGGCCTCCGAAAAGTACAATGCGGTCGCGGCTCTTATCGTAAGCCATATATCCCATCATACGGGCCGAAGGGCCGGTATCTGATAATTTTTTCCAGGTAGTTCCATTCCATCCCCATGTGTCGCCTTTAACCCCCTCTTTGTCAAGTCCTCCGAAAATAACCAGCATCCCACGTTTAGAATCATGGGCATATCCTGGTAGCATTCGCGGGCTCGGTCCATCTGTAGTTCTGATGTTCTTCCATTCTTTGCCATCGAACTCCCAGATTCCGTCGTCGAGGCGCTCACCAGCGGCATTCATACCACCGAATACAATTGTCACCTTCCTCTTCGTGTCGTACACCATGACAAATGCCTGGCGGCCCTCTGGGCTCTTGCCTTCAAATCTTTTCCAACTCTTTCCGTTCCACTCCCAAGTATCTGAATTTGCAAGTCCCCGCCCGGCGGAACCGCCAAAAGATACAAGCCGGTCACGGGCGATGTCGTAGACAAATCCGGGCTCGGCTGCTTTCATTTCAGGAACATCTGAAAGGATTTTCCATGCACCGTTTTCCAGTACGCGCAGTTCGGCCCGGGATTGATCTCCGACAAAGCCTCCGAATGAATAAATCTTGTTATGCTTCGTATCGAATGCGATCCTGATGCCGCTTCGTTCGTCACCGGCGGTACCGACCTTACTCCATCCCGAGGAGTTGTATCGCCAGATATCGTTAAAGAATTTAAAGCTCTGTCCTCCGTTAAGCGGTGTACTGCCGCTAACCATTAGAACCGATTTGCTGGCTTCATCATATGCCATTTCGTGATGAGCTCGCTTGTGCGGGATCTCTTCATCAGCTTGTGCTAAAGTATTCGTGGAAGTTAACAACAGCATTGATGTCAATGCCATAACGGGTCGCGTTGCGACTCCAAGGAAAGAGGTAATGCCAGACATAACAATCTTATAAGATGTAATGTTATTAATAACACCGATATCCTGGAATACCCCATTTTGCTGGTTCTTCGTGCCAATTGTTCTCGCTAAAAAAATAAAGAAATTGGGATACATTTGCGTCGACATGAACGCCTCAAATACCTTACGATGAAGCGATTCCTGGGACTAAGTTTCATTGGGATCTGTTTAACGTTTTGCTCTAACCCCCTGCCCCGACTGGAAGGTATTGACCTCGACACGTGGAAAGAGGATCGTAAAGGCTGCCTGCGGAAAAGGCCTGCCTTCGAACAAAACCTCCGCGATCAACGGACGAAGCTCAGGGGCCTTTCGGAAATGGCTGTAGTGGAGTTGCTCGGCAGGCCAGATATGAATGTGCTCTCGGAGCGGAATGAAAAGTACTACCATTACATGATCACACCTTCGCCTGATTGCAAGTTGGGAGATACGACCTTTCTGCAATTGATCGTCCGGTTCAACGCCGTGGGTATATCGAAAGAAGCTACGGTCGAATGATCACCCGACCAAGTCGGGTGATGACAAACCCGACCAAGTCGGGGTGATGACAAACCCGACCAAGTCGGGTGATGACAAACCCGACCAAGTCGGGGTGATGACAAACCCGACCAAGTCGGGTGATGACAAACCCGACTAAGTCGGGTGATGACAGTCCCGACCAAGTCGTGATGACAAACCGACCAAGCTCGCCTTGCGTAGCCGCTTGCGCCACCGCTAAAGCTTCAGCGCACGCGGTCGGCGAAGCGAGGTCGGGTGATGACAACACTGGGTCGGGTGATGACAAAACCGATCAGGATCTGCTTGTATATTTGATCTTT
>WUUC01146535.1_pt1 | contig 10617 bp, 9 predicted proteins | sample 6278441 | NCBI WGS metagenome assembly WUUC01 (sample SAMN13675441, study PRJNA597444) | soil metagenome | isolation source: soil | place: USA: Washington | collected 2017-10 | reverse complement strand
GAACACGCGAAGATCTTCGAGCGCTTCGGCCAAGCCGATCAGAGCGCGAGCGTGATCGGAGGCACGGGCATTGGCCTCGCGCTCGTGCGAGAGGCAGCGCGCTTGCACGACGGTGATGCCTCGCTCGCATCGGAGCTCGGCCACGGCGCGACGTTTCGGCTCACGCTTCCGAGGCGCGTCGATGTCGTCGCTTCGCCGGCGGACGTCTCGCCGCAGCAAGCGCCGGCGTTCGCGCCGGAGTTGTTCGCAATGCAGGATAGCGTCGAGCCGATCGACCTGCCGGGGCCGACGCGCGATGCGCCGCTCGCCATCGTCGTCGAGGACAACTCGGAGCTGCGCGCCTTCGTCGCGGACGTGTTGAACGCGCACTATCAGGTCAAGGCCGTCGCGACCGGCGCAGAGGCGGTGGCGCTCGCCGAGGCGCTCGATCCGGCGGTAATCGTCACCGACGTCGCGATGCCGGGTATGGACGGTCACGCGCTTTGCCGCGAGCTGCGCTCGATGCCTCGCACACGCGCGACGCCGATTCTGCTCGTGACGGCGCGCACCGAGATCGGCAGCGTGCTCGAGGGCTTCGAAGCCGGTGCCAACGACTACGTGCTCAAGCCATTCCACGGTCGCGAGCTGCTGGCACGCGTGAACGTCCACGTCGGCATGCGGCGCTTGGCGCAGGATCTCGCGCTCAGCGAACGACACGCGATGTTGGGCGTAATGGCGGCGTCGATCGCGCATCAGGTGCGTAACCCTTTGACGACTCTGGTCGCGGGCCTACCCGCGATGCGCGCGCGCATCCGCGAGCGCGCGGATCGCGCGACTGTCGAATTGATTGACGTCATGATCGACTGCGCCGATCGCATCGAGCGGCTCACACGTGATCTGATGGACATCTCGCGCGTCGACCGCGAGCCGAGCGGTGCGTTCAGCCCTTCGGACGGCCTGCGCTCCGCGATACGCCTGGCCAAAGCTCGCGTGCTCGGGACGGTGACGATCGACGATCAGGTGCAGGACTGCTGTATCGTCGAAGGGCGCCCCGGCGATATCAACCACGTGTTTCTCAACCTGCTCGACAACGCGATCCGCGCCGTCGGCGACTCGGGGCGGATTCGCATCACGGCAGCGAGCGATGGCGCGAGCTACGTCGCGCGCATCGCGGATTCGGGGCGAGGCATCGATCAAGCGCTGGTCGATCGCATCTTCGAGCCGTTCTTCACGACGCGAAGCGCCGGTGAAGGCACGGGACTCGGGCTGTCGATCGCGCGGCAGATCGTGCGCCAGCACGGCGGTGAGATCGAAGTGAACCGTTGCGACCTCGGCGGCGCCGAGTTCACCGTGCGCCTGCCGACCAGCGAGCGCAGGCGCTCGCAACCGACGGCCGTCGCTTCTTGATGTCGGGAGCGCGTGCGCCGCTCCCGCACTCTACTCGCGCGTTCGGCGGCGTTGCTTGCGCATCACCATCGTCTCGAGCTCGCCGTAGCGCACCGCGGTGTATTGGAAGAAGCGGTGCATGCCGGCACGGTTGAGCACGTAGAAGTTGAGCCCCGCTTCACGCGCGAAGCCTGCGCCGGCGAGGCGCTCGGCATCGAACCCTGGCGGGATGTTGACGAAGCGATCGCCGGTCGCCGATTGCGAAGGGCGCTCAACGACCCAAGCGAGCGCGCGTTCGAACGCCAGGCCATCGGCGTCATGCTCCGTATGCACCGGGATGATCCATGTCGCGTTGAGCATCCACGTGAGGTTTAGGCCGGGGGTGGAGTGCTCTTCGAGCAGCGCATACACGACCCGGCCGTCGCGCCGAACCAAGACACAGTCTCGCTTGCGCACGAGGCCTGCATTGCCGAAGCGCAGCTCGTTGTCGGGCAGGCGGATCTGGCCCGGCACCGCCGAGATCGCGGCGGCCGCGTGCGCGCCGAAGCTGCGCTGCGCAGCGTGCGCGACAACGAGCTCGTCCGCTGCTGAGCACGGCTCGAGCGTGATCGACTCTGGGAACGTTCGCGCGAGCTGGTCGCGCGCTTCCTTGCGCTCGCGCAACCCGTCCTCGACCCGAATCCACAGCTCCACGTTCGAGCACGTGAGCGCCTCGGCCGTGCCGCTCGTATCGAAGAACCGCCGCAGGTACGCGTTCATGATCGAGTTGTCTTCTTTGACGAAGAACACGATGTAGCGACCGTCCGGGCGCGGGACGAGGTGATCGAAATACGCGAGCTGAAGCTTTCCGCCGACGCCTTGCTCGTTGCTCGTGTCGACGAAGTGCTGCAGCACCCAGCCGTTCTCCCACGCGCGCATCACGGTGACGGCGCCGTCCGGCGCGCCTTCTGGTCCGTGAACGAACGTCCGCACCACGTCACCCGCGTGCAGGTGGAGCGCGCGCCAAACCGCCGCCGTCTGCTCCACGATCGGCGCGAGGTTCCTGTGCATGTGCGGGCCGAACAGCCCGGCCTTCACGTACGTGCGGTGCAGCGCTTCGAAGTGCGCGCCATCGTGCACGCTCACGCCCGGATGCGCCGCCGCAGCGAGCAGATCTATCAGCGCGACGTCGTCCGGCAAGCGCGAGTCGTGCGTGAGCGCCGTGCAACGTGTCCCGCGCGCGTCGGTCTCGAGCTCATCGACGATCAGGTCGCCCAGCTGCACGCAGTGATCTTGCCAAGTGAGCTGCGCTTGCTCGAGTGGCAAGCCCTCCCACAACAGGTTGTCACCGGCAGCAACGCGAAACGCGATGCCATAAAACGATGCGTCGATTACTGGTTGAGAGGCGATGAGCCCCGTGATCGGGTTGCGGTAGCGGACGGTCACCGCCTGTTCGGGCAAGAGCTGCGTGCGCGCGTCGCGGCGATGGCGGCGGCGGCGGCGCAGGATGAGCGGCAGCGTCGTCTTGAGCGTTCCTTCGCCGCGCTCGATCACGCGCACGTCCATCTCATGCGGCACCGAAAACAGCTGGAACGCGATTCGTACGCTCGTGCGCAGTGGCAGCGCGAGCGCAGCGTCGATCCGCGCTTCGATCGATGCGCTATCGCTGCCGACTTGCAGCATTCGGCCCTCGACCCGCAGCACGCCGGGCACCGCCACTTCGAGTGGGCCCTGGCGCATCGCCAAGAGCTTCAGCGCGCGCACGACCTCGTGCGGATTGGTGACCAAGTCGTGCGCCTGCTCGGGCGCGTCGCTGCGCGGCGCTCCGAGCGAGAGGGTGCTCACGAAGGCGCGAGCGCCATCCGCGCCGTACCACGGTGTCGTGCGCGTGACTTGAGCCGACGCGGTGCGCAGCACGCGTCGGTCGCCGATGATCTCGACATAGGGCAGCTCGCTGCCGGTTGGCAGCGCCATGCTGCAGCGCACATGACAGGACGCAGGCCCGATGCGAGTGATGGGAAACACGTAGTCGACACCATCGTCGAGACCGCCGGGAACGATCAGGACCAACAGCTCGGTCGCGCGCACGGCGTCGTCGCGGACGGTGATGGTGTCGAAGCGCGTGCTGCGCAGCGCGACGCTCGCCCGCTTGTCGCCTGCATGTACGACGTCGGTGCAGCGTAGCGACCACGCATATCCGCCAACTGCCGGCGTGATGGTGAACGGGCCCCGGTGATCGAGCGGCAAGCCCTCTGTCGCGATAGGCGCGAGCACGAGGCGCGCGATGTCGATTTCGTCGAGATCTTCGAGCGCAGAGAGCTGCGCTTCATACGTGGCGGCACCAAGATCGACGACGACCGGCAAGAGCAGCTCGGTCGCGCGCTCGACTGTCTCGCGTAGATCACGCTCGTCGTTCATCGAAGCGTTTCAATCGTAACAGTTGTTGCCTATTGCTCGTTTTGCTCTCTAATAGGAGCTCGCATGCGACTCGATCGAAGTCAGTACGCTGTGCTCTTCGTCGACGATGAGCCACACAATTTGGTCACGTTTCGCTATGCGATGGATGACCAGTTCAACGTGCTCACTGCGGGCTCGGCAGAGGATGCGCTGCGCATTCTCGAAACGAACGACGATGTCGTCGTTCTCGTCGCCGATCAACGAATGCCCAAGACGAGTGGTGTGGAACTGTGCGCGCGCGCGAAGGCGGTGCGCCCGGACGTCGTTCGTATGATCGCGACGGCGTACGCAGATATCCACGAGGCGATCGAGGCGATCAACCGCGGCCACGTCGTGCGTTACATCGTGAAGCCTTGGCGCAACGATGAGCTCGCAGTGGTGCTCGAGACAGCGATCGACTTCGCGCACATGCAGCGAACGATGCAAGACATGGAGTTACGTCTCTTGCGCGCGGGTCAAGCGCGCGCGGCGGTCGCCGTACACGACGAGGTCGTGCACGAGATCACCAACCCGCTGACGATCGTAAAGTGCTCGCTCGATCGCACGCTCGAGCTGATCGACAAGGTGCTCGAAGACGGGATGCGCGACGGCCTCGAGGTGCGGGCACTGTTGCTCGAAGCACGCGAGGAGCAGCAGAGCGCTGTCACCGCGGTCGATCACGTCTCGGCGGTCGCGCGCAGGCTACACCGGCGCGAAGAGAGCATCCCGGGCGAGGATCGCGCGTGCGATGCCGGGCGCGCGGTCGACTCGACGGTGCGAATCGTGCGGCGGCAGATCGAGCGTATCGCTGCACTCGAGGTCGAGCTCGAGGACGAGCCGCAAGTGCAGGTCGAGGCCTCGGCGGTCGGTCAGATCGTGCTGAACCTCGTGCTCAACGCCGCACAAGCGATCGAGTCGCGCAAGCTGACGGGGCGGACGATCCGCGTCAGCCTCGCTACGGAAGGCAATGAAGCGGTGCTCGTCGTCGCCGACGACGGACCTGGTATTGCGGGCGAGCTGTTGCCGCGCATCTTCGATGCGTACATCACGACGCGACCGAACGGCTCCGGCGTCGGCCTGGCGCTCGTGCGCGACATCGCGCAGCGCGCTGGCGGCTCGGTACGCGCACGCAGCTCCGAAGGCGAAGGCTCACGCTTCGAAGTGCGCTTGCCGCGCGTGCCCGATGTCGTGAACTAGTATCGGGAGCACGTGCGCCGCGCTCCCGATGACTAGTGAGCTGCCGAGCCTGCGTTGAGCAGGCCTTCGTAAGCGGCCTCCCAGTCGGCGAGATCGAGCACGGGCGTTTGCTCAGCGTCGATCTTGAGGCCGAAGCCCGAAGGCGAAGTCGCGCTGCTCTCGCCGGCGTCGCGGCGCCAGATCACGCGGCCGCGCAGGTGCACGGGCGCGCCGGTCACGGTGCGCAGCTCGACCCACAGCTCGCTATCGACCGTCGGCGGGCTCAGCGTGCGCACGTACAGGCCGCCGCGGTTGATGTTGTGGCTCAAGCCGTACGCGGGCTCCATCAGGCCAGCCAGGCGAAACGCGCAGATGGTCTCGTACAGCACGCGCTCCGAGCGACGCGCATCGCCGGTGCGTGCGCGCGTCGAGGCTTCATCGGCGAAGAACAGCAGCTTTGCCTTCGTATCGCCCGCATGCAGCCACGCGTCATCGTCGAGCGTGAGCTTTGGAACGCGGTTGGCCTTGAAGACCACTTCGAGGCGCTCGAGGGCCTCGGCGCACGCGCCGCCTGTGCCGGTCACGATCAACGTCGGCTGCGTGATCGCAGCTTCGTACACTTCTTCCGAGCGCACTGCGAACGCGATCTCGAAGCCAGCTTGTCGCAGCGTGCGGCCAACCCAGCGGCGCAGCGGCCCATCGGCCATCGCGACCAGCGCCATGCCGTGATCAGGCGTGGTGCGCGGCGCCGGAATGCTGCGCAAGCTCTTCAAGCGCTGTCGGAGCGAGCGCTCGTCGTCGCCGACCAGCGCATCGTCAGCGCCGGCAGCGAACGCGTCGCGGAACTGACCTTCGCTCGGGCGATCGATCAACGCGACGATCGGAACGTTCAAGAGGTTCGGGCTCTCGCGCACCCACGCGCTCAACGCGCTGATGGTGCGCAGCCGCGCGGCGAAGAAACCGCTCGGCGCTTCGCCGAGGCTCGACATCTGCATCGCCGCTTCGGCGGGCCGATCGAAAGCTGCCAAGTCCAGGTCGCACTCTTGAGCGGCGCTGCGCAGCGCCTCGAGCTCACGATTTTCGAACGGACCGATCGCGACTACGTACATGGATTCCCCCAACCGAAAGTTGATTGCTTAGTGACTCTTCTCGATCGTGCGGAGCGCCTCGAGCGCGCTGCGGGGATTGAGACCCGACGACTCACCAAACGCCGCGAAGCGAACGCCCGCGCGGTAGCCGCCGTAGCGCGCGCGCTTGCACCAGCGCACTTCGCCCTTCAGCTCGATCGGCTCGCGCTGACCAGGCACGCGCAAGCTGAGGTGGACGGTCTCACCGACCGCGAGCGCGAAGCGGCACTCGAAGCCAACGCCGCCCTTGCTGAGGTTGTCGACGCCGCAGCGCTCGGCCGACATCCAGGGCAGGATGCCGAAGAGCACGCGCTGCAGGTCGAGCTCTGCGCCTGCGACGAAGAACGAGCGGCACTTCACGCGCGGCAGCTCGCGGCGATCCACGGGCAGCGCGACCGGCTGCTGATGCTCGACGACGGGCTGCAGCGCGAGCGCTTGCTGCACGGCGACCGGCTCGGACGGCGAAGCGTCGAAGCGCAACGCGACGGGCGAAACGTGGACAGGGCGGAGCGACTCGACTTGAAGATGCATGCGCGAACCTCGCTTGGACTGCGAGGCTCTTTTGCAGGGCACGTGCCAGGTCTCCACGCAGCAGAATCAGCCTAAATCGGTGCGGCGGGCCTCTGTGTTCGAGGTGTCTTCGGCCACCTCGCGGGTGGAAAACACCACCGCGGTAGCCGCGAGCGAGCGCGCCTTAAACGCCGCGTCCGCCGCGAAGGCGCTCGATGCGAGCGCCAAGCGGCGGACGGTGATTGGCTTTGGGCGACGGGCGGGTCGCGCTTGGAACGAGAGGCGCTAGCGCATCGGGCTCGCGGTGGGAGGTGTCGGCATGTCGGTGCCGGGCTCCATCACGTCGATGGTCGGCGGTGGCTCGTGCGGCGGTGCGATCCCCGGCGGGTCGATCGCGTCGATCACACTTGGCATGGCCGAGCCGTTGCCAGGATCGAGGCCAGGCTCGAGCTGGGTCGTGACTTCGCTGCTGCTGCTCGAGCTCTTACCTTGCTCGCCGCCTTCGCACTTCGAGGCGGCTTCCAGCATGCGCGCGAGCTCTTCGTTCTTCGCTGCGACGGACGAAGCGACGCCGCGTGCGGCTTGCACGCTGGTCGTGTCGTGCATCTGCTGCAGCGTCGCGATCGCGCTAGCTTGCAAGCCGCGCATCTGCTCGAGGATGTCTGCCAGGCAGGTCGCCAGCATCATGTCTTCGGAGCGCCGTGCGTTCTGCATCGCGATCGCGAGCTCGTGCATGCCGCGCGTGATCTGATCGAGGCTGCGCTCGGCGGACTCGACCAGCGAGAGGTGCTCGGCGCTGCGGTCGGGCGCGACCGAGGCAGGCGGCTCAGGCACTGCGCTCGAGTCGCCGTAGTCCGCGAGCGCGACGCCCATCGGAACGAGGGCCAGAGCGGCCATGGGTTGCCAGCGAAAGCGCATTTTGATGCCCCCAGAACGGAATTGTGCCGTGATATGAGAATAGCCGGCGCTCGGATTCCGGGCAAGACGAATAAGTTGGCTAGTTATGTAATCTTCTGGGTCGGCTGCAGGCGGAGTGGGTTGGGCGAGAGAGCGCTGCGGTGGGGCGACGTAGGCGAAGCGATGCTTCTCCACGCAGCTGGACGGCGCACCACCGATGACAAGAATTGACTAGATGCAGCGCTCGCGGCGCAACGCATCCCAACGCGCGAGCGCGGCATCGCTTGCAGTACCCTGAATCAGGCGAGCGCTCGATCGTGCGCGCATTAGGAGGGGCCGAAATGGGTACTGCGGTCATAGCGATCGGCGAGATCACCGAGCACGAGCGCGAGCCGCTGCAGCGCGCCGCCGCGCGTGCCGAAGCGACGCTGTCGTTTCAACCGAGCATCGCGCACGCGCTCGGTCGACTGCGCAGCGCGAGCTGCGTGCTGATCGACGGCGCGAGCGATGTGGCGGAGCTCGTCGATCACGTGCGTGATGACGCGGCGATGTTCACGCTGCCGGTGATCGTGCTCGCCGAAGCGCCTGCGCCGGATATCTGGCAGCGCGCGTACGCGCAAGGCGCAGACGACGTGGTGCTCAAGCGCGACGCAGGCGCGATCACGAGGCGTTTGCTCAACGTCGCGCGCACGCGCAGCGCGGAGCGGCCCGAGGCCAAGCTCGGCCACGCCGTGGTCGCGTCGACCGTGGACACGAGCCGCAGGCGCATCGGCCGCACGCTGCGCAACTGCGGCTTCGACGTCGCGTACGCAGCGAGCCTCGTGGAGGCGACGCAGCCGAGCGAGCACCCGGCGTTCGTCGTGACGACGGAGCGCGCACCGGCAGGCACCGTCGGCAACGTCGCGTACGTGAGCGGCGTGCCCGTGTTGTTCCTCGGCGAGCAAGCCGCAGGCGCGCAGGTCGATGATCAAATCGCGGATGCGACAGCGCGCGTCTTGTTCTTCGCCGATGAGCAAGCGCGCGCCGGCTTCAAGGATCGCCGCGTCTCGGAGCGCAAGCTGCGCGCCGTTTTGTGCTCGTTTCGCGAAGCGGGGTCGCTCGAGGCGAGCTACGGCATGACGCACAACATCAGCCGCGAAGGCATGTACGTGCGCACGCTCGATCCGCCCAAGGCCAACACTTCGCTGTGGCTCGAGCTCACGGCTCCTGGCACAGGCAGCCCCGTGCACCTGCGCGCCAACGCGGTGTGGCAGCGCTTGCCCGGCGCGAAGGCGGGCGTCGTGCCACCCGGCTTTGGCTTGCGCATCGACCCGGACCGCTGTCCGGTCAGCGACCTCGCGACGTTCGTCGCGGCGTACGAAGCGCTCCGCACGCAGTAGCTCAGCGCGCCGCAAACGTGGCGTGCGGGCAATCGGCGGCTTCTTGCAAGTCCAGCGTGCGTTGCGCGCAGCGCGCGAGCGCTTCGAGCCGCGTGTGATCGAACAAGTACACAAAGCCCGCGTGCGGCAAGCAGCGCAGCCGCTCGATATCCGGTGGAGGCTCGTGCTGCGCGCGCTCGAGTGGCGTGCGCGCGCGCAATGCCCGCACGCGCGCGCCGAGCGCGGCGCCCAGCGCGTGCGCCGTGCCGTTTTGCGCGCGGCGCATGCCGGTCATCCAAAAGCTCGCGAGGATCGGCGCGCGTGGCGCGAGCCAATCGAGCGCGGTGAAGAGCGCCTCTTGGTCGCGCGCTTCGGTCACGTGCGAGAGGCTCAGCCACCCGAGCAGCACGGCGTCAAACGGTGCAGCTGCGGTGAGCGCGCGCGAAGCGGCGAGCGCAGCTGGGTCGAGCTCGCCTTCGGCCGCGAGCGCCCGCGCGAGCTGCTCGTAGCGCAGCGTGAAGCGCTGCTCGCCCTTTGCATGCGCGCGGATCGGGTCGAACGCGTACACGTCGTAGCCGCGCGCGATCAGGTGGCGGACCTCACGGCCATGGCCGGCGCCGCCGACGAGCACGCGCGCCGGCGCGGGCGGCAGCGACCGCTCGAGCCAACCCTGCTCCCATGCGAACAGCTCGGTGCGCTGCCCGTGCGGCGAGCGCGCGTAGAGCTGCTCGGTGAGCGCCGAGCGCTCGTCACCGTCGAGCGTGTGGAGCGCGAAGGCCTCGCTGAAGTCAGCGAGACTCTGCGATGCGCGGCTCGTATTGTCGGCGAGCGCTGCGAGCGCGTAGCTCGCGGTCGTGCGCAGGCTCAAGCGGTGTAAAGACGCGATGCCCATGCGTGGGCTCGAGCCGGTCACGAAGCCGGGGCGCGGCGCGGCGCGATGCGCGCGAGCGCGCGAGCGAGCCGAGCGCGCGTCACGCGGTACGCGCTCGGTCGCAGCTGCGCGCTCGCATCGTACGTACGGCCGCCGAGCATGAAGGTGCGCACGCGGCCGACGAAGCAGCTCGGCTCACAGTAACCATCGGGCGCGGCGTGAGCGTCGCCTTGCGTGAGCGCGCGACCTGCCGCGTCGAGCGCGAGCACGCGGTGGCAGCACAAGAGCGTGCCCTCGGGCGGCACGAACGCGAGCAACTCGCCGACTGCTGGGGCACCGACGAGCGGCTCGACGCGCAGCACGCTGCCGCCGGGCACGGTCGGCGCCATCGAAGCGCCGACCGCACCGAACGCGATCGAGCCCGCGTCCGCGAGCTGCGCGCGCAGCGTTTCGGCTAGAAACGCGCGTGCGGAGCTTGCGGAGCGGGCTCGGTCGGTCGCGGTCACGTCACGAGCTGGGGCTGCCGCGACGTGGAGTGCAAGCCGGAGTGCCCGAACCTGGCGTGTGGCCACAGGCCAACACCAGTCGTTCGAACGCGCCGCTCTCTTCGATGCGTGGAGCCTCATAGCGGCGGCGGGCCGGTTGCTGCTTGGTCTCGTCGTTGTCGCTCGTGTCCATGCTCAAATCCTCCAACAGCCAGGCCAGCGGGGCGTCCTAGTATAGGACCAATACGCGGCCGTCGGTGACTTCCTCTGGGTCGAGGATGAAGACGCCGGGATCGCCCACGGCGATGTCCGGGAAGCCATCGTCGTTCACGTCGCCGACGAACTGCACGACCGAGTTGAGTCGGCTGGACGTCTCGAGGTCGAAGCCGGTGCTCTGCGGAATCGGGTTCGGG
>WUUC01187201.1_pt1 | contig 10620 bp, 11 predicted proteins | sample 6278441 | NCBI WGS metagenome assembly WUUC01 (sample SAMN13675441, study PRJNA597444) | soil metagenome | isolation source: soil | place: USA: Washington | collected 2017-10 | reverse complement strand
TGATGGGCCGAGCGGTCTCCATTCGTGGGAATCAGATCGTCGGCCCCGCGACCGCTGGCTACATCGGGATTTCCGTCATTGCGACCATTGGGGATTTGCTCCTCGAGCAGAACACCGTGGTGGGGATGGACACCGCGATTCAGATCCAAGGGTCATTTGCGGGCGCGGTGTGGTCGAGGCTGGCCGTCAAGGGCAACCGCATGATCGGCCCGAAGTCGGTTGGCATTTCGGTGTCAGGGAATCCAGTGGTGGCAGGCGGGTTAATCGAAGGCAATTGGGTGCATGGGCAAGTCACGGCCAGTTCCGCCAATGGTGGTCTGCAGATGGTCTCCACGAGCGCCCTCGCGGATTATGAATTCACCATCAGAAATAACGCCTTTATCGGCGGGGCGAGTTACGGGATCAAGCTGAACTCGACTACTGCGCCGGTGGGCAGCGGCTTCCTGCTCTATCTCCTGGGCAACGACTTGACCGGAAACAGTTTCGCGGCCACCAATCTGGAAGGGTCGGCGGCGTTTCGCACGGCCAGTCTCCGCAGGCAAAACCGGGGCTATCTCACCGAGGCGAGCGGCACCGGGACGATTGCCAGCGGCGCGACGACGGCGGTGATTACCCACGGGTTAGCGGTGACGCCGGTCGCGAAAGACATCACGATCAGTTTTGCCGAGAATCCGACCAACGATCCCGGCAACTTCTGGGTCAGCACGTTGACGGCGACGCAATTCACGCTGAATGTGCGGAACGACCCGGGCGCGAGCAATCTGGATTTTACATGGCAAGCGACCATCTACTGATGCGCACACCCGCGCTGCTCCTCCGCTGCGGCTGCGAAGTGGCGTTTCGTGAGAACGCCGTGCCGCTGTGTCCACGGCACGGGACGCAAGCGATTGCCAGAACGCTCAGGATGCCGGCGCCACGGATTCGCGGCACTGCCACGGGGCCACACGTCACGCCGATGGACTTACCCGCATGGACGGGACGGTTGGCTGGCAATGAGAAGGAAGTGATCTGATGCAATCGCCTCTCGGGATTACGTTCCTACCGTCCAGTGAAGGTGGGGAGTCCGGCCCGTCACGCGGCACCAACAATGACCTCGGGCAAGCGTTTGAGATCTTGTCCTTGCGGATGCCGCGCGTTGTGGGAAGCAAAGCCATTGCGCCGCAGTCGCTCTTGGACAGTCCAGGGGCGGCCGGGGTGCCTGGTGGGTTCAATCCGTACGCGGCCGTGATCCAAGCGATGCTCGCGGGGATGCGTGGGGGTGGGATGTCGGGCTCGGCCGGGGGACCGGGTCCGATGCCTCCCCCTCCAATGCCTCAGCCGCATATCACGCCGGGGATTGAGGTGCCCGCAGGGTGGAACGACCCGCCACCTCCGCCAATCAAGCGCGTGCCGACATCAGGACCCAGGTATCGGATGGAGAACCCGGTCTACTGATGCCTGGGCCGCGCGTGGCAATGCGCGATCCGACACCCGACTGGGTCAAGTCGGAGAACGCCAGCGTCACGGATCCGATGCTGCTGAAGGTGGCGCGGTGGATTGCGCAGATGGCGGGTGTGGATGATCTCCAAGGGCAGGTGCTCGGGTTGATGGGCGGCATGGTGCCCAAGGGACAAGAGACGATGGGACCGCTGGGAGAAGCTGTCGAACGGCTGGTGAGCAAGGGGAAGGGCGCGATTAAGGCGTTCCACGGTTCACCGCATGATTTCGACAAGTTTGACACGTCCAAGATCGGAACAGGGGAAGGGGCGCAAGCCTACGGACACGGGCTGTACTTCGCGGAGAAGGAAGGCACGGCGAAAGCGTACCGCGATGCGCTTGGAGGCTCGCTGCCAGATGGCTGGGCGCAGAAATACCCGGAATCCGCGCGTGGATACATTCGCGGCGTGGTAGGCGACATCATGAGTGGCAAACTCACGCCGGAACAAGGGGCGAAGCACGTCGCCAACGCGAACAGCCCCATGCGTCAGTACCCGAGCGACCAACTCGCGGCCGAATTAGCCGATGGCGCGCGACTGGCGAAGGGCCGGATGTATGAAGTCGCCATCGACGCCGATCCGGATCAGTTCCTGGATTGGGATGCGCCCCTGAGCCAACAGAGTGAGCATGTGCAAAAGGCGGTCGGTAAGGCGGCGAAGTCGACCAAGTATGAGATTGTCGATAAGAGTCTCCAGAATCGCCCCAACTTCTTGATCAAAGTCGATGGACAGGTAGTCGGGTCTTCAAACACGCGCGAGCAGGCCATCGCCAACGCCGAAGAGATGATCGAGAGTTGGTCCGATCCGCAGGAAACCGGGCAGGCGCTCTATAAGCAGGCGGCTGGATTCTATGCTCCTGGTGGTCCTACGAGTCAATTGCCTTCACAAGTACAGGCATCGCAACGCTTAAAGGAAGCTGGCATCCCCGGGATCAAGTATCTGGATTCAGGCTCCCGTGCCGCTGGGGAAGGCTCCCGCAACTACGTGGTGTTCGATGACCGACTCGTCTCGATCCTGAAGAAATACGGCATCGCGCTCCCCGTGATTGAAGCCTTGCGCCAACGATCACAGCAACAGGGCGGGAAGCTCCCAGCCGCTGACGTCCAGCAGGTGATTGAGCAGTAATGCCCGCCACCATGAAAGCGAAGAGCGCCGGGGCCTTCAAGCTCTTGACGGTCGATGACATGACCGGCGGGCTGGACTTGCGCAACGCGCCGACATTGCTCAAAGCCAATCGGGCGCGACTGCTGCGCAACTTCTCCCTGCGCGAACCGGGCGCGTTGTCGATGGTGCCGGGCTGGCGCACGTTCTCGACCACGTCTCTGGGGGCAGGACGGCCGCAAGGCGGGCAGCGGATCTATTTGGGCAGTACCACCCCCTTCACGCTCGCCGCGTGGAATGGCGGGGTCTATATGCCCACGGATGCGGGGGTCTGGGGCGCGGCGGTGTCCACCGGATGGAGCACGACCACCGAGATCTTCTTTCCTTTTGACCGCGACATCGTGGCGGTGTTCGATGCCGTGACCGCGGCGAAGAAATCGATCAACGGGACGACATGGACGACGTTTGGCATCGCGCCACCAGGGACGCCCACAGGGGCGAATCTCGCAGGCGGCTCGCTGGTGGCCAGCAACGTCTACGAATTCAGCTACAGCGGCCGGGATGACGGGCTGGTCGCGGAGAGCAACGAATCCGTGCGGGTGCAACATACCCCGGCCGGCGCGAATCTCTCGGTGCGGTTGTCGCTGCCGTTCCACACCGACGCGCAAGTGGACACGCTGATCATCTACGGGCGGGATGTGACCGCGGGCGAATCGGTCCGACGACGGATCGGCACGGTGGCGAATCCAGGGGTCGGCAGTGCCACCTTCGACGTCACCTCGAACAGCTGGGCCTCTGGGGTCGAAGCGCCGAGCGATCACACCGTCCCGCCGCTCTTGGCGTTCGGTGTGGTGTGGAAAAACCGCTGGTGGGCCCGACACGCCACGGTCAAGAACCGGCTGCACTTCACGCAGATTTTCGAGGCGCAAAGCTGGCCGGCGACGTTCTACATCGACATTCCGCTCGAGCGTGGGGATTCGATCCAGGCGTTGCTCCAATTGGGCGACACGTTGTGCGTGTTCGGGCAGAGCAAGATTTTCCTCGTGATTGGGCAGACGTCGCTGGACTTTGAAGTCAGGCCCGCGGGGGCGAGTCAGGCGGGGGCGCTGGGGCCGCGCTCCGTCGATGCGGTGGAGGACGGGGCCATCCATGCGTCGGCCGATGGGATCTATCTCTTCGACGGGGCGACGGACCGGCTCTTATCGTATGACGTGGACGGCTTTGCGCCCTCAGCGGTGGGCTGGCGCACCTATATCACCACGGCCAGTGCCGCGAATCTGGAAAAAACCGCGCTCGTCTATCACCAAGCGGCGAAAGACGTCGGGATCGCCGTGACGAACCTCTATCCGTTCGGGACACCGGGCGAATGGATTCTGGACTTGAACCGCTCCCGGTTACAGGAAACCTCGGCATGGACGACGACCGATCGGCCGATTGGCGGCTATCTCAAATGGGATGGCAACGAGCCCACGGCAGGCAACCGCGGGCGATTGTTCTCGTGGTCGCAAACCGTGGGGACGCTCTACGAGGAACGCACGGGCACGACCGCGGACGGGGCGGATCTGGTGGCGACCTACGGCGCCCCGACGTTCACGATGAGCCGGTACGTGACGCAATTTCCAGATGGGATCCTCGAAGTCGAGCCGCACACCGGCACCTTTGGGATTGAGTTGTTGGTGGATGACCGTAGTTTTGGCTCGCAGACGTTGGACATTTCCGGCAACGCCTCAGTCTACGGGACGGCAGTGTATGGGACGGCCACGTATGGATCCAAGAGCCGGAAACAAATCCCGGTCACGTTTCCCCTGGAAGCGGAAGGGACGACCGTCAGCCTGTTGGGGACCTATACGGGACGCGAATCCTTCCGGTGGTTTTCCTTTGCGCTTCGGATGAGTCCGGACCGTGAGATCAGTGGATTCTAAGGTGAGTAGATAAATGGCGGCTAGCTATCCCTCAAGTACGAAAAGTTTCACGACCAAAACTGACGGGCCGAGTCAGGTTATCTCCGCCTCGCATGTCAACGATCTGCAAGATGAAGTGGTCGCCATCGAGAACGACATCCGAACCGGATTTACCAATGCGGTCAAGGCTCCGGACGGCACGGTGTCGCTGCCCGGCTTCAGCTTTACGAACGAGCCGGATTGTGGCGTCTACAAGGAAGGCACGAACGCGATTGCGGCGGCGACGGCCGGGGTCAAGGCCCTCGGGATTGATTCAACCCAGTTCATTGATTCGCCCACGCAGCCGCGGTGTTCGGCCTACAACAATACGGCCCAAAGCATCAACACCGCCACGGCCACGGTGCTGGCGCTGAACAATGAGGATTTCGATGTCGGCACCATGCACGATCTCGTCACTAATAACTCTAGGGTCGTGGTGCCTACTGGCGGGGATGGCCTCTATCTCGTGATGGGTGGGACGACCTTCGCGGCGAATGCGACGGGGACTAGGCAGCTCCTGATCCGAAAAAATGGCGCCACGATTCTCGCTCAGAATCTGGTGCCGATTGTCAGTGCGGCGACGTCCTTAGTGGTTCAAGCGTCGCAGATTGTCGTGTTAGCTGCGGCGGATTATGTGGAACTGACCGCAGCGCAGACGTCTGGAGGCGCGTTAGATCTGGGCAGCGCGGCGGAACGCGCGGCCATGAGTCATCTGCAATTGGTGAAACTTTGGTAAATGGCTGATTTCGCGGCCGTTGCAGCGGAACTGAATAGCCTGCCGGCGAACCTGCGGCCGACGTTTGTCCGGATCTTTCAGGCGATCCTCGGGGATCTGCGCATCGGGCATCCGACGTTTGCGGATCGGGATCCGCTCAAGAACTTGGCCGGGGCGTTTCTGCATACGACCACGCACGCGACGCCGGACACGGAATTCACGATCACGCACGGCTTCGGGAGAGTCCCGTATCTGGCGCTCCCGTGTTTGCCGCTCGATACGGTCGGCGCGAACATCGTGGAGTTGACCGTGACGAAAGCAGCGGATGACAAGCGGATCTACCTTAGTTCTCCGACGGCGTCGGCGGGGATCACGTTGATCGTGGAGGGCTGACGATGGGACCAGGATCGGCAACACCGGACGGGAAAGCCCAGATCGCCGCGTATCTCCGGCGGAATGGCCTTCCGGTCACCGGGAGCTTTGGGGTCGATCTGAGTCGTGCCCAGGAGCATCGTGAGACCAACGTGGCGCTCCAGGATCCGCGCGTCCAGCAGTTGATCCAGTCGGGCGGGGCCGGATGGGTCAGTAAGATTCCCGGCACGCGCGATACGGACGTGAAGATCGAGAACGGGCGCATCGTCGGGATGCGGTCGGGCGGACTCTGGAAGCCGCTGATGGCGGCGGCGGGTGTGGCCGGCGGCGGCATGGCGGCGGGGGCGCTCCTGCCGGGGGCTGGCGCGGTCAGTGGCTCCGCTGGTCCTGTGGCCGCTGGAGGCGGCACGACGTCGGCCGCTGTTCCGGCCAGTCTCGCCGCAGGCGGCGCAGGGTCCCTCTTCAAGGACATTGCCCAACTCGCGGCGCCATTGGCTGGGCCGATCGCGGGCATGGTCGCCGGTCGGAACCGTGGCACCTCGGCGCCAGAGGCGCAAATGGGCGAGATGCTCGAGCTGATGCAGCAGCGGATGGCGCGGACGACACCGGTCCACGAAGCCGCCATGCGGATGGCGATGTCGATGGCACCGACCGGGAACAACAGCCCACGGATGGCACAGGCGATCCAGAACACGAATAGGCCGATGGCGCAGACGCCGATCAATCCGCAGGTGTCCGAAGCCATTCAGCGTCTTATGGGGAACCGGTAAATGGCACGAGTCCGCTGGGATCAGGAACAGGACGCGTGGGAGCCGCCGCCGGTGACGACACCCGCGGCGCCGCGAGCTGTGCGACGTATTCAGCCGCCGGGGGCGTCTCCGTATACGCCGTCGGCGCCACAGCCACCGATGGCAACGCCTTCGTACAGCCGGCCTCGTCCACAGCAGCCAAACGACTTTCCCATCGACTTCCCGATGCGGGGCCAGATCCAACCGATGGCCGGGAGTGGCGCATACAACCCGGATCAGTTACGAAGTGGGCTGATGGCGTATGGCGCCCCAGCCAACGCGGACTCGCTGGCACAGTTCATCTCCGCACATCCGGAGTTTGCTACCGGGGTCACGATTCAGGGCACGAAGAAAAACAAGCTCTACGACCCGAGCGGCAACTTTCTGGCCGACGTGATTCGTGCGACGAGCGGACCGAATCCGTCCTGGGACTGGGACACCGCGACCGGCAGTCCGGCCGCCACCGGCGGGAATTACGGCAACAGCCAGAACACCGAACTGTTCCTGAACACGCTCCTGCAACGGATGGAGGAGCTCCAGAAGCCGCAAGAGGACCCGTTCAGAGATCTGCTCCAGGTGCTGTCATTGGCCCGCGTCAAAGGCTTGGAAGGCGATCCCTACACCGCAGGCGAGGATGCCGCGTTACGGGCCAAGTACATGGACCCGTTGACCCAGGCCAGAGACACCGTGCAGCAGCAGGCCAGGGAACGGATCGGGGCCCGAGGGATGCTCCCGAGCTCCGGACTGCTCGAGGAATCCCTGAGCAACATTGATGCGGGCTACGAGCAAGGCGTGGCGCAGGGCAGTAACGATCTGGCCGTGCGGGCGATTGACGAGAAGCAGCGGCGCGGTGATGAACAACTCGACATCCTGAACAGCCTGTATGGGGTCAGTTCCGGCCAACGCGGCGAACGCAACGCGCAGATGCAGGAGTTGGTCCAGATCGCGGCGATGTTCCCGCAGCTGGATGCGCAGCGGTTGCAGCAACTACTCGCGGCATCGGGCGATCAAGGGGCGGCAGCGAACGCCACGAACATCCTCGGACAGCAGCAGAATCAAGCCAACGTGAACGACGCGAATCGGCAAGCGACGGCGGCAGCGTGGGGCGAATATCTCGCGTATATCTTGTCAAGGATGGGCACGTAGATGGCTGGTGTGGACTGGCGCGAACTCGTCAAACTGGCAGGCCCGGCGATTGGGGGCATTGCCTCGGGCGGCGGGCCGGAAGGCGCGGCGTTTATGCACGCGTTCAGTCAGACACAACAGCGGATCGCACAGGAGCAGCAGCAGCAGGCGCAACAGGCCCAACGGGATGAGGACTTCGGTTCGAACTACGCGCTGAAGGCGTTCGAACAATTGCAAGGGCTGACGGATCCGGATGACTTCGCGCAGGCCCTGAGCGTCTTCGAGGCGAACGCGCCGAAGGGCATGAAGCCTGGGGCGCTCGCGGGCGCGCGGTTCTCAGACTCGAAAGCCCTAGTGGCCAGGCAGAAGAAGGCGCAACAGAAGCTCGACGCGCTGGTGAAGGTGCATGGCGCCGACGTGCTGGACGCTGATGTCGTGGTGGACTTCGAGGGCAAGAAACTGCCCTTGCAAGACTTGATGAAGCTGTCGGAACTCGTCGCGCAGGATCCGGCCGGACAGCCCTACAAGGCGCCGAAGAAAGCGGATGCCAACGCCTCTACCGATTACGGGCGGTATCTCGCCAAGTTCGCCAAGGATCAGGGCAAGACGGTCGATCAGCTGACTGGCGCGGATGAACTGGCCGCGCGCAAAGCGTTCAACACCGTGGACGACAAGCCGGTCGATACCGGGATGCGTGACATGAATCTGACCCTGAAGCAGCTCCAAGCGGATGCACTCAGGGCTCGGGCTGATGCGCCGCCGAAAGGAGCCGGGGGCGAAACCGACACGCGGAAGAACATGCGGATTGCGGCGATTCAGCGGAGCTTTGACGGGGCGCCCATCGTGAAGGACTTCAACACGATTGCCAGCAAAGCCTCCACGATCAAAAGCATTGTGAATGCCGGGATCGGTGGCCCTGGCGATCTGGCGATCGTCTTTGAATTCATGAAGGGCCTGGATCCGACCTCAGTGGTCCGCGAAACGGAATACGCGAACGCGGCCAAGTCCGGCAACATCTTCAAGGGCGCGTTTGCCAGGTTCAACGGCTATTTCAAGGAGTCGGGTGGGTTCCTGTCGCCGGAAGTCAAACGGGACTTTTTGCGGGTGGTCAACGCGAAGCTCTCCGCTCAACGCGCCCAGTACGACAACCTCGCCCGCGAGAAAGCCCGTCAAATCGAATTGATCACCGGCGAGCCAGGGACGGGGCGACAGTATCTCACGGACTATTCCGGGGCCTTCACGGATGATGGGCCTAGCGATGGTGCTCCTCAGGCGCCCGCCGGCTGGAAGTACGTGCCAAAAGCGGGCGGTGGGTGGACGGCCGTGGAGGACAAGTAAGTGCCGCTCAGTCCGAGGCCACCGGATCTTGACGCGAACGGCCAGCCCGTCACGAGCATGGGCAGTCCGCCGGATCTGGACGCGAGCGGGAATCCTGTCGCGAATTTCAAAACGACAACGGTCGGAGACACCTCGCAACTCGACGCGCTCGATCGGCTGATTGGGCTCATGCCGGCGGCCGGCGGGATGGCGGGTGGCATTATAGGCGGTGTCGGAGGCACGGTGCTTGGGGTGGGCGTGGGTGGCGTGCCTGGGGCTGCTGGCGGGGCCGCGCTAGGCGGGGCGGCTGGTGAATCGCTTCGGCAGTTGATTGAACTGGCGCGCGGCCATCGGCACGACGGGCCGGTCTCGGCCACATCCGCAGCCAAGGGCATCGGCACGCAGGGAGCCGTACAGGGCGCATCGGAACTCGTGGGCGCTGGTGTTGGGAAGGCGGTCACGACGGGCGCGAAAGCCGTCTATCGCGGCTATCTGAAGCCGTCGCTCAGCGCGCGGATGGCGCCGAAGGCGAACGAGATTGTCGACACCGCCATCGCAGAGGGGCTGGCGATTTCACGAGTCGGCGCACAGAAGGCCCAACGGATCATCACGGAACTCCGGACGGCCGTGGACGGCATTCTCGCGAAGACGACGGGCACGATTGATCTACACCAAGTCGCGCAAAAGGTGCGCGCGTTCGCCAAGAATCGGTATTACAAGCCAGGGGTCGATCCGTCCGACTACGAAGCCGCGCTCAAGGTGGCCGACAATCTGGACACCCACGCCGCGCTGAACCTGCCGGCTGGCGTGAAGCCGAGCCGGGTCGATGTCTCGCTCTCCGATGCCAACGCCTCGAAACGCGGTCTCTACACGTCCATCAAAGAGGCGGGATTCGGCACGCCGCAAGGGGCGAAAAAGACGACGGAGAAGTTCGCGGCCAATCAGCTCAAGACTGGCCTAGAGAAAGCCGCAGCCTCGATTGCGCCGCTGAACGCCCGCGAAAGCAAGTTGATCGACGCGGCGAAAACGATCAGCCGTGCGGTCGAACGCGAAGCCAACCAGAATCCGCTCTATGGCGTGAAAACGTTGGCGTCGATGGGCGTCGGTGGCGGCATTGGTGCGGCGAGTGGGCAAGATCCGGTGGTTGCGGCGGCGTTGGCCTTTGGTGCGCGACAGTTGTTGCGGCCGGCTGTGGCGAGCCGTCTGGCGATCACTGCGAGTCGGTTGTCAAAGCAGTTAGGCGTGACGGCCGCAACGGCATCGCGGTTGGCCTATTTCGCGATGCTAGACATGCAACAGCAATCCGAAGGTCAGGGCCAGCAATGACCCGACCAATGCGCCGAAACAGATGACGACAACAAAGATGACGCCCACGGAGATGTAGGCAAGAATTTTCGATGGCCACTCATTAAAGGCGTCATCGAGGAAGTTCACGACACCGAGGCCAATGACCGAAGCAACCCAGCACAGCAGGAGAACGGCTAAGAGCTCCATAAGCTGACTAGGGTAGCACGACGAGACGGGGGCCGCGATTCCGGCCAGAACCGCAACCCCCTAAGCGACAGATCGACGCAGGAGTGAGCTGCGTATCCCCGCCGCCTGACCGCGGAGTCTACAGCGGATACGCCCGACAGATTGCGCAGTTTTGAACACAGGAAGGGCGGGGTGTATGGACGCGACGGAGATGTTTAAGTCGTTGAGCACACTGGGGTTAGGTGGGTTCATTTTCTGGTTTTATCGGGTGGACGCGGAAGCCCATCGGCTCGCGTTGAAAGGCTATTCCGAGA
>WUUC01157534.1_pt1 | contig 10621 bp, 6 predicted proteins | sample 6278441 | NCBI WGS metagenome assembly WUUC01 (sample SAMN13675441, study PRJNA597444) | soil metagenome | isolation source: soil | place: USA: Washington | collected 2017-10 | reverse complement strand
TCGGCCTCCTCGACGAAAGCATCGATGCCGTAATTGTCCATGAAGGTGCAAGGCCCGCCCGTATAGGCGGGAAACCCGACGGCCATGACGACGCCCACGTCGGCTTCGGCCGGCGACGTGATGACGCCTTCTTCGATGCAGCGCGCTGCCTCCACACATTGCACGAAGAGGTAGCGCTTCTTCAAATCCTCCACCCGCGGTTGCGTCGCGCGTTTGGCGAGGAGCCCTCGCAGCGCCTCTTCGAGTCCGGGCCAAATCCGCTTCTTGCCATCCGCCGTGTATTCGTAGAAGCCTGCGCGGCTAGGCGTGTTGGCTCCTTCACGATTGTGCCCCACCACGAGGCGATCGACGATGGCGCGCACGGTCGAGGAAAGGTCGTCGCTCGGCGCGGGGGCGCGCTCTTTTTTCGCAGCGAGCGCGATCTTGTGCATGGTGCCGAGGCCGACTTGATCGGAGATGGCGAGCGGCGGCATGGGCATGCCCGCCATCTTGGCGGCGTTCTCGATGAGCGCGGGCAGAACGCCTTCGGCGAGGAGCGTCATGCCCTCGCTGATGAAAGTGCCGAACACGCGACTCGTATAAAAGCCGGGGCTGTCGCGGATGACGACGGCAGCTTTCTTGATCTTGAGAATGAAGTCCCAGGCCTTGGCGAGCGTCTCCTGGCTCGTTTCTTGGCCCATGATGACCTCGACCATTTCCATGCGGTCGACGGGCGAGAAGAAATGAAGCCCGATGAACGAGGCGGGGCGGCTGGTCGCGCGGGCAAGCTCGGTGATGGGCAGCCCCGACGTGTTGGACGCGAGGAGGGCCCGATCGGACAGCTTGGCGTCGGCGGCTTTGGTGACGCCGGCCTTGACCTGTCGATCTTCGAACACTGCTTCCACCACGACGTCACATCCGTCGAGGCGATCGTAGCTTTCCGCCGGTTCGATGAGCGACAAGATCTTGTCCACCCGCTCGGGCGTCGTTCTTCCCTTTTCCAGCTGCTTCTCCAGCGCCTTTTGCACGGTGGCTTTCCCGCGCTCGGCCAGCGAAAGCTCGCGGTCGAGGAGCACCACGGCAATTCCGGCCTTGGCCGACACCTGCGCGATGCCCTGCCCCATGAGCCCCGCGCCGATGACGCCCACCTTCTTCACGTCGAAACGCGGCACGTCTTTGGGGCGCCGTGTTCCCTTGCGCGCTTCCTGCAAGCTGAAAAAGAGCGTGCGCAGCATGCTCCGCGCGACCGGCCCCTTGAGCAAGGTGATGACGTAACGCGCCTCGACCTTGCCGGCGCGGTCCATCGGCACCTTCATTCCTTCGTAGACCGCGGAGAGAATCGCGCGGGCATGCGGGAAATTGTCGAAGGTGTTGGCGTGCGTCATTGCGCTCGCCCCCATCAGCGTCTGTAGTCCTAGCGAGCTGTCCATACCGCCGCCCGGTGGCGAATAGCGCTTGTCGTCCCACGGCTGGACCCCTTTGCCTCCATCGAGAATCCATTTTTTGGCAATGGGAAGCAGCTGATCCGTCGAAACCACCTCGTCGACCAAACCTTGCCTTTTGGCCTGCTCCGGTTCGACCTGTCGCCCGTCCATCATCAGGCCGAGGGCCGCTTGGATACCGATGAGTCGCGGCAGGCGCTGCGTGCCTCCCATGCCGGGCATGAGGCCAAGGCCCGCTTCGGGGAGTCCGACCTTGGCAAAACGTTGATCGACGAGAAGGCGGCGGTGACACGCCAGCGCAATTTCGTAACCGCCGCCGAGCGCGATACCGTTCATCGCACACACGATCGGTTTGCCGCATGTCTCCATGCGGCGAAGCTGAGCGAGCACTTTCACCGTCTTGTGAAAGAAATCGGCGGCGTCGAACGTCTCCGCCGCAAAACCCTGGATCTGCTCGAGGTCGCCGCCGGTGACGAAGGTCCCTTGTTTGCCCGAGGTGAGCACCATGCCCCGTATGGCGCCATCGGCGACTGCCTTCTCGACGGCGGCCCCGAGCTCGGCGAGGGCGGGCGCGTTCACGACGTTGGTGGCGCGCTCGCGCTCGTTCCACGTGAGGATGGCGACGCCGTCTTCGACTTTGTAATCGATGATGCTCATGGACCGCTCACACCCGCTCGATGATGGTGGCGGTCCCCATGCCGGCCCCCACGCAAAGGGTGATGAGCGCAGTGCTCTTGTTGCGGCGTTCGAGCTCGTCGAGCACCGTACCGAGCAACATGCCTCCGGTGGCGCCGAGCGGATGCCCCATGGCGATGGCCCCTCCGTTCACATTCGTTTTTGCGCCATCGATGCGCATCTCTTCCAAGAAGAGCAGGCACACCGACGCAAATGCTTCGTTGATTTCGAACAGGTCGATGTCGGAGATTTTCATCTTCGCGCGTTCGAGCGCTCTCTTGGCCGCGATGGCCGGACCGGTGAGCATGATGCATGGTTCCGATCCCACCGATACCGACGTCACCACCCTGGCGCGCGGCTTCAATCCCAGTTTCTTGCCGGCCGCCTTGTTGCCGAGAAGGACGGCCGACGCACCGTCGACGATTCCCGAGCTGTTGCCGGCATGGTGCACGTGCTGGATCTTCTCCACTTCGGGATAGCGCTGCACCGCCACCGCATCGAACCCGAAATTTTCACCCATCTGTTGGAAGGCCGGCGCCAGCGCGGCGAGATCGGCCAAGGTGGTGCCGGGGCGCATGTGCTCGTCGCGATCGAGCAGCGTCACGCCGATGATGTCCTTGACCGGCACGATCGATTTTTTGAAATATCCGGCTTCCCAAGCCGCCGCGGCGCGCCGTTGGCTCTCCACCGCGAAGGCGTCGACGTCTTCGCGCTGATGACCGTAAAGGGTCGCGATGAGATCGGCGCTGACACCTTGCGGCACGAAGAAGGTGGGGAACGCCACGGAAGGATCGCTGGCCCACGCGCCGCCAGCCGTCCCCATGGGCACCCGGCTCATGCTTTCGACTCCCCCGGCCACGATGACGTCGGCGTGCCCCGCTTGGACCTTGGCGGCTGCGATGTTCACCGCCTCGAGGCCCGAGGCGCAGTAGCGGTTGATCTGAATTCCGGGCACGCTCTCCGCGTAACCGGCCGAAAGCGCGGCCAAGCGACCGATGTTGGCGCCTTGCTCACCCGCCGGCTCGACACAACCGAGGATGACGTCGTCGATGAGCGCGCTGTCGAACGCGCCACGCTCGGGAAGGGCGCAAAGCACCGTGCTCACCAGCTGGATCGGCGTCACTTCCGCGAGAGCGCCGTCCTTGAGCCGCCCCTTGCCGCGCGGCGTACGCACGGCGTCGTAGACGTAACAGTCGGCGCCGCGCGCCGACTTCGACGCGGGCGCTCTCGAAGACCGCCGCGATGCGGGAGCTTTGGACGGCGCTCGCGAGGAAACCTTGGCTGCGGGGGCTTTGGGCGTAGCCGGCATGGAGTGAAACTTGTTCTATATCGACGACCGCGGGTCGGCAAGACCGAAGGCTCCCGGTTCGTCGACGAACGTCAGTGAAATTCGTTGACATCTGTCAGGGAATTGCGAAGCTGTCGCAGTGATGCTGATCGGGTTCGAAGCAATGGCGTTGGCCGGCGGCCTCGGCATGTACTTCGCCCTGGGTGCTTACTTCGAGTGGATTTATTATCGGCGCCGACGCGGCGATGCCGCAGCATGGAAGATCCAGCCCCGGCGCTTTACGGCCGCGCGCCGGCGCCGTGCGGAGATCGCGATGAGCGTCGTCAACTTGGTGGCGGCGTCGCTGGTGTCCGGTTTTCTGGCTTACCGCATCGCGACGGACAACCCCACGCTGGTCTATTTCGATGCGGAGCGACACGGCATCGGCTTCGGCGTTTTCACGACGGCGCTTTACTTCGTGGGAACCGATCTCGGTCTCTACTGGATGCACCGCGCGATGCATCAGCCCGTGCTCTTTCGCACCATCCACCGCTGGCACCATCGCACTCTGGCGCCCACGGCGTTTACCGCTTCGGCCATGCACCCGGTGGAGTTCGCCGCTTACCAGCTGGTGGCGGTGCTTCCGCTCTTTCTTTTCCCCATTCCGGCGTGGGGCGTCGTCTTCACTTTGCTCTATCACAACGTGGTCGCACTTTTCGATCACTCCGGCATCGACTTCGGCCGATGGTTCCCCTGGCAGCCGCCTCCGCGCTTTCACGACGACCACCACGCGTATTTCCGTCTCAACTACGGGCAAACCCTGGGCCTGTGGGACACCATCTTCCACACCCGGCGAGCGCCGTGATCGATCCGGCACGCGACGCAAGCGTCTTGCTCGATACGACGGCGGTGACGCTCTACACGCCGTGGTCGCGTCCTCTCGTTCACCTCGCGCTCGAAATCGTGGTGGTGACCCTCGCGGTGCTCACGCTCGTGCACGCATGGCGCGCTCGTCGCGGCGGCGACCTGGCTCCGCTCTTCACCTGGGCGACGATCTTCGTCTACGGTTTGGCGATGGAGCTTCTTTCCTACAACTTCATCGACAACTTCGTGCACGCACAGTTCTCGGTGATGTTCTATCGGCAGAAGCTGCCTCTTTACATAACGGCCGTCTACCCCGTTCTTCTTTACACCGGCATTGCGACGGCGCGCCGGTTCCGTTTTCCTCTTTGGGCCGAGGGCTTCGTGGCGGGCCTGCTCATCGTCCTGATGGACATCCCTTTCGACGTGGTCGGCCCCAACGTCGGCTGGTGGAGCTGGTCCCGCTCCGATCCGCTGCTCGCTCACCGATGGTGCGGCGTCCCGGTGACGAGTTACTACTGGCACCTCGCCTTCGGTGGCATCCTGGCCGCGCTCACCCGCGCCATCGCGCCACACGTACGGACTTCACGGCAATTCGTGCTCGCGCTCCCCGCTGCGTTCGTGACGATCGTGCTCGGGGTGGTGGCGTTTCTACCCTTTCACGGGCTCGCCGCCGTCGGTGTCTCCCAGGGCGTCGTGGTGGCGGGCGCGTGGGCGCTCTGCATCGCCGTGTTGCTCGCGGCGCCCAAGCGAGCGCTCGCCACACCCGACGCTCTTCTGGTGGCGCTGCCCGCGACTTTCTATGGCCTGCACCTCATCGTCGCCGTGGGCACCATTCCCGTCGGGCATCTGGTCTTCGTTCTTGCCGCCATCGGCTGCGCAGTGGCGGTCAACGTCGCCGCACACGGCACGGCGTTCACCCGCCCAAAGCGCGCGGCGGCCGGCGGATGATCCGCCCCCCGACCCGCCGGGCGCAGCAGAAGATTGCCACGCGCGCACATCTGTTCGACGTGGCCATGCGGCTTTTCGAACATCGCGGGTACGACGCGGTCAACATCGACGACATCGTGCACGCTTCCAAGGTTGCGCGCGGCACGTTCTATTTCCATTTTCCGAGCAAGGAAGACATCCTCTACGAAGCGGTCCGCCGCGGCGAACGCGAGATCGTGGCCCGGATGGCGGCAGTGAGCGGCGACCAGCCGTTTCGTGCGGTGCTCGCCGCAACGTGCGAGGGTTTCGCGGCGACCTGGGGCGAACGGCGCGAGCTGCTCGAGCAGGCCGGGGTGGTCGGTCTGCAGCGGACGATCAGCACGGTGCGGGCCCGCGAAGAAGAGCCGCTGCGCCTCGAGCTCGTGCGCCACGTCGAGCGCGCGCTTTCCCGAGGCGAGCTTGGCTCGCCGTTGCCCGCGCAAATGTTGGCCGACGTCTTTCTGCTCAACGTGTTTGCCGCGTTGATGGCGTGGGCACCGAGTGGAGAGCCGTCGCTGACGGTAGTGATGCCGGGCGTGATCGATTTGTTCTTGCGGGGGGCGGAGGGCTTCGCAGCGCCGGCCCGTAACGTCAGACGCAAGAAGAAGGCGCGATCTTCTACCAGGCGTTGAGCGACGGCCGTCATTGCCAACACGCAATGAACGTTGGGCGTTGACCCTCTACCGGATTCGTTCTTCGCCGTTGCGCGACGTCGCCCGTCGCGCCGCGCGCTTCGGTGCGAAAGGGTCGCCGCGTGCACCGGAGTCGTTACGCCGTCGTCACCAACTTTCCCCGACATCGAAGCCGCCGCGTCGCTCGTACGCCGACAGCGCCGAGGACGCGTCAGGACGGATCGGTGGGGCGGGCCGAGCGGCATGATCAAATTCGCCCTGAAATGCAGGGCAAAACGCCGCACCTGACAGGGATTGTCCGGAGGCGAGCACTCCATGAGAAACTTGCATGATCTGACATCCGTCACGACGAAACACCCTTGACGCGCACCACGAAGCGGAGCGATACGTACGACGCCGTACGCAGGGGAAGTCGATTCACCGTCGCGATTTGCATCATCGCTGCGCAGCGCGAGCATGGCGCTGAGCGGGTATTGGCAATCACTGTAAGCAGTGCGCGGGAAGGCCGAGTCCGAAGCGACTCGGCTCGTTCGGTCCAGGTGTTTCCACGGAACAGGACCGACCAGGAGGAAAGTTCCAATGAGCCTATCGAGGCAGAGTCGCATCGCATGGACTCTGACAGTCGCACAGGTGGTCATCGTCGCTCCGGCCATGGCACAAGTCGGGCGATCAGTCCTGACCGGCAAGGTGCTCGACGCGACGAACCAAGCGCCCGTCAGCGATGTGGTCGTGACGCTGACGTCGCCGGCGTTGCAAGGCGAGCAGGTTGCGGTGACCGACGAGACGGGCGCCTACCGCATTCCCAATTTGCCGCCGGGCGAATACACTCTCCGGGCCGAGAAGGAATCGTACCGCCCGTACGATCGCGGAGGTCTCATGCTCCGCGCCGACGCGACGATCCGCTTCGACCCGCTGATGCTGCCCGAGGCCATCAAAGGGGATGAAGTCGTCGTGCAGGCGCAGGCGCCCACGGTCGACGTCGCATCGGCCAACGTCGGGCTCAACGTCAGCAGAGAAATGATGCGCCGCATACCGATCACGCCCCCCAGCGGCAAAGGGTCGGCCACGAAATCGTTCGAGCAGGCCGCCGTCGTGGCTCCGGGTGCCAACGCCGATATGTTCGGCACGTCCATCAGCGGCGCGAGCTCACCTGAAAACGCGTACATGATCGACGGCGTCTCGGCCAACAGCCCGACGCACGGCACGTTGGCCGTCCCGCTCTCCACCGAGTTCATGGGCGAGGTCAACGTCATCACGGCCGGCTACATGCCGGAGTACGGACGATCCACCGGCGGCATCGTCAACGCCGTCACGAAGTCGGGTGGCAACGACTTCCGCGCCACGGTGTGGGGCGACTACACCCCCGGCGCGCTCTCTCCCAATCCCAAGCCGGTGCAATACCTCTCGACCATCCAGATGACGCGGAAGGTCAACAACATCTGGGACATCGGCGTCGACGTCGGCGGGCCCATCGAAAAGGACAAGCTCTGGTTTTACGTCGGTTTTCAGTACGCGCGCACGGCTTACGATCTTCGCCGCACGCTCAATCGCACCTTCCAGCCGCCCGGCGCTCCTCCCGGTGCGTACGAGGAAATCCCGAACACGGAGACGATCTATCCGGCCACGAGCAAAGATTACCAGGCGCTCGGCAAGCTCACGTACCAGATCAACCAGCACAACCGCTTGGTCTTGAGCGTGATGGCGACACCGACGCGCTCCGGCGGGCTCAATGACGGGAGGGAAGAATTTTCGATCAATCCCGACACCGGGATGCCCGACTTCGCTTACCTGCGCGGGTCTGTTCCCCAGGGAACGTACAGCGCGATGGCGAACAAGACGATCATCGACTCCTACGGGACGGTTCTCACGTACACAGCCGATTTCGACAACAAGCGCGTCCTCTGGGATACGACGCTCGGCTGGCGCAACCAGTACATCGGCAACCACGCCGTCGACGGTTCGGGTCCCACCGACAACCGCAACCCCAACACCATCGCCGGTACGCCGTTCGTCATTTTCCGCCGCAACACGCCGTCTCTTCACCCCATCACGGACTTCAGCCGGTACGAACGCCCGTTCGATGCCTCGCTGTGCACCGGCGACTACCGCTGTGACGTCCCCTTGTACGTGGCCGGCGGACCAGGGCTCTCTTTGGGGCTCGTCGACCGCTACATCAATCGTTACCAGCTGAAGAGCGTGTTCACCTACTTCGGCGAGGCCCTCGGGCATCACGTCATCAAGGGCGGATTCGACGGCGAGCTATTGACCTGGCGTAACGTACGCGGTTGGCCCGGAGGGCGGCGCTACCGCGAAGAGCCCAATGGAGCCGCGTTCAACGACTATCGCGCGTACGGATTTTTACGCGCGCCCGATGATGCGGTCCTCCTCTACAACCTCGATTTTTCGACGAAGACGCTCTTGGTCGGCGGGTTCGTGCAGGACAGCTGGAGCATCATGGACAAGGTGACCGTCAACATTGGCGGTCGTTATGACGCGCAGCTCTTGTACGGGCCGAGCGGGGATCTCGGGCTCGCGCTGACCAACCAATGGTCACCGCGCCTTGGCGTCATCTACGATCCCACGCAAGCCGGGCGTATGAAGATCTACGGCAACTACGCGCGGCTCTACGAATCCGTTCCCCTCGATATCGCCGATCGATCGCTTTCCGGCGAACCTGGGCTCAGCGCCACCTACGCTTGCGACGCGCGCGACCCCGACCAGTTGCGCAATGTCTGCGGCACCGACGCCGCCCGGACGCGCTTCGCCGGATCGACTACGGCGTCGCCCGACAAGAAGTGGTTCACCACGGGCGCGGGCCTCACGCCGATCGATCCCAACATCAAACCGCAATCGTCCGACGAGATCGTCCTCGGCGCTCAATACGATGTGATCGCCAACATGCGCGCCGGCATCGACTACACGCGGCGCTGGCTCAATTACGTCATCGAAGACATGAGCCGCGACGAAGCGCAGACGTATTTCCTGGGTAACCCCGGGTACGGCATCGCCTCCGACTTCCCCAAGGCGACGCGTAACTACGACGCGGTCACCTTCTCGCTGCATCGCGCCTTTCGGGACAATTGGCAGTTGACATTCAACTACACGCTGGCCTGGCTGCGCGGCAACATCGTCGGGCTCTTCCGCCCCGAATCGGGTCAGCTCGATCCGAACATCAATTCGGACTTCGATCTACGGAGCATGATGGCCAACCGCCAGGGACCGCTCGCTGGCGATCGGCGACATCAGCTCAAGGCCTTCGGTTCCTACGAGTTCGAGCTTTCCAACGAACATCGCCTCAATGTGGGCGGCGTGCTGATGGCGCGATCGGGCGATCCCAGCAACTACCTGGGCGCCCACCCCATCTACGGCCAGAACGAAGCGTACCTCTTGCCTCGGGGATCCGGTCCTCGCCTGCCGTGGATGTTCAGCGGGGATGCTCGCGTGACCTACGGCTTCCGATTCGCCGAAGGCAGATCGGTCGAGGTCAGCCTCGACATCTTCAACATCTTCAACTTTCAAGCCGAGGTCTCGCGCGATCAGACGTACACCTCATCGGACGTCCTCCCTATCGAGAACGGGACCGAAGCCGACCTCGGCACCAAGATCCGCCACGCATCGAACGCCGATCCCTTCCTGCCAGGCGAGAAGAATCCGTCTTTTGGCAGGCCGGTCGCCTATCAACCGCCGCGGTTTTTCCGAATCGGCCTGCGCACCACGTTCTGAAAAGTTGCTCGACGAGGCATGAGTCATGAAGAAACTCGCTTTGACATTGGCCACATCGCTCATGGGCGCGAGCACGATCCTCGTCGCCACGTCATGTGAGCAGCCCGGCGTGCTCTGCACGTGCGGGCGCGGCGACTTCGCCGCCGTGTACACCTACGTGGAAGGGCCGGCCGAATGCGGCAACCTCACGTCCGAAATTCTCGGGATGAACGCCTACAGCTTCGAGAAGGACGGCCCCAACACGGGCTCCATGGCCGATTGGAACCGTGGTGCCGTCGCCATCGGCAGCGAGCGCATTGGGTGGCTCATCGATCGCGGCGCCGCGTCGATGGTGAGCGATCCCAACCTCGCTCACAAGCTCTATACGGTGGGTGATTTTCCCAAGCAACCGACCAACGATTTCTGCGCCGTACCGCAGATGCGCATGCCCGATGCCGAGATCGACATGCCGGCGATTCCCGCCATCCCGGACGATCCGATGACCATGGACGTCGACGAGTCGAGGCCCGCGGTCGAGGCGACGCACTACGTGTACAAGTGGAGCAACCTCGAATACCTCGTCAGGCCCGACGCCATCGGCACGCAGCTGAGAGGCGATCTCGAATACACGAGGAACGGCTGCACGGCGAAATACAGGGTGAAAGGCGTGTATCCGGCGCGCAATTGCGAGAGCCGTACGACGCCCGGCCAGCCGGACAAGGAACTTTGTTTCCCGGTGGCGCAACCGGACAAAGGGATCTTCGAGGGCTCCGGCATCAGCCCGGACTTTCCGGTCGACTGCGTAGAGTTCGACCCGGGCTCCCCCTCGGGCGCCAAGCGCTTCTACTGCATGCTCACGAAGGACGTACCGGCATTCCGCTAGAAGTCCCATTGTGGCGCGAATGCCGCGCCCGGATCGCCGCGTCACGCTGACGAATGCGAGGCCGTGTAACCCGGGTGATTACGCCGAAGTGGTATCGTCCTGCGATGCATCCCGGGTTCGGGCCGGAGATCGGAATCCACGAAGGGGATCTCATCGGCGATAAGTACCGCGTGGAGCGGGTCCTCGGCGTCGGCGGGATGGGCGTCGTCGT
>WUUC01151928.1_pt1 | contig 10621 bp, 12 predicted proteins | sample 6278441 | NCBI WGS metagenome assembly WUUC01 (sample SAMN13675441, study PRJNA597444) | soil metagenome | isolation source: soil | place: USA: Washington | collected 2017-10 | reverse complement strand
GACTTCCTGCCTTCCCTGGAGTCCCTGTTCAACCAGGAGATCGCCAGCGTCAAGGCCCACTTCGCCAGCCAAACCTGATCCTGCGGCGGCTCGCCCCCGGCTCCGGCCCAGCGCCAACTGGTACTCGCCAACCACTACAACCACCACGTGCGCGCCATCGAACGTCCGCACCGCACCGATGAGCGGGCGTTATGCAGCGAACGGTCTGCGGAAGGTCAAGTTGAACAACCAGATGGGAGTGGGCCGTGACGACCACTCGATCTCCGGCGGGGTCGGGGACGCGCTGGACATCCCGCCGGAAATTGCTCGCGCTCGTGATGCCGTCGCCGCACTAGTTCGTTCTGATCGCCGCCGCTGTTGTGTGACGTCTCGGGACACTTTTGACTTGGTGTTCTCGGGACATGCTGGCGTGGTCAGTTCGATCGGTGGTTGTAGGCCGTGGTGCGGATTGTTCGCCGTTTCGGGTCTCGGGCGTAGAGGGCGAGTTCTTTGTCGCCGAGCAGGACGCGGAAGTGGGTGTCCTCAACGACAATGGTGACGACCTTGCCGGCGTGGGTGCGGCCGATGCGGAGTCGTTGGCGGGCGACCATAGTGACTCCGTCGGCTGGGACACGGCGTTCGACTCGGATGGGTTGGTTCGGCTTCAGTTGAGGAATTGGTCCGGCGGCTGGTCGTGCGCCCTGTAGTTGTGCGAGTTCGTTGGTGGGGATGGGGCACGGCCAGCTGCCAGCGAGCTGGTCGTCGATGATGGCGTGCATGAGGTGGCCGTCCAGGCGCAGGGTGATGCGTCGACCGGCTAGGCCGGGGTTGACGTGGTAGGTCTGGTTCGCGACCTGGATGACGCCGTCGCGGGCCACGGATCGGTCGATCTCGACGGCGTGACCGGCGGGTAGGGCCAGCCGTCCGTTGACGCGTGGCAACGCGGGTGCGGCGGGTTCAGGTCCGCCTGGTCGAGCGCCTCGATCGAGGGCTTGCTGGAGGTGAACGGGACTCAGTCGGGATGAGACAGTCTTGATCAGGTGTCCGTCGGTGAGCAGGTGGATGCTGCGTTGGTCGGCCCACACGGTGATCGTTCGTCCGCTCCATGTTGGCCCGAGCCAGATCTGTTGGGCGTTGGGGACGATGGCGAATACCCCGCTGGGCGGGATGCGGTAGTCGAAGGTGATCGCACTGACCGCGGCGGGGATCTCGGTGTGGCCGGACACCGGTATCGCGGCGGCGACAGCAGTGGAAACCTGCGAATCGCCCGGAGCGGTGTCTGCGGCGGCCAGGGCGACGGTGACACCGCTGATGTCGGTGTCGGTGGCGCGTTTGGTGGGGCGAAATAAGCTTGCAGGGGTGGCCATGTCGATGGCCTGGTGGGGTCGAACGGTGTTGTAGGCGTCCACCCAGGCGTCGACTGCGGCCTGCGCGGCCGCCATGTCGGCGAATGGACCGCAGTGGTCGAGTAACTCTCGTCGAAGTGTCTGATGAAAACGCTCGATTTTGCCTGTGGTGGTGGGCGTGCGCGGTTTGGTCAGCGGGCGGTGATGCCGTTCTCACGGCAGACTCGCTCGAACAGCACCTCTGCCGGACGTGGGCGGGTGAACCGTCCAGTGAATTGCTTTCCGTTGTCTGTCAACACTTCTGACGGCACGCCGTGGCGGCGCATCGCCGCGAGGAACGCCTCGCACACCGCTCGACCGCTGGGCACCGCGAGCAGGGGTGGCGATCACGACAAATCGGGAGTGGTCGTCAATACCGGTGAGCATCTTGCATTCCCGTCCGTCGGCCAGGTAGATCCCACCCGCGAGGTCCATTTGCCACAGGTGCATCGGTGCCTCGCGCTGCCACCGGCGGTACTTACGCTTGTGCCGCTGTTGCTGCGGTTCGACCAAGCCGTTGCGCACCAAGGCCCGGTGGATAGTTGCCTGCACCGGAACCGGTTGGACACCACGCTGCCGCAGCTCGAATACCAGCCGCCGGGCGCCCCATCGTGGATGTAGCCGGCGCAGTCGCACACCAGCGATTCGACCTCGGCCGGTATCCGCTGCGGGCTGTTGAGCGGGCGTCGCGACCGGTCCGTCAAACCCCGACTGGCCATCGCGTTCGTATCGATCCCTCCAGTTGTAGATCGACTGGCGAGACGCCCCATACCGCAACGCCACTTCCGCCACCGGCGCGCCGTTGAGCACCTCCAACACCGCACCCAGCCGGTGCTCGACCACCCACGCGTTGTCATCGCCGTCAGCCGGTCCCCGGCCTTGTTGATCAACCGTCACGCCCGTTGATCATGGACCATCGCGAGTCCAAGATGTGCCAAGAACGATTGGTCCAAAATGTCGCAAGACTTCACAATCGCCGCCGCTGTTGGCGCTAGCTGATCTTCCTCGCTGTTGCTAGATCAACTTTCCCAGGTTGGTGTCCTGTCCAGCGTGTCGTTTGCGCTGGTTAGTGATCTTCCGGGCGAGGGTTCGCGGTGTTGATCACCGTGGACCGTCGCAGGAGGACGGATGCTGTCTTGGGAGGATGATGTGCAGGCGCACGCGTTGCGTCAGCAGGGCTGGTCGATCTCGGCGATCGCCCGGCATCTAGGTGTGGACCGCAAGACGGTGCGCGCTTACTTATCCGGGCAGCGAGAGCCGGGACGACGGCAGCGCACCCAGCCGACGGTGATTGAGCCGTTTCTGGAGTACTGCCGGTTGCGGTTGGCCGATGATCCGCATTTGTGGGCGTCGACGTTGTTCGACGAGCTGGTTGGGTGGGGTTCACCGGTTCCTATCCGTCGTTGACGGCGGCGATCCGCGCGCACCAGTTGTGCCCGCATTGCGAGCCGTGCCAGGTCGTTCGGGGCCGGGCTGTGGCGATCATCGCCCACCCGCCGGGCGAGGAAACCCAGTGGGACTGGCTGGAATTGCCGGATCCGCCGACGGCCTGGGGTGTTGGTCGGCAGGCGCATCTGCTGGTGGGCGCGCTGGCGTATTCGGGCCGTTGGCGCGGTGTTCTGGCTGAGGCCGAAGACTTCCCGCACCTGGTGGAGGCGCTGGATGCGGTCGTGCGGCGGCTGGGCGGGGTGACCCAGGTCTGGCGGTTCGATCGGATGGCCACGGTGTGTCTGCCGTCTTCGGGTCGGATCACGCCGGCGTTTGCTCAGGTGGCCAAGCACTACGGGGTGCGCTCGGTGGTTTGCCCGCCGCGGCGGGGCAACCGCAAGGGTGTGGTGGAGAAGGCCAACCATTCCGCCGCGCAGCGCTGGTGGCGCACCCTGGGCGACGAGGCGAGCGTCGCCGAGGCGCAGGCCGGCGTCGACCAGCTGGCCGCCAAGATGGACGGTCGCCGCCGGGTCCGCGACGGGCAGCGCACCACGGTGGGCGCGTTGGCTGAGGAGCCGTACCAGCCGGCGTCGACGCCCGCTTGGTACTGGGTGGCCGGGTTCGGTACCGCGAGGCCAGTGAAGTCGCCAACGTTCCAGGGAACCTGCCGGCTGAGGGCGTTGCCACCAAGGCCGTAGGAGAAGCAGACGGTGTGATCATTGGGGATACCCACTCCCGCCATCGAAGACAGAGGAGATGGCCGTATTGCCGGCTGTGCCGTTCAGGAATGGGCTGGTGTAGTGGAAAACGGGGGTGTCAGCGTGAGCGTTACTGGCTGTTGGCACAAAGCGTGGCGACCAGCGATGCAGCGAAGACTTTGGCAAGCAAGACCATTTTAGGTCGCATCATCATCTCCTCCATCGCCCCACTGGCGTGTAAGCTCTCACATTAACGTGAGGGCGGCTTGCCCACCTCTTCGGTCCAACAGCCGCCCGGAAGACCGCATTACCGTTATGCCAACCCCAACCTATCCGCAATACTGGATTGTTGTTCAATACGCCCTTGCGTAACGAGACACCGTTGATACTGCCACCCTTTCCAAACAGACGTGAGTTAATTCCTGTCGTCTTGCTAAAGGCACCGATATGCACAGCGTACCTAATCCTTGGAGCTAGCTTTGTGATGACCTTCACCGCCGCGCCCGCCCCGATCAGGCCCACAGCTGCTACAGCCGCCTGTTTCCAGTTTCCTTGCGTCAACTCGCCAGCACAAGCCACGCCACTCGCGACGATGCCGACCGGCCCAGGAATCATCGAGGCGACCGATGCCACTCTCGTAACCGTCTTTATGAGACTACCCCAACCAAAATTTCCATCGAGATCAAACTCATTGATCGAATCAGGCGGATAGACATAGCTATTCTCAACGCCACCTTCTTGCGGATCAACCTGGAGAAAGCGGCCGAGGCTGGGAATGTAGACTCTGGCGCCCATCTGGATGGGCACGAGTGCAAATGCTGTCTCGCTGTCCTTCTGGTGCTGCCCGAGCCAGCCGTACGAGCCGCCAGGGCTGGCGTTGCCTGGGAAGGTGCTGCCGGTGAGGATGTTCCCGAATGGGTCGTAGGTGAAGCTGTTGGCTGGCCCATTGCCGGTGGAGCTGTTGTTGCCAAGCCCGTTGGTGGTGAGCATGGCATCGCCGTGGATGTTCGGCAGGGTGTAGGTAGATCGGGTGGGTGGGTCGGCTTGTCCGGGCTGAATCGTGAGGGTGACGCCGCCGGGTAGTGATATGTATTTCTCGACGACGTCCCAGCCGGCGTCGCGGACGAAGTCTGGTGTGTCACCCGGGCCGGTGAAGCCGTACCAGCGGGTGACACCCGCCTCGGTCCAGGTCCAGTTTGCGATGTTGTCTTTTTCGCGGTAGATGATGCGGCCCTGGACGTCGCGGTTGTTGTACATGGCGACGCCGTTGCCGTCTTCGGTTCGCTGGAGGAGGCAGGTGTTGCGGTCGGAGGAGTCGTAGCACAGCCGTAGTGGCGTGGTGCCGGTTCCGACGGATGTCATGTTTCCGTGGGGGTCGTAGTCGCCGCCGTTGGTGAGCGGGTCGCTGCTGCTGATCAGGCGGGTCGGCCTTGTCGTAGCAGTACGTGGTGGTGATGCCGTCGATGGTCTGGGTGGCGCGGTTGCTGTCCCTGCCGGCGTCGGGGTTGAGGTTGCCACCGGTGCCGCAGCTAGTGCTTTGGGGGCCGAAGCTGTAAGCGAAGGTATGCGGCCCGGTGGTGGCCGCGGTGAGCCGGCCAGCCTTGTCGTAGGTGTAGGTCGACGACAGCAGTTGGCTGCCGGAACTGACGTCGTTGGTCAGGATCTGACCGGATTGGCTGCGGGTAACAGCGTCGATGACAGTGATGGGAGAAGACGTACTACTTTGGTGGAGATCGGTATCGTCGATCTGCAGCCAGCCTTCTCGGTTCATTATGTGGAACACTGAGACTTTGGTGGCGGTTGGCGGTGTCGTGAAGGTGTAGGTGGCCTGCGCCCATGCACTGCTGGCGTCTGTGCCACCGAGATACGCGTAGGTTACCGTGTCGTCCTGGTGGGTGTACTGTGCGACCACATTGCTCCACGCATTTGACCGATAGTAGTCGCTAAATGTGTAGCCATCGTCCAACGCGACCACGTCGACGTCACCGGTCACGGCCACCGTGATTACGGTACAAAACAAGGTCGCGCTCGGCGCCGACCGACTCATCGAGGACACCACGCCGGCCTACCTCTCTGCCAAGACCGCGCCGTACTGCGCCCGCGACGGTTGCAAGGTTTCTGGCACGGACATGGCCAGCGGTGTCTTGTTGGTGGCCGTTTGCCAGATTGAGGGCATCGAGATGTTCAACTACAACCTCGACTCGTCCGAGTCCAAGAGCAATCCTCACCGCGCCGGATCGACGATCTGGTACCGAGTGGCGCTGCACGACGGCCGATCTGGGTACATATCCGAGGTCTATGTAGCGCCCGAGGATCGCGACGGGAAGACATTGCCAGTAACCCGGTAGGAGCGGCAGGCCTACCTATGGTCGTGGCATGTAATCGGCTCAGGGTTGGTTGTCCGCCGGATCGGCGGTTGGGTCGGGCGACCTCGGTCGAAGGTAGCGCAACAAGATTAGGCAGATCGGGCCGATGATCGCGGCATTCCAGAGCCAGCCCGCGAGCAGGGCGAAACACAGGACGACGATCAGCGCAGTCATGAAGCGACCGAAGCAGCGCCGGTCATCGAGGATCAGGATGAAGGCGCGAAGCCAGGGCCTGTCACGTTCGGGGGAGTCATTCATCATAGATCACTCGGCTGGCGTTGGTCGGTTCAACGATGGCAGGCATGCTGGTCTCCAGACAGTTTCGGCGCGGTGCTGCGCCGAGCGTGCCAAGACTGGGATAATCCTGTGAAGCCAGGAAAACCAGCCGTACCCGCAGGTCGCGGCGACAGGGATTTTCCTGGCGACCAGGAATACACGACGGGAGGGATCCTTTGCCTCGAGGCAGACGGGTGGGCCCTCCGACGTCGGGTGTCCCTGAGATCGACGTGTTCCTGGCCAATTTCCGCGTCGTCGTGCTGCGGGGTGGTCTGGTCACCGTGGAGGGTCTACGGCGCGAGCTGGGCTTCGGGGACAAGAACCGCGTCACATACGACCTTGGTCGTCGCCTGATCTCTCGGCGGGACGTCGCCCGGTACCTGGCGGCCAGCCGGACGATCGCGGGCGCCGAGCCCGACGCACGCGCGATGACCGAGCTGTACCGGCTGCACGACGCAGCCTGTGCCGCAGCTGAGCAACGGGGCGTTTCAGTCCACGAATCGCGACAGTCCCGGCTAGATCAGGAGGAACAACAGAACCGTGAGGTGCGGGCGGAACTCGACCAGGCCGAGCGCGATCAGACCGCCCTGCGCGAGGCACTTGCAGCAGCCCGGTCCACGACGGTGAAATCCGAACAACTCATCGCCCAGCTGAAGGAACTCCTCCAGGAGGTAACGGACCAGCTGCGGGAGAGTCGCCGGACCGTAGCCGCCCTGACCAACCAGAAGAATGCCCTGCTCACCAGGGTGAACCGGTTGAGCGCGGAAAATCGCGCGTTGCGCGCCTCGCTCGCCGAGCTACGGACGAAACCACGGTCCCAGCGCCCTGTGAACGCTCGCTTCGGCCTGATCAGGTTGCCGGGTGAGCTGAGCCTGCTTTTCGCTGCGCTCACCATCGGCCTGTTCACCGCAGCGCTTAGCGACATCCAATTGCACACGGTCTGGACACACCCGACTGTCACGGCCATATTGATCGTATTGACCTACCTCGGCGCTCGCGGTGTGGACCTGAGCGAACTGCGCGGTGGTGGAGTAGCGCTAGTCACCTCACTTGTCCTGGCTAAAACCGTGCTAATCGCCAGCGTGGTTTTCCTGGTATTCCTCAATTCGAGTTACCTGGCTCTCGCGATGGCCGTGGCGCAGATCGCCCCGTCGTCTTACGCCATGTTGCTGATGAGGTCAAACTCTAACCTTCGCTCCCGCCATCTGGTCCACGTCTGGGCGGCGATCGACGGCCCGATCAGCACCCTACTCACCGTCTACTCCGCACCACTGCTCGCCCGCGGCGACGGATCCGCCGCGCTGGCCATTGATCTTGTGACCAACGTCATCTTCGCGATGGCGGTCTTCGTGATGCATCGTGCGGTACGAATGCTCGGCATGCTCCGAGGTGCCAATTCCCGTCTCGCCAATCTGGTCACCTGGAACGTGCTATTGCTCTGTCTGGCGATAGGGACTTGGCAGTCCCTAGTCCTTGGCATCGCGTTGGTCGGGTTGTTCCTGCGGCCTGTTCCCAACGGGGTCAGCAACCATGCCGAGCGTTCCATACTCGCGGTGACCGCACTGCTGGCTGGCCTGACATTGGCGGACGGGATCAACGTCGCAGCCGGCGTCCTGCTCGGCGTCGCCGCCTACCTCGCCCAGATGCTAGTCGCCATACCGATCCGCGAGCCACGATTCGGACTGGCCCACCGCACGAGCTCAGACGTGCTGGTGCTCGCACTAGTCCTCGAACCGCTGCTTCCCGGTTCCGTTGCCACACTCATCCCGGCGCTGCTCGTCACCACCGGCCTTCACCGAGCCACCAACCGAATCTTCGATCTGACCAACCGGAGTGCCTCCACGACCATGTCGCCAGCTCTGACGAACCCCCTGCTACCCGACGCCAAGAGCCGTGTGGCCGCTTAAGTGCGCCACAAACTGCTTGCGGCCGTAGACAGGTTTAGGTGTTCGGCAGTCAGCTCGTCTCACTCGGTCGGGTCCGACAGGAGGGGCGCCGACAAGTCATCCTGTTGCTTCCTACGAATTCGCACCAATTCCTGGAGCTCCAAGATGCGTGCTCTGGTAATGCCAACTGCTTCAGTCAGAATCACGCACTTGGCAACGTCGAACTGATCGGCTGTCGCAATGCCGCGTTCAAGCAGTGACAGGTACTGCGCCCGACTGAGCGAAGTGTCTAGTAGAGTCCCAAGCTCGACCAGTTCGACTGGAAGGCCCAGCTCAAGGCGAACCATCGTCCTTTCAGCGACATCGCCGACAGCGACATCCGGGTGCAGAAAATGTGAGCACACGCACAACAGCTGGTATCAGATCGCGTGTACGGTCGGCCACTGCGCGGACCGAGCCCGCTGCCCCGTCACCGAGTTGGTGCTGCATAAGATGTTGCTCGACTCGCGCAAGCACCATATTGCTTGCATAGAGCAGGCATGCCACCTGGTGGCTGGCGCTGCAGGTGATCGGCTCATTTGCTGATGGCCGGGTGGGTCAGTCCCGCACGCCCTCGGGCCACTCATCACCGCGCTACAACCCTTAAAGGCGCAGTGGCCCGGCTAGGCGCTGTACTGATCGTCAAGGTCGATGACCGACTCGTGATCCACCAACTCTCTTGTCTGCGGACTCAGGCGATGCCCGCTCCCAGAATGATGGGACCATGCGCTAGCCAGTGCTGCTTTCCTGTTTCTGCTTCTCACTACGCAGGATCGAGCGCATGAGATCAGGCATCTGGTAGTCGGGAGTCTTCTCGATCGCGCGCATTGCGTTCTTGATGTACGAGATGCAGGCGCCAGCTGTAGACGAGCAAGCCGCAGAGCCCGAGCACCAAGACGACCGGCCATGGTGCCCCCGTTGGCGCAGCAGCGGCGACCGGGAGGACCGCTGCGGTTGGCTCTATCCGGCGCATGCGGTGAGTACAGCGCACGGGGTACCGACCGCGTCATGCACGTGGTGATCAACTGTAGACAAGCGGGACGCTGTGGATAAGTCGCTCGCCCCCTGGATGACCGTATTGACCTGCGGCTTCCCGGCGACCACTACGGTGGTGGTTGGATTCGTACTTGGCGAGCTGCCATAGCCCGCGATGCATCCGCGCGGTATGGCTCAGGAAACCTCCATCAACCCAGGTCAGAGGCCTTATCCATGTGGTGAGTTGGGTCGTCTGGTTCAGCCAGCCGGCCCGGTCGCTGATCGCGTCGACCACCGGCCAGTAGTGCATGTCCGACCAGGCATGTCGTGTGAACAGGCTCGGGGACGAACTGAAGATCGGCGACATCGTCAAAGCCGCACTCGTGCTTACCTGTTTCGACGGCCGACTCACGGTACATAGGAGCAATTGGCTCTTGCGAAGACCGATGCCATGGCGGCACACTGAAGCCGCCGTCGCTCACCGCAGTCGAACGATCACGTGTCGTGATCGTTCATGGGGGTGTTATGAAGCACGTCACGCGTCTTGCGGCGATCGTGGCCGCCACGGTTCTGTCGGGGATTGTCTGTCCTGGTGCCGCACACGCGATCATTCCGGACACCCCACCACCACCGGGAACTCCCTGCGACCCCAACGACTGGCCCGGCACGGAACGGCGCCACACGTGGGTCGACTCCGCCGAGACCGACATCGTCCTGACCCACTTTCTGGCCATCAATGTCGCCCCGGGCACGACCGGCAGCCGCACCGACACCCTCACCACAGTCAACGTGGTGACCACGACGTTCGGGACGAGCACGGAGATCAGCGAGGAAGCAACCTTCGTGTTCGCGAAGGTCTCGCTCAAGGTCGGTTTCTCGCTGCAACAAGTGACCTCGTCGACGAACACCGCGTCCAGCGCCATGACTTGGTCGTTCGGCCAACCCGGGTACTACGGCTTGTACAAGGGCACCCGCCGGGTCGTCGGCACCGTGACGACGATGGTCTGCTTCCCTCCCATCGGCCCCATCACCTCGTGGCAGTGGGTCGCGCTGCGCGGCCGGACCAACCTGCCGTACACCACCTACTCGAACATGGAAGAAGGAACCATCACCTGCGACCCAACGATGGTGCCACCACCCGGCTCGCTACGCGAACTGGCTCGACGCCAACTCGGTTGCTGACCGCGAACCACACATTCCTGATATTGATTTTGGACGAGTGCCAGCGACAGATCCCAAGGATCACCGCCCGTGCTACTACAACTGTGAACCGGCCGGCGAACACTGCACGTAATCATGCGCCTCTCACCCCGGGCGAGCGAGGCGTCCCTCAATAGCCCCCGCCCATAAATCGTCACAGTGACGTTTTATCGGAGGGGCCGCTGCCGGTCTTGTTTGACCAAGAATGACCCCACCGCCCACGTCACTGTAACGAGCCCAATCCACTACGTGGCGTACAGGTCGCTTGCGCACATCCCGCCACGCCCCGCTCTGTCGGGGGTTGACGTACTGACCGCTCGCTAGTGCGTTGACCACTTAGGTTTGCCGGGTTGTTATGCGGCTCGGGGGCGGCCCCAGCGTTGTTGGCG
>WUUC01077741.1_pt1 | contig 10621 bp, 6 predicted proteins | sample 6278441 | NCBI WGS metagenome assembly WUUC01 (sample SAMN13675441, study PRJNA597444) | soil metagenome | isolation source: soil | place: USA: Washington | collected 2017-10 | reverse complement strand
GTTCGAGCTGCCTGATTTGCATGCTGATGGCGGCCTGCGTGACGTGCACGCGGTGGGCCGCCGCCGTGAAAGTGCGCGTCTCCGCAATGGCGATGAACGCCCTCAGTTGACGAATCTCCATCGTTGGCTCCGTTATCAGTGATGTTTATCGCGCAAATAAATTCTTTTAGTTTTCATTATACGCAAGTTGCCGCTACTATTGCACCATAAATTTACGGGCGTGGACGCCCCTTAGCGCGAAACCCTCGCGCGCTTCAAGGGCGCACCGCACGGTTAGTCCCCCGATGAAAGCAAGGCGCGCACCAGTCAAAATTCGGCCCGCCGCCACCCCGCCACTCAGAGCCCGGCAGCTTCTGCTGGGCGTCGATGGCGGGGCGACGAAGACGCGGGCCATCATCGTTGACGGGAACCTGAAGACTCTCGGCGAGGGAATTGCCGGGCCTTCAAATCCTCTGCGGGTGGGCGTCAGCGATGCGGCGACCGCCGTCCGCGAGGCGATTGAGCGCGCCTGCGTCGCCGCGCGCGTGCGCCGCTCCGAGATAGTGGCGGCGGAGTTCGGCCTCGCGGGCGTCAAGCGCTTAGACCTCCGCGAGCGCATGCGGGAGGCGCTCGAAAATCTCGGCATCAAGTCGTTCGAGGTCGTGACCGACGCAGACATCGCGCTCTACGGCGCGACCGAAGGGAAGGCCGGGCTGGTCATCATCGCGGGGACGGGCTCTATCTGCTGCGGGATGAATGCGCGCGGGCGGCACGAGTGCGCGGGCGGCTGGGGGCCGGTGGCGGGCGATGAGGGAAGCGGCTCTTGGATTGCGCGGCGCGGGTTGCAGGCGGTGGCGCGCGCCACGGACGGGCGCGGGGCCAAGACGCCGCTCGTCGAAGCGGCCTGCACGTACTTCAACGTCGGCGCTCCCTCCGACCTCTCCACGGCCATCTACGCGCCGAACATGACGCACAATCGCATCGCCGGTTTCGGTCGCCTCGTCATCGAAGCGGCGAAGAAGCGCGACGGCGTGGCGCGCGAGATAGTTACGGATGCGGGGCGCGAGCTAGGGCTGGCGGCGGTCGCGGTCATACGCAAATTAAAGTTGGAGCGCGAGCGTTTTCAGGTGGGCTATGTCGGCGGAGTGTTCACGGCGGGCGCGTTGATTCTCGATTCGGTGCGCGAAGAAGTCTCGACGGTAGCGCCGCATGCCAAGCTCGCGCCGCCGCTGCACGCGCCCGCCGAGGCCGCCGCACGCATGGCGCGCGAGCAGGGTCAGCTCGCGCTGGCGGGCTGACACTTTAGCGTGACTTTACGCAAATGAGTTCTGAAGCTCAGGAACAAATCCCAGTCACGGAGCAGGAGAATCCGCGCACGCGCGAGATTGGCTCGCTGCCCGTGGCCGACGTGCTGCGGCTGATGAATGACGAGGACGCGCTGGTGGCCGGAGCGGTGAGGCTCGTGCTGCCGGAAGTGACGCGCGCCGTCGAAGGAATCGTCGAGCGCATGGAGGCGGGCGGTCGTCTCTTCTACACGGGCACGGGGACTTCGGGGCGCTTGGGCGTGCTGGATGCGTCCGAGTGCCCGCCGACTTTTGGAGTGCCGCCGGAGCTTGTGCAGGCGGTCATCGCGGGCGGGTACGAGGCGTGCCACCGCGCGGTCGAAGCGTCGGAGGACGACCGAGAGGCGGGGGCGAAAGACTTGGACGCGCGGGGCTTCAAAAGTGCTGACGCGCTGGTCGGCATCGCGGCTTCGGGGCGGACTCCCTACACGCTCGGCGCGGTCGAGCACGCGCGCGCGAAGGGGGCTTTCACCGTTGCGCTGACGTGCGTGCCCGGCTCGCCTCTGACGAAGGCGGCGGAGGTCACAATCGTGCCCGTCGTCGGCCCGGAAGTGATTGCGGGCTCGACGCGGATGAAGGCGGGGACGGCGCAGAAGTTGGTCTTGAACATGATTTCCACGGCGACGCTCGCCCGCCTCGGTTACGTCACGGGCAACCGCATGACTAATCTGCTGCCGCGCAACGAGAAGCTGCGCGCTCGCTCGGTGCGGATTTTGAGCGCCGAGACGGGCGAGGACGAGACTGCTTCGCGCGCTCTGCTCGAAGAGGCGGGAGGCGACCTCCGCGTGGCGCTAGTGATGTTTAAGACGGGCGTGGCGCGCGGGCGGGCGGAAGCCGCACTCTCGTCTTCGCGCGGGGTGGTGGCCCGGGCGGTCGAGTCGATTTCGCGGAACGGGTAGCAGCGTTTATACTGCCCGCGTACTTTTTATCCGCTCTCCCTTTTTTTACCAGTTCAGTCTGTGCGGCATCCTTCTTTGAGCGGCGCGCGCGCCCGCGGCTTCGACCTGATTGGCGGCGCGGGTTGAAAATGAAATCCGTGCTCCCTGCTCGTCCGACCATTTTCGCCTGCTGAAAAATGCGCCCATTAGACCTTGTTATCATCTTCGGCTACCTGCTCGGCATCATGCTGTTCGGCGTGTGGTTTTCGCGCAAGCAGGAGACGACGCGCGACTACTTCCTCGGCGACCGCACAGTGCCTTGGTGGGCGATTGCGGCTTCAATCGTCGCGACCGAGACTTCGACCATCACCTTCATCAGCGTCCCCGGCATCGCGTTCGCGCGCGGAGGCAATTTCCAGTTCCTGCAACTGGTTCTGGGCTACATGCTTGGCCGCGTCGTCATCTCTCTGCTCTTCATCCCTTCATATTTTCGCGGCGAGCTGTTGACGGTCTACCAACTGCTCGAACGTCGTTTCGGCGGGCGCATCAAGATGCTTGCGGCGGCGCTGTTCGTGATTATGCGGAACATCGCCGACGGCATCCGGCTGTTGCTGACGGCCATAGTGCTGGCCGCCGTCTACGCCGCGTTCGCGCCGGGGGCGAATAACGAGACGGTGATTGCGGCCTCCATCGTACTGCTCGGGGCCGTGATGATAGTCTTCACCTATTACGGCGGCATGGAGGCGGTGATTTGGGTCGAGGTGGTGCAGCTTGGCATCTATCTGGCCGGGGCTGTCGCGGCGTCTCTGGTGCTCGCTTCGGCCATCGACGGCGGCTTCGGCGGCGCGCTCTCGCTCGGCGAGCAGTACGGGAAGTTCAGCTTCGTGGACTGGGGCGTGAGGCATACGAGCTACCTGTTCAGGATTCCTTTTTCCGACCGCGGCCTCTACTTCTCGCTGCCGTTCGATTTCACGAAGACGTACACGTTCTGGGCGGGCCTTGTCGGCGGCTGCTTCCTGACGATGAGCACGCACGGCACAGACCAGTACCTCGTGCAGCGCTACCTCTGCACCAACCGCCCGAAGCTGGCGGCGGCGGCATTGCTATCGAGCGGCGCGGTCGTCTTCGCGCAGTTCGTCGGCTTTCTCTTCATAGGCGTGCTGCTCTTCGCGTTCTATCAACCGTTCGCCGACCCCGCTTACGCGCAGGCCGCGAGCGCAACCTACCCGTTCACGGGCGGCGACCGGGTCTTCCCCGACTTCATCACCAAGCACATGCCGACCGGGCTCTCCGGGCTGGTCGTGGCGGCCATCTTCGCAGCCGCGCTCTCTTCGTCCCTGAACTCGATTGCCGCGACCGCCGTCAACGACCTCTACAAGCCTTTCGCGCCGCGCCGCGACGACCGGCATTACCTTCGAGTCTCGCACTGGCTGACGCTCCTTTGGGGGCTCGTGCAGATAGGCGTGGCGCTCTTCGTGATGAGAAAGCAGCGCTCGGCGCTCGACCAAGCGCTCTCGATTGCTTCGCTCATCAACGGCCCTGTGCTCGGCGTCTTTCTCGTCGGCACGTTTCTGAGGCGCGTTTCTGAGCCGCCCGCTTTAATCGGCATGGTCACGAGCATCACGGTGATGCTCTACGTCTATTACTGCACGAATATCGCTTGGCCTTGGTACGCGCTCATCGGGAGCGTGACGACGTTCGTGGTCGCGTGGCTGGCGGGCTTCGCCTTCGCGGCTGCCCCCGCCGAGCGGCGCGACGAGCTTGCGCCGGGCGGCGCGGTCGAAGACGTTTAGACACCGGAAGTATCTTTACAGTTTAAGAGAAGTCATCAATGCAACTCGCAAAGTTTTACCGTCTTAATCGCCCTGCACTTGCGCTGCTCATCCTTGCCGCGCAGGTTTGCGCTCCGCTTGCGGCTCATAGCGGTCGCACGAACGCTCAAGAGCTGCGCGCGGCTTCGACGCGTGTCGCGCCTGTGGAAGCGGCGAAGTATTCGAGGCGCGCGTCGCGCGAGGCGCTCAAGTGGGCCGACGAAGAGTTGAAGCGCATGACGCTGGAAGAGAAGACGGGGCAGCTTATCTCCGTCGGCGTCAACGCGCGTTTTCTTAATCAGGAGAGCGAAGAATATAAAGCCCTGCGCCGTCAGGTGGAGCAGAACCACGTCGGCGGCATCATCCTTTTTCGCGGCCCCGTCTACGAGTCCGTACACTTGGTCAACCGCATGCAGCAGCATGCGCGAAGACCTTTGCTCATTTCCGCAGACCTAGAGGCGGGCGCTGGGATGCGCTTTGAAGACACGGTCAACTTCCCTTGGAACATGGCGACCGGCGCGACCGGCAATCCCGAATACGCTCGGCGTCAGGGAGAGATTACGGCGCGAGAGGCGCGGGCGCTCGGCGTGCAGCAAATCTTCGCGCCCGTGGTGGACGTTAATAACAACGCCGCGAACCCCGTCATCAACGTGCGCTCCTACGGCGAAGACGCGGCATCGGTGGCGAAGTTCGCAGCGGCCTTCACGGAGGGCGCGCAGGGCGCGGGCGTCATCGCCACCGCGAAACACTTTCCGGGGCACGGCGACACGAGCGTCGATTCGCACCGGGGCTTGCCCATCATCAACGTCAAGCGCGAGCGGCTCGAACAGGTCGAGCTGATTCCTTTCCGCGCGGTCATCGAGTCGGGCATCGGGGCCGTCATGTCAGCGCACATCGGCCTGCCGGAGATAGACCCGACGACCGTCAAGCCGCTCCCGCGCGAGGCTTCGATACGGCCCGCGTACGTCGAAGAGGGCGGCGAGATTGTGGACGAGAACGCCTTCCTTCCCGGCACGCTCTCTCCCTTAGTCCTCGGCGGGATGCTCAGGCGCGACCTCGGCTTCGACGGCATCATCGTCACCGACGCGATGGACATGAGCGGCCTGACCATCTACTTCAAGCAGGACGAGGCGGCGGTACGCGCAGTGCTCGCGGGCGCGGACATGATTTTGAAGCCCGCCGACCCGGACGCGGCCTCGCGCGGGTTGCGCGAGGCGGTGCGCGCGGGGCGTCTGACGGAGCGGCGCATCGAAGAATCGGCGCGCAAAATCCTCGCCGCCAAGTACGACCTCGGGCTGGTCAGGCAGCGCATCTCGCCGCTCGAAGAGCTTGACCGGCTAGTCTCCGCCCCCGACGCTTTGAAGCTCGCCGACGAGATAGCGGGCGATGCCATCACGCTCGTCCGCGATGAAGCGAAGCTGCTTCAGCCCGAAGGCGGCGCGGGGCTCCGGCCCGGCGCGCGCATATTTAATCTCGCCATCACGAACGGCGAGGATCGTTTCTGGATTGCCGGCCCCTTCGCGTCGCAACTGGCGCGGCTCGGGCGGCGCGCGGATACCGCCGTGCTCGACTCGCGCTCGACCGACGCGGAAGTGCGCGAGGTGCTTGAGCGCGCGCAGAAGGCGGATGTCGTTGTCGCCTCGATGTACGGGCGCGTGCGCTCGGGCGCGGCCAACAGCGTGGGGCTCCCCGAACAGGGCGCGCGCGCACTCTCCGCTCTGCTCGAACGGAAGATGCCGGTCGTCGGCATCAGTTTCGGCAACCCGTACTTGCTGCAAAATTTCCCCTCGCTCGGCACATACATCGTGGCCTACGGCGACATGCCGAGCCTCCAGCGAGCCGCCGCGCGCGCACTGCTCGGACAGGCGAACATCAAGGGGCGGCTTCCAATCTCTCTGCCCGGCCTGCACGCACGCGGCACGGGCATCCAGTTGAAATCGACAGCGCCTATGACGGCATCGACGAGTAAATGAGAAAGAAGAGAAATCCAAACGGCTTGCGTGGCGCGCTCCTGCTCGCGCTCGTGCTGCTGTCGCAGCCCGTCGCCGCGTCGGCGCTACCGTCCGTGTCGCCCGAGAAGGTAGGGATGAGCGCGGAGCGACTGTCTTACATCGACGCTGCCGTGGCCGAGGCGATTGAGCGTAAAGAGCTGCCGGGCGCGGTCGTGCTGGTGGCGCGTCGCGGCGGCGTGGTCTGGCGCAAGGCGTACGGCGCTCGCTCGCTCTCGCCTCAACGCGAGCCGATGACGGCTGACACCATCTTCGACGTGGCGAGCCTGACGAAGGTCGTGGCGACGGCGACTAGCACGTTGGTTCTGGTCGAGCGCGGGCGCTTGCGTCTGAGCGATACGGTCTCGCGCTACATTCCAGAGCTGAAGGGCGAGGGCAGGGAAAAAATCACCATCGAGCAACTGCTGACGCACCGCTCGGGTTACGCGCCGGACTTCGATTTGCGCGAGCAGTGGTCGGGTCACGAAGAGATGCTCAAGCGGCTCTACGCGGAGCCTCTGCGGAGCGCGCCCGGCACGCGTTTCGTCTACAGCGACATCGGCATGATTGCGCTCGGCGAAGTCGTCCGCCGCGTCTCCGGCCAGCCGCTCGACGAGTTCGCGCGCCGGAACATCTTCGAGCCACTCGGCATGCGAGACACAGGCTTCCGCCCGCGCTCTGAGCTTCTGCCGCGAGTCGCGCCCACGGAGAGCGTGCGCGGAATGCGGAGCTATCTAGGCGGGACGGGCGAGGGCGGCGCGGCGGGCGAGCGGATGCTGCGCGGGGAGGTGCACGACCCGACCTCGAACCGGATGGGCGGCGTCGCAGGTCACGCCGGACTCTTCTCGACCGCCGACGACCTCGCCGTCTTCTGCCAGATGATTCTCGGCGGGGGCTTGTACAACGGCGTGCGCATCCTCAGCCCGCTCGGCGTCGAAGAGATGACGCGCCCGCGACAGGTCACGGAAGAGGGAGGCGCGCGCGGGCTCGGGTGGGACATCAACACGAGTTTCTCCTCCAACCGCGGCGAGCTTTTCCCCGTCGGCTCGTTCGGGCACACGGGCTTCACAGGCACTTCGCTCTGGATTGACCCGGCGACCGAGACGCTCGTCGTCTTCCTCAGCAACCGCGTCCACCCGAACGGCAAGGGGGACGTTTCGTCCGTGCGCGCTCGCGTCGCGACTATCAGCGCCGGGGCCGTCAACGATTTGGGGGCCGTGCTCAAGGCGCGGCTCGAACAGCAGGACTACGTGCGCGAGATGGTGGCGGGCTTCGTGCGCTATCAGGTCACGCTCAACGAGGCGCGAGCGGCTGACGCCGAGCGGCCCTTAGCGCCCGCGGATGCGGAAGTCTTAAACGGCGTGGACGTGCTGGCGCGCGACGGGTTCAAGCAGCTCGCGGGAATGCGCGTCGGGCTCATCACGAACCACACGGGGCGCGACCGCCGTGGACGGCAGACGATTGACGTGCTGCGAGAAGCGCCGGGCGTCCGGCTCATAGCGCTCTTCTCGCCCGAGCACGGCATTCGCGGTGCGCTCGACGAAAAGGTCTCCGACACGGTGGACGAGAAGACGGGCCTGCCCGTCTATTCGCTCTACGGCGAGACGCGCCGACCGCGCGCCGAGCACCTGAAGAACCTCGACGCCCTCGTCTTCGACATACAGGACATCGGCGCGCGCTTCTACACGTACATCTCTACGCTCGGCTACGCGATGGAGGAGGCCGCCAAGGCGAAGCTCCCGCTCTACGTGCTCGACCGACCGAATCCCATCAACGGCCTCGAAGTGGAGGGGCCTGTGGCCGACGCAGACAAGCTCTCCTTCATCGCCTATCACACCATCCCCGTCCGCCACGGGATGACGGTCGGAGAACTCGCCGCGCTCTTCAACGAGCAGCGAAAAATAGGGTGCGACGTGCGCGTCGTCAAGATGGAGAACTGGCGGCGCGGGATGTGGCTCGACGCGACGGGGCAGACTTGGATCAATCCCTCGCCGAACATGCGGAGCCTGACGGAAGCGACGCTCTATCCCGGCGTCGGGCTCCTTGAGACGACCAACCTCTCGGTCGGTCGTGGCACAGACACTCCCTTCGAGGTCTTCGGCGCACCGTGGCTCGACGGCCAAAAGCTCGCCGCCTATCTCAACGCGCGCTCGCTCCCCGGCGTGCGCTTCGTGCCCGTGCGCTTTACGCCGAAGGCTTCCGTCTTCAAAGGCGAAGAGTGCGGCGGCGTCAACTTGCTTATCACCGACCGCGCGCGTTTCCGCCCCCTGCGCGTGGGGCTTGAGATAGCGGTCGCCGTCAGGCGTCTATACCCGTCGGAGTGGAAGGTGGACGATTACCTGCGACTGCTCGCCAACGCGGACACGCTGGCGCGCGTCAAGCGGGCCGACGCGCCCGAAGACATCATGCGCGCTTGGAATGACAGGCTCGAAGAATTTCGGCGCGCGCGCGCACGCATGCTGTTGTATAAGTAAGCCGCACGGCGCACGCCCGACCGCGAAGGAGAGAGCCGTCTCGTGTTCTTCAGGAGAAAATCGATGCTCAAAGCTCAGAGGGCCTTCGTCGTCCTCATACTCGTTCTGTTGTTGTCGCAGACCACGGCGCTCGCTTGGCACGACACGGGGCACATGATTGTGGCGCAGGTCGCGTATCTGCGGCTTTCGCCAGCGGCGAAAGAGCGCGTTGACAAGCTGCTCGTAACTCCGGCGGGGAGGCGGCCCCTGATTCACCTGTGCGCGGGCTACTACATGCCCGCGACGTGCGAGAAGATTTACGACCCCGTGACCATCGCCGTCTGGATGGACGACTTTCGCGGCGACTCCATCAACGACGACTACGACCTCTGGCACTACATCAACTACAAGCCCTTCTTCGACGGCGTTCCGGAGCGCGGCAACATCGGCCCGGAGCCGGTCAACGTCCTCGACCGCCTCAACTGGTCGATTAACACTCTGCGCAAGGGCGCGGGCCGCGACAAAGAGAACGCCGAAGTGCTCGGCTTCCTCTATCACCTCATAGGAGACGTGCACCAGCCGCTCCACGCGACCACGCGCTACACGGCGGCGCAGAAGGACGGCGACGCTGGCGGCAACGGCTTCCCCGTAAAGATGCCTGAAGAGGCGCGCATCCGAAACCTGCACGCCTTCTGGGACGCAGCGGGCGGGGCCTTCGGCTTCGACTCTCCCAAGCGACCGTTAGACGCGGCGGGTCAGGCGCGCATCCGCGCGCTCGCCGAAGAGGTCATGAAGGCTTACCCGGCGGAGGCCAACGCCGCCTCTTGGACGAATCTGGAGCCGCTTCAGTGGGTTGAGGAGAGCAATGCGCTGGCGCGTCAGGCCGCGTACAGGAACATCAAGGAAGGCGAATCGCCTTCGAAGGCTTACACGGACGAGGCGCAGAGAATCAGTCGCATGCGTCTGGCGCTTGCGGGCTACCGTCTGGCCGCCGTGCTGAACAAAATGTCGGAGGGTTCCTGAATCGCAAGGTAATCCAAAAAATCGGCGTGCCTATCCATTTTTTTAGATTCAATAAGGTGACTAAGATGCCACTTGCCGCGTAATTCGGGGCGTTGCTTCGGGCCGGGCCGGTTGGAATATAAGTTGCTGCTTTAAATCTAAACATTTCTTTCGGGGCGCAAAAACCGTCCCGGTCGCAATTTGAAAGCAGCAGGACTTATCCCCGGCGTGCCGTTAATCATAAGGGGCCGGATAAGCTCGTGCCCCGCCCCATTAACAAAGGTTATTCGGGTGATAAGAATTTTTAGCTTCCATTAGGGAGTTGATAAAAAATAGAATGTAATTCTGAAATCTTCGAGCAAGCGGTTCGCCCAGCCTTTCTTGAGTCAGCCGAGTCATCTCGCGCGCGCAACCCGGACGCTCTCTTGTTGCGTTGAAAGTACACATGCCAGAAGGGGATGAGTTGCAGCGATGCAGCTCGATGCCTTGCGCCGCAAAGTCGGTCGTTCGCGGCGCTTCCCCTTGTGACCCGATTCGCCTTCAGAATTTCCGAACAGGAGCCCATTATGAATAGACGGAGCCTATCGTCCCTCATCTTGTGCGCGGGGATGCTCTTGAATCTCGCGGGCGCAGCCTTCGCGCAGGGGACAACCTCACGCGTCACCGGCGTCGTCCTCGACACCACGGGGGCCGTCGTCCCCGACGCGACCGTGACGCTCACCAACGAGGCCACCAGCGTCGCATTCACGACTCAGACGAACGACACCGGCACGTACCTCTTCGACTCCGTTCAGGTCGGGGTCTACTCGGTCGCGGTGGAGAAGGCCGGGTTCAAAAAATTCGTCTCGACCTCGAACCAGATAAACATCAACCAGCCCGCGACCGTTGACGTGAGCCTCGAAGCCGGGAACCTCGAAGAGACGGTGACCGTGCAGGCCTCCGCCGAGCTGGTGCAGACGAGCACTTCGGGCAACTTCGGCAACACGGTCGAAGAGCGCCCGCTCGAAGCCCTCCCAATCGTCGGCAACCGCGGGCGCAACCCGCTTGAGTTCGTCAACTTTCAGCCCGGCGTAGTGACGGGGGCCAACACGGGCGGTGGCATCCACGTCCACGGCGCGCGCGACCGCGCCTTCAACTTCACGCTCGACGGCATCGACATCAACGAGA
>WUUC01061020.1_pt1 | contig 10621 bp, 8 predicted proteins | sample 6278441 | NCBI WGS metagenome assembly WUUC01 (sample SAMN13675441, study PRJNA597444) | soil metagenome | isolation source: soil | place: USA: Washington | collected 2017-10 | reverse complement strand
CGTCGATGAGCTCGTGGCGCAGCCCATCGTCGGGGAACAGGAGGAAGTCGTCGTAGGTCAGCCTGGTGTCACGCCCGGACTGCATCACGTCTTCGCCATCCATGTGGACGATGGTAACACCTGGCTATCTCAGATGCCGGCGGGGGTGCGAGGAACGTGCCGTGCGGATTCCGGCCGGAAACGTGCTGATCACAACCGCGACGTGGCAGAATCTACGGCACAAGGCCAGTCGCCCCGTCGCAGCAAATGCTGTCGGCCCTGTGTGCGACAGCGGCCTACGTCACGATGTCGCCAACCATTGCGCCGTACGGAACCTGGCAGTCACCGCTGACCGCGGCGCGGGTGACGGCAGGATCGCTCCGGTTCGATCACCTCGTGCTCGATGGCGACGATTTGTATTGGCTCGAAGGCCGCGCGTCGGAGGCCGGCCGCAATGTGATCGTGCGGCGCACGCCGGATGGCCGCACCGCGGACGTGACGCCGGAAGGATTCAACGTGCGGAGTCGCGTGCACGAATATGGCGGCGCTGCGTATACCGTGCATCAGGGCACGATCTATTTCTCCAATTTCGCCGACCAGAGAGTGTATCGACAGGCGGCCGGCGCAGCGCCGGAGGCGATTACGGCGGCGGGTTGTTTCTACGCCGACTACCGCTTTGATGCGCGGCGTAACCGGCTCATTGGTGTCCGCGAAGATCACACGCGGGGAGACGCGGAGCCTCTTAACACCATCGTCGCCATCCCCATACTGAGTAATGCCGGCGGGTCTCAAGACCCGCCGCTCCCGGTGGAGGACGTCCTGGTGCACGGAGCGGACTTCTACTCTGATCCGATCCTCAGCCCAGACGGAACGCAGTTGGCCTGGCTGCAATGGAACCATCCGAACATGCCGTGGGACGGCACGGAGTTGTGGGTCGGCGAGATGGACCCCGCCGGTTCGCTCGGCGCGCGCATCAAGGTCGCCGGCGCCAACGACGAGTCGATCTTCCAACCGGAATGGTCGCCCGACGGCCGGCTGTATTTCGTCTCGGACCGAACCGGCTGGTGGAATCTGTATCGCGCCGGCGGCCCCACGCCAGCGGCCACATGGGATCGCATCGAAGCGCTCCTCCCCATGCCGGCCGAGTTCGGCAAGCCGCAATGGACTTTGAGTATGACCACGTACGCGTTCATCAGCGGGTCGCGGATGGTCGTGACGTATACCGAGGATGGCCGCTGGAAGATGGCGATGCTCGAAACGGACCAGCGGCGCTTCGAGCCGCTCGATACAGACCTCGAACCGCTCGAAAGCATCCGCGCCACAGCGCGCGAGGTGTTTTTCATCGGCGGGTCGCCGACCGAGCCGGCCGCCATCGCGCGGATGCCGCTTCCTGGACCGGCCTGTCACGTGCTTCGCGCGTGCACCGGCGATCGGATCGAGCAGGCATGGATCTCGCCGGCCACGGCCATCGCCTTTGAGTCAGATGAACAAGTGGTCTACGCGTTTTATTACGCGCCCAAGAATCCGGATTTCACCGCGCCCGAGGGCGATCGCCCGCCGTTGCTCGTCCTGAGCCATGGCGGCCCGACCGGCGCTTCCTCTGACGCCCTTGATTATCACGTGCAGTTCTGGACCAGTCGCGGGTTCGCCGTCCTCGATGTCAACTACGGCGGCAGCACCGGCTACGGCCGCGACTACCGCGATCGGCTGAAAGGCCAGTGGGGGATCGTGGACGTCGCCGACAGCGTCAACGGCGCCAGGCACCTGGTGGCTGAGGGCAAGGCCGATCCCGCGCGGCTGATCATCCGCGGCAGGAGTGCTGGCGGCTACACGACGCTTGCGGCGCTGACCTTCCACGATACGTTTCAGGCCGGCGCCAGTCACTATGGCATCAGCGATATCGAAGTCCTGGCGCGCGACACGCATAAGTTCGAGTCGCGGTATCTGGATTCGCTGATCGGTCCCTATCCCGCGGCGCGCGATCTCTATTGCCAGCGCTCGCCGATCCACCATACCGATCGGCTCGCATGCGCGCTCATCCTCTTCCAGGGCCTCGAAGACAAGGTCGTGCCGCCGAATCAGTCGGAGATGATGGCGGCTGCCGTCCGTGCTAAAGGGTTGCCGGTCGCATATGTGGCCTTCGCCGGCGAGCAGCACGGGTTCCGCAAGGCCGAGAACATCCGCCGGTGCCTAGAAGCGGAGCTTTACTTTTATGGCGCCGTGTTTCGCTTTGCGCCGGCGGACTCCATCGAACCGGTGCCGATCGACAACTTACGTCTACCGCAATGATTGTCAGACGACTTTTCGAGCCTCAACTCGCGCAGGCGAGCTATCTGATTGGGTGCGCCGCGTCCGGGCAGGCGATTGTGATCGACCCCAATCGCGACGCCGCCGCCTATATCGATGCCGCTGCCGCCGAGGCGCTTCAGATCACCTACGTCACCGAAACGCATATCCACGCCGACTATCTTTCGGGCAGCCGCGAGCTCGCGCAGCGAACCGGCGCAGCGCTGCTGCTCTCCGATGAGGGCGACGCTGACTGGAAGTACGGCTTCGCTGCGGAGGCGCGTTTGATTCGCGCCGGCGACCGCATCAGCATCGGCAAGGTCGTTCTTGACGTCCTGCACACGCCCGGCCACACACCCGAGCACCTGACGTTCCTGATTACGGATGGCGCCGCGGCGCAGGCCCCGATTGCGGCCGTGACCGGCGACTTCATCTTCGTCGGCGACGTCGGCCGCCCGGACCTGCTCGAGCGCGCGGTAAAGGTGACCGGGACAATGGAAGCGAGCGCGAAGACGCTCTATCGCAGCCTGCAGGCGTTCAAGCACTACGAAGACTGGCTGCAGATCTGGCCCGGGCACGGCGCCGGCTCCGCTTGCGGCAAAAGCATCAGCGCCGTTCCCCACAGCACGCTCGGCTACGAGCGGCGATTCAACTGGGCGTTCACGGCGCCTGACGAGCGCGCCTTCGTCGCCAAGGTGCTCGCGGGGCAGCCGGACCCGCCGAAATACTTCGCGACCATGAAGCGGATGAACAAAGAGGGGCCGCGCGTGCTTGGCGGCTTCTGTCGCCCCCGGCGCATGCCGGACGCGGATCTCGCATCAGTAGTCGCTGGCGGCGCGCTCGTCATCGATACGCGATCGGCGGCCGAATACGCCGCCGGGTTTCTGCCAGGGACGCTGAATCTTCCGCTCAATGCGACCCTGGTCACGTGGGCCGGATGGCTCGTGCCTGAGGGCGTGGAGTTGTATCTGCTTTTCGGCGAGGTCGCGTCGGCGCGCCTCGATGAGGTGGTCCGCGCCCTTGCGCTGATCGGACTCGACCGGATCGCTGGCTATTTCGAGTCGAGCGCGCGTGCACGCCCGCCGGCTGGCGGCACTGCGCGTATTCCGCAAGTCGAGCCGCCGGAACTGGCGCGCATGCATGGCGGGAACGCGCCGCTGGTCATCGACGTCCGTTATGACAGCGAATGGAACAGCGGTCATCTGCCTGGCGCCGTTCATATTCCGTTGGGACACCTGACGGATCGGCTAGCGGAGCTGCCGCACCATCGGCCGCTCGTCACACACTGCCAAACGGGCGCTCGATCCGCCATCGCTGCAAGCTTGCTGCGGCGCGCCGGCTTTGCCGATGTCAGCAACCTCGTCGGCGGTTACTCCGCCTGGGAACAGGCAGGGCTCCCGATCTCGAAGTCATAACCTTCGGCGCCTTCGGTCCCTTCGCCGCCTTCGACGGGTTACAGTCCAAAGAATGCGAGCGGGAGCCAGTCATCCATCTTGGTGAGGTGCGGCTTCACCAGCACGCGGTTTTTCTCCGGCACCCGCGGCATGGGGATATCGGGAGCGCGGATGTCCTCGATGCCCGTTCCATTGCGCACCGCCTCCTCGAGCTTCTTGAAATCGACCGAGCGCGTGATCTCGACCCCAGCCGCCTGGAACACGCGATCGCGTACCCACGAGTACTCGGCTTGCGAGAAACGCTCCTGATTGAGCGCGGTCACTTGATACCGCCGCGCCTCGACAAAGATGTTCGCGATATCGCCTACCGCGCCAAGCATCTCGGTGATTGAAGGCGGCACGCTGCCGTCCGCGCTGTCCTTCAGATGACGGTACTTCGCCTCGATCTCACCGAACCGTTGACCGAGCGCCGCGCGCACGCTGTCCTGCACGCGCACGAATCGCTGCACCTGCTCTTCGGTGAGCTCGCCATTCGCAGGTGGCGTGTGCGGCGCCGTATTCTCAATCTGCTTTGCAATCTCGCCGAGCTCCGTCATTCGCGACAGATAGGCACGGGCATCGTCGAGCATGGGCCGTGCTGCGCGATAGGCGTAATACGCGCCGCCGGCGAGCAGGGCGACGGCCAAGACCACGATGAGCAGACAGCCGGCGGCGAACTTTTTCATCCGAGCCGTCCCGTCACCTTGCGAATCTCGCGCTCGAGAGCGTCGAGCGTGACCGGCTTGGCGAGATACCCATCCATCCCGGCTTCGATACAGCGCTCCTCATCGCCCTTCATCGCGTTGGCGGTGAGCGCGACGATGGGAAGCCGCGGCAGGCCCTGCTCCTGCTCGCGGATGCGCAGCGCCAGTGCCGCTTCGAGCCCGTCGAGGTCGGGCATCTGCACGTCCATGAGGACCAGATCGACCGGCTCGTGGCCGACGAGCTCGAGGACGCGCCGTCCCGTCTCGGCGACCGTCACCCGGCACCCGAGCTTGCGCAGCATCGCGGTCGCAACGCGAGCGTTGATCGGATTGTCTTCCGCCACGAGCACATGGAGTCCGAAGTCAACCACCGGAGGCGTTTCGCTGTCGAGCGGCGATTCGGTCATCTCGGTGTCCGTCGCGGCAGCGGGTAAGGGCAGCACGCAATGAAAGGTGCTGCCTTCGCCCAACTCGCTTTCCACCCACAGCTGGCCGCCCATCATCGTCACCAGCTCACGCGAGATGCTCAAGCCAAGTCCGGTGCCGCCGTAACGGCGCGTCGTCGAGTCGTCTCCTTGCCGGAACGGCTCGAAGATCAAATCGCGATGCTCCGGTGGGATGCCTGGACCGCTGTCACGCACCGAAAAGTGGACGCTTTCGCCGTCGGCGGCGACGTCGACGGTCACCGCGCCCGTCTCGGTGAATTTCAGTGCATTCGCAACCAGATTGCGCAGCACTTGTCCGATGCGGCCGACATCGCCGATGACGCGGCGTGGCACCGTGTCGGCGACGTGCGTCGTGAGCGCGAGCCCCTTTTCGCGCGCGCGCGGCAGCATCGCAGCAAGCACATGGTCCACCAGCGCGCGGACGTCCAGCGGCGCCGGTGACAACGACATGCGATTCGCTTCTATTTTCGAGATGTCGAGAATGTCGTCGATGATGGCGAGCAGCGTTTCGCCGGCCTGCTGTACCGACTCCAAGTACTCTCGTTGTTGCGGGCTCGGCGGCAGCGAGAGAGCCAGCGACGTCATCCCGAGGATGCCGTTCATCGGCGTGCGGATCTCGTGGCTCATGTTGGCGAGGAAGCGCGATTTCTCCTGCGACGCCTGCAGTGCGTCCTCACGCGCCTGGATGAGCTCTTCCTCGACGAGCCGGCGTTCGGTCATGTCGTAGCCGACGCCGTAGATCTGCCGCGTTTCGGCGTCGCCGCGCAGGTTCCAGAGAATCCATCGATACGAGCCGTCTCGGGCGCGCAGGCGCACTTCGAAGTTGTGCGTTTCCACGCCGGATGAAGTCAACAGCCGCACCTGCTCACGCGAGCGTTCGATGTCGTCGGAGTGAACCAGACTGAGGTAGAGCGTACCGATGAGACGTTCCGGGCTGTAGCCGAGGACCGACCGCCAGCCAGGTGTGACCGCGACGAACCGCCCTTCGAAGTCGCCGATCGCGCCCAGCACGGTGGACATCTCCATCATGCGACGATATTGCGTGGCCTCCTCGAGGGCCTCTTCGAGATGAGTGAGCACCTTGTCGACCGCTGCCGGCTCATCGGCAGCGTGATCCGACTTGGGCGGGTCTGGCATCACAGTCATCGTCTCTAAGTACTGAGACGGACAGCGTAGGACAAAAGGACAGGAATTGCGAGATAGCCGGCTAACGCGGCTGGGATGTGCCGGCGCGGGAAGTCAGAAAATCATGAGCCCGGCACCACATGGTCCGGGCTCGCGTCATCACTTGAACGCCGCCGGATGGAGTCCGGCGGAGCCCAACTATCGCTTGTTGATCCTCACGCCGCCATTCGTCGTGCGCACCCGCACCGGTGGACCGCCGGACCCGAGCGTCGTCGCGATCCCGCGCCGTGGAGACAGCTCGCCCTGCACCATCAGTGGATAATCGGTGCGGAAGCCGCCGTTCACTGTTCTCGTTTCGAGATCCGCGTTGTAGCCCTCGGGGATCGACAACGTCACCCCGCCGTTCGACGTCTCGACGTCGAGCCCCTGACCATCCCAGCGATTGCCGGCCAGGGCGACGGTCAGACCGCCATTGCGCGTCTGTCCGCGCACCATGCCTGCGAGATCGCTGAGTCGCACACCGCCGTTGGTGGTCTCGAAGCGGATGTCACCACTAACGCCCGCGATCGTGATCCCGCCGTTGTTAGCGTGCAACTCGAGATCGTTCTTGCGCGGCACGTTGATGCGAAAGCTGACCGACCACCACTCGCGCCCTGACGAGGTGGGCCCGCTCGCACTTACCCGGCCGCCGCCGGCCTGCACCTGCACGCCCGCAGCTAATTCCCTCGCCGCCGTTTCGCTACGGGCATTGGCGGTGACGACTGCACGGATGCGGATCTCGTTGCGATCCCAGCCTTCGACCTGGATGCCGCCGTTTCGTCCCGCGTCAACGATCAGGGGGCCTGCCGGGAGCGCTTCCTCTCTGACCTCGCAGAACCGGTAGTAGTCGTCGTCCCACCCACCATCGCGACACAGTTCGTCGTTGGACTGCTGGGCGCTTGCGTGGACCTTCGCGTCGGTGCGAATGACTGACCCGTCGAGAATCCGGATACGAACGCGGGCGGAGTGGGACGATTCGGCACTACCAGTGGTAGCCAGCGCGACGGCGCACGCGAGGCCGAGGGTGAAACCACATCGAAGATTCATAAAAAGCTCCCTGAAAGCGACGCAAACCCAAAGGTCGAGGCCGCGCGAAGACCGGGGGCGCTGCACCCGGCTCCACTCTGCTGTCTACCGGTTCTTGGACGGCAACCAGTCGGAATCGGTTGCTCGCCACCGAGCGGGCGGTACTTGGCTAGTCCCCGGTGGCGATCGGACGGGACGGGTCGTGGGACCATTCGCTCCACGATCCCGGATAGAGCCGGGCGCCGCCAAGGCCAGCGTGCTCCATGGCGAGGAGGTTGTGGCAAGCCGTGACGCCGGAACCGCAATACATGACTACCTGCTCCGGCCTGGCGCCGCCCAGCAGCGCCTGCCACTCGTCGCGGATCTCGGCGGCGCTTCGGAAGGTCTTCTCGGCGGTCAGATTGCGTTGGAAGAAATAGTTTTTCGCCCCCGGAATGTGCCCCGGCGCCTGGTCGATCGTTTCGTTCTCGCCACGAAAGCGTGTTTCTGCCCGGGCGTCGACGAGAATCCGTGAGGCGTCGTGCAGGCCGTGCAGGACGGTCGCGGTGTCGAGCCGCCAGTCCTCGCGCGGCGCCCCCGTGAACGCCGCCGGGGCCCGCCGCTCGCGGCCGCCACGGACAGGATGCCCTTCGCGCACCCAGCGTGCGAATCCGCCGTCGAGCAGGGCCACAGCCTCATGACCCATGAAGCGAAGCATCCACCACAGACGTGAGGCGTGCATCCCGGAGTCGGCGTCGTAGACGACGACCTGCGCCGTGCCGTCGATGCCCATCGCGCCAAACCGCTCGCGCATCTGGCTCGGGGTGGGCAGGGGATGGCGCCCGTTCGATCCTGTTTTCTCCCCGGAGAGGTCGCGATCGAGATGGGCATATCCGGCGCCCGAGATATGCGATTCGACATAGAGCTGCTCGCCCTTGGCAGGCTCCGCGAGGTCGAAACGGCAATCGACCACAACCCACGACTGATCGGAAAGGTGCTGAGCCAGAGTAGCCGGATCGATCAGCGTCTTGAACATCACGTTTTCCTGTCTTATTCCTTCAGCGCTTCAGCAAGCTGATGCAGGAACAGACCGACATCAGTGACGATGCCAATCGTCTGCGTCGAGCCGCGGTCGGAAAGCTTGGTGACCACCGCCGGATTGATGTCGACACACACGACCTTGACCCACGACGGCAGCATGTTGCCGACGCCGATGCTATGGAGCATCGAGGACAGCATGATCACCATGTCCACGCCGGCCAGCGCGGCGGAGTACGCGTCCTGCGCGGCAACGAGGTCCATGATCGTCTCGGGCAGCGGACCATCGTCGCGGATCGATCCGGCGAGAAGATAGCGGACATTGTGCATATGACAGGCGTGCATGACGCCGCTGGTCAGGACACCGGTCGCGACCGCCTGCGCGATGCCGCCTGAGCGGCGGATGGTGTTGATCGCGCGCATGTGATTGCGGTGGCCGTGCTCCACGGGATGTCCCGAGCCGAGGTCGATCCCGAGCGACGTCCCCGACAGCGCGAACTCAATGTCGTGCACGGCCAGCGCGTTGCCCGATAACAACACGTCGACATAACCACGGCGGATCAGGTCGCAGAAATAATCAGCGCCGCCGGTGTGGATCACGACCGGGCCGGCGACAAAGGCGATGCGGCCGCGGCGTCCGCGCATCAGGCGCATCAGCTCGGCGACGCGGGCCACGGCGGTTTCGACGCGGCGCTCCGACGACACTTCATTGCTCATGAAGCCGAACGTCGGGCGATCGCGCGATTGCACGTCGGGCCGCACACGCACGCCGTGCATCCCGCAGACAATCTGGTCGCTGGTGCGCAAGTCGCGCAGCTTGCGGCAGACCGCCACGCCGTCTTCAACGACCAGCGCCGCATCCATTCGTTGATGGCGGACGATCACCCACTGGCCGGCCAACCGGATCTCGGTGCGATGGTTGGTGGTGGAGTAAAAATCTTCGGGAGCGGCGCCGTCGATATCGGCGGCACGCAGAAGGACGTCCGGCATGCCGTCCACGTAGCAGCCGAACGGTGAGAGTTTTTCGAGCAGATGTTGCAGGGAGGCGCGGTCGTCGGCGTGGACCGTGATGGTCAGCCGCGAGCTGTCCGCGTTGGTACGGCCGACCTCGAAGCGCTCAATCTCATACGTCGACCCGTGCTCGACGATGGTCGTAAGGATCGCCTGCAGGTCACCTGAGTCAATCAGGTGACCGTGGGCCTCAACTGTCTCTGAGTCCATCGCCTTCGGTTAGGCGCTTCCAGACTCCAGCGCGCGGATTCTCTGTTCGAGCGGCGGGTGGGTTGAAATGAGTCCCATCAGGCGCCCGCCGGAAATCTTCAGCGTCGCCAGCGCCGGCTCGCGATTGTCGATCAGCTGCTGCGTCGTTTGCAGGCGGCGCAGCGCCGAGATCATGTTCGGGCGTCCTGCCAGAGCGGCGCCGCCGGCATCGGCGCGAAATTCACGCGCGCGCGAGAACCACGCCACGACCATCATGCCGAAAAAGCCCAGAAGGATGTCGAGCGCGATTGTGACGACAAAGCTCAACATGTAGGCATAGCGCTCGTCGGCCGTCTGGCGGACGATCGAGCCGATGATACGCGCCAGGAACATCACAAAGGCGTTGACGACCCCCTGGATGAGCGTCATCGTCACCATGTCGCCGTTCTGGATGTGGGCGAGCTCGTGCGCGAGTACCCCTTCCACTTCCTCCTGCCGCATGCCGCGCAGCAGGCCCGACGAGACCGCCACGAGGCTCTTGTTCTTGCTCGGGCCGGTGGCAAACGCGTTGACCTCCGGCGACTCGTAATAGCCGACTTCTGGCATCGGCAGTTGCGCCTGCTGGGCGAGCCGCGCGACGGTGCGATGGAGCCAGTCGAGCTCGGCGTTGCCGGTCTGGCCGTCGACGAGCTTGACGCCCATGGCCCGCTTGGCGATCCAGCGCGAGATGAGCAGCGACACAAATGCTCCGCCCATGCCGTAGACGAAGCAGAACACCATCAGTGCCGTGTAATTGACCCCGCCGCCGGGTTGGATGTATCCAGTGACACCCAGCAGCGCGAGGACGATATTGAGCGTCACCATGATCGCCAGGTTGGTGGCGACGAACAGGAAGATGCGTTTCATAGCCCTCCCAGAATAGCAGAGTCGCAGAGCGGTGTTACCATCGGGCCCGTGTCCGTCTTCAAACGCCAGTCGACCCATTTGCACGTGCGGACCCCGATTATGATTGGGATAATCGTGCTGCTGGTCATCCTGCTTTCAGCCGTTTGTTACTATCGCGTTTCCACGCTGTAAACTCTCGGCCGGCCGTGGGCACCCCTTATGCCCCTCACCTTCCTCTGCATCGCGTCGTATCACAAGGGGTTCGAGTTCCTCCGCGAAGCCAAACGCCAGGGATGTCGCGTCCTGCTGGTCACGTCGGCGAGCCTGCGCGATGCGGACTGGCCGCGCGACAGCCTGGACGACATCTTCTTCATCCCTGACGACAAGAAGCGCTGGAAGATCGACGACCTGATCCTCGGCACGGCGCATCTGGCGCGGCGCATGCCGATCGACCGGGTCGTGCCGCTCGATGATTTCGATC
>WUUC01035736.1_pt1 | contig 10621 bp, 14 predicted proteins | sample 6278441 | NCBI WGS metagenome assembly WUUC01 (sample SAMN13675441, study PRJNA597444) | soil metagenome | isolation source: soil | place: USA: Washington | collected 2017-10 | reverse complement strand
GTGCCGCAGTGGCCGTCAACGGTCACCAGCCCTGTGCGTTGTAGGTGAAGCGGACGGTGCCGGTGTTGACCGCCGCAGTGCTGGCGTTGTAGCAGCGCACGACCATGTTGGCGACCGTGGCGGAGATGACCACGAACGGACCCAACGTGTTCAGCACGCAGCTGGCCATCTGCGCGCCGATGAACCCGTTGGCGAACGGCTGCCGGAACGTCACCGTCACGTTGCCACCGGCATCCGAGGTGCCGTCGAAGTAGCCGGCCCGGTTGACGATCACCGCGTCATCGGGCGGGTTGCTGACGGAGTTGAGGATCGGGCCGGCCTGCGAGCCCAGGCAGATACCCACCGCCGGTCCCCAGCCCGCCGGGGTCTTCTCCATCACGACGCCGTTGGTGCCGAGGTCGGTGGCGACAGCGCGGGCACCGAGGTGCGCGTCGGCGGGCAGGGCGGCGAACGTGGTCTGGATCAGCAGGTCGCGCCAGGTCGGCGCGTCGAGAACCTGCGTCTGCGCGGGCCACGCCTGCTGGGTCGAGCCTTCCTTGCCGCGCACGACGGTGACGGTCTGGCTGGCCGCGGCGTGCGCGGTTACCCACACGATCTCGAACAGGCCTGTCGCCTGGTTGTGCAGCACCAGCGGGAGGTACTGCTTGGTGCCCGTGATCGTGGGCAGGGTGGCGAACACCGTTGACGACAGCGTCGTATCGGAGATGGTGGCCTGCAAGGCCAGCACGCCGAAAAGGTAGTCCTTGTGGAGGCGCTGCTCCTGGGCCATCTCAGATCCTCCGTCGTGTGGTGATCGCGGTGCCGGTGGCCTGCGATGCGGCCTGGATACGGCCGTCGATGATGCGTGCGAACCCGTCCTCGCCGAGCTCGAGGCGGCCGGAGAGCAGGCGGAACTCGCGCGGGTCGTCGCTGGCCAGCGTGTCCCACTGCTGGTCGGTCAAGATGCGTTCCGGCCGGCCGGTGCCGTTGAACACCGTCGACACACCTGTGGGCAGGTAGCCGCCGTTGTCGAACGCCCAGTGCACGTGATCGAAGTGGTCGGCCTGGGTTGGGCCGTCGTAGGTGAACGGCCGGCCGTTGAGGATGTTCGCGCCCGGTGTGTAGATCAGCTGCGTGCTGTTCGGGTAGACCTGCGCGATCCACCGGTTGATGGCGTCCATCGGGCCGCCCAGGTCGACCGCACGGCCCTTGCCGTGATAGCCGGGATCGCCGGGCCGGAACGACGAGTTCAGCGTCGCACCGGGGAACTGGGCGCTGATGATCGACCACATCTGCTGCCAGCCCATCGGCGTGCCACCGGCGGCACCGACCGCGCGGGCAGCGTCGTCGTTGGCGAAACCGAAGAATCCCTTGATCTTGGACCAGAGGAACTCGGCACTGCTGGTGATGAGCTTGGCCGGGGCGCGGGCAAGCAGGTCCGCCCAGCCGCTCGATCCGATGCTCGCCTTGATGGCGCCGATCGGGTTCTTCCACAACCTGGCGACGTTGTCCCCTACCCCGGAAACCCAGTCCAACAGGTTGCCGACCACGCCACCGCCGGCGAACGCGGCGACGCCGTGCCCGCCAGCCACCGTTCCGCGACGTCCGGACGCGGCACGGTTGGCCGCCATGATGGTGCTCGGGCCGATGGCCGCCGTGAGCTCGGGCACGAGCACCGACTCACCGGGCGAGAGCAGCGACGGCACGACGTCGCGGCCAGGCGCGTAGCCGGGTACGACGAAGCCGCCACCGGCGAACTGAACTGGTGCGGCATAAGGAAGTTCGCCGACGCCGACGACCCCGGCGACCTTGTTCCAGACCATCCTGATGCCGTCGTTGTAGACGGTGTTGATCACGAAGTTGACCGGGCCGGACAGCTTGGACTTCAGGCCGTCCCAGACTCTGCCGATCCAGTCGACGGCTGAGTTGAACGCGGAACCGACTTGATCAACCCCTGCTTTCAGGGCGTCGAACACGGGTCGGATGATCGACTCCTGCACCCAGCGCAGACCTGCACCGAAGGCATTCCACGCTGGCTGGATGACGGAGTTCCACACCCAGCTGAACGCGTCGCCCATCGCGCGCAGTCCGGCCTGGATCGCCTCGAACGCGGGCATGATCGCGTTCTGCCACAGCCACATCGCCGCCGCACCCAGCGCGTCGATCGTCGGCGAGAGCACCGAGGACCACACCCAGGACGCGGCGTCGCCGATCGCGCGGAACGCGCCGACGATGAAGTCGATCGTCGGCGACAGCACGCTGGTCCACAGCCACACCGCGGCGGCCGCGATCGCGTCGATCGTCGGCGAGAGCACCGACTGCCACAGCCACGTGGCGATCGCGGCCCACATCCGGAAGTAGGCGACGATTCCGGCGACGACGGGCAGGATCACGTTCTGGTACAGCCAGGTGGCCACGGCGGCGATCGCGTCGAACGCCGGCTGAATGGCGTTGGTCCACAACCACATCGCGACACCGGCCAGCAGCCGGAACGCCAGCACGGCGGGCGTGACGAAGAGCGTGATGATGATCGCGGCCAGGATCCGCACCGCGCCGTCGATGAAGCCGAACACGGGCTGCAGCACGCTGGACCACAGCCACGTCGCGGCGGCGGCGATCGCTTCCCAGGCTGGGACGAAAGCGTTCTGCCACAACCAGACCGCGGCGTCGCCGACCCACTTCAGCGCTGCGACGATGGCGTCGAACGCCGGCTTCAGGTAGACCTGCCAGGTCGCGACGGCGATCGCCTTGATCCAGCCCCAGGCGAACGCCCACAGGTCCTGAAACCACGTGGTCTGGGTCGCGATCCACACAATCGCAGCGATCAGTGCGGCGATTCCGGCGATGATCAACCCGATGGGGTTGGCGGTCATGGCGACGTTCCACGCCCACTGTGCCGCGGTAGCGATCGCGGTGCGCTGGGCCCACAGGGTGGTCGCGATCGTGACGGCCTTGTACGCGAGGGCGAACGTGCCGAGCGCGATGACCAGCGGCGTCAGCCATTCCTGGTTGCGCTGGATCCATTGCACCGTCTCAGAAAGCGCGGGAACGAAGCTGTCCCGGATCCAGCCGATCACGGCCATCAGGACCGGGATCACCTTGCCGCCGAGCACCTCGACGGCCCACGTCTGGCTCGTGCGCATGAACGTGTCGAGGGCGGCCTGCGGGCTGGCGGCCAGGGTGTCGCCCATCCGCTGTGCGGCGCCGGCCACGTCGCCGAGGCCGTCGACGGCGGTCTTCGGGTCCAGCGCGTAGAGCGCGGCACCCAGGTCCTCGGCCTTGGTGCCGAACAGTCCGACCGCGGCCTGGGCCTGCATCACGGGGTCCTTGATGCCGCGCAGCCGGTCGAGCACGGTCTGCAGGCCACCGGATGCGTCGGAGCCGCCGCGGGCGATCTGCTGCGCGGTGGCGGTGGCGTCCAGGCCGAGTGTCTTGTAGGCCGCCGAGGTCGCCGTGCTGCCGTCGATCGCCCGGATCGAGAACTCTTTCAGGGCGTCCGCGACCACGTCGCTGTCGCGGGCGCCCGCCTTGAGACCCTGCGACAGCAGGCCGGTCGCGGCGGCGCCGTCCAGGCCCAGCTTGCGGAACTGGGTGCTGTACTCGTTGAGCGTGTCGAGGTAGTCCTCGGCGACGTCGACGCCCTGCTGGAAACCGCGGGTGACGATGTCGAACGCGGTCTCGGCGTCGGGGGCCATGCCGGTGCGCATCATGACGCCGACCGCGCGGGTGGCCTTGACCAGGTCGACGCCGAACACCTTCTGCAGGTTCAGGGCCTTGGCGGTGATGTCCTCGATCTGGGCGCTGGTGGCGTCCTCTGCCAGGGCGCCGGACTGCAGGACGGCACGCAGGCCTTCGGACACGTTCTGCAGCGAGGCGCCGTAGTTGCTGGCGTAGAGCCGTCCCGCGATCTGCCCGAACTCGGCGGCCATCTGCGGTGTGGCGCCGAGCTGGGCGGACAGGGTGGCCTGGATGTCGGTGCCCGCCAGGGCCTGGCTGATCAGCTCGATGCCACCACCGACACCGGCGGCGGCGATCGCGAACCCGGCGGCGGCCTTGGCCGCGCCGCCGAGCTGGCCGGCGTACTCCCCCAGGCCGCTGCCGCCGGACTCGGTCGCCTCGATGACGTCGTCGGTCGCCTCGGCGGCGTCCTTCTCGGCCTTCTCCAGTGCCTTGGTCGCACGGGTGGCGTTGTCCGTGGCGCTGGCGGACGCGCGGCGGGCGGCGGCCAGGCGTTCCTCGGCGGCCGCCCGCTGCGATCCGGTGGCCTTGTCGCCCTTGGCGATGACCTCGTTGAGCTTCTCTTCAGCGATCCGGACTTTGCCGGCCGCGTCCTCGTCCTTGCGCCGGGCCTCACGCAGGGCGGCGCCCATCTGGTCGACATTGGCCTGGGCGGCGGCGATGCCTTTGCCCAGCTGCTGGCCTGCCTGCTTGCCGGCCTGCGTGACGACCTTCTCCAGCTCGACCGCAACGGCCGTGCCCGCCTTCGTGCCGGCGCCGGCGGCACCCTTGGCCAGGTCCGACCCGAACTCGAGCATGCTCGGGATGACGTCGACCCACACGGCGTCGGTGTTGCGTGCCACGGCGGCACCACCCCCTGTCTCGGGTCAGGGCGGTGGTGCCGCCGGCGTTGGCTCGATGAACGTCACCGGCGCGGGCGACGGTGGTGCCGACAACGAGTCGAGGTAGGCCTTGGTGTCCACGATCGAACGGCGTCCGCGGTCACCGAGGTTGCGCTGACCCGGTTGCTTCTTTCCGGGACGGGGCAACGGTTTCGGCTTCTTCGCCTTACCGCCGGCCTGCTTGATCTGGGCGACACCGACCTCGGCGATCCGGTCGGCGATGATCGCCAGCAGGTGTTCAATGTCCTGCCAGGCGTGCCCGTTGCGGGCCCTGGCGCGGGCACTGCCGGGCGGCAGGTGCTCGACCATGACGCGCAGCTGCCGCAGGGAACGCTCGTGCCGCCAGTACTCGGCGATCGGGTCGCCGCCGTACTCGGCGATCAGCGCCGCTTCTGTCGCCTCCTCTGCGCCCGCGAGAAGGTCGACGATTGAGTAGGGCGGCCGTCACCGTCCGCGGCCTGGGCGTCCTTGCGGATCTGGTCGATCAGCAGCGCGATGTGGGAGGACTGGCCGCCACGCTCCCGGAAATCGTCGTACTGCTCGCCCAGCACGTAATGGCCGAACGCGACGTCGCCGCGGACACCGGCCAGGCCTTCCTTCCATTCGTCGGAGGCGAACAGCGGGTGCGGGAACTCGAACACCGCGCCGCCCTGTTTGAACGTGACCATGTCGCCGTCGTGGCCCAGGGCGTCGCGCCTCTGCTGGACTACGGCCTCAAGGTCGTAGTCGGCGTCGACGTCGTCGTCGACGAGCTCGGCCACCACCGGCGCCGCGGGCGCCTTGGCTGCCGTCCTGCGGGTGACGGCCTTGGACGTGCCGGTGCCCGCGCGCTGCGTTGTTCCTGCCATCGGGGATCTTGCTCCTGTCCTGGCGGGGTTGGCGGGGTGGAGGAGACCGGCGCCACCACCCCGCCAAGGGCAAGCGCCGGTCTCCGATCAGAGGGGATGGACGGGCACGCCGGTCACGGCGCGGGCGGCGCCCAACCTTCCATGAACATCCGGCGGACCGAGACGCCGTCAGGACCGACGTAGGCGGTGACCGTGCATTCGTAACCGATCAACGTGTCCGACTTGTAGACGATGTCGCCGCGTTCGGTGACCTCGCCGTAAGGCAGCAGCACACGCCGTGCGTAGACCCCGTCCACGACGTCGACGCCGAACCGGCGCAAGTCCTGCTTGGGCTTACCCTGCTCGTCGAAGATCACGACGTCGATGTCACCGGTGGAGTCGATCGTGACGTCGTCGATTCCGACGTTGTAGTACAGGCTGACGGTGTCCCAGTTGCTTTCCCACAGCGTCAGCTGGAACGTCTTCTGCGAGGTCGTGACCTCGCTGCGGACGGCCGAGAGCGACTGCCACGGAACGAACTCCTGGCGGTCTTCCGATCGGGCCTCGGTGATGCCGTCGTCGCTGATGTAGCCGAGGTTGATCCAGCCCACAGGGAACGGAACCATCGACGCGGGCATGGCCGTGGCGAGTGGCGCGGTACGGAAAGCACCGGTCACCCCCAGGCGAATCAGCTCGGCGTCCAGGCCGCTGTTGACGTCGGGCAGGCCGGGAATCGGTGAGCCCATCTCTCACTCCTCAAAGGTCGGATCGGTGCGCCCACACCGATCGGTGAGGGGGCTTGAGGGTGGCGGGGTTCAGGTGGCGATCGCCGCGCGCATCGTCAGCCCGCACACGCCGCCCCACCGGAAGGTCCGTTCGGTGAAGTTCGGCCGGAAGTCCGGCGTGCTGGGCACGGTCACCGCGGTGATGTGGCCGTACTCGCTGGCGAAGTTGCGCAGGTCGGGCAGCAGCCCGAACACGAGGTTCGCGAGGTTGTAGGCCTCGGTCGAGTCCGGGGCGTACGCGTCGACGTCCAGCCGCGGCCGCCACAGCACCACGGGCCCGTTCCACGCGGGTTGATCCGCTGGTGAGGCCACCGGCTGCACGGTGATCGCGCGGTGCACGTCGGTGCCGAGGTTGCCCGGTGGTGCGTCCGCCACCGCGATACCGGCAACAGCGGTGATCGCGGGCTGGGCGGCCAGCCAGGCGACCATCAACGCGACCGGGTCAGGTGGCGTGACGGCCATCGGCGTCTACTTGCTCGGCGTCGACGTCGTGCTCGTCGCCGCGCCGCCGCTGGTCTTCTTCGGCTCGGCCTTGGGCGGTGCCGGCGTCGGCGCGCTCGCCGGTGCCGTGCCGGCCTCGGTTGCCGGTACGTCAGCCGCGGGCAGGGCCGGCGTGTCAGCGGCAGTGGCCACCGTGCCCGCCGAGCTCGGCGTCTCGGCGGTGGCGACGAGCTGGTCGGGTGCGGGTTCGGTGCTGGCGACGTGGCCGTTGGTGATCTCCTCCTCGGTGGCGGGCCGGGCCCTGCCGGTCTTGACGAGCGTCTTGGCGACCGTGTCGGGCAGGTCCTCGACGGTGCCCTGCTTGGCGATGTCGCGATTGAACGTGTGCACGACCTGCACGGTGTGCCTCCTCACGGGTTGTAGGGCAGGCCGGATGCACGGCCCAGAACACGACGCCGGGGCGTGGCAGCGGTGCCGTGCTCGGCGTCGGCGTTGCTGCTGGTGACACGGGCGTAGCCGCGGCCGGAGGGCCGGGTGCCGGTCTCGACGGTGATGTCGGTGTCGACGTCCTCGCCCGCGGCGATTCCCACTGCCGCGGAAGCGATCCGCTCGGCCACCTGTTGGCACTTGGCCTGCACGACGGGCAGGTTGGTTACCTCGCGGAAGCTGTTCGCGCTGATCTTGAACCTGACCTTTGCGCGGGCCATGTGGTCACCCCTTCACGATCTGCACGTCGATCTCGACGTGGTGCACCTGGCCGCGCTTGATCGGGTGCGGCCACTTGCCGACTTCGCCGACCACCTCGAGCAGGCGGTCGGCCCACAGGATGCGGTCGGTGGTCAGCACGTCCAGATCGACGCCAGGACGTGACTGCACCCGCCACCGGACGACGGTCCGTTCGCCGGGTTGCGAACTGGACTCGGTCGACCCTTGGGGCAGCACGGACACGTCCTCGTAGTCCTGCCGCGCTGCGCCGGGCCAGTCACGCGTCGGCCGGCCGTGTGAGTCGGTACCGGTCACTTCTGCCCGAAGCCGCGTGATGGTCTGGTCGAACATCAGCCGGGCCATCGGTCTCCTTTCCGGTCACCACCGCTTGGGCAGCGGGCACGCCTCGGGGAACTCCCCCATCGGCCGACCGGCCAGCCGCGGATAGACACCCTCGGCCTCGGCCAGGATCTCCTTACGCCGCAACGCAACCGCGCCATAGGCCACGGTCTGACCGCCCACCGTGGTGGAGTTGACGAGGGTCGGGTTGTCGTAGACGAGTGCGGCGAGCTCGACGAGCCACGCCCACAGGTTTTCGGGTACGGGGTCGGGGGGCCACTGCTCGAAGTAGCAGCGGCCCCTCAGCCAGCCGGTCGCGATCCGGATCGACGTGTCGGCCCATTCCGTGCGGACCTGGCTGACGTCCTGCTGCAGGAAGCTGGCGACGTCCTTGGGCTCGATCACCGCGCCGGCCACCGGTCAGCCCCCGTACTTGGCGATCAGGTCCTGCTTGCTCGCCGCCTTGGCCTCACCTTCGGTCATGCCCATGAGGACGGCGTGCGCCTCCCACCGGGCTTTCACCGCGCTCTGCGGCGGCGGTTCCACCGTCGGCGTCTGCTCGACGGCGTCGGCCTGGCCCTCGTCCTCGACCTCGGCCGCCCCGGAATCGTCCTGGTCAGCGGTGGCGGCGTCATCATCGGGAACCGGCGGAAGGTTCACGATGACCGGCTCGACCGGTGCCGGCGGTTCGGCCAGCGTCGGCGAGCTGGGCGGTGCCGGCGGCTCGGCGGGCTTGGGTTCCTCCTTAGCCTTGGCCATCGCCGCGTCGAGCGCGGCCACGACCTGGGATTCGGTGGCACCGGGCTCGAGGCCCAGGCGCTCGCGCAGCACGGTCTCGACGATCGCCGAGCGGCTGACCGCCGGCACGACCGGCGTACCGGTCGGGTCGGCGGCGGCCAGGTCGACCACGCCCTCGTCGAGGCCCTTGGGCACCAGATCGGCCTGGGTGCCGAACGCGCCGAACTTCGTGCCGCGTTCGAGGTCCTGGCCCGTGACGTCGATCGTGTCGCCGCGGTAGGCGGTACTGCGCTGCTTCTGCTTGTTCGTGTAGACGAACAGCGCGTGGATGACGAGTTTCTTCACCATGTGCGATCAGCCCGCCAGTCCGGTCACCTTGCGGATGGACAGCGGGTTGGTGATGCCCATGACCGGCCGCACCGACGCCTGCGTCCACCACGACTCGACCTCGGGGTCGTACCAGGTCTGGGTGCCCAGGCCCTGCTCGTACTCCAAAAAACCGACCTCGCCGCGGTCGACGGCGTAGGCGGTGCCGGCCGCGACGCGGTTGGAGGCGAACACCTCGTCGATGCCGAACGAGGCCATGACCTGCCGCCAGCGGTCGCCGTAGATGACGGTCAGCGCGGCCATCTCCTGCGGGTTGACCAGCCACAGGTCGTAGTGCACGCCGAGCTCGTCCTGGTCGGCGACCAGCTGGGCCTGGGCGAAGTCGGCTGCGGGGTACTCGTTGTTGTTCGACGCCGAGGTGCCGGCGGTGACGATCGTCTGCCAGTTGTTGCCGATGAACGTGCCCGCGCCGCCCAGGTCGGCGATGGCCGCCTCGAGCTGCGCGACGGCCCGGTCGTTGACCTTCTTGACGATGGTGTTGGACAGCTGCGTCACCTGGTTGGAGAAGGCGACGGCGTCGTTGCGCTTGCGCGCCTCGTCGGTGGTCTTGAACTTGCCACCGTACTTCTCGACCTCGGCGATCTTCGGGCCACGGCGGGTGGATCCGACGATCGGGAACTCGCCGCCGGGCGCGACGCGCTCGACGTCGCGCGAGGCGTACAAGTCGTTGGCCAGCAGCTGTTCGTACATGATCGCGCCGCCGTTCACGGCGGTGCCACCGGTCGAGAAGATCCTCGACACGATGAAGCGCTGCAACGAGATGTCGGCCAGGCGCTTGGTGATGCGCGCGGGCTGCTGCAGCATCAGGTCGACGGTCAGCTGCGTCGTGTTCGTGACGACGGGCGGGCCGAGTGGGTAGGTGACTGGGGACGGTGCGGTCATGGTGGTTGCTCCCTCAGTACAGGCTGATCTCGGCGTCGGCCCCGTTGACGGCCGCGGTGATGGCGTAGCCGACGGCGACGCCGGCGGCGAGAGTGACGGCGGTGCCGTTGGCGCCCACCTCGACCTGGGCGAATGCGGCGATGTTGCCGCCTGCCGTCACGAACGTGACGCGGGAGTTACCGCGCTGCACCGTGACCTTCTTGTTGATCGCGGCGTCGAATGCGGAGACGCCGCAGATGCGGCCGGCGGCGTCGGCGTGCGCGACGGCGATGTTGCCGTCGGTGCGGTTGCCGGAGATCTTGAGGAACCGCTTGCCGGTCACGGCCGCGCTGGTGTGGCCGGTGATGTGCTTGCCGGGCTCGTAGACACCCGCGTTGTCGTTGACCACGTCAGTTCTCCTTCACGGTCGGCGTGGGCATGTTCGGGAACCAGTCCAGGTCCGCGGCGCCGGTGCCGTCGGCGGCGGCGTGCGGGTTGGCTCCGTGGCCGGTCTCGGTGACCGGCACCAGGCCGGGCGCCAGCTTCGCCAGCGTGGTGGCCGCGCCGGGGTCGGCCTCGAGCTGGGCGAGCCAGTGATCACGGCGGGCCGGGGGGATCCGGCCGTCCTTCACGGCGGCGTCGACGAGCTGCTGCCGGTCGGTCAGCTGCTGGCGGGCGTGGGCCTGGGCGCCGAGCTGGGCGGCGGCCTGCAGCTGGGCGAGCTGGCTGGCGTCGATCGTGACGACGCCGTTGTCGCCTGCGGGCGGCGTCACGGCCGGTGCCGCGGGGACCACGGGCGGGTCGACGGCCGGAGCCTCGGCGGGCAGCTGCTCGTTCAGAGCGGCGGTGACGTCCTCATCGGATGCGTCGGGGTCCAGGCCCAGGCGCTCACGGACGATCGAGTCGAGAGTTGATGACACGGGCGTCTCTCCTGTCGGTG
>WUUC01065085.1_pt1 | contig 10623 bp, 9 predicted proteins | sample 6278441 | NCBI WGS metagenome assembly WUUC01 (sample SAMN13675441, study PRJNA597444) | soil metagenome | isolation source: soil | place: USA: Washington | collected 2017-10 | reverse complement strand
GCGCGCGCCGGGGATGCACCTCATGCGCATGCCGATGTTCACCTGGATGTCGTTCGTCGTGCAGTTCCTGCTGATCCTCGCCTTCCCGGTGATCACGGTCGCGCTCGTCTTCATGCAGTTCGACCGATTGTTCGCGACGAACTTCTACGCGCTGGCCGCCGGCGCCGATCCGCTGCTCTGGCAGCATCTGTTCTGGATCTTCGGCCACCCCGAGGTCTACATCCTGATCCTGCCCGCGTTCGGGCTCGTCTCCGAGGTCATCCCCACCTTCTCCCGGAAGCCGCTGTTCGGGTATCCCGTCATGGTGTACTCCGGGATCCTGATCGGCTTCCTCGGCTTCGGTGTCTGGGCGCACCACATGTTCGCCGTCGGCATGGGGCCCATTCCCGACACCGTGTTCGGGCTGACGACGATGCTGATCGCCATTCCGACCGGGGTAAAGATCTTCAACTGGCTGGCGACGATGCACGGCGGGTCGCTTCGCTTCACGACGTCGATGTTGTTCGCCATCGGCCTCGTCTCGCTGTTCACGATCGGCGGAATCTCTGGAATCATGCACTCGTCCCCCCCCGCCGATCTCCAGCAGACGGACACGTACTTCATCGTCGCCCACTTCCATTACGTGCTGTTCGGCGGCTCGATGATGGGCATTTTCGCCGGCATCTACCTGTATTTTCCGAAGATGACCGGACGTCTCATGAGCGAGACGCTCGGCAAGTGGCACTTCTGGTTCACCTTCGTCGGCATGAACCTCACCTTCTTCCCGATGCACTTCTCGGGAATGCTCGGCATGCCGCGGCGGATCTACCGGTACGACGCCGAGCAGGGGTGGGAGCTGTTCAACCTGATGTCGACGTGGGGCACGTTCCTCCTCTTCATCGGAACGGCGATCTTCGTCGCCAACTTCTTCGTCAGCCGGCGCAGCGGCACCGTCGCCGGAAACGATCCGTGGGAGGCAGGGACCATCGAGTGGTCGATCCCATCGCCGCCGCCCGACTACAACTTCGCGCGCATCCCGACCGTGACGTCGCGCTATCCGCTGTGGGATGTCAAGCACCCCGAGCTGACGGTGGGCGTGCCGCACACGCGCGCCGGCGAGGTGACGACCGACATCGCCGTCGGCGGCGCGGACACCGACCGGCAGATCGCCCCCCTCAAGGGCGATCGGACGCACCAACCACCCGAGGCGCCGATGCGCATCGAGCATCGGCACCCCAGCGCCGCCGCGCTCGGCATCCCGATGCCGATACCGACGATCAAGCCAATGCTCGCCGCGATCGGGATCACGATCATGTTCGCCGGCATGCTCTACCGCTCCCACGAGCTGGCCGAGCGGCTGCGCAACCTCGGCGAGGGCTCGACGCTCGTCTCGACGCTGATCATCATCGCCGGTGGGCTCATGACCACGCTGTCCCTCTACTGGTGGCTCCTCAGCCCGCTCGAGGAGCACCACGAGCCCGTCACGTCCCATTGACGTCATGACCGCACCCGCCCACGCGCACACGCATTACACGACGACCGGGCTCGACAACCGGAAGATCGCCATCTGGGCGTTCATCGGCTCAGAGTGCATGCTGTTCGCTTCGCTCATCTCGACGTATCTGATCTACAAGGGGCGGAGCAAGGTCGGCCCGTTCCCGCACGAGTCGTGGACCGACCCGCTCACCAACACCGTCCATGCGGGGATCCTCGACATTCCGGTGACGTCGGCGTCGACCTTCGTCCTCCTGATGTCGTCGTTCTTCATGGTCCTCGCGCTCGCCGCGGTGCAGAACAGGCACGTGCCCAAGCCGACGCGTGGTGACCGGATCCTCGGCTCATCGAGGCTCTGGCTGTTCCTTACCGCGCTGCTCGGCACCGCCTTCCTCGGCTTTCAGGCGTTCGAGTTCACGGCATTCGCCAACGAGGGACTGACCCTCCGCACGAACCTGTTCGGCTCGACCTTCTTCACGTTGACGGGGTTCCACGGGGCCCACGTGACCGTCGGGGTGCTGTGGCTGTCGACGTTGCTGGCGATCGACATGAAGCGCGGGCTCCGGCCGGCCGATGCGCTGAACGTCGATCTCTGCGCGCTCTACTGGCACTTCGTCGACGTCGTCTGGATCGCCATCTTCACGTTGATCTACCTCATTCCGTAGCAGGGACCGATGGCACACGAGCATGTTCCCGCCAATCCGCCGAGCCCGACGCACGCCGGCACCCACGGCCACGAGCCCGCCGGGCACGACCACCCGACGTGGAGCACCTACTGGAAGGTCGCGCTCGTGCTGACGGTGATCACCATCGTCGAGGTGTGGGCGTACTACATCCCGCAGTTCGTCGCGTCGCGGGCCTTCGTGCCATCGCTCCTCATCATGTCGGCGGCGAAGTTCGCGATCGTGGTGCTGTTCTACATGCACCTGAAGTACGATCACCGGCTCTTCCGCCTCCTCTTCACCGGCCCTTTCATCATCGCCATCGTCACGATCATCTCGCTGATGTTCCTCTTCGGTCAGCTGGTGATGCGGTTACGGGCGTAAGTCGCGGAGCGGCGACCATGCTCGCGCTGCTGCACGTCGGCACGCCGATCGGGTGGAGCTACTGGACGGTCCACTGGAGCACGGTCATCGGGATTGGGGCGCTGGCCGCGCTCTACTTCTGGCGCGCGCTGGGTGGGAGAGCGGCCCACGCACGGCGCGCGGGGACGGGGACTCCTTCACCGACGCCGCGACAGCGCGCCGCGTTCCTCGCCGGCCTCGCCGTCGTGTTTCTCTCGCTCAACGGTCCGCTCCACGATCTGAGCGACTACTACCTGTTCAGCGCGCACATGATCCAGCATCTACTGCTGACGCTGGTCGCGATGCCGCTGCTCATCGCCGGCACCCCGGGATGGATGCTACGCCCCGCGCTCGCGTGGCCAGTCGTCGGTCCCACCACGCGCCGGCTCACGCGCGCCGCCACCTGCTTCGCCCTGTTCAATGTCACGATCGCCGCCTGGCACATCCCGGCCATCTACAACACGGCGATGGCCTCGCACGGCGTGCACATCGTGCAGCATCTCAGCCTGATGGCGGCGGCGGTCCTCATGTGGTGGCCGCTCATGAGCCCTCTCCCCGAGCTCCCGCGCCTCGCCTACCCGGGACAGATGCTGTACTGCTTTCTCATGATCATCCCGATGTCGATCGTCGCCATCTACATCGCCCTCGCCGACTCGATCCTCTACCCCGCTTACTCCGCCGCGCCACGCATCTGGGGGATCTCGCCGATCGAGGATCAGCTCATCGGAGGCCTCATCATGTGGGTGCCGGGTGGACTGTTCTTCCTCGGCGTGATGACGGTCGTGTTTTTCCGCTGGGCGGCGATCGGTGCCGACGATGCGCTGGCGGCGCAGGCGTCGAGCGGCTAGCGGGTGTCGGGACGTCTCGAGGCGTCGACCCCACCCGGGGACCGGATCCGACCATTTCGTGCCTGCGTGACGTCCCGATGGCCCGATGACCTTCTCCGCTAGCCGCCACCCACCCGTCACACGACGAGGAGGAACACATCGTACAGCGCATGCGCCCACGCCGTGATCCCGAAGCCGCGCAGCAGATACATCGCGCTGAACACCACTCCGCCGATCATTCGAAAGACGAACGAGTCCAACCGCCACGGATCCCCGTACTCCCCGACATAATGAAAGGCCGAGAAGATGATCGCGCCGACGATCACCGCCACCACCCCGGCGGGCCACGGCCGCAGCCCCAGTACTCGCTGCGCGATGAACGCGAGCGACGATACGAGAATCACCCGGAACAGCAGCTCCTCGTAGATTCCCGCGCCGAGTGAGACCATGAGCCGCGTCCCCCAGCTCAACGATTCGAGCTGCGCCGAGCTCGCGGTCGCCAGCGGGAGGTCGGCAACCGCGAACGGCGAGAGGACTTGCGCCGTGAGCGTCCCGACGAGCAACCCGAAGACGAGCGCGAGCGCTGTCGATTCAGCGGCCATGCGCAGGAACATGGATGACCGGAGCGCCCGGCCGTTCGCCCGCATGTCGCGCCCGATGAGCCAGACGCTGACCGCGACGACGACGGTCGCGAACATGATCTGACCGTATGCACCCGCGAGCGCCGCGAACGCCGATTTGATCAGTACGTCGGCCCCATTCCGGACGCCCCCGCCTCCATACGAGAGCGCCGCGGCGAGCGTCTCGTAGAGAATCAGGAGCGGGAGAGCAAAGACCAGGCTGTAGCGGTGCGCGCGACTGACGCGCCAGTAGGAGTCCGCTGCCGTCAACCGATGGCCGAGACTCCGCGTCCGAGCTCCGATGTGGATCCTCCGAAACGCCCCGTGCCTCACGGGGCTCAGCGTCGTCCTTGCATGGCGGCGCGTGACGCGCTCCCACTGTGCGCGACCGCGCGCCCGACGGAAAAGGGACTTGCAATCTGGGCCTGGCGCCCCCCGATTCCTAGACCGACGACGGATGAGCCCGTGCACGCGTCGCGCGACTCTCCTCCCACCTCCACCCAGAGGCGTCCATGACAATCGTCCCCCGCCGTAATGGCCTCCTCGCCATCATTTCGGCAGCGGGTATCGCCGCCGCGTGCTCCGCTTCCGAGTCATCTCCCCGCGCTGCCGCCCGGCCGTGCCCCACACCTCGCGACACGATCCTCGGCAAGTCTGTGGAGACGTTCATCAAGTCGGCGCAGCCCACCGCATACCGCTTCCTCATCGCCACGGGAACCGACTCGGCGCTCCCGCCGCATGGGCACTGGCCGCTTCAGGGCCGGACGCCACTCTACTACTACCCAGCCGACCCCGCCCAGCAGCAAAAGTTCGTCACCGATCTGTATCGGCGGGGCAACTACCCGACGCTGCTCGTCTCCTACCACGGCCAGGACACGCTCGAGGATGGTCGCATCCGGACGATGCTGAGCGGGAGCTACATCGGTGGAAGCAACGCGGGGAAGACGATGCCACAGACGGCGGTCGTCTTCGACTGCCAGGCGACCGGAGCAACGCGATTCACCATCGGAAACGCCGCCCCGGTGAGCGCTGATACGAGCGACAGGCCCGCCGCCGGACGGGGCTCGTCGACGCCGTGAGCGGAGCGACGTCCCGCGCCGAGGTGGGTCAAGGGAGTTTCGGCGCGCCGGGCAGCACCGGCGTGTCGCGCGAGGCGCCGGCGCGCCACGGTGCGCCGGCGAAGGAACGGCTTCTCGCGCTCGATGTCTTCCGCGGGCTGACGATCGCGGGAATGATTCTCGTGAACAACCCCGGCACCTGGACCGCGATCTACCCCCCGCTCCGCCATGCGCCATGGCATGGATGGACGCCGACCGATCTCATCTTTCCATTCTTCCTCTTCATCGTCGGCGTGACGACCCACCTCTCCCTCGAGAGCCGCCGGCGTCAGGGCGCGAGCGAGCGCCAGATCGTCGCGCAGATCCTTCGCCGCGGCGCCCTCATCGTCCTCCTCGGCTTGCTGGTCTCAGCCTTCCCCTATTTCCCGCTCGAGCGGATCACGGAGATGCGGATCCCCGGCGTGCTCCAGCGCATCGGCGCCGTCTACATCGCGGCCGCCCTTCTCACCCTGCGAAGCACCGTCCGCCAGCAGGTCGCCATCGCGGCGGTTCTGCTCCTCGGATACTGGGCGGCGATGACGATGATTCCCGTCCCCGGCGTCGGCCCCGGCGCGCTCGACAAGCCCGACACGACCCTGTCGGCCTACATCGATCGCCTGCTCCTCGATGGCCATCTCTGGGCCCAGACTCGTACTTGGGATCCCGAAGGGCCCCTATCGACGATCCCCGCGATCGTGACCGCCATGCTCGGCGTCCTGGTCGGCCGGTGGATCGCCTCGCCACGTCCCCTCCTCGATCGGGTTTCCGCGATATTCGCGGCCGGCGTTCTCGCCACCGCCGCCGGCGCGATATGGGGGTGGGTTTTCCCGATCAACAAGAACATCTGGACGAGCTCGTACGTGCTTTTCACCGCCGGACTTGGCTGCCTCGTCTTCGCCACTTGCCTCTGGCTGATCGACGTCCGGCGCAGTCGCGCCTGGGCGCGCCCGTTCGTGATCTTCGGGGTCAATCCGCTCGTCGCGTTCGTCGGATCGGGGGTCGTGGCGCGGATCATCTACTCGCTGGTGAAGGTAGATCACAATGGGGCCTCCGTTCCGGTCCAGACGGCGGTTTACCAGCTCGCCTACGCCTCGTGGCTCCCGGCGAAGCCCGCATCGCTTGGGTTCGCCTTGACAGTCGTCGCATTCTGGTTCGTATTGTTGTGGGCACTCCACAAGAGAGGAGTGATCCTTAAGGTGTGACGCAGCGCACGAGGCGCTGGGGTGTCGCTGATCGTCCTCTTGATGGGGGTTGCCTCCAGCGCCTATCTCCAAGAGCCGCCTGGATTTGCGGCTAGCTTCCGCCAGACTTGTCGCTCGATCGCTCCGCGCCTTGGCCGTCCCGGTCAGGGCACGTTGATTGCCCTTTCCCTGTGATATGAAGCGCATTTCTCTTCGCATCGCGACCTCAGCCGCTTCGTTGGCGCTCCTGGCGAGCGCGAGCGTCGCGCTGCCTGCGCTTCAGCAGCGATCGGCCCCATCGACCCGCCGCGCCGCCTCCCCCATCGCGCGGGCCCCCGTGGCGACGACGCCGACGAGTGCATTGGCGCTGGCGGGCGACCTTGGCACGATGGTCGACAGCCGGGTCCGCAACGGCCGATGGGGGGTCATGGTCGTCTCCCTCACGCGGGGCGACACGCTCTATTCGGTGAACCCGGACGAGCTGCTTCAGCCGGCGTCGACGATGAAGCTCTACACGGCGGCGCTCGCGCTCGACCGGTTCGGCACCGACCATCACTTCTCTACCGACGTGCTGCGCGATGGATCGCTCGGCCCCGACGGTGTCGTCCAGGGCGATCTCGTTCTCCGCGGTGGTGGCGATCCCGCGCTCTCCAACCGCTTCCTCCGCGGCGACGCCAACGCTCCGATGACCCTGCTCGCGCGCCTGGTGAAGGGATCGGGGGTGAAGCGCGTTTCGGGGGACATCATCGCCGACGCGAGCGCGTTCGAGCAACGGCTCGTCCCCGAAGGGTGGCTCCCGCGGTACCTCCAGGATCGGTACGCGGCGCGTGTGTCGGCCCTCTCGCTCAACGAGAACGTGATGGCCATTGCCGTGCACCCAGAGCTCGCCGGAACGACGGCGCGCGTCACGCTCGAGCCCGCCTCCAGCGCGGTGACTTTGACGAGCGCCGTTCGGATCGTCGGCGGCAGCCGCGGAGGCCGGATCGCGATGCGTCGGCTCGCGGACGGGGGGGTCGAGGCGCGGGGCTGGATCGGTTCGCGCTCGGTCGTGCGTCGCTACGACCTGGTGATCGAGGATCCCGCATCGTTCACGGCCGGCGCCTTCCGCGATGCGTTGGCCGCCGAGGGAATCACGGTCGACGGCACCGTTCGCACGGGAACGACGCCGAGCGGCGCGACGAACGTCGTTTCGCTCCCGTCGCCGCCGCTCGACCGTCTCGTCTCCGTGATGAATCGCGAGAGCGTGAATCTCTACGCCGAGCTGATCTTCCGGAACACCGCGCGGACGCACGAGACGCTGCCCCATGGCTCGGCCACCGCGGCCGCGGCCATGCTTCGTGACTTCCTCATACAGAAGGTCGGTACCGACTCGAACGCCGTTCATGCCGCCGACGGCAGCGGACTGTCGACCCTCGATCGCACGACTCCGCGGGCGCTCATCCAGCTTCTCTCCTACGCGCATCGCGCCTCGTGGGCGTCCGCCTTCCACGCATCGCTGCCGGTGGCTGGCGAATCGGAGCTCCTCCGCACCCGGATGCGCGCGACCCCGGCGCACGGGAACCTCCACGCCAAGACCGGAACCACGAACAGCGTCATCTCGCTCGGCGGCTACGTCACCGCGCAGAGCGGAGAGGTTCTCGCGTTCGCGTTCGTCTACAATGGGACCGATCGCTGGAATGCGCGCGAGACCATCGACGCGATGGGGATAACGCTGGCGGGTTTCGTCCGGGAGTGACTGAACTCGCTACGGCGCGCCGTTCCAAGCCGGGGACCCGTCACGCGGGGACTTCCTTGATCTTCACCCCCCGCTTCGCCAACTCCGCCACATACTCCTCCGCCGGCACGCACTCATCCGGCGTGTGAACCCCGGCGACGGCGATCCGCCCTCTCGCCTGCATCAGCCCCGTGATCGACAACGAATACCCCGTCGTTCTCATCATCGCGCTGATGCCGTGCCCTTCGTCGTAGTAGTCGAGCAGCTCCCACGCGCGACGCACGCTCTTGCCGTCCTTCGTTCCCTCGACAATGACGCGGAGCGCGACCAGGTCGCGTCCCTTGGGCTTGGTCAGTCGCGGCGCCGCTGCCGCCGCGAAGAGATCGCGTGGAACGACCTTCACTCCCTTCACGTCCACCGGCGCGAGCGACAGCAACCCGAGCTCGCGGATCGCCTCCATTATATGCGCGTGCCCGGGATAGCGAAGGGTCTTGTACTCCATCGTGGGGATCTTCCCTTCGTAGCGGAAAGCGAGCGTCGACAGCCCCCCCGCGGTGTGAAACGCCTCGAGCTCTCCCACCGGCCGTGGGAACTGCACCGGCTCGCGCTCGGACAGCGCTTTCACCTGCACACGCCGTCCGCCACGAAGGACCCACGACAGCGTCGTGTAGTAATCGAGGACGCCCTCGAGGGAGTACACGATCTGGTAGTTGAGCGGCGGCTCCGGATGCTGGGGCAGTCCGCCGACGAAAATGCGGACGGTCTTCACCTTGTCCATCGACGATATGCCGAGCTGGGCGAGGATGTTCACCATCCCCGGCGCGAGCCCGCAGTCGGGGACGACGGTGACGCCGCGCCGTCGCGCGTCCGCGTCGAGCTCCTTCTGCTGGAAGACGATCTCGGTGTTCCCGCCGAGGTCGCAGAAGTGCGCCCCCGTCTCGACGGCGTGCTCGGTCATGTCGTTGTTGAAGTAGTACGGCAGCGCACACATAACCGCCTTCGATTCCGCCATCAGCGCGCGGACCGCGTCCCGGTCGCGAACATCGAGCGGCGTCGGGATCAGCCGCCGTCCGGAGTACGGCGCGAGGAATTCGGGAAGATGATCGGTGTGGAGGTCGGCGAGGCGGACCTCGGTCACATCGTCCTGCTGAAGTAGATCAAACGCACAGGCTGAGCCCTGCAGCCCTGCGCCGAGTACCAACATCCGCATTCAGCGTCTCCGGAAGAATCGATGAGCCGCGGGGTCGCACCGGAAGCTAGTCGCCCCGTGATCGATGGTCACCAGGGAACGGCGTTCGCGCGGCGAACGTTTGCCTGTACGGTTCGTGGCTCACCCATTGCGTCGGCACCATCCCATGACTTCGCCGTCGTCCGACGAACACGCTGCGCATCCCGGCACCGCCTGGCGGAGACACCTGATCGAGACATCGGCCGGGATCGCCGACGTCCTCGCCGGCGTGAAGCGGATCGCTGTCCTCGGCATCAAGACCGATCCGTCGGCCCCCGCGCACTACGTGCCTAGCTATGCGAAGGAAGCGGGGTACGAGGTGATCCCGGTGCCCGTCTACTATCCCGACGCAACGGAGATTCTCGGCGAGAAGGTCTATCGCAAGGTGGCGGAGGTTCCCGGCGAGGTCGATCTCGTGAACGTCTTCCGCCGCCCGCACGACATTCCCCCGCACGTCGACGACATCATTGCCAAGCGCCCGAAGGCCGTCTGGTTCCAGGCCGGGATCCGCAACGACACGGCGGCCGAGCGGCTCGCCCGCGCTGGCATTGATGTCGTGCAGGATCGGTGTCTGATGGTCGAGTTGCGGCGGATCGGAAGATAGGCGTCGCCTGTTTCAGCGCTCGGCGACGATCTCTCTTCTCCGCAAATCCAGCGTCCACCGCGGCCCCAGCATCGCCCGCCCAACCTCCGACGCGACGAGGTGAACGCCGTTACGCACCACGGCCACGCCACCTCCGGTCACCAGAATCGGCAAATGCTCGGCGCCGGCCGGTGGCGCTGGAGCCCGCCCGTCCTTCCGGAGCACGAGGTGTCGCGCGCTCGCCGAGAAGGTCGGCGCGAATCGCTCGAGCACGTCGAGCCCCACACGCGCCGCGCCCGGCGTGCCGAGCGGCTCCACCGTCGCCGGAACCGCCGACCGACCCACCCCGTCCGCGCCGCCGAAGCGAACGTCGAGCGCGACGGCGATCGTCGCGCCCGATGAGGAGCCTGGGCCGCGCGACTGGAAGGTCTTCACGCCAGGGCGGCGCGCCATCGACGTATCGACGACGATCCCCGTGATCGCCGGATCGATCGTCGCGCGGATCGTGTCGCCGCCGATCAGGAGCCCGATCTGGCCGAGCACTCCGACTCGCCCCGGGAGGAACGCAATGATCGCCGAGTCTGGCCCGGTCACGGCGACCGGATTGTCGGCCAGCCACTCGGCGCGCTCCCGCTCGGGCGGCGTGAGCGGCGATGCCGGCAGTGTGGCCAACGCCTTGTAGTCGCCAAGGTGGGCGTACATCGGCGCCAGGTGCTGGGCGATCACCCGGCGGTCACCGCCGAAGAGACGGGCCTCCTCGAGCAGCACGGCGCCGACGCGGTACGCGCCGCGCGACGCGATGAAGCGACCCAGCGCCAATCGAGCCGCCGGGTTCC
>WUUC01126053.1_pt1 | contig 10624 bp, 21 predicted proteins | sample 6278441 | NCBI WGS metagenome assembly WUUC01 (sample SAMN13675441, study PRJNA597444) | soil metagenome | isolation source: soil | place: USA: Washington | collected 2017-10 | reverse complement strand
CCAGCAGCGCTTGTTTGGACCCTTTACCTCCCAGCGCGTCCTCACCGATGGTCTCCACCAGCGGAGCACGGTGTTCAGCCTCCAGTGCCTCGTACTCACCTTTGAGCCGCTGCACAACCTCCTGGTCGAGCCGGACGCCAGTCTCCTCAGCCTGCGTCAGCACCGGGATCACTTCGCGCTCAAGCTCGTATGAAGCCGAGTCGCCAAGCGCCGTCTCCAGCTTCGTGTGAAGGTCGTACGTGTGACGTGAGTCCTTCTTGGCGTACTTCTCCATCTCGTCCGGATATGCCTTCCACACTAGGTAGAAGCCTTCCGGCGTGGCGTTTTTACCCGTGAGTTTAACCCCGATGGACTCACCAAGCTCCTTGATAATGTCCTGCTCTTTGGCAGCGTCAGGGTCATTCAGCAGGGTACCTGCCAAGTCCTTGAGTTTGTAGCTGCCCTTGTTCTGGCCGGTGGGGATCGCAACACGCGCCATAATGTCGGTGTCGTCGATGTTGGTACCAGCCCCTAGAATGTCGTACCCGGTAGTATGAAGAGTTTGGTGACAGTCGAATGAGAAGTTATGAGCTACCAGCGGATCAGCGGCTTTGAGTGCGTTGTCGTATTCCTGTTTGCCATCAGCCGTGAGCAGATTCGCCACGTAGTCATTCTTCGCATCCGACCAAGACCCGAGGAAAGCGGTCTCCCCATCGAACCACTTGAACCCCCGGGTCTCGGTGTCGAATGCAATCTTCATTTAGCTAACGTCGTCTGACGGAGTGTCGTCGTCTGACGGAGTGTCGTCGTCAGTGACAGCATCAGCAGGATCAGTCTCCTGTGCGGTCTCTTCCTCGGGATCACTCTCCTCCGGTGCGTCGGGGTCTGCATTAGTTTCGACCGGCTGCGGGGTCTCCTCGTCAGGCGAGGTGGTCTCGCTCCCAGTCGATGCGATCACGCCGTCGGCGTCAATACCTGCAACTACCTCGTTGAGGGTCTGCTTGATTTTCTCCTCACTCGCACCAGCGAGCCAGAGAGCACGAACGTAAAACGAGAAGCCTACCGAGTTCTTCTGATAGGCGTCGTTATCGAACGGGTATGGATTATCCGCCATACACTACCTCCCTTTCTTAGATAGCAGGCTCGTCGGCCCGCTCGGTTGCAGCCTGAGCGGCCGGATCGGACGCCACCATCGTCGCTAGTTTCTCAGCAACGGTGATACCATCCTCGGTCGCCTCGACGTGCTTCACGCGAGGGACGAAGAACTTGCCTTTTTTGTTTTTCCGTTCGGCACAATCCAACTGGAAACACAGTTTCGTAGCCGGAGTCGTGGCGATGTTCTTGGCGATTACCGTGTTGATCTGCTGCGCGGCGGGTTTACCCGTCCTGGTCAGCAGGAACTTATACGGCATCTCCTGGTCTACGTCAGGGATGGCGATGGTGTAGTTGTACGTGACCCATGCGTCCGAGGGCGCATCCGGGTCGTCATACGCGAACAGCACCAATTCACCGTCACTAGACACGCTCTTGCCCTTACGAAGGCCAAGCACGTAGAACTTGAGAAGCTCCTCGTCCCCCTGCTCCCACAGCACAACCGGGTCCATATCCTCAGCACCGGTGGTGGCGAAGATAGAACCTGCCGGAACACGGTCCTCCTGAACATGATCGCTCATAAACTGCCCGAGCTTGATCTGAGGGAGGGCAATGTCCTCTGCGGTGAACTCAGTCGCTGGCGTACCAGCAAGGGCGGGAACTGCTCCCTGAGTCGTAGCTACCTCTTTCGTCATGCGTACCTCCTGATTTGTAGGACCGGATTTATCCCTCACCTTCGTCCGGTGATCCAGGCGTCCCGAGGGCCGGACCTGGGCAATGCCTTAATCGGACTGGCAACTATAGCAGGTCGGTCGGCGCTTGTCAAGGCCGAAACAAGAGCCACCTACGGGCGGTGTTTGGACAACGCCTCCGTCCTAAGAGGCACACCACCCGCAGGCGGGCGACCATGCACGGTCATTCAAGAACTATAGCAGATCGACGCTGGAACAGCAGCACAGTCCAAACTGCCGCCGTAATCAGGGTCGTGATCGCCGTGAAGTACAGGTCAAGCGTGTAGCCGTTCACAGCGTAAACGTAAAGCACCCCACCCGTCAGCGCACAGGTACTTCGTGGTGGCTTTTCTTTGGAGAAGACGGCGGGCAGCAATGAAAGGATGAAGATGATACTCCCTGCCGTGTAGATGTAGTCTTGGATCATTATTGGGCACAGGCAGATTCAGCCTTTTCCCAAAGCTCTAACCATTCAGGCGGCTCGGGGAACCAACTTGGAGCATTACCGTTCCAAGCATCCGACCTACTAGCCAACTCTGCACTGATGTAACCCATCATTTCCAACGCCATTCTGTCATCCATTACGCGCTCCTTTGTGATATGTATTCCTCAACCCTGAAACTCATGCCCGGAGGAAACTCCTCACCGTCGTCAAGAAGCTGTCGTGCCTTTTCATTGAGCAAGGCTTTCCGCTCTTTCGGCTCAAGTAGCTCGGGCTCGTTCTCTTCACACCATTCAACGAACGCTTTGCGATCAGTAATCTGTCCGTAGTTCGTTTTCGTTGGTACGAAGTTGATGCCTTCGTGCTTGAGCCCTTCGACTCCGTTGGATTCCATCTCGTCAAGCATTTCTTGTTGCGCCTGCTTGAATTCAAACTCTGCTTCTGCTTTCACCTCCTTGGCTGCCTCGTACGCTTCCTTTTTAGTACGCAAGTCAATTGCGCGCTCTTTCAAGTTCACTTAGTTCTCACCTTCCACGCCTAGAGCTAGCCAGGCTACGTTAGTGCTGCCTACATTAGGTCCGTCCGTCCGGTACGCACCTAATCTGAAAGTAGTATTGGTGTATGAATCCGCGGTAGTGTTCACCTGGAACGCGCCCGTATTCAATATTGGCAAAACTACTTTTGGTACAATTCCTAATTTGTGCGGGATCGTAGCGTATCCGCCTTGAGCGTTGATTACTACTGGAGTCACATCAAAGTCAAATCGCACTTCACCATTTCGCACGTATTTTGGAAGCTCACGACTTAGCACGGCAGACAGTAGATCCGGGCCAATGCTATTCGGTAGGATGAAATCCGCCGGGTTTCGTGGCTCGTCGTCCAGCTTCTTACGAAGCTGATCTAACGGTAAGTCTTGCACCTTGATCCTACGCTTACGTAGGGATTCAACCTCTAATTGAAGCTCCTCCTGTGACATTCGTTTTACACTAGGGGGCATTGTGAATGCTCCCACTCTCTAGGTCTCCCACTTGACGCTCAATAGCCTGTTCAGGCGTACCAGGGTCCAAGTCCTTTAGAACATCGCGACCCATATCGTGAGCCTCTTTCGGAGATGAAATCAGCACGTCTTCAACGAGCGCTTGCTTCACGTCTGGAGGAAGCGAGTTGATAAAGTCCCGATCAGTGTAGTAGAACAGCAGCGGTCCACCTTTGACAAACGCCGCTTCATAGCGTGCGGCCTCCTCCTTGCCGTACTGATCGGCCAACCCTAGCTGAGGCAGCAACAGAGATCGTGAGTCGATCTGCTCTGGCGTCGGAGGCGGTAGCTCGACTACCACATTGCCCTCGGTGTCGGTGTGCTGCTCCGTGATCTGCTCCGCGTTATCGTGCATCTCGACAGGGGGCTTAAGACGATCCTCGGTGAGCTCGATTTCAGCCCGCAGCACTTTAGACTCGTCAGCGTCAGCGTTGCCAGCTAGTTCCTCGCGCAATCGCGTCAGCTTAGCTTCATCCTCAGGGTTCGGTTCCCAGCCATCAGACAGCGGAGGCGTTTCATCGCTCCACTGATCCCAGCCCTCTACTTGCTGTTGCTCCAAATGTTGAACGCGGGCCTGCAAATCCTCGACCATTCCGGCCAGATAGAACAGCGCGTCTTGTGGATTCTTGAAGTCAGACTTTAGCGTGTCGGCCAGTGCCATGTTACTCAGCTTCTGGATGCTTGCGCGTGCTGTTAGTCTCGCCCGTGTCGAAGCTCAGCGCGGAGGCTTTTCCCTGGGCCTCAGACAGTGACTCGCACTCGACCGGATCGGCTTCTGCATTGTGGGAATCGTAGACGTAGTACTTACCGCCCTCCTCTTTCACCTTGAATCTCATGTTAGCCCTTCCTACGTTTCGGCTCAACCTTGTTGTGGCAACTCAAGCAGAGTCGCATACGGTTCTTAGGTCGATTGTCGCCTTTGTTTTCGTTGATGTGATGGACGTGAACTGCGCCTGATTTGCCGCACCGGCTGCACTTCCGAGCACCAGGCTTCCCAGATGCGGCACCATGCTCTCGCTGGGCACGCTTCCATTTGCCCCAATTCGACAGGGAACCCGTCGATTTGCGCGGTCGTCCTGGGCCTTTCTTCGCCATCCACCAAGTATATCAGTCCGAGAAAACGCGGTCTTCTAGGTCTTCAACTTCGGTTCGCACTTCTGCTACTTCGTCTTGTAAGTCCGTGAGTTCTTTCAGACGAATGACCTCGGCGGCTGCCGTTCGACACACGTAACCCCTAGATCGAAGCTCGTCTACGAGCCACGCGGTATCAGCGTCTTGAACGTTCATGGTTCTTGCCGCTTGAAGGCATCCTTCAACGCCTTCTCCTGGTTGGTCGCGAAGATGGATTTCCATAACTCGTACGAGCGTTCCGCGACTTTGGTCCATGCAGCCTGTTCTCTCTTGGATTGCAAATCCCACTTGGAAAAGCGGAAGTCCTGAAAGGATTTGCGGTAGCTTTCAAACAGTTCTTTTGCTATGAAGTCATAGTTAGGTTCCAACATCCTCGTCCTCGTGTACGTCGATATTACGTGGAAACGCACACATCTTCATCTTGCAGAAGCTCCGGTTTTTCGCACCGCAATGAGGGCACGGCGGGTCTTCCCCAAGCTCAGTCATGTGAGCAATGTCGTTAGGTACGTCCGTTTTCATCGTCGCTGGGATCATCCTTTCTATACAAATGTTTGTGTACTGGACAGTCGGGATTCCAATTTCTACTAGCAGTAGGGCGACCATTGACTTTCACTACCGGACAGATGCAGTCCTTCAATCGTTCCTGTTCTGCTATGTCATCCAACATTTGACTGCTCATACCTTCACCATCCCTCGGGTTGAATCAAAGTCTTCAACCTCCCCACCACACACCCAATGCTCAGGGGTACCTTGACACCATTGACGCTGCTTCTTACTGGTCACTACGAAAGTAATTACGTGTCCCGTGCAACCAGTCCTATGTACATACAGTGCGTCTCGATGCCGAGTTGATCCAGGGCGAAGTACATCAGTAACGAGTGACGTACCATCATCCCATAGTGATTCATCTTTGTAAGAGCCCCACAACACGAACGTCCTGAAACTCCACGGATGGTCATGGAACTCCGTCTCCTGGTGCGGTCGGAAATGGTGAAGCATGAACTGTCTACCTCTGATCCTGAATCCAATTCGCATCAGAGTCGCAATCCCATAACTATGGGGATGGTACAAAAAGAAATTGCCCTTATGAGTTTCTTTCTTGAGTAAATGTCGTATTGCGCTAACCACCGAGAATAATCCTCCTTAGTACGTCCTTGTTCATGAGGACAGGAGAAACCCGGTGCTCGTCCACCGTGCCTTTGGCGATTATGTGAGTGATCGTCACCTTGTTCTCCTGTCCAAGCCTGTAAACCCGATCCTCAGCCTGAGTGTTGTCACTCGGGTTCCATGATCGGTCGATGAAGATTACGTTATTCGCGTTCTGGAAGTTCTGGGACTCGCCCATCGTGGCGATGGTGCAGTACAGAATCCGCTGCTGACCGGAGGTGAATTCCTCGATCAGCGCGTCTCTCTTGTGCTGTGGTACGTCTCCATGTACCACCACACCTTCGCCTACTCGCTCGCAAAGTGCGTCACACGACGCCTTGAACCACGAGAATACCACGAACTGCTCGTCGGGGTTGTCTTCGATTAACTCCTTGGCATGGTCAAGCTTGGCTGAGTCTTCCACGTTACCAACTAGGTCAAGTCCGGTAGCGATTTGCCTGAGCTTGCTGAGCATCGGCAAGCCCTCGTCTGCGACGATGAAGGTCTCGTCCTCCAGTTGCGCTAGGCAGCCTGCGACTAGTTCGTCGTACGCCTTGCGCTGGCCAGGAGAAAGCTCGATGTGAACGTCCTCGTCTACGCGCTCCGGCATATCAAGCTCGTCCTCCTTGCGCCGGTACACCATGAAGACGCCCAACTCCCTACGCAAGGTCTCCAGCATGTTCGGCAGAACGCCGACGCAGATTTTGGCGTAGCCACCTTCAACGTAATCAAGGAAGCGGTCGTTCCAGTCCCGCCATTTCGATTTGTAATGTTTCGGGAACAACCACTGTAGCGGTGAGAACAACTCGTCAACAGAGTTCTGAATGATCGAGCCGGACAAGCCAAGTTTCATGCGAGTGCCGATCTTCTTCAACGCTCGGGTCATCTTCGCCTTGATGTTCTTGATGCGATGTACCTCGTCGGCAATCACCAAATCCCATCGGCCGTATTTGTCCCAGCCTCGACCGCTCTTAAGACCAATGATAGCCAGTGCCTCATAGTGAACGATCAGGATCACTCCATACTCGCCCTCTTCTTTGACGCGCTTGACCTCAGCCATCGTCCGTTCCCGTTTCACTTTCTGATTCGGGAGCATGAAGATTTCATGCGTAGTACCAAAGTATTTCTCAACCTCGGGGTACCAAACGGTGCCCTTCGCGCTATTCGGCGCGACAATGAGGGCATCCCGAGAACCCGTTGCCGCAAGCAGCGACAGGGCACCGATGGTCTTCCCCATCCCTCGCTCCCAGCCAAGATACGCGCCGCCGTGCTCCTGTAACACGGCCTCCAGGTACCCCAAGTCGAGAGTTTGGAATTCGTAGTACGTCTTGCCTTCTGCTTCCATCAAATCCTGAACGACATTCGGGGAAACTTCCGTATTGAACGGCGTTGCGTTGTCAAACGGCCGAACGTCTTGGATCAATCGCTCCTGAATCTCGATCAACTGCGGCCAGTCTACGGCCAGTTCAGGAAAGAGTTTCAGCGCCACCGCTGCTGAGCGTGGCGTTACCTCGTCAAGCTCCATGACCCACTCACGACGCTCTCGGTCGTACTCGGAGTCAGGGATTGCCCTCGCCATTGCAGCTTGGGTGTAGAGGTTCGTGATCGGGATTTTGGTCATGTGCTAGGTTTTCCTGTCGTCGAAGTGGTCTACCGCTCTCCAGCTTTCAGCGCCTCGGGTGCTTTCGGCTCACGCCCGTCCTTCCTCCTAGTCGCCGGACCAGTCCGAGCAGCAGGCTGGGTAAGATAGCAGATTGCGGTTGGCTTGTCAAGTTCTCCCTACTGGTAGTCCTATCTACCTATTCCCTATACCTCCCCTTAAGGGGAGGTAGGTAGTAGGCTAGATCGGAGGGGCAGCGATAGTAGCTTCCGTTCCGTCGCCACTCGGCTCGTCACCGCCATACACCGGCTCGGAGTCGTAAAGGATCGTAGCGTTCTCCTGCATCTCGGCTGAGCGTGGCGTCACCGGTGCTGCATTTCGCAGGAGGAAGTTGAGGTTTCGCCTTGTGCTGGTCTCCCAGGTTTCGCCCTTGGGAAGCTCAACGCTGATGATCGTATCGGCGTCGCCTGAGAATGAGCCAGAGCCGGTCATGGCGATAGCGCTGCCACCACCTGCCCTCGCTCCATCCTTGTTGTCGTGATGCGTGGCGACTACCGTGATGCCTTGATCCTGCACTCGCTCAAAGAAACGAAGCATTTTGCGTACCTCATTCTCGGCATTCATATCTGCCATGCCGATAGCACGACGGATCGGGTCAATCAGTACAATTTGAACACCGTTGTCTACAAGCGTTTTGATTACGAGGTCTTCACTCTTCGCGTCACCAGCCTGCAATTCAGGACGTTTAGTAGGCGTCCAAGTGAGGAAATTTTCATCGAACAATTGCGGCTCAGGTGCCACTCGTTTGAGCGCTTCGATCCTCTCCTTGTAAAACGGCCACGGGATCTCAAACTGCATCACGGCGGTACGACACGGCTCCTCCGTGGGCTCAAACATGCACCAATCCTGACCCTGTGCAAGTCGTGCCAACAGGTCAATAGCAAGGAACGTCTTGTAACTCTTGGACCAACCGTGAAGGATCAACTGTCCCCCTACCGGCAGTACTGCGTGCTCCAGCCAGGAGGTAATGTCAGGCACCTCCATCTCCAACAAATCCCCTGCTGCGACGAGAAGATCACTGGACAAATCGTGCGTATCGTCAACCTCTTGCACCTCGGGAAGGTCAGGAATCGGGTCAGCACTGGTCAGGTCAGACCAGTCACCATCGCCCGGTGCAGGAAACCTTACAGTGTTTTCATGAAATTCCGCAATCTTACTAGTACCAAGTTCTCCTGCTTCATCCTTGTCGAGTGCTATGAGTACCTGTTCGTAGTCCTCAAGTTGCTCCGCCATCGTCTCTGGGAAGTACTTAGCACCGGCGGGCATTACCGCCACGTCACAGTCATACAACATCGAGAGACGCGCCCCATCAGTCTCGCCCTCGCAGACGATCACGCGGTCGCGAACTTTCTCCGTGATGTTGTGCCCTGCCGGGATGATCTTCATGCGCGGCCACTCGGAACCGCTGTAGCTCCACATGCGGCCGGAGATCATGTTGCGGTACTTGATGCCACGGTCATAGCCGTAGGCGAGGGTGTCTTCCCCTGCAAGCCTAGCGCCAACGCGAAGTAGTGCCCCGTGGTCAATGTTCTTCCGTGCCAGAAACGAGTCTAGGACTAGGTTCTCGCCTTCGTCAGGCAGAGTGTCGTAGCTATCCCATGCGTCAGCAAGCTCCTTGTCGTAGCTGGAAAGGTCGCCCCATACATCGTTTGATTCGCCCATTTAGACCGCCTACTCTAGCACGTCGGTCATGGAGCCGTCAAGATTCACGATGCCGCGGTCGTGGGCTGCTTCGATGAATCGACCATAGAACCGGATTTCAGGGCTCGGGTCAAAGTCATTCTCTGCGGCCATCCTTGGGAAGTGATCGGAGGCGCGTTCACGCTGTGACCAATAGCTACCGGAACCGAGCCATGCCCGCATTTCAGCATCCGACCATTCCTCAGGATCTTCTAACTCAGTGTTTCTAACGTGCGACCAAGTCCGGTCCATAGGGTCAGTAAGCCTAGTCATCGCCTCGCTCCTTTGCTCGATCCGCAAGGATGATGTGACTAGTAATCGACGCCGCAGCGTTCAGTAGATCATGTTGTCCGTTATCCAACGCTCGTTTATTCTTGACGAATCTGTCTGGACGATCAGGTTTCACATTTGCGATTGCAATTTCGTGAAGTTCTTCAACGCCTTCCTTGATTTTATTGATAGCACCTTCGGCTTTATTGAGTTCTGGATTACGCTTTCTCATTTATCCCACCACTCCTTTGCGCGAGTTCCACTGCGGCGTACCTTGCGGATGGTCTCGGGACCAAAGTCAATCAGGATGATGATAGTCGCAGTGAATTCAAACAGACTCATTGCGAAGATGGCCTCGATCATAGGTCTTCATCCTCAGGAACGTGAGCGTTTTCAATTCGTTCGACTAGATCGGCGTGCCAATCGCATTCATGACAGCCACACTCTCGATGTTCCTCCGCAGTCACGGTGGCATCAAGCTCGCGTTCTTGGTATTCACGAAGAGTCGAAATAGCGAATTCGTCTAAATCGTCATCAATCTCGGGAAAGATTATGCCCTCGTCGATGTACATCAGAGCTTCACCCCCTCACTGAGGCGCTGCGTTGCAGCGTTGATGTTGTTCGCTTTTAGGTGGTTCTGTGCGTCGAGTATGACTTTTTCCAGTCGGTTACGCAGTTCTTCGTTGTTATCCGCCCTTGCCTTCTGGCGGATTGCTTCCGTCACAGGGCCGTTCATATTTCACCTTTCGTAAGGACTGCCGTCACGAATCAACGTAGCTACTGGAACCATTACGATTCTCGTATCCGTGAACATTGATCCATTGTGATCCTCTAATTCAGCGTATAAAATTCCCTCAATCCATTTGAGACTATCGACCCAATATTTACTATTGGCGTAGGACCAAAACGATGAAGGCTGAACTACGGGTCCGTCTTTAAGCGTCTCAGTCTCGCTCATTTATCCGATCCCTTTTGCGTGAACATCACAAAGCATGTGAACCCAACCGGTACCGCGCATCGTAGCGGGCTTACCACAAGTTTCACAAACCTCATTGCACGCTCGCTCAGCGGCAGTAGCGATGGCCTCTTGTTGGGCGTACCATTCTCGCTCCCAACGTGCCAAATCTTCCTCACGAGCACGAGGGTTATTCTCCTTTACTTTGGCTTCGTCCCACGGTGCAGGAGTTATGTAGAACCGCAGCCCACCGAACTTTTCCTTGATCTGCCCTGACTTCCAGCCGGGGTATGCGGCGTCGAGCAGCGTAGCAGCAGCTTCCACGAACGGCCACCAACCATCGCCAATGCCCGCCCCTAGTTCGGTCTCACGTTCTAGTCGTTCACGTAGCTCGCTCATGACCCCACCCTCTCGATCAGTAGGCCAAGAGCGTACGCGCCCCAGCCAAAGAAGTTGAGGCCGACCAGCAGCTTCGCCGCGTACAGTGAGGGTTTGCTAACCT
>WUUC01189015.1_pt1 | contig 10625 bp, 9 predicted proteins | sample 6278441 | NCBI WGS metagenome assembly WUUC01 (sample SAMN13675441, study PRJNA597444) | soil metagenome | isolation source: soil | place: USA: Washington | collected 2017-10 | reverse complement strand
ACGGCCTTTCGCTCGAGCGCCTTCTCCGAGACGTTCGTGGGCAGCCACCCGGTGTTCTCGAGCACGAGCTCCACGCGCCAGACGCCCTCCCCCACGCGCTCGGCCTCGAGCGAACGAGCCTCGAGCCGCGGCGAGATCAGGCAGTGGAAGAGCGCGAGCGCGGTGTGCGGCGCGATCTCGGCCTCGAGCTGCTCGAACGGGACGTTGTACCAGGCGTAGAAGAGATCCCAGCCGCCGATCTCGACCGGGCCCAACTGCGGATGGTCGTACGGCCTCCAGCCGACGTACCCTCGCTCGGCGAGCTTGTCCTTCGCCCACCGGTAGACCGTGAGCTCGTCCTCGGGCGAGTGGTCGCGAAGCCACTCGATGTACTTGTAGTCCGTGATCCCGGCCTCGCGCTGCGGGCTCCAGAACTCGGTCGTCCAGGAGAACACGCCGCGCTGGTCGTAGAGAAAGTCGTGCGCCGAGCCGCGGATCGCGGACTTCGGGTCGTACGCGAAGTCATGGAAGACCGAGATCGCGGGATATCCCGTCAACTCCGTCGCCACGTCGCCGATCTGCTTGTAGGTGCGCAAGTCGCCGGTCGGGAAGCGATCGTCGGGGTCCGACGCATACGGGCGCAGGTGAACGCCCGAGAACGTGTGGTACGCGATGTGGCCGCAGATGTTCGGGCGCGCGATCACCGCTTCGACCATCGCGCGGATCTCCGGCTCGGAAGTCGGGTACGGCCCCGAGCCGCGCTGCTCGGCCTCCGGTCCCCACTCCCCCGGAAAGTTTCGGTTCAGGTCGAGCGACTCGAGGGGGTCCGGGATCTTGATCAGGACGCCGTCGTAGTTCTTGACCGTCCCCTCGGGTAGGAGCCGGAAATACTCGCCGCCGTCCTCGTCGGGGCCGCGGCGCACCAGCAGCTCGGGCTCGTCGGGATGCGGCGTCCAGTTGCCGTTCGGATCGCGAAGGCGCATCGTCAGGATCCGCCCGTCGCCGTCGACGTCCTCGCGGTGCAGCCCGTCCTCGGGCTCGGGCAGCGGGTACGCACGCACCGAAGAGCGCACGTAGCGCGGCCGCTCGGCGAGGGCGAGCTCTGCGCCGTCCGGGTTGAGGCGAGGGATGACGTAGAACGCGCGCGTGTCGAGTGCCCGCGTCACCTTCTCGTCGGCGCCGTAGCCGGTCACGAGCCGCTCGAGCAGGTGCAGCGCGGCGGTGCAGCCGGTCACTTCGACGGAGTGGATGTTCGCCTCGAGCAGGAACGCCGGCTTCTCCTCGTGCGGCCCCGTCTCCGTGTTCGTGACCGTCGCCAGCCAGATCTCACGCCCGTCGTGTGAGGTCCCGATCGACTCGAGCGCGACTAGCTTCGGGTGGGATTCCACCCATTCGCGCAGCGTCGCCGTCAGCTCGTCGTAGGTGTAGAAGCGGTCGTACCGGACTGGCACTTACGAAGTGAGTTCCGCGACGAGCGGCCCGGTGTCCAGCGGCTCGAACCCGATCCGGCCCGCGACCTCCTCGGTCGACGGCTTCGTCCCCTCGCGGAAGAGCTCACGCAGGTAGTCGCCCGTCTTCGGGTTGCACCACCAGTCGTCGCCGACCTCGCGCACGAGGAAGCTCCGCAGCTGCGCGCAACGGATCCAGGCGCGCAGGTAGTCGGCGGAGTAGAAGCCCGCGTCCATGTCGGAGAGGTAGGCGTCGGCGCGGTAGCGGATGCCGGTCGCCGCGGTGAGACGCCGCGAGTATTCGTCGCCGCCGACCCCGTCCGGGAAGTCCGACCAGAACGCGAGCTCGAACTGCAGCTTCGCCGTGTAGCGGCGGTAGAGCAGGGCCTCGAGGAACACGGGCGCGGCCGCATTCTCGGGAGCGCCGAAGTACCGCTCGTGCCAGCCGGGCTCGCGCGTGATCGCCTCGAGGATGTACGAGTAGATCTCCGTGAGCGCGTGATCGCGCGAGATCTTGCGAAACGTGTACGAGAGGGTGGGGTCGCAGCCCGCGTAGTGCAGCGCATGGCCAGCCTCGTGCAGGAACGCCTGATAGTCGTGCAGCCCTCCCTGCGCGCGCGTGATCAGGTGCACCACCTTCGGCGGGTCAGAGGCAATCACGCACGCTCGCGGTGACTTCTGCGGGCGGTCCTCGAGGTCGAGCCGGACGTTCGGCTCGTTCTGGAGATCGAAGCCGAGCCGAAGCAGGGTGTCCATGCACACCTCGACGGAACGCTCCTTCGTGTACGTCGAATCCAGCGGCGACAGGCGCCGGATCCACGCGACGTGCGCCGACGTCGGCTCGTCGTCACGCTCGGGTCCGAGCAGGCGCTCGAACCACGTGGCGCGGAGCTCGGTCCACGCGCTCGTGACGCGATCGCTCGCCGACGCGAGGACCCGCTCCAGCTCGCGCAGCGAGATCTGCTTCTCGTCCTCGATCCGCGCGACCGGGTCGGGCTCGCCGGTCAGCTCCGCCTCGAGCTCCTCGCCGGCCTGGAGCAGCTCGAGCCGCTCGCGGTTGAACTCCGCGGACTTCGACGCGTGGAGATCGCCGAGACGATCGCGCTCGGCGTAGTCGGCCAGGACCGCGAGCTTCGCCTGCGCGGCGCGAAGCGGGAGCTCCTCGCCCTGCCACTCCACACGTGCCGCGAGGATCGCGTTCTCGAGCGCATCCTCGCGCTCCGTCAGCTCGGCGGCGATGATCCCGGCCTCGCAGGTCTTCCGCAGCCGGTATAGCCGTTCCCGCTCGTCGTCGGCCGCACGCCCTTCCTGCTCGCCCAGCGCCTCGACCTGCTCGCGCGAGAAGAGGCCCGCGTAACGCGCGACGATCGCCGCCTGTTCGGATACCTCCTTCTCGCCGACGCGGACCGCGCGACCCTCTTCGGAGCGCTCGTACAGGTAGCGCTGGAGCTCCGCCTCGTACTCGGCGGGCGTCCTCACCGTGGCAACGCTCACAGCGTCGAATCTACACGAGGCGTCTCGAGCACTTCGCGCACGGTTTCGACGAGGCGCATCGGCTCGAACGGCTTCGCAACCACGCGGTCGGCGGCGGCCAGTCTGCCGCCGGCGATGTCGACGCTGCCGGTCAGCATCACGACGCGGACGCCGGCGTCTCGCGCACGGAGCTCGTCGAGCAGGTCGCGCCCGTCCTGCCCGGCGATGTGTACGTCGAGGAGCACGAGGTCGACCCGCTCCTGCTCGAGCAGCCGGCGCGCGTCGGCGAGCGTGCCGGCTTCGAGCACGTCGAGTCCCTCGAGCTCGAGGTTCACGCGGCAAAGCAGCCGCAAGGACGGCTCATCGTCCACGACGAGCACGGTGCCGCCCCCCGCCGCCATCCCCGCACGCTACCTGCTCGGCGTACCCCAGCCCGCGCCGCGCCCGTTTACCCTTCGAAAATGAGAAACCACGACGACGACCGAGACGACGGCCGCGCTCCTGAGCGTGAGGTGCTGAGAGGGCTCCCGCAGCCGACGACGTCGTTCCGGCGACGCGCGTGGCTCCAGTTCCAGCGCGCGCTCGATCCGCTCGCACCGCCTAAGCGGTTCCGGATCGGGCGGCGCTGAGGCGCTCCAGCGCTTTCTGCTTGCCCAGCAGCTCGAGACTTTCGAACAGACCCGGCGACACCTTCGAACCGGTGACGGCAACCCGGATCGGCTGGAAGGCGTCGCGCGGCTTCAGCCCGAGCTGCTCCGCGAGCCCGCGCAGAGCCGGCTCGATCCGGTCGGCGGTGAACGGCTCGACGTCACCGAGCGCCCGCTCCGCCTCCGCCAAGACGTTCGGGTCGAGCTCGTGCCCGTCGAGCGAGACGTCCTGGAACAGGAAGCCGGCGAAGGCCGGGAAGTCGCTCAGCTTTTCGATCTTCTCCTGGACGATCGGTGCGGCCCTGCGCACGAGCTCGGCATCCCACTCGTAGCCTTGCTCGCCCAGGTAGAGGACGAGCGCGTGCGCGTACTCGTCCGGAGACAGCGAGCGGAGGTAGACGCCGTTCATCCAGTCGAGCTTCTCGTAGTCGAACGTCGCCGGACTCGGCTGGACACGCGCCAGCTCGTAGCGCTCGACCAGTTCCTCGGGGCTCATGATCGTCGTCTCGCCGTCGGGCGCCCACCCGAGGAGCGCCAGGAAGTTCACGAGCGCCGCGGGGATGTAGCCGAGAGTGCGGAACTCGTCGACGGTGACCGCGCCGTGCCGCTTCGAGAGCCGCTTACCGTCCGGTCCGAGCACCATCGGAACGTGGGCGTAGATCGGCGGCTCGGCGCCGACCGCGCGGATCAGGTTGAGCTGCTTGGGCGTGTTCGAGACGTGATCGTCGCCGCGGATCACATGCGTGATCCCGTCCCAGACGTCCTCCATCGGCGAGGCGAAGTTGTACGTCGGGCGGCCGTCCGAGCGGATGAGCACGACGTCCTCGAGCTTCTCGTTCGGGAACGCGATCCGACCGCGGACGACGTCGTCCCACGCCGTCGTGCCCTCGTCCGGCATGCGGAAGCGGATCGCGCCCTCGTCCTCGTACGCGTTGCCCGCGACGACGAGCTGCTCGGCGACGCGGCGGCAGTCGTCGATCCGGTCGAGCTGGAACGTGTGCTCGCCGTCCCAATCGAGCCCGAGCCAGCGAAGCGAGTCCTGAATCTGCTCGACGGCCTCGGCGAGCTCACGGCTCGTGTCCGTGTTCTCGATCCTGAGCTTGAACTCGCCGGCGTGTTTGCGGGCGAAGAGCCAGTTGAAGAGCGCCGTGCGAACGTTGCCGATGTGGAGGAAGCCCGTCGGGCTCGGAGCCATGCGGACGCGGACGGACACGTCAGTAGCGTAGGCGCGTGCGCATCCTCACGCTGCGCGAGCTGAACCGGACGCTGCTGTTGCGCCAGCTGCTCCTCCGGCGAGCGCCGCTCACGCCCGCGCGCGCGATCGAGCGCGTCGGCGCGCTGCAGGCGCAGTGGGTGCCGTCGCCGTACGTCGCGCTCTGGTCGCGGCTGGAGGACTTCACACGCGAGCGCCTGACCAGAGCGCTCCGACGAGAGTACGTCGTCAAGGCGGCACTGATGCGCGGCACGCTCCACCTCGCGAGTGCGCGGGACTATCCGTTCTACGCGACGGCGTTGCGGAAGGAGATCGCGCCGTGGACGAACGGCCGGCCGGAGCCCGACAGCGACCTCGTCGCGGCGGTCGAGGCGTACGTTCGCGGGGAGCCGCGCACGCGGGCCGAGCTCGTCGCGTTCCTCGAGGAGACGCGTGGGCCCGCGGCGGAGCTGGACAATCGCCGGGACCTCGCCTGGCTCCGCCACCTGATCCCGCTCGAGCCGCTGCCGAACACGGGCGAGTGGGGCTTCGTCCGCGGCGTGCGCCTGCGTGTCATGGACTTCGCGCCGCCGCCGCTCGAGGACGCGGTCGCACACCTTGTCCGCCGGCATCTCGCGTCGTTCGGGCCTGCCACGCGCGCGGACGTCGCGGCCTGGAGCGGCCAGGCGTTGCGCATCCTCGACCCCGCGCTCGAGCGACTTCGGCTCCGCCGCTTCCTCGACGAAGACGGGCGCGAGCTGCTCGACCTGCCGCGCGCGCCGCTCTCCGCTGCGCGCACAAAGGCGCCCGTGCGCTTCCTCTCGCGCTGGGATGAGCTCCTGATCGGCCACGTGGACCGGCGTCGAGTGCTCGCCGAGGAGCACGAAGGCCGCGGGCTCGTCCTCGCCGGCGAGCAGACCTTCCTCGTCGACGGCTTCGTTGCGGGCACATGGCAGCTCGAGCGGAGCCGCGTCGCCGTGGCGCCGTTCGCGCCTCTGCCGCGCACCGCTCGCCGTGAGCTCGAGGACGAGGCCTCCCGCCTGGCGGCGTTCCTCGGCTAGCGTCGGACGCGTGCGTGTCCTCACGCTCCGCGAGCTCAACCGCGCGACGCTCGAGCGTCAGCTCCTGCTCGCGCGCCGCCGGACGCCGCCCCTCCGTGTGATCGAACGCCTGGCCGGGATGCAGGCGCAGTGGCCGCAGGCGCCCTACGTCGGCCTCTGGACGCGGGTCGCCGGCTTCCGCCGCGAAACGCTCGAGCGCGCGGTCCGCCGCGGCGACGTCGTCAAGGCCACCGTGATGCGCGGGACCCTCCACCTGCTGACGGCGCGCGACTACGCGCTCTTCTGGTCCGCGCTGCAAGGGATGCGCACGTGGGCCGACGAGGACTCGGTCGCGCTCGGGACCCGCCTCGCGCCGGCGGTCCGACGCCTCTTCGCCGACGGGCCGCTGAGCTTCCAGGAGGTTCTCGATCGCCTGGAGCGCGAGCACGGGATCGCCGACCCGCTCGTGCGCCGCCGGGCGTGGTGGGTCGCCCGCACGGCGGGACACGTGCTGCACGCCCCGCAGACGGCTCTCTGGCGCGCGCGGCCGCAGGCGCTCTTCGCCGCCGTTGCCGAGCCCGAAGCGATCGAGTCGACGACCGCGCGCACCGAGCTCGTCCGGCGCTACCTCGCCGCGTTTGGACCGGCGACGCGCGCCGATCTCGCCGATTGGTCCGGGATGCGGGTTTCGGACTTCGCGGACGCGCTTGACACCCTCGAGCCGCTGCGACGCTTCCGCGACGAGAAAGGCCGCGAACTGCTCGACCTGCCTCGCGCCCCTCTGCCTCCGGCGGACGCCTCGGCGCCCGTGCGCTTCCTGCCGAAGTGGGACAACGTCCTGCTGGCGTTCGCCGACCGGACGCGCGTCCTCCCGGAGGAGTACCGCAAGGCGGTGATCGCGAAGAACGGCGACGTCGCGCAGACGCTCCTCGTCGACGGCCTCGTCGCGGGCACGTGGAGGCTCGAGCGCGGCAAGGTCGTGACCGAGCCCTTTGCGCCGCTCCCCCGCGCCGTGCGCCGCGAGCTCGAGGACGAGGCCGCGGCGCTCGCGGAGTTCCTGCGCTGATGCTGATCGGCGCGCACTGCTCCGGCGGCGTCAAAGGCGCACTCGACAAGGCGGTGGAGATCGGCGCCGATGCCGTGCAGCTCTTCACCCAGAGCCCGCGTGCGTGGCGCGTGCCTGCGCCCGACCCCGACGCGTACGAGCGGTTCCGCGCACGACGCGCCGAGCTCGGCGTCGGAGCCGTGTTCTGCCACGCGATCTACCTCGTTAACCTGGCGGCGCCGAACGACGAGGTCTACGAGAAGAGCGTCACGACGATGCGGAGCACGATGCAGATCGCGTGCGCGATCGAGGCCGACGGCGTCGTCTTCCACGTCGGCTCGCACCTCGGCGTCGGCTTCGAGCACGGCCTCGAGCGTGCGGTGCCGGCGCTCGAGCAGGTCCTCGAGCTCTGCTCGGAGCAAACGTGGCTGGTGATGGAGAACTCGGCCGGCGCCGGCGGGACGATCGGCCGCTCGCTCGAGGAGCTCACCGCCCTGTACGAGCGGCTCGATCGACACCCCCGCCTCGGCGTCTGCCTCGACTCGTGCCACCTCTACGTCTCCGGCACGGACGTGACCGACCGCGGCGTCCTCGACGCGGTCGTGGCGGACCTCGACGATGCGATCGGGCTCGACCGGCTGCGCTGCCTACACGTGAACGACGCGCGGGCGCCGCTCGGCTCCAACCGCGACCGCCACGACAACATCCTCGACGGCCTGATGGGCGAAGGGTTGGGCGCCTTCCTCGGGCACCCGAAGCTGCAGGGCCTGCCGGCGATCCTCGAGGTCCCCGGCGCCGACGACCGCGGTCCCAACGCCGAGGAGATCAAGAAGACCCGCGAGCTGCACGCCCGCTGGTCGCAAACGAAGGCTCGCGCGCGACGTCGTAGTCGATGATGCGGACGCTTTGCTGCGCGCTCGCCGTCGTCGCGGCGGGGTGCGGCGCCGTGACGACCGAGGGCGCCGAGCGCCGCTCGAGGGAGCGGCTCTCGGCCGACCTCCAACGTGCCGTCACCCCGCAGGGCCTGCGCACGCACCTGACGGCGCTGGAGCGAATCGCGGACGCGAACGGAGGGCACCGCGCCGCCGCGACCACCGGCTTCGCCGCGTCCGTGCGCTACGTGCGCGACCTGCTCGTCCGCGCCGGCTACCGCGTCCGGGTCGCGAGCTTTCCGTACGTCCGCTTCGTCGAAGAGCTCGAACGCGCCCGCCAGCTGACGCCGGTGGAGCGGCCGCTCGCGGTCGAGGCGTTCGAGTACTCGCCCTCGACACCCTCCGGCGGCGTTCGCGGGTCGGTGGTTGCGGCGGGTGACGGGTGCCAGGCGTCGGACTTCGACAACCTCACGGGGAAGATCGCGCTGGTTCGCCGCGGCACTTGCTTCTTCGCGGTCAAGTCGCGCAACGCGGCCCAAGCCGGAGCTCTCGCGGCGATCATCTTCAACAACGAGAGCGGGCCACTCGACGGCACGTTGGGCGGACCCGGTGCGATTCCGACGGTCGCGGTTTCACGCGCGGCCGGCGAATCGCTCGCGCGCGAGGGCGTCAGCGTCGCGCTCGAGGTCCGGGCGCGCACGGTTCGCACGACCGCGCAGAACGTCGTCGCCGACAATCCGTCACCGCGGAAGCGTCAGGTCCTCGTCGCCGGCGCTCACCTCGACTCCGTCCAGGCGGGCGCCGGCATCAACGACAACGGGACCGGCGTCGCGGCGCTCCTCGAGATCGCGCGCACGTTGCAGCGGCTCGATCCCGACCACAGCGTCAGATTCGGGTTCTGGGGCGCCGAGGAGTCGGGCCTCTGGGGGTCGCGCGCGTTCGTACGCGAGCCGCGTCGGGCAAATCTCATCGGCGTGGTCGGCTATCTCAACTTCGACATGCTCGGGGCGCGGACGTTCGTCCGCGGCGTTTACCGCGGGCCGTTCGCACAGACGTTCGAGCGCCATTTCGCCCGCCGCGGGCTCCGGTCGCAGACGATCGACCTCGGCGGCCGCTCCGACCACGCTCCGTTCGCCGACGCCGGCGTCCCAGTCGGAGGGCTCTTCAGCGGGACCGATCCGTGCTACCACCGCCGTTGCGACCGGCTCGCGAATGTGAACGAGCGCGGGCTGCACGAACTCGCCGACGCCGCGGCGCACGGGATCGCGCTGCTCGCGCCGCGCTAACCGGAGATTCGGGCGAAAATCCGGAAGTTCGGCTGCCCGTCGGGCAGCTCGTGGAACTCGGGATTGACGCAGCCGAGCTCGCCGCCGCGGCTCTCGTAGGTGCTCTCGATCTCGGTCTGGCACATCGGCAGCGGGCGCCGCACCGCGCGAACCGCGCCGAAACCACCCTGCCGCTCGGCGGCCTCGAGCAGGTCGAGGTCGATCTCGACCGCGTACACCTTCTGCATGCAGCCGATGTACGTGCGACCGTGCGCCTCGTAGGCGTAGAGGAACGGGCAGGCCTTGGCGATGCAGGCCGCCGGGAGGACGACCTTGTCGCAGTGAACCTCGCAGCGGCGGCACTCGACCTCGTCTTGTGGTCGCAGCGGCAGCGTGCCGGCCGCAGGCGCCAGTGGTTCCATACGGGAATTGTCCGCACCGGATGCTCGCTGCGCAAGACTTGACAAGTTCAGTTCGCAGGAGTAGGCGCGCGTGAGTAGCGACTCACCATTAACGTTCTGCGCCGATGGCGCGGCGCATCCTCTGGGCCTCGCTGGCGCTCGCGCCGGTCACGATCGGGCTCCACTTCCTCGTCCACCCCGGCTCGACGACCGACTTCGTGCTCGCTGCCGTGAGCCTGATCCCGCTTGCCTGGCTGATCGGCGAGGCGACGGAGCACGCGGCGCATCACACGGGGGCCGGCGTCGGGGGATTCCTGAACGCCACGTTCGGCAACGCGCCCGAGCTGATCATCGCGCTGTTCGCGATCGGCGACGGGCTCTTCGAGGTCGTCCGCGGCTCGCTGACCGGAAGCGTGGTGGGGAATCTCCTGCTCGTCCTCGGCTTCTCGCTCCTCTTCGGCGGCCGCGGAGCGCTCGATCGCTGGTCCTCGTTCCTGTCGCTCGGTCTCGTCGCCTTTGCGGTCCTGCTGCTGCTGATCCCTGCCGTCCCGGGCTGGGACGGCGATCCCGAACGCCGTTCCCTGGCGGAGCTGTCGATCATCCCCTCCGTCGTGCTCCTCGTCGCCTACGTCGGCGCGACCTGGTACTCGCTGCGGCGCCACCGGTTGATGCACATCGCCGCGGAGCCCGCGGAGATGCGCGCGTGGTCGCTGAGGACGTCGCTGCTCGTGCTCGGGATCGCGACGGTCGCGACCGCGCTGATCGCCGAGATCCTGGTCGGCTCGATTCACGAGTTCGCGGACGACGTCGGGATCTCGGAGTTCTTCCTGGCCGCCGTAGTCGTCGCGATCGTCGGAAACGCGGCGGAGCACGGCGGCGCGGTCGTCGTCGCGGCCCGCGGCAAGATCCAGCTCGCTGCCGAGATCGCGCTCGCGTCGAGCGCGCAGGTCGCGGTGTTCCTGATCCCGGCGGTCGCGCTGCTCTCGTGGCTGATCGACCCGCTCGCGCTCTCGCTGCGCGAGGTCGAGATCGTCATCCTCGGCGGCGCCGTCCTCGTCACTGCCGCGCTACTCGCCGACGGCCGCTCGAGCCGGCTCAAAGGCGTTCTCCTGATCTTCACCTACGTCGCCGCCGCAACCGCGTTCTTCATCGCCGGCGACAGGTAGCTTGAAGCCGTGGGCATGAACGGCGCGGTGGTCGACGCGCGCGCATTGACGCGCATCTACGGAGCCGGCGAAACCGCCGTGCACGCGCTGCGCGGCG
>WUUC01188215.1_pt1 | contig 10625 bp, 10 predicted proteins | sample 6278441 | NCBI WGS metagenome assembly WUUC01 (sample SAMN13675441, study PRJNA597444) | soil metagenome | isolation source: soil | place: USA: Washington | collected 2017-10 | reverse complement strand
TGGCCAACTCGCACTACTTTTTGCGTGGCTCAGCGGTGCTCGGCGGCTACCCGCAGGACGGCTCGGGCGTCGACTCGGCCGTCACCTGGCTGGTGTCGACCTTCGTCGACGGTCGGGCGTTTCCGATGTTCGGGCTGCTGCTCGGGTACGGCGTCGCCCGGATCGTTCGCCGGCAGGAGGCCTTGGCGCCGCGGGCCGTCCGCCGGCTGCTGTGGCGGCGCAGCCTGGTGCTGGTGGTCGTGGGTTTCCTGCACGCGCTGCTGCTCTACGCCGGCGACATTCTGGCGGCGTACGGCGTGCTGCTGTTGGTGGGCGCGTGGTCGGTGCGCTGGAAGGACCGCTGGCTGCTGCTGACGGCCCTCCTGTTCTTCGTGCTCGTCGCCCTGCCGAGCGCCGTCTCGTCGACCATCAGCAGCGACCCGCCGGACGTCTCGATGCTCCCGCCGGACGTGGGGACCATGTTCGTCGAGCGGGCCCAGACGGCCCTCTTCGTCGCCTCCGTGGGACCCCTGGGCTTCGTGTGCCCGTTCGTGATCGGGTTGTGGGCGGGGCGCCGACGGATCCTGGAGCAGCCGCAGCGACACCGGAGGCTGCTGCGCGTCACGGCGACGGTCGGGATCGCCGCCGCCGTGCTCGGCGCCCAACCGATCTCGCTGATGCTCGCCGGCGCGGTGGCGCGCCCGGACCAGCCGACGCTCGAGTTGCTGGGTCCCCTGCACGACGCGACGGGGGTCCTCGGCGGCTTCGGCTACGCCGCCCTGCTGTCGCTGATCGCCGCCCGGCTCCAGGCGCGCCCACGGCCACTGGTCGGCGCGATCGCCGCCGTCGGCCAGCGGTCGATGACTTGCTACCTGGCGCAGTCGGTGGTCTGGGCCGTCTCCTTCACCCCGTTTCTTCTCGATCTCTCCGACACGCTGACCGTCAGCACCACGGCGCTGCTCGCCGCCGCGACGTGGCTGATCACCGTGGTGCTGGCCGACTGGATGCGACGGACGGGGCGCCGCGGGCCGTTCGAGGTGCTGGTCCGGCGTGTCACCTACCTGACTCCGGGCGACGCGGCATCCCGGCGCTGAGCACCGACGTCACGCCGTGTCGCCGCGCGACCGCGTTCGCACGCCCTGGGTGAGCGCGTCGTCACAGTGCTGGATGCCGTGATCCGTCACAGTTACGACGCCATGGTGGCTCTGCGTGTCCTGCTCGCGCTCATCGTGCTGTCCGCCCTGCTCGTGCGTCCCAGCCTCTGGCCGTTCGCAGCCGCCGGGCTTCTGGCGACGCTGCTGGTGTCGCTGGTGGCGTCTGCCCGACCCGAGCTCCGAACCGCGGTGGTCCGGGCCACCACCAAGGTCGTGGTCATGATCGCCGGTGCTATCGCAGTCCTGGGTGTGCTCGCGTTGGTCCTGACCGCAGACAGGTCGGGCAAGGGCGGGCCGGTGGACCCAGGGGCGCCCCCGCTGCCGTGCTGCGCGTTCGTTGACGCGACCTACGCCGCACGGCTGACGCTGACGGACACCCGGGATCTACGGACATACGAGCTGCTGACGCTGGAACCCGACATGGACGGGCTGCCTCATGCGCCCTCCTTCGCGCGCGCCGTCACGCGTGCCATCGCGCGGGACGGTTGGAGGCCGAGCTCAGAGATCGGAACGTCGACCTTCGTCCGCTCCGCCACGCGGCGCCTCGACGTACCGGGCATCTTGCCGTCCGAGCGCACGAACCGCCTGGATCTCCCTGACACGCTGCTTCGCTTGCAGGGAACACCTCAGACGCGACTTCGCCTGACGCTGGGTGAACGTTCAGCGATCGTGCTCGATGCGCCAAGCAACGCGATCGGCAACACGTTCCCGGCAGGAACCACGGGTCCTGGCCCTCGCCACAGCACGCGAACGACGTTGCCGCTTCCGGACTTCGAGGACGCGGTTGAGTTCGACGTGCGCAGCCGACCGTTTCGAAATCCGATCCTTGTCAAGGCCGTCAACGTGACGGTATGGACGCCGTTCGGATGGTTGCTCGCGCTGGCGATACCGCTGATCAGCGATCGCGCGCGCGGTATCGCGTGGGATCTGATCAGGCGCGGGCTGCGGCGCCTGCGTCCGGGTCGCCGGGGCGAACGCAGAACCCAGGCCCGCGATACCGCGTAGTGCCGGAACTGGCCGCGTCGGCAGCGGCCCCGAACGTCTGGGAATCGCAGACCGCATGGTGCCCGGCCTGGGATGCACCTGCGATCCTCTGAAATGAGGCGTTGACCTGTCCTGGACACGCGTCGAGCGCGGAGCCGGCGGAAGACCACCGCAGCCCCGCGCTCGAGAGACGTCCTAGCGGGCCACCATCAGCACGAGCCGATCGGTGGCGCCGGCCACGGCCTCACTTCGATTTCAACGTCTTGGCGGTCGCCGTCGCAAGGTCGCGGATCGGCTCCGCGGTGTCGCCCTCGGCCACCTGGTCGACCAGCGGCTTGAGGTCGGCCCGTCCGGCGCTGCCGATCGACCGGACCACCGCCTTGCGCACGCCGAAATCGTTGTCGGCGAGCAACCCCTCGAACAGCGCCGGGTCCGCGTCGGTGATGTGCGCCACCGAGTTCGCCGCAGCGACCCGGACGACGATGTCATCGCTCTGCGCGGCCTTGGCGAGCACATCGCCCGAGCCTTCGGCGTCGATCAGCCCCGCGAGATACGTGGCCTTGGAGGCCAGGAGCGGGTCATCGCCTCCGACCAGCTTGCGCAGGTGCGGCAGCGCGTCTGCTCCCAGCTTGGCTGCCTCCTTGTAGCTCGGCTCCTCGACCTCGAGCGCCGCCTTGACCTCATTCATCTTTACGGCCATGTCACATCTCGTTTCAGTTGGTGAGGTTGCTGGCCAGCATCGTCTGACCTTCGCTTGCGATGAGATCGGGCGGCGGATTGGTGATATTGGCCGTTCCGTTGCCGGTCATCAGGCGGTTGTTGTCGTTGACATGGTTGAGGCCGAGGACGTGCCCGACCTCGTGCCCGAGCGTGAATCGCGTCGCACCCTGGACGACGACCGCGCCCGGCCGTCCCGCCGGGTGTGCTGCGCAGCCGTTGTAAGGCGGATTGGTCGAACGCACGAAGTACACCGTCCCGTCATTGGCACCGACGTTGTTGCGATTGCCAAACAGCGTGTTCTGCTCGGCCGTCGTCTGGCCCCTGACGCACTCGCCGACGTCGACGTCGTTGAGGGTGGGAAGGTTCAGCGTCTCCACCGCCCGAGGATCGCTCGGTGTGGGCCACGTCACGCAACGCACAAGGCCATCCCTTTCTCCTCCCAATGGCGTATCAGGACTGCGCCGTAGTGCCTCTCAATGGGCGAAGGCGACGCGCTAGGGCGCCGCCATGTCGATCCTGTGGAGGCCCGATGCGTTACCGACCTGCCGACCGCGAGCCTGACGACCCGCGGCTCGGGCGATTTGTCCCCGACGACTGGAAGCACGTCACGAAGTACCCGCTCAGCGCGGTGCCGACGGCCGAGATCCGCCGGCGCGTGCCCGTCGTCATCGGCGTCAACTGGTACGTCGAGATGGGCGACCCCAAACTCGACACCAAGACCGGCGAGCACTTCATGGTCGGCGCGAAGAAGCTGACGAAGATCCGCGGCGGTCATTGCGTCTGCCTCGAGCCCGGTGGTGAACCCGACCGCGAGGCCTGGTGGGACTTCTATGACCAGGGCCGCGAGGGCGCCTGCGTCGGTTTCGGCTGGTCGCGCTGCATGACGATCCTCAACGGCGGCGAGCGGTACACCGCGCGCTGGCTGTGGGATCGCGCCAAGGAGATCGACGAGTGGGCCGAGACGATTCCAGGCGACGACCAGGGCACGTCGGTTCGCGCGGCGGGGGACATCCTCTCCAAGAAGGGGCACGTGAACTGGAAGGCGACCAATGGACGCGACGACCACATCGCCCGCGCGAAGTACCGTCCCGACGCCAGCGACGGCATCTTGCGCTTCCGCTGGGCACGCACCGTCGACGAGGTGCACTTCATGCTCGACAACGAGAAGGCCGACAAGCTCGGGGCCGTCCCGGTGCTCAACTCCTGGGGCCGCGCCTACCCGCACCGCACGTGGATGCCCGACGACCTCCTCGACCGGCTCATCCGCGAGGACGGCGAGATCGCGATCCCGACCGATCGCTGAACGCGACCGCCACCGCTGCGCGCGCGGCGCCGTCTACGGCTGCGCGCGCGGCGGCAGGTAGGGCTCCTCGCTCGCCGGATGCCCTGCCGCGATGTTGCGCCCGCGTGCGCGCTCGGCGTTGAACTCGGCGCCGAGCAGGATCGCCAGGTTCGTCAGCCAGAGCCAGACGAGGAACACGATCACGCCGCCGAGGGCGCCGTAGGTCTTGTTGTAGGAGCCGAAGTTCGCGACGTAGAACGCGAACGCCGCAGAGACGACGATCCAGACGACCACCGCGAGGACGCCGCCCGGGAGAACGGATCCGAGTCCCGGCTGCTTGACGTTCGGCGTCGTGAAGTAGAGCACCGCGAACATGAACGACACGATCAGCACGAGCACCGGCCACTTGGCGATGTCCCAGACGGCCAGCGCCCCCTCGCCCACGCCGAAGAGGCTGCCGGCCTGCTCGGCGATGGGGCCCGTCAGCACGACCGCGAGCGCGCCCGCGGCCAGCAGGACCACCATCAGCACGGTGACCCCGATGCGCAGCGGCAGCTTCCTGAAGATCGAACGTCCCTCTTCGACGTCGTAGATCGCGTTGGAGGCATCCATGAACGCGCTGATGTAGCCCGACGCCGACCACAGCGCGCCGGCCAGCGCGAGGATGAACAGCAGGCTCGCGCCGCCGCTCTGCTGCAGGCCCTCGAGCGCGCCCGTCAGGATCTCCTTGGCGGGGCCGGGTGCCACGGACGACAGGTTGTCGAGCAGCGGTTGGATCGCCGAGCTGCCGATCAGACCGAGGATCGACACCGTGGCGAGGAGGGCGGGGAAGATCGACAGCACGCCGTAGTAGGTCAGCGCCGCGGCCCAGTGCGTGAGGTTGTCGTCGGAGAACTCCTTGACCGTGCGCTTGAGCGTCGCTCCGATCGACGCGCCCTCCTTGCCGGCGCGACCGCGATCGGAGGACCGGTGCTCGGCGGGCCGCTCGTGCCGGCGCTCCGGCGCCTGCTCGGCGACGCCGCCGTTGCCAGACGCCGCCGCCTGCCCCCCGCCGCCGTCGCCCGCCGACGTCTCCACGGGGATGCCGTAGTGACGGTAGATCGCGGCGACCAGCTCCTCCGAGGGTTCCGCACCGGAGCTGACCTCGGGCGCGTCGCTGACGACGGACTTCTCGTAACCGGCGCGCACGCCGTCCGGCGTGGGCTTGGCGTCGCTGATCGGCACGAGCGTCGTGCGGCGACCGATCAGGCCCATCTTGACGAGCGCCCATTCCGGGCGTCCGGTCTCCTCGACCAGATAGATCTCCTCGATCGTGCCGATCTTCTCACCGGCGCGGTCGAGGATCGTCTGGCCTTCCCAGTCGGTGCTGTGGGATTGAGCTGACATGAAGCTGACGCGCCTGTACCCGGCCGGCTCGGGCCGGCAAACCTTCCCGCAGCGCAACACGGCACAGAGCCGCTCGGGCCGTGGAGCGCGTGCCGGGCACACCGGCGGGCTCGGGTGCGCGCGACGCCTGCGGACGATGTCGTGCGCTCGGACGATTTCGTCCGGTCGGACCGGTTCGTCACCGGCGTTTCGGGAAGAACCAGAGAAGCGATGCAGCGTCCCGTCCCCTTCACGGTCGCCATGAGCCGCGCCGCGCCCGCCGCGTTTGTCATCACCCTGCTGGTGTGTGCCGGCGCCTTCATCACCGGCACAGAGGTGGCGCTCGGCCGGTGGCTGGTCATCGACGACAGCGGGGCATCGACGACGCTGTCCGTGAGCTTCCTGGTTCCGATCGTGCTGGCGATCGCGCTGGCCGTCGGCCTCTGGGGCGCGGCGCGCCTGCGCTGGGCTGCATCTGATCGTCGCTCCTGAAAGCGCCGCTCACCATTCTCGTGCACCTTCCGCCCCCGGGCGTACAGTGAGTCGATGAGGCAGGCCGAGCCATCCGACGCGTCGCGCGCTCGCATCCACGACTCGATCCTCGACGTGATCGGCGACACGCCGCTCGTGCGCCTGTCGCGCCTGGCCAGCGGTCTGCCGGCCCAGGTCGTGGCCAAGGTCGAGTCGCTGAACCCGGGCGGGTCGATCAAGGACCGCGTCGCGGTCGCGCTCCTCGACGCGGCCGAGCGGGACGGACGGCTGCAGCCGGGGGACACGATCGTCGAGCCGACATCGGGCAACACGGGGACCGGGCTTGCGATCGCCGCTCGCCTGCGGGGCTACCGCGTCGTCGCCGTGATGCCCGACAAGCAATCCAAGGAGAAGATCGACCTGCTGCGCGCCTACGGTGCAGAGGTCGTCCTGACCCCCACCGACGTGGCCCCGGAATCGCCGCAGTCCTACTACAGCGTGGCCGAGCGCCTGACGAGCGAGAACCCGCGCGCCTTCCGTCCCAACCAGTACGACAACCCGGCCAACCCGGAGATCCACTACCGCTCGACCGGGCCCGAGCTCTGGGAGCAGACCGGCGGTCGCATCACGCACTTCGTCGCCGGCGTCGGCACCGGCGGGACGATCACCGGCGCCGGACGCTTCCTCAAGGAGCGCAACCCCGAGATCGAGATCATCGGGGCGGATCCCGTCGGATCGATCTTCTCCGGCGCCGAGGACGAGGTGAGGCCCTACCTCGTCGAGGGCGTCGGCGAGGACTTCTGGCCCAAGACCTTCGATCCGTCGATCGTCGATCGCTACGTGACCGTGTCCGACCGCGAGTCGTTTCTCATGACACGGCGGCTGGCCCAGCGGGAGGGCATCCTCGCCGGAGGGTCGTCGGGTCTCGCGCTCGTCGCGGCGCTCGAGGTCGCCGCCGAGGTGCACGACCCGGACGCGCTGATCGTGGTGATCCTGCCCGACGGCGGGCGCAGCTACCTGTCGAAGATCTTCAACGACGCCTGGATGACCCACTACGGGTTTCTCGAGCGCACGTCCAGCCAGACCGTCGGCGACGTGCTGCGCAGCAAGCAGGACAGCAACGACACGCCGCCGCTGGTCACCGTCTCCACGCACGACAAGGTTCGTGACGCCGTCGCGCTCCTGCACGACCACGGCGTCTCGCAGCTGCCGGTCGTGTCCGCGCACGACGCCTCGGCGATGGTCGGATCGATCGCCGAGCGCGGGCTGCTCAGGCACGTCATCGCCGAGCCCGCCCTGCTCGGTGCAGAGGTCGTCGACGTGATGGAGGCGCCGTTTCCCGCCATTCCCTCCGGCGACCTCGTCGAAGAGGCCGTCGAACTGCTGGCCGGCGAGCGCCAGGCCGTGCTCGTGACCGTGCACGGGCAGGCGACCGGGATCCTCACGCGCGCCGACCTGCTCGAGGCGCTGACACGATGAGCCGGCTGCCCGATGACGCGCGCTTTGCCACGCGCGCGGTCCACGCCGGCCTGGAGCCCGACCCGCACTACGGCTCGGTCATCCCCGCGATCCACCAGACCTCGACGTACGCCCAGCGCGTGCCCGGCGAGTTCGTCGAGGACTACGACTACGCACGCTCGGCAAACCCGACGCGGGCAGCGCTGGAGCGCGCCCTGGGCGCGCTCGAAGGCGGGCATGCGAACGCCTTCTCGAGCGGCATGGCGGCCGCGCATGCCCTCATCACGGTCGTCGCGCAGTCGGGCGACCACGTCGTGCTGCCAGCCGACCTGTACGGGGGCACGTACCGCCTGGTCGACAAGGTGCTGACCCGCTGGGGCCTGCAGTACACGCTCGTCGACCAGACCGATCTCGACGCCGTGGCAGGCGCGGTGCGCGACGGCACGCGCCTGATCTGGGTCGAGACGCCGACCAACCCACTGCTGAACGTCGTCGACATCGAGGGCATCGTCGCGCGCAGGCGCTCGGCCCTGGTCGCCGTGGACAACACCTTCGCGACGCCGGCCAACCAGCGCCCGCTCGAGCTGGGCGCCGACGCCGTCGTGCACTCCACGACGAAGTACCTCGGCGGGCACTCGGACACCGTCGGCGGCGCGGTCGTCGTCGGAGACCGCGACCTGCACGAGCGCGTGCGCTTCGTGCAGAACGCGGTCGGCGCGGTCCCCGGCCCGCTGGACTGCTTCCTCGTCCACCGCGGGCTGCGCACGCTGCATCTGCGCATGGCCGCCCACGCCGCCAACGGCCGTGCGGTGAGCGAGTTCCTGCGCAGCGCCGACGGCGTGCGCGACGTGCGCTGGCCCGGCTTCGCCGGCATGGTGTCCTTCCGCCACGCCGAGGCGGTCCGGATCGCCGGCGCGACGCAGATCTTCACGCTCGCGGAGTCGCTGGGCGGGGTGGAGTCGCTGCTCGAGGTTCCGCAGGCGATGACCCATCAGTCCGTCGAGGGCTCCGCCGCCGCGGTGCCTGCCGACCTGGTCCGGCTGTCGTGCGGCATCGAGGCGCCGGAGGACCTGATCGCCGACCTGCGGCGGGCGCTGGAGGCGGACTGACCCGCTGACGGTCAGTACCCGGCGACCGGCGGTTCGTCGTCCGGCCGCGTGCCAAGGCGCTTGGACGCGGTGCTCGTCGAGCCGACCGGGACGTGCTCCGCGGCGCGGGCGAGCCCGATCCGCGGCATGTTGCCGTAGACGGACTCGTACTCGCCGGCGCGCACGCGGTAGGTCTCGTGCCAGATCCCGACGTCGCCGGAGGCACGTATACGCCGGTTGAACGCGCGCCAGGCGGGCAGGTGACGGGCGTCGGCGTTGCGGGCGTAGCGCTCGAGCTGCTCGAACGAGCGCCAGTACTGCACGAACACCGGACCCGGGAACAAGCCCGTGGCACCGAGAAAGCCGGACTGGGGATCGCGCTCGAGCTCGCGGATCATCCGCGGCATCGCGACGAACACCGGCAACCAGCGGTGCAGCTTCAACGGCTTGTTGATCCGCATCCCGATGAGGAAGACGACGAAGTCGCCCTCGATGCGCGCCGAATGGCGACCTTGGAAGACGGCCACGCGGCGACCGTACACCATCGCCGGCGGCCCCATGCGTCGGCGGCGGGCGCTCAGTCGCAGCCGAGCAGCCGCTGCGTCTGGCGGGCGACGACGATCTCCTCGCCGGCGGGAACGACGAGCACCGCGACCGGCGCCGCGGTCGCGTCGATGCGCTCGTCGCCACGCTCGTTGGCGGCGGCGTCGAGCGCGACGCCGAGGTGACCGAGGCGGGCGCACACATCGGCGCGCAGCAGCGGCGAATGCTCGCCCGCGCCCGCGCTGAACACGAGCGCGCCGAGGCCGCCGAGCGCGGTCGTCATCGCCGCGACAGCGCCGCTGACGCCGCGCACGAGCACGTCGAGCGCAAGCTGCGCCCGCTCCTCGCCCGCGCGAGCGGCGCGCTCGACCTCGCGCAGGCCGGTCAGGCCGGTCATGCCGAGCAGTCCCGAGCGCTGGTTGAGCCCCGCCGCGAGCTCGTCGCGCGAGATGCCCGACGCCAGCAGATGCAGCAGCAGCCCGGGGTCGACCGATCCCGAGCGCGTCGCCATCGGCACGCCCTCCAGCGGTGTGAAGCCCATCGTCGTGTCGACCGAGCGCCCGTCGAGCACGGCGCTGACCGAGCAGCCGCTGCCGAGATGGCAGACGACGAGCCGCCGGCTGGACTCCGCGCCGAGGCTGCGCGCGGCGTGCTCGGCGCACCAGGCGACGTTCAGCCCGTGGAAGCCGAAGCGGCGCAGACCGAAGCGGTCGGTCCAGTCGCGCGGGAGCGCGTACGTCGCCGCCGCCGGCGTCAGCGTGCGGTGAAAGGCCGTGTCGAAGCAGGCGACCTGGGGCAGGCCGGGCAACGCCGCCGCCGCGGCGTCGATGCCCTCGAGCGCGGCACGGGTGTGCAGCGGCGCGAGCGCCGCCAGCGCGGCGATCTGCGCGCGCGCCGCGTCGTCGACGCGCGCCGCCGCGGCGAAGTGCGTGCCGCCGTGCACGACGCGGTGACCGATCGCCTGCGCCTCACCGCCGGCGTCGCTCACCGCCGCAGCGAGCGCGCGGGCGTGGCGGCCGGCGCCGTCGCCGGGCACCCAGCGCTCCTCGCCGCGGCGGACGATCACGCCGCCGGGCACGTCGACGAGCGCATGCTTGAGGCTGCTCGAACCGGCGTTGACGACGAGGACGCGCACGCCGGGCCTCGAGCGCGATCAGGGCGCGGCCGGCGCCGACGACGTCCAGTCGCGCACCTCGGGCATGTCCTCGAAGTGCGCGCGGATGTAGTCGTGGTGGCGCAGCAGCATCGCCTCGCAGTGATGCTCCAGCGCGCGGGCGCCGGGCGCCAGCCGGCGTGCGCGGCGCAGCGCGTTGAGCACGAGGTGATAGCGGCTCATCTCGTTGAGCACGACCATGTCAAACGGCGTCGTCGTCGTGCCCTGCTCGCTGTAGCCATGGACGTGGAAGCGGCCGGCGTGCGGGCGTCCGTGCAGGAGCTGATGCAGCGCTCGCGCGTACCCGTGAAACGCGCACACGACGTCGGTCGTCTCGCCGAACAGCGCCTCGAACGCATCGCGCGACAGGCCGTGCGGATGGACGTGCACGGGCGCCATCGCCATCAGGTCGACGACGTTGACGACGC
>WUUC01231176.1_pt1 | contig 10626 bp, 9 predicted proteins | sample 6278441 | NCBI WGS metagenome assembly WUUC01 (sample SAMN13675441, study PRJNA597444) | soil metagenome | isolation source: soil | place: USA: Washington | collected 2017-10 | reverse complement strand
CGACCTGTCGTTCAGGGATTGGGCGGACGGCCGGTGACGTCGCGCCGAGGGTCGTCAGGTCGCCGACGCCGCGCTCGACGTCGGCGACGATGTGCCAGCCTGACCAGGGGCGATCCTCGTCATTGCGCGTGTCGGCCCGCAATGTCGCGTTGAAGAGATGCATCCGCCCCTCGTCGAGCACCGGATTGGGCCTCCACGACCCTTCGTTGCGGAAGAGCGTAAACGGGTCCTCGCTCTGGCGACTCCCCCACCGCTCGTGACCGTATGCGAGAGTCAAGTCGCCGCCCAATGCTCGTGCGAACAGAGCCAAGTGCAGCCGGCCACCGCGTCGCGCGAAGTAGTCGCGGTAGTCGCGCCGCAAGACGAACGAGGCCAGCCCGACCTCGAGATCGCTCTGCTGCCACGTCTCGACTGCATCGACGACGTCGAATAGACGGGCTCCGACCGCCACCCCCTCGCGGCCGCGGGATCGCAGCTCGACGTGGAGATCGTGGCCGACGTCGATAGTGTCGGAACCAAAGCTCCCAGCCGTCCGCGCGATGCCGAGCGCTCCTACCTCCAGCGTTGCTCGACGGAAGGTCTGGCGCACCGTCGGACCAATCTGGATCGGCAACCCCTCGACTCGGTTATACGCCCCGGCCGACGCGACCAAAATTCGGCTCATGTTGCGCGCTGCGCGTCTGCGCTCCCACCTTCGCCACCAGCCGTCGTCCGTGCCCGGCTCCACCACCGCGACGAGATGATCGCGTTCGAGTCGGTATCCGAGTCGCTGACGATAGATCCGCGTCTCACCGTCGATGCGTGCGGATCGACGTCCCTCGACCTCACCACCAACCACGATCAGATCGCCGTCGATACGTGCCGTCGGACTGAGGATGACATCCGCGTTCAGGGCGATGACACGTCCCATGACGTGACCAGCGAGAAACAGGGGTCCATGCAACACCCCGACGTCACCGTCGATTGTCCGACCTGCCTCGATGTCGACGCGTTCCGTCCGACGGAGGCCATCAGCCGCGTTGAAGAGTGCCGCCACCTCGCGCGCGACGGCGCCCGGCAACGGCTGGCGAGCGGCGGCCGCGTCGCGCCGCGTCGTCGTGTCAGGCACCTGGGCGCCGAGCGGAGATAACGTCGCTCGCGCTACGATGAGCGCGAGGCCGAACAGAGTCATTCGCATGTGTGCTCCGCTGTCAATCCTCGGCGGTCGCGATACCGAGCCGACGCATGCGCCGGTACAGATTGGGTCTGTCGGTCTTCAGTCTGCGCGCAGCTTCGGCCACGTTTCCACCGGCCGTCGACAGTGCGCGGGTGATCAGCGTGCGCTCGTACTCGTCGAGCGTGTCGCTCAACGGGCGCTCGAGCGCAGTGGGGTCGGGGAGATGCGCCGCCTCCGGCGGCGTATCGCGGGTGATGGGAAGCACGGCGCGAACGGCTGCCGCGTCGATCGCGCAACCCGCGTGCAGGATCGCGAGCCGCTCCACGATGTTGGCGAGCTCACGGACGTTACCCGGCCACCGATAGCGCGCGAGTAGCCCGACTGCCTCCGGCGTCCACGTCGCGGCAGGATGGCCCGTGCGAGCCCGGTGCAGCACGGTGAAGTGCCGCACGAGCGCGGGAATGTCGTCCGGCCGCTCCCGCAGCGGTGGCATCACGATCGGGATCACGTTCAGCCGGAACAACAAATCTTCGCGGAAAACGCCGTCGGCCACGGCGCGGTCGAGATTCTTGTTCGTGGCGGCGATGATGCGCACGTCGATGCGTACTGGCTTGCCACCGCCAAGCCGTTCGATTTCCCCGGACTCGATCGCGCGGAGAAGCTTCGCCTGTGCCTCGGCACCCAGATCACCGACTTCGTCGAGGAACAGCGTCCCGGTATGCGCCAGCTCGAAGCGGCCGATACGCCGATCCGTCGCGCCGGTGAACGCGCCCCGCTCATGGCCGAACATCTCGCTCTCGACGAGGTCTCGCGGGATCGCGGCGCAGTTGACGCGAACGAACGGCCGGTCGCGGCGCACGCTCCCGAGATGAATCGCCGTCGCGACAAGCTCCTTGCCCGTCCCGGACTCTCCGGATATCAGGACGCGCGCATCCGTTGCCGCGACGCGCGCGATCAGCTCGCGCAGCCGACCCATTGCCGGGTCGTCACCGACCATGTCGGCGTTGAGCCCGCGGTCGGCGCGCAGCGCGCGCGCTTCACGCTTGGCGAGGCGCAATTCCATCGCTGACGCCAGCGCGAGCAACACCCCTTGGGGGCTCAGTGGCTTTTCAAGGAAGTTGAACGCACCCAGCTTCGTTGCCCGGACTGCGTCGGCGAGCCCGGCACGACCGCTCATCATCACGACTGGTGTGTCCGGAACTACTGCGCGCAGCTTGGCGAGTGTTGTGATTCCATCCAATTCACCGGGCATCATTAGGTCGAGCAGGATTGCATCCGGCTCGCTCTCCGTCACGCGATCGACCGCCGCGACGCCCGTCGCGGCGTCGCGTACCTCGTAGCCCTCCGCACCGAGCAGCGCACCGACCATCCGTCGGATGTTCGGCTCGTCGTCGACGATCAGGACGCTTGGCATTCGCTACGCATCATCGCTCGGTGCCCCGAGAGCGCGGCCCCGGAACTGCCTCCGCCGCGCGGTCCGACAGCAGCTTGGTCGTGAAGCGCTGGCCTTCGGAGATGCGTTCGACCTCGATCGCCACCGCGTCCACGGCCTGCTCGATTCGCTCGAGCCGCGCCGCGACTTCTGGCGGCACTTTCGGCTGCTCTGGCTGGCGTTCCCACCGCCGAATGAGCGCGCGCACGAACGGAACGCCCAGCGCAAGCGTGACAATCATGGTCATGCCGGCGATTGGGATGACGATGTCCTCGTTCATGTCTGGTAGCTCGGCGATGGGTTCACTCGGCGAGGGCAGGCTCGCGCGCTCGGACGGCGTCGGCCGGTAGGATCAATCGCACGGTCGTACCCTTGCCAGGCACGCTCTCCGCCGCGACCTCGCCACTATGTGCTGCGATCGTTTGCCGTACGATGGCCAGCCCGAGGCCTGTGCCCCCCGGTTTGCTCGTTACGTACGGGTCCCAGATCTTGGAGATTCGGTCAACCGGGATGCCGCAGCCAGTGTCGGCGACCGTCACGACGACGGCGTCTCGGCCGCGATGCAAAATCGGCGCGACTTGTACCGACACGCGTCCTTCGGGACCGGCCAAGTCACAGGCCTCGACCGCGTTGATCAGGACGTTAGAAACAGCGCGGGCCAGTGCATCGAGATGTCCACTCACCATCGGAACGTCCTCCGCGACGTCGACGCTCAACGGCATGTCGGCGGGCACTGTCGCGCGCGCCGTGTATCGTACGAGCTCGCCGACGTCCACCGGCGCCCGTGGCCCCTCCGGTAGTCGTCCAAACTGCGCGAACGCGCGGGCGATCCGCTCCAGGCGCTCCGATTCGATTGCGAGCACTTCCACGCTCTCGCGCAGCTCCTCGGGCGCGCTCCGCCGCAGGCGGTCCACCGCGAAGCGGATAGGCGTGAGTGGGTTCTTCAACTCGTGCGCGACCTGGCGCGCCGTCTCGCGGAGAGCGGCGGCACGCTCCGCCTCGAGCGCTCGCGCACGTCCGAGCTCGAGCTCCCGCGCCATCGTCCGCATCTGCGTTCGGAGCACCTCGAACTCCGGTGCTCCTTTCCGTGGCGGTCCATCCGGAAGTGGCTCCCCGCGCCCGATCCGCTCAGCCCAGCTCACGAGCTCGCGCAAAGGACGCCCCAGATTCCGACTCAGGTGATCGGCGACCCGCGATGCGACGAGGCCAAAGAGCAGAACGACCGTGACCGCGGCGACGAGCGCAACGGCGGGCGCACGCTGCGTCACGAAGTTGAGCTGTCGCGCCCGCAACGCACTCTCGTTCAGGGCCCGGCGATGCGCCTCGAGCGCCAGAGCTCCCGACGGCTCGAGCGGAGCACTCCGCGCCGCCGCTATGGCCTTCTCTCCTGACTCCGCGATACTCTCCAGCGCAGCGGTCGCACCGACGAGCGGCAACGCCCACCGAATTGTCGCCCCCCACGCCAACGTCAGGAGCACGGCGGGAACCAGGGCAAATGACAGTAGAAAGAAGAACAACCGGCCGCGAAAGCCAACTCGTTTCATGAGACCAAGCTACAGAACCGCTCGCGGGCCATCCACCCTGAGCCGGCGTTGCCGAGAGGATCGATGAAGAGCCACACCAACTACCTGACCTTCAACACCAAGAACCGCCAGGAGATCATCGACATCACCGACGAAGTCGAGGAGTGCCGGCGGGCGGCCGGGATTCGCGAAGGGATGGTCCTAGTGTCGGCGATGCACATTTCCGCCTCGGTCTTCGTCAACGATCATGAGCCCGGATTGTGGAAGGACATTCTCGATTGGCTCGAGCGGGACGTCGCGCCGTGGGATCCTGATCGTTATCGGCACAACGAGGGGACGGGCGAGGACAACGCCGCCGCACACCTCCGGTCGCTGACCGTCGGCCACGAAGTCATCGTCCCGGTGACTGACGGCCGACTCGACTTTGGGCCCTGGCAGCGCGTCTTCTATGGCGAATGGGACGGGAAGCGGCCGAAACGGGTCATCATTAAGGCGATGGGAGAGTGACTGGCTTTCGCAACTCCTTTCGCATACGTACATTACCGCGCTAATGCCGATTCATACCGCGATGTGACGTCGGCCGCACCCGATTGGCCTGCGCTCGGCTCGATCCCCGATCATGCGACGGGATGGGCGCCTGCGCGTCGCCGAGCCCCGGGAGGAAGCCCGCTGCGAAACGCGGCGGTCCTCCCCCCACGAGGTCGGCGCTATGTCTCGGGCGCGGCTCCACCATAAGGAAGTACATGAACCGCCCTCAACACGCCGGCGTGCCGCACGCGGCGGCCGCCCTCGTCCATCGGGGACCTCAAGCGATCACGGCGCCTCACGCGCCACACACGTCGCCGCTTCACGCCCCCAACGCCGCGCTGCTCATCGACTTCGACAACGTCACGATGGGGATCCGCTCGGATCTCGCCACCGAGCTGCGTAACCTGCTCAGCAGCGACATCATCCGCGGCAAGGTCGCCGTCCAGCGTGCGTACGCGGACTGGCGCCGCTACCCCAATTACGTCGTGACGCTCGCCGAGTCCTCGATCGACATGATCATGGCTCCGGCGTACGGCTCCTCGAAGAAGAACGCAACCGACATCCGCCTCGCGATCGATGCGTTGGAGCTCGTCTTTACGCGACCCGAGATCGGAACCTTCATCTTGTTGTCCGGCGACTCCGACTTTTCGAGCCTCGTCATCAAGCTGAAGGAATACGGGAAGTACGTCATCGGCGTCGGTATTCGCGAGTCGTCGAGCGACCTCCTCGTCATGAACTGTGACGAGTACTACAGCTGGAACGCCCTCACTGGTTTGGTCCGCGCTGCCGAGGACGAGCCGCAACGCAAGTGGGATCCGTGGGAGCTCGTCACGGAAGCGGTTCAGCGAATGAAGCGGAACGGCGATGTCATGCGGTCGGATCGCTTGAAGCAGGTGATGCAGGAGCTCGACCCGTCATTCGACGAGAAGAACGTGCAGCCGCCGATGGCCAAGTTCTCTCGTTTCGTCCAGGAGGCGGCACACCGAGGGCTTCTCTCGGTGACGAAGCTGGACAACGGCCAGCTCGAGGTCGATGTGCCGGTCCCGGCCGCCGAGGTTCGGCGCGCCGTCGAGCCCGAGCCTGAATCAGTCGCCGGTGAACGTGCGGGCGCCGCAACCGGTCGGCGTACCCGGCGTGGGAGAGGACGCGACCGCGGGCGCGGACGCGATCGTGACTCTCGTCAGACCATCGTCGAGCCAATCGCCGCAATCGACGCGGCAGTCGAGTCGAACGGCACTGCCTCCGCGCGGTCAGGCGTGCCGACGCCTGTCACCGCCGGACAACTCGAGCTGACGCCTGAGACGACGGGTGCCGTAGGCACAGCTGGCGAGCGTCTGACTCGCGACGAGGCATTCGATCTCGTACGGCGTGCCGTCGAGTCACTGACGACCGCTGACGATGCCGTACGCGCAGGCGACGTACGACGGCGTGCTCGCGAGTTGCTTGGTCGAGATAGCGAAAGCTTGAGCGAGCGTAACTTCGGCCGGATTCTGCGGGACGCGCACGATGCCGACGTCATCGACCTCCGACGTCGCGGTGACGACTTCGAGGTCGCGCGTGCGACGTCGCATACCTCGGTCAGCGAGCAACTGTCACGTTCGACTCCCGCCGCTGCTGCACCCCCGGCCGCTTCGCTGCAACTCCCAGGGCCTCGGATGGGCCTCGGCCCGCGCGGAACCGGTCCGCGTGGCCGCGGAGCACGGCTTGGTCCCCCGCCGCCGGAGTTGTTGTCGGTTGGCGTCGTGCCAGGCTCGGCACCTATTGCGACGACCGCCGTCGCGCCTCAGACCACGACGGTCGAGACCCCGACAGCGCCGCCCGCCGAGCCAATGGCGGCTGACGCGGATGTCGCCCCTGAGCCGGAGGTCAAGCGCGCCGGTCGTGGCACGGCTCGACGGGGCCGCGGGCGCAAGCAAACCACAAAGCGCGCGGCGGCACGTGGCGGGTCGCCCGACGCGGTCACGCCCGATCTGCAGCTACAGGTCGTGACAGAGGCACCGGCGGCGCAGGAGACGCCGTCCGCCCGACGCAGCGGTCGCGGCGCGAAGACGACGGCCAAGGGCCGGCGTTCGCGAAAATCGACATCGCGGGGCGAAGAGTGACGCGAGGCGCCGCGCCGGTCGCGCGGCGCCCTCGCCACGCCGCCGCTCTGCCGGCGACGTTCTACGCGCGCGAGACCGAAATCGTCGCGCGTGAGATGCTCGGCGCTGTGCTCGAGTGCCATTCGCCCGACGGCGTCGCCAGTGGACGCATCGTCGAGACGGAAGCCTACCTCGGTGAGCACGACCCCGCGTGCCATGCCGCCGTCGGACGAACCGCGCGCACATCGCCGCTTTATGGACCCCCTGGCACGGCGTACGTCTACTTCATTTACGGAATGCACTGGTGTTTCAATGCCGTAACGCGTCCAGTTGGGCTCCCCAGCGCCGTACTCGTTCGCGCGCTCGAGCCAGTCGACGGGATCGAGTTGATGTGGCAACGCCGGCCCAGCGCTCGCCGCATCGAGGAACTCACGAATGGGCCGGCTCGACTCTGTAGCGCGCTCGGGATCACCGGTGTGCACAACGGCTTGCGTCTCCAAGTCCCGCCGTTGGTCGTCCGTCGCGGCAGTCGCGTTGCCGACGTCACCGTCAGAGTGACACCAAGGATTGGGATTACGAAGGCTGCTGATTTGCCGTTGCGATGGCTCGTCAGCGATAGCCCCTTCGTCTCCGGACGGGCGTCTTCGACAAAACGAAAACCGGGCCGCTGAGCGGCCCGGTCGCATTGCTGTCTCGCGCCGCGCCTAGCGTTCGACGGAGCTTCCGAGGTTGTAGCGAATGCCGGCTTCGAGCGAGTACGTGAATGTGTTCCCGCCGCGCAGGAAGAATCGATGTGGGGTTGCCATCGCCGTTCCTTGCGCGAATACGGAAGCGAGCGGCAACCGGAGCTGCACGCCGACGATGGTCAGCGGGGACAGCGTCGCCTTGTAGTCGGAGATCAGCCCTTCAGTGCTCGCCTCTTCGGCCGTCGACGAATACGCGGCCCGATTGGTGGCCTGCGCGACTTGCGTCAACGACGCACCGAGTCCCACGTAGGGCCTGACCCAGCGACCAAGATCGGGGAAGATCATCGCCGCCATGTTGTAGCGGCGGACATCCTTGAGCTCCATGTCCGCAATCGACGTGTCCGGGAGCATGTCCGCATTCAGGTACTGCCCCGTCTCCGTCATCAGCGCGTGATCGACGGACACGTACAGGCCGCCACTGCGTCGGGTAATCACCCACTCGGCGCCGAAAACCGGGGCAACTTGGTTCGAGGCGTTTACCGTGGAATAGACGAGCGTTCCGACCTTGGCCCCCCAGAACCAGGCGTTCTCGAAACGGCGCCCGAGCTGAGCGCTGCTGACGTGCGGTATGAGGGCCACGGCACCGATGGCGATTGCCAGGCCACGGATGGTACGCATGTTCAGACCTCGATCTGATGACGCGTCGGGACGGGTTCGCGAGCCGCGAGCGTACCGGCTCTAGCTGGGGACGAGGGGAGCCGCCATTCGGTAACGGCCGAGCTCGTCCCAGCCTTGCCCGACACCGTGCCGCGAGCCTACTGTGCCAGAGGAGGCCTCAATGCCGGCGATACTACCTGAAACCAGAGAGTTCCAGACCCCCGTTTACGGGACCGTTTTCGCGGAGCGCGCCGCTGTCGTCCAGCGACTGCAGCCGGGCGCGGCGCTCATCTTGGTCGCCGATCCACCCGGGATAGACGACCCAGGCGTCTGGGTTCACGCCGCCGGTGGTGATGTGATCGGCCACCTGTCGCCCGACCTCAACGCCTGGCTCGTGCCCTGGATGCTCGCCGGCCACCGCTGCCACGCCGTCGTCGCCCACGTTGGTGGCGCCGACGTGGCAAGTTGGAAACGTTTGATTATCGAGGTGCGATGCGAACGGAGGGGCGACTCACTATATCCTCGTCCCTCAAATCAGTCCTAGCTTCCTGCCTACCTTCCTGAATGCCGCGATCGCCTCGTCTAGGTCATCCCGTGTGTGCGCCGCCGAGAGCTGGCAGCGAACGCGCGCTTGTCCCTGCGGCACCACCGGATAGCCGAACCCGGTCACGAACACGCCTTCGTCGAGCAGCATGTCGCTCATCTGAATTGCCGCCGACGTTTCGCCGACGATGATCGGAACGATGGGCGTCTCCCCCGCCAGCGGCCTGAATCCCGCTTCGGTGATCGCTGCCCGGAAGTAGTTCGCGTTGTCGCGCAACGTCTCGACGCGTTCGGGATGCTCTTCGATGAAACGAACGGCGGCCATCGAGCTCGCGGCAACAGTCGGCGGTAGCGCGTTCGAGAACAGCTGCGGACGAGACCGTTGTGTCAGGAAATCCGTGAGCGCTTCCGGCCCGGCGACGAATCCACCCGCGGCGCCTCCGAGTGCCTTCCCAAGCGTCGACGTGATGATGTCCACTTCTCCCAGGACGCCAAAGTGCTCCGCGGTTCCGCGTCCAGTCGCGCCGAGGACGCCCGTCGCGTGCGAGTCGTCGACGGCGACGATGGCGTCGAACTCGTGCGCGATCGTGAGAATATCGGGCAACTTCGCGATCGCCCCTTCCATCGAGAAGACGCCATCGGTCCATATCAACTTGCGCCGTGCCCCATGGTTGGCGGCGAGCTTCGCGCGCAGATCGTCCATGTCGCCGTGGCGGTACACCGCACTCGTGCACTTTGTTATTGCCTTCGCGAGCCTGATCGAGTCGATGATCGAGGCATGGTTGAGCGCGTCGGAGACGACGAAGTCACCTTCCTCCATGATCGTTCCCGTCAGCCCTTCGTTCGCGTTCCACGCCGACACGTAGCTCAGCGACGACTCGCAGCCGACGAACGCGCCGAGTGCCGCCTCGAGCTCGCGATGGATCGCGAACGTTCCACAGATGAATCGAACGCTGGCCGTACCAGCGCCGAGGCGCCGCAGCGCGTCGATCCCGGCGTCGACGATCTGCTTCTCGTCGCACAAGCCGAGGTAATTGTTGGAGGATAGGATCAGAACTTCGCCTCGTCCCTCCATCCTCACACGCGCGCCCTGCGGCGACTCGAGGTGATTCAGCCGCTTGTAAACGGCGTCGCGCTTGAACTGTTGGAGCCCCGCTTCGAGCGCGGTGGCGAAACCGGTGTTGAGCGACACGATCGTCTCCCTAGGCGACTTCGAAGATGACCTTTCCCGCTTCTCCCGACTTGATTGCACGGATCGCTTCATCCGCTTCCGTGAGCGGGAAACGGTGCGTGATGACGGGCGTCGGGTCGAACAGCCCTGCGCGCAGAAACTGCGTCATCAGAAGCCACGTGTCGTACATCCGGCGGCCCACCACGCCGTATATAGTAATCCCCTTGAAGATGACCTCTGTCGCGAAGTCGACCTCCATCGGCTTCGCCGGGATGCCGAGCATCTGAACGCGTCCGCCGACACGAACGAGCTCGAAGGCCTGGTGCACCGCCGAGGGAATGCCTGACATCTCGAGGACGACGTCGACTCCGAGCCCCGCCGTCGCACGTCGGACGGCATCGCCAGCGGACTCTGGACGAACGACTACGTGCGCACCCATGCGCGTCGCCAGCTCGAGGCGCGTTTCGTTGACGTCGGAGGCGATGACATGCGACGCACCAGCCGCGCGGCAGATTCCGATCGCGAACAGACCAATCGGGCCACACCCGGTGACGAGCACCGTCGCGCCCGGGATCGCTGCCGTCAGTGCGGTGTGAAAGGCGTTGCCCATCGGGTCGTGGATTCCGCCGACATCGAGTGAAACACTGTCGTCGAGGTGCCAGACGTTCGTCGCCGGCATGGTGATGAATTCGGCGAAGCACCCGTCGCGGTCGACTCCGATGATTCGCGTCCGCGGGCAGACATGTGCATTGCCGGTGCGACAGAGCGGACAGCGGCCATCCACGATATGTCCTTCCGCCGTCACACGGTCCCCAGTGCGTACGTCGGTCACGAGCCGGCCGACGTCCA
>WUUC01015612.1_pt1 | contig 10626 bp, 12 predicted proteins | sample 6278441 | NCBI WGS metagenome assembly WUUC01 (sample SAMN13675441, study PRJNA597444) | soil metagenome | isolation source: soil | place: USA: Washington | collected 2017-10 | reverse complement strand
GGCGCATGCTGGCGACCGCGCTGGTGCTCGGCGGCAACATCCGCACCGGGCTCGAAGATCACCTGTACCTGCCCAGCGGCGAGATGGCGAAGTCCAATGCCGAGCTGGTGAGCGTCGCCGAGCAGCTCTGTCGCTCGACAGGTCGTAAGCCCGCGACGGTCGAGCAGGCACGCGAGATCCTATCGCTCCCGCCCGCAGGCTGAGGGCCATGCAAGCGCGAGCCTACAAGGCGCTGCTCGTGTCCGTCGACGCGGGCGTCGCGACCGTGACGTTGAACCGCCCGGAGCGGAGCAACGCGCTCGGCGCGCGGATGATCACCGAGCTGCTCTACGCCTTCGACGACGCAGCGAAGGCCGATGAGGTCCGCAGCACCGTGCTCACGGGCGCCGGCGGCGCATTCTGCGCGGGCGCCGATCTCGGCGAGCTGAGCGGGAACGACGACGCGCTCGAGCTGGAGTCGAAGGGCGGCTACGACGAGCTGCTACGCGTGATGATGCGCAGCACCAAGCCGATCATCGCGCGCGTGAACGGTCATGCGCTGGGCGGCGGGCTCGGGCTGGTGGCGGCCAGCACGCTCGCCATCGCCGCGACCGAGGCCAAGCTCGGCGCGCCCGAGGTCCGGCTCGGCCTTTTTCCATTCATGATCTACGCCGCGCTCGAGCGCTTGATGGCGAGGCGCCCTTTGATGGATCTGTTGCTGTGCGGCCGGCGCTTCACGGCCGACGAGGCCGTCGCGGTTGGCCTCTTGAATCGCGCGGTCGCGGCCAGCGAGCTCGATGCCGCCGTGAAAGCGATGACCGACAGCTTGAGCGCGGCGAGCCCGAGCGCGATCAGGCTCGGCCTCACGGCGACGGCGGAGGTCGAAGGGCTGTCCGTCGAAGAAAAGTTACCGATCCTCTCGCAGCGGTTGTTGGAGTGCCTGGGCACCGCCGACGCACGCGAAGGTCTCGGAGCGTTTCTCGAGAAGCGCACGCCAGAGTGGACAGGGCGTTGATGGCACGAACGCCCGCCGTATACTCCGCTCGCCGCGTGCCTGAGCCCCGACCGAAAGCCGCTCCGCGCGCCGAGATGGCGAACGGCAAGAAGCTGTTGATGGAGGCGGCCACCCGCCTGGCAGCCCGTCAGGGAGCCACATCTCTGGTGCTGCGCGAAGTCGCGCGCGAAGCCGGCCTCAATCACAACACGTTTTATCGGCACTTCGCCGACCTCGAGACGATGATGGAGGTCATCGTCGAGTCCTTCGGCGATCAGCTGCGCCAAGGGCTCAGCGACGCTCGGGCCACGCTCCGCCCCGGCGAAGTGCCCACGCAAAAGGTCATCGGTTGGCTCTTCGACTTCGCCAGCACGCACCGCGACGTGTTCATCGTCGCCATGCGCGAGCGCTACGGTCCGCCCGGCCCGGTCCGCGAGTCCGTGCATCGCCTGATCGAGCACCTGACCAAAGACACGCAGCGCGATCTAACGATGATCGGCTTTCTGCCGGACGTAGAGCCGAGCTACATGCGACGCCTGCTCGACGTCAGCGTGAACGAGGTGTTCCGCCACTGCATCGAGTATCTCGAGGAGCCGCGGCGCCGGGACGAGCTGCTCGCCACGACCCAAGAGCTCTGGGAGACGATGCTCACCGGCGCGGTCGCGCTCGACGGCAAGGCGAGAGCGCGTCGGAAGTGAGTCGCCGGTCTCGTGGCGCTTGAACCGACGGGTCGTGAAGAAACCACGCGACCTTGAACGCCCGGTCACATGAAGTAGTTGCCGGTGGCCTCGGGTTGGAACTCGACCTCTTCGATGATCAGTCGCTGCACGCCATGCCGTCCGCTATACGTTACCAGATCGCCGATTCGACAGCCGAGCAGGGCGAGACCGAGAGGCGTTAGTACAGGGACGTTCCGACGATCATGTGTCCATGCGTCCGGGAAGACGAGCGTCGCCGGGACGCTCGAGCCCGTCATTAAATCTCGCAATACGACTTTGGAGTTCATGGTGACCACGTCGGACGGAATGGCTTCGGGCGCAACGGTGCGAGCGCGTCTGAGCTCGAGGTCGAGCGCGTAGAGGCTCCACGGGTCCACTCCCGAACGCTTGCGAAAGACCTGCAACAGACCTTGCAAACGATGGTGGTCGAAGTGCGTGAGCACGATCTCGTGAGTTAGTGCGTTCATGGCTTTTCTCTTGGTCGATAGCGTTGGGACGCGGTGCTAAGTCTCAATGGCGCGAGCTCAGTACTCGGGCCTTTCCCACGATCGCGCGCACTGCAGGGTGGACGACCCGGCGCTCGGGGGTGACGGCGTAGAATCGCTGACGAACCCCCTCCAGGTCTGAGATGAGCCCCAACCGGTAGTGCACCTTGATCTGTTCCGCGATCACCGTCGGTGCGGCGAGCACGCCTTGGCCGTTGCGGCCGAAGACGGCTGCAAGCGCGCTGTCCTGGAACTCACCGCGGATGTGCGGCTGCATATGATGGGCATCGAACCAGCGAGTCAGTGCGATACGAAGGCCGGTGTGTGCGAGAGGCAAGAGCAACGGAACATTCGCGAGCGACTCGGGGAAGCCCTTGCGTAGGCGCTCGGCCAGCTTCGGCTCCGCAAACAGCCCGACTGCCGAATCGGACAGCAGGCGAGTAGAGCCACGGAAGTCGGAGCTCGAGTGCATCGAAGCGTCGGTGAGAACCATGTCTAGCTTGTAGAGTGCGAGGTCTGAGATCAGTTTTTCGTGTCGGTCTTCGTGGCAAATGAGTTGCAGCTCTGGGTCTTGCTCCAGCGCTGGTGCGAGCAACTTCGCGACGATCAGCTTGGGTACGACGTCAGCGATGCCGATCACGACGCGCGATCGACGCGCGACCGCCCGACGCGCGACTGAGTTGGTCAGCTCGCGACCGAGCGCAAATATCTCGTCCGCGTAGCGAAAGACGTGGCTTCCGTCGTCCGTCAGCACTAAGCGTCCCGCTCGGCGATGGAACAACTCCATCCCGAGCGCGTGCTCCAGCTGCCTGAGCTGTTCGCTCACCGTTGGCTGCGCGAGGCTGAGCTTGCGACTTGCCGCCGACACGCTGCCCTCACGCACTACCGTCCAGAAGTAGAGCAGGTGATGATAGTTCAGCCATGCGTCCATTGGCGGAGTCTATCGATCGCCTGCGCCGACTATCGATCAATTAGCGAGTGCGCAGAGCATGTCTACGCCGCAGGTGGCATCGTACTCGGGCGCTGCTCGGCGTGGTGGCGGCGCCGGCGCTCGAGCGCGCGCTGAACATGGTGGGCTAGGCCCGCCGTCGTCTTCGAGACGGCTTGGTAGTAGTCGTCGGCTCGACCTTCGTAGCGTACTCGTACGCCGCCCAGGATATCGACCGTTGCCCGACAGGCGTGACCGCCTCCTTGCTTGAGGCCATTGAGATCCGCAAGCACGAGCTGCACACGCGAAATGCGCGCGCTAAACGGGCGGAGCTCCCGACGAGCTCGCTCTTGGCAGTGCGCGACCAAGGCGTCCGAGACGGGCGCGTTCTGGAAACGGATACCGATTTGCATGTTTTACCTCCTGGGAAAACGGTAGCAGTCGGCGCGGGCAGGACCAGCTAGGTAAAGCCGGCGCATCCATAGGCATAATCTATGGATGTTCTGGCTCTGCATCGAGTCGGAAGTGAGCTGCTGCTGCGTCCGATCCGCCCGGACGATCGTGCCGCGGCTCGTGCGAATCACACGGCACACTGCGCTCGAAAGTCATCGACCGTGAACCAAACCATCCTTCTTCAGATGGCGATCCACTTGGGCGCCGCCCTGCTCGCCGGCGGCTTAATCGGCCTCGAACGCTCGTTCAACGGCCGACCCGCCGGCTTTCGCACGCATGCCTCGTCTGCGTGGCGTCCACTTTGCTGATGATGGTGACTACGTACCAAAGCTCGTGGCTGGATCCGGCGGCGCTGTCGGAGATGCAGAACGATCCCACGCGCATGGCCCAGGGCATCATGACCGGCATCGGCTTTCTCGGCGCGGGCGTCATATTCAAGGAGGGCGTCGGCCGTGCGCGGTCTGACGACCGCCGCGTCGATCTGGATGACGGCGGCAATCGGCACGCTGCTGGGCGTCGGCTTCTACATCCCTGCCGCCATGGCTACCGTGATCACGCTCTTCACGCTCTCGGTGTTCCGAGTGCTCGAGTCCAAGATGCCCAGCCGCTACTTCGTGCGCGGCACGGTTCGCGTGCGGCGTAACCAAATGCTACCCGAGCCAGCGCTGCGCAACATCCTCGAGCGTCATCACTTCTCGACCTCTACGATAAGCTACCAGCTGAGCGGTGGCGGCGAGGTCTTCGAGTACCACCTGCCTGATCCGCACCATCGACCGCAAGCACCTGCGCCAGCTGTGCGAATCATTACTCCGGGAGACGTTGGTGCTGGAGTTCCAGCTGAACGCGATTGCCAACTGAGCCCGCGCGGGGAAAGCGAGTCAGGGATTGGAGCCTGCGGCATGCCGCAGCCGGCGTGCGCTCCCTGAGCTGGTCGTAGCGGCCGATGCCGGCGCTGAAAACCCTAGTACTAGGTGCCGTCGGGCAGGCTGAGCGGGGCGCGCCTCAGGAGGTCGCGGCCACGCTCGCGGTCAGCGCGGTGCTCACGTCAGCCCCGCTCGGCTGCTGGAACACGGCCAGGCCGAACTCCGGGAGGATCGCGTACAGGTGATCGAAGATGTCGCCTTGGATGCCCTCGTAGTCCGCCCAAGCGGTCTTCGAGGTGTAGCAGTAGATCTCGAGCGGCACGCCGGTCGAGCTCGGCTGCAACAGCCGCACCAGCCGGAACATCTCGGGATGGACGTCCGGATGCGCCTCCACGTAGGCCTGCACGTACGCGCGAAAGGTTCCGAGATTCGTCAAGCGCCGAGCGTTCATCGGACTCTTGCCCTCAGCGATCAGCTGCGCATTGAACGCTTCGATCTCCGCGTGCTTTCTGTCGAGGTAGCTCGCGATGAGCGCGAAGCGGCGGAGGGACGTGTGCTCCTCGTCGGTGAGGAAGCGCACCGAGCGCTGGTCGAGGTGGAGCGAGCGCTGGATCTGCCGACCGCCGGACTCGAACATCCCGCGCCAGTTCTTGAAGCTCTCGCTGATCAGGCGCCAGGTCGGGATCGTCGTGATCGTTCGATCCCAATTTTGAACCTTGACGGTGTGCAGCGAGATATCGACGGCGAACCCATCGGCGTTCAGCTGTGGCATGGCGATCCAGTCCCCCACGCGCAGCATGTCGTTGCTGGACAGCTGCACGCTCGCGACGAGCGACAGGATCGTGTCTTTGAACACCAGCATCAGGACAGCGGTCATCGCGCCGAGCCCGGAAAGCAGCAGCACGGGGTCCCGGTTGAAGAGAACCGCGATGATGAGGATGACGGCGGCCGAGTAGATGACGATCTTTCCGACCTGTAGGTAACCCTTGATCGGGCGCGCGCGGGCGCGGTCTGGATCGCGCTGCTCGTAGATACGGTCGATCGCTATCAGCGTGCTGCTGATCGCTCGCGCGATCGCCAGCACGACGTAGGCGCTGGCGACGCTGCGAACGACGATGACGGCCTGCTCGGGCAAGCCTGCGACGAGCAAGATTCCGTAGTGCGCGACCATGGCCGGCACCACATGCGCGAGCCGCGAGATCGTGCCATCGGCCAGCAAGGCGTCATCCCACGCGGTCGGCGTCGCACGCACCGCGCGCGTGATCGCGCGTAGCAGCACCGCGCGCGTGAGGAGGTTGGTCAGCCAGATGACGATGACGAGTGCAGCGAGCGCAAGCGTCGTCAGTGCCCACGGATAAGCGTGCATTGGGGCGAGTACGGTATTAATGTGCTCCATCACGCGATTCTACTCGCGCGCTCGGCGCCGTGAACCCCGCGCGATGCCCGAGCCCGCCTTCTGCCGGTTGCTCTCATCAAAGAGCTCGGCGCTGGCCGAACGCTCCTGCTCCACGCTGACTATTCCTCGTCTGGATACGCTGCACTATGGACCTCTTCCAGCTCGGGGCTGCGCTGCTCACGCTCACCGCGATCTTCAGCTACTTCAACCATCGCTTCTTGAAGCTGCCGACCACGATCGGCGTGATGCTGATCGCGATGGCGTGGTCGCTCGTGCTCGTGGCCGTGGGCGAGGTCTTTCCGGCGATCGAGGCCCGCGCGCGGCAGCACCTCGCCACCATCGATTTTAACAAGACCCTGATGCAGGGCATGCTCGGATTTCTGCTGTTCGCGGCGGCGCTGCACGTCAACTTGGCGGAGCTGAGGAAGCAGCGCGCGATCATCGGCATCCTCGCCACCGCCGGCGTACTGACGTCGACGCTGCTCGTCGGAGGGATGATCTATGGCCTGTTCGCCTCGATAGGGATGCAGGTCCACCTCATCTACTGCCTGCTGTTCGGTGCGCTGATCTCGCCCACGGATCCGATCGCGGTGCTCAGCATCCTCAAGCTGGTTGGCGCGCCCAAAGAGCTCGAGATGAAGATCGCCGGCGAGTCGCTGTTCAACGATGGCGTGGCGGTGGTGGCGTTCCTCGGGCTCGTCGAGATCGCCTCGGGCACCGCCGGTTTCGACCCGCAGCGACTCTCGCTGCTGTTTCTGCATGAAGCGGTCGGCGGCGTGGCGTATGGCTTCGCGCTCGGCTTCGTGGCGCTGTCGATGCTTCGGCGCGTCGACGACTACAAGGTCGAGGTGCTGCTGTCGCTGGCGACGGCCGCAGGTGGCTATGCGCTCGCCTACGCGCTGCACGTGTCGGGCCCGATCGCGATGGTCGTCGCCGGGCTCTTCATCGGCAACGAGGCGCGCGCCGGCGCGATGAGCGACAAGACGCGCGAGCACCTCGACGACTTTTGGGAGCTGATGGACGAGATCTTGAACGCCGTGCTGTTCGTGCTCATCGGCCTCGAGCTGCTGATCGTATCGTTCAACGGGCTGACGCTGCTCGTCGGACTGCTCGCCTTCCCGGTCGTGATCCTGGCGCGGTTCATCGCCGTAGCGGTCCCGTTTGCGCTGATGCGTCGGCGCAGGGTCTTCACGCGGGGGGCGATTCGTATCTTGACCTGGGGTGGGCTGCGCGGCGGCGTCTCGGTGGCGCTCGCGTTGTCGATCCCTGTGCACCTCGCGGACGGTACGCCGGTGGCCGAGCGCGAGCTCATTCTGGCGATTACCTACGTGGTCGTGGTGCTGTCGATCGTCGGGCAGGGCTTGACGATCGGCCCGCTCCTGCGCCGCACGCTCGCCGAGGCCGCGTCGACCGACGGCGACGGGCGCTAGCTCACGAAATAGAGTAGCACCACGCCCGCGGCAAAGGTGACGATCACCGCGAGCGAGTCATAGCCCATCCGCATGATCTTCGGATCGCGCCGCTCGAGGAGCCCGACCAGGAAGATGCCGATCAGCGCGAGGCCTAGAAGCGCCGATATGGTCTCGAACCGCCCCAGCTCGTTTATGATGGGCCCCTTGGGATAGATGACGTCCGCCAGCAGGAACAGCGATAGGTTCACGAAATTGGTCCCCAGCACCTGGCCGAAGGCCAGCTCGTAGCGGCCGATTCTCAGCGCGGCAACGATCGAGCTGAGCTCCGGCGTCGACGTCGACATGCCGATCAGGAGGAATCCGACCAAGCTGGTTCCCAAGCCTGTCTGGGCGGCGATGGCGTCTCCCATCTTCGAGAGCGTGAAGCCGGCGCCGAAGATTATCGCGCCCGCGATCACGGTTGCGCTGATGAGCCGGCCAAGCGAGGCCTCCGAGCTCGCGATTGAGTCGCTCTCCGCGCTCTCTTCAGGGCCTTTGATCGTCCACGATGACCGGTTGCCGTAGCTGGCGGCGAGGCCGAAGAAGACGATGCTTAGCGTACAGATCACGACTGACCAGACGCCAACGCCGAAAACGGTCACGTCGCCTGTGGCGATCGCGATCGTCACCGTGCACAGCACCAGCATGCACAGCGTGCACATCATCATGGTGACCGGCTTGGCGACGATCGAGGTGATCGCGCGAGCGCCAATCACCGCGTCCGCGGCGGCGAGCAGGAAGACGTTGATCGCCGCGCTGCCGAGGAGATTGTTGATCGCCAAGTGGGGAACGCCCGAGGCGGAGGCCGATGTGACGTTGGCGATCTCCGGCAGTGAGGTGATACCGCCGAGCAGGAGCATGCCCACGAAGGCCTGGTCGAGCCCGGTCTTGGCGGAGACCGCGTCGAGGATGTGAGTGAGACGGGTTCCGGAGATCCACACGACGATTGCGGCCGCGCAGAAGACGACCGCGTTCAGCCACAGCGGCGCGTTATCGCTACCAGGAAGTGACATGGGCTGCTCACGGGGACCAGGGCAGATGCTTTCAGGGGGCTTCGAAGAAGCGGTGGCCGCAGTGGCTTTTAGGGATCACCATCCCGAGGTCGGCGAGGATCACGAGGCCATCGAGTACCAGGAGCGTTGCGAATGAGCAGACCAGAACCTACCCGTCAAGCTGCCGTCTGCAACCTCGCGGCCGTCGATGCCGAAATGCGACATGAAGATGCGTACGAGCGCGAGGGGCACACCGCTCGCACGCTGGTTCGCGAGGCGGATTTGCGAGTCGTCCTCGTCGTAATGAGAGCGGGAGCGCGAATCGCGGAACATCGAGTGAACGACACGGCTTCGATCCACGCGCTCAGCGGGAACATACGGCTGCGCCTTCCCGACACGACCGCCGATTTGACCGCCGGCGCTCTGCTCGTGCTCGAACGAGGGGTCAAGCATGACGTCGAGGCGGTCGCGGACAGCACGTTCCTGCTCACGCTCGGTTGGAGAGGCTAGCTGCCTTCGCGGGTCGGATGAGGCCGCGCTCGAGCAGCTTGCTGCCGAGCACGCAAAAGTAGAGAAGGCCGCGCTCGCCGCCCAGCTTATCGATCATGGCAGCGAGCTCGCGTGCAGAGCTCAGGTGCAGCAGGCTTTGCAAGGCGAGCGCGACGCCGCGGTCGCCCGGGGGAAACACCTCGAGCCGGCCCAGCCCTCGCAACAAGACTAGGTTCGCGCTCCACGGGCCGATGCCGGGCAGCTCGGTCAACGTACGCAGTGCATCGCTGGTGCTCTGCGCTCCGAGCACGCGCTCGCTCAGCGTGCCCGCGGCGATGGCCCGCGCGATGGCGCGCAGCGACTCGGCCTTCTTGGCGCTCAACCCGCAGGCGCGGAGCGCCGGCATGCGTGCCGCCGCGATCCGCTCGGCACTTGGAAAAGCGTGGTAGCGCCGGCCGTCGTGCTCGAGCGAGCGTCCAAAGCGCTCGACCAGCCGGCTCACCACCGCGACGCCGGCATCGAGGCTCACTTGCTGGAACGGGACCACGCTGGCGAAGGCCTCGAACAGACTCGCGAAGCGTGGCGGCCGCATCCCGCGCAGCGCACGCGTGGTGTCACGCAGCGCCGGCAGCAGCTTGGCCACGCGCCGGAGTCGGCGCGGGTCGAAATCCAAACCCAGCATCACGCGTAGCGTCGAAGCGACGCCGACGTTCAGGGCGAGCGGCTCACCGGCACGCAGCCGCAGCCTGAGATCGGGCGCCGCCAGCGTTCCGTGGTTTGCCACCTCGACGAGCCGCAGCGCGCCTTCGCTCTCCAGCACGCGCAGGTAGCGGCGCTCTTCCCAAAGGTCCACGCGGCTCACCGGACGCCGCTGCAGCATCCGCACGGTCGCCTCGAGATGCAGCGGACCTATTGCCGACAGGGGCTGCCCGAGTGGCTCGTCGCTTCCGTACGTGACCTCCGTGCCCGTGACCGTCGCGAACCTCGTCAGGCGATGGGGCGTCGCTCGAGCAGCGCTCGCGATCTCGTACACCTCCGCGCCGCGCGCCAGCAGCGCGTCAGCCACCAGCGAGCGATGGCAGCGCCACGGCACCGCCTCCGCGCACATCAACGCGAGGGTCTCGCCTGGTCCGAGCGCATGCAGCGCTGCGAGCCCTGCTTCGAACTCCTCGCTCTGCATGTGGTCCGCGTAGCCGCGAAAGCTCAGGTTCCTCCAGCCCTGGTTCAGCGAATCCGGACGCGGGCGTCGTAAGCCACCGAGCTCGGCGACATGCATGTACCGTATCGCCTTGCGCGCGAGCGCTCGCGGCAGAGCGTCGCGATTGAACTGCGGGTTGGTCCGGGAGCGTGGCACCGTGCGAATGTCGACCAAGGTCGAGACGCCGAACGCACGCAGCATCGCCATGAGCTCATCGACGCTCCGTGTGGAGTGGCCGACGGTGTAGAGACGGCGGCCGCGAAAGCTGTCGGTGCCGCTCACCCTATGAGACTACCGCAGCCAGGCAACGCGTCCATGCGCGCCACACGCGGATGACCCGTTGTTTCGACTCGGCAGGTTGCTAGGCTGCGCGTCGAGGCAGCTATGCAATACGCCCTACTCATTCACATCGACGAGCAGCGCTGGGACAAACTCCCCGCTGCTGAGCGCGAGCAGGTCAAAGCCGATACGGACGCGCTCGTGGTCGAGCTGACGCGCAGCGGTCGGCTGAAAGGTGCAGCCATCTTGCAGGGCGGCTACACAGCGCGAACGCTCACGCGCAAGGGCGATCGCTTGCAGGTCAAGGACGGGCCGTTCGCCGAGACCAAGGAGGTCTTGGCCGGGTTCCAGGTGGTCGAGTGCGCGAGCATCGACGAAGCCACAGCGATCGCTCAGCGCT
>WUUC01216931.1_pt1 | contig 10627 bp, 8 predicted proteins | sample 6278441 | NCBI WGS metagenome assembly WUUC01 (sample SAMN13675441, study PRJNA597444) | soil metagenome | isolation source: soil | place: USA: Washington | collected 2017-10 | reverse complement strand
CGATCGAATGGTACGACTTCTTCATCTACCTGACGGCGGCGGCCCTGGTCTTCGGCCCGCTGTTCTTCCCGGGTGGCAGCGAGGTCGCCGGGGTGCTGGCCTCGTTCAGCACGGCGGCGGTCGGCTTCGTGGCCCGCCCTATAGGCGGGATACTCTTCGGCCACTTCGGGGACAGGCTCGGCCGCAAACCGACCCTGGTAATCGCGCTGCTGACCATGGGCACGGCGACCACGCTCGTCGGTCTCTTGCCGACCTACGCCACCATCGGGGTTGCGGCCCCAATAATTCTGTTCATACTGCGCTTCTGCCAGGGTCTCGCCGTAGGCGGCCAGTGGGGCGGGGCGGTGCTCCTGGCTACCGAGTACGCCCCCGAGGGCAAGCGGGGTTACTACGGCAGCTTCGCGCAGGTGGGGGTTCCCATCGGGCTCGTGCTCGGGAACACGAGCTTCCTCATACTCTCTGGGGTTCTCGGAGAGGATGCGTTCGCGTCCTGGGGCTGGCGCATACCGTTCCTGCTGAGCGTCGTCTTGATCGGGGTGGCGCTCTACATACAGCTTCGCCTAGAGGATACGCCGGTGTTCAGGCACTTGCAGGAGAGGCAGGCGAGCCAGCAGGGCGACGAGGGCGAGTCTCGTTCGCCCGTGATCGAGGTGCTCCGCGACCATCCCAAGCAGGTGCTCTTGGCCGCGGGCGCGTTCTTCGTCGTCAACGGCGCCTACTACGTGATGATCACAGGCATGCTCGACTACGGTACGAGGATCCTTGGGGTATCCCAGAACGCGATGCTTGCAGCCGTCCTGATCTCCAGCTTTGCCCAGATCTTCTTCCTGACGGGGTGGGCAGCGCTCTCTGACCGCATCGGGCGGCGGCCGGTGTATCTGGCGGGCGCGGCGCTCCTGGGGCTCTGGGCGTTCCCCATGTTCTGGCTCGTGAACACGAAGTCGGCGGTGCTCATCACCATAGCACTCGCCTTCGGGCAGCTCTTCCTGAGCATGATGTATGGGCCGCAGGCTGCTCTCTTCGCCGAGATGTTCAGCGCGCGGGTGCGCTACTCGGGGGCGTCCATTGGCTACCAGGGCGCGTCGGTCTTCGCGGGCGGGCTCGCGCCGATCATCATGGTCTCGCTCCTCGAGGCCACGGGCACCTCGCTCTCGGTCTCCTTCTACATCCTGGCGATGGCCATCGTCACCTTCGTGTCGGTCTACCTGATCACGGCGACCTACGGGGACGAGATGACCCGGGATCAGGCAGGGACGAGCGAGGAGGAGGCGGCTACGACTTAGACTCGGCGGACGGCCACGGATCTTCGTGCGTGCCCCTCGCGCTCTGCGAGGGGCACCATCAATAGGGGAGAAGAGATTGTACGAAACCATACTCTACGAAACGAACGCCGGGGTGGCGACCATCGCCCTGAACCGCCCGGAGAAGCTCAACGCCTTCGACAGCCGGTTGCACGAGGAGCTCCACGCCGCGCTGGATGAGGTCGCGACAGAAGACGAGGTCCGCTGTCTCGTGCTGCGGGGCGAGGGCCGGGGGTTCTCCGCCGGGGCGGATCTGAAGAGCGAAGGTCTGAGCCGGGAGGCCCCTGACCTGGGCGAGTACCTCCGCAGGACCTACAGCCGGACGGTCACGAAGATCGCTACGATGGAGAAGCCCGTGATCGCTTCGCTGCACGGCCCGGTCTACGGCGCGGGGGTGGGCCTCGCCCTCGCCTGCGACCTGCGGCTCGCGGCCGAGAGCACCAGGTTCTCGGTAGCCTTCGTCAAGATCGGGCTCATGCCCGACGCCGGGGTCACGTACTTCTTGCCGCGCATCGTCGGCCTGGGGAAGGCGATGGAGATGAGCATGCTCGGCGACGCGGTGGACGCAGAGGAAGCGTACCGGATCGGGCTCGTGAACAGGGTAGTTCTCGACGAGATGCTCAAGGAAGAGACCGCATCCTTCGCGGAGCGATTGGCCGCGATGCCGACCCGGGCTCTGGGGAGCATGAAGCAGGCCCTTTATGCGAGCTTCGAGAGCGACCTCGAGACCGCGCTCGAGCGGGAGGCCGTGGGCCAGACGCTCTGCGGACGCACGGCGGACCACGAAGAAGGCGTCGCGGCTTTCTTCGAGAAGCGCGAACCGAACTTTACCGGGCGCTGAGAACGGCAAAACCTTCTTCTGGCAGAATAGCGGGCGTGAAGATACGCGACGCGGTCGAGGAAGACCTGCCGGCCATAGTGGAGATCTACAACTCCACGGTCCCGAGCCGCATGGTGACCGCGGATCCCGAGCCGGTCTCGGTCGAGAGCCGCTTCGCCTGGTTTCGCGAGCACGACCCGAAGAGCCGGCCTATCTGGGTGGTGGAGATGGATGGGAGAATCGTCGGCTGGCTCAGCTTCGAGGATTTCCGCAAAAGGTAGAGACTCGGTTTGGTCGTGCCGTCGAGGTCGAAGTTGAGCATCTCATCGACAAGTACGGAACTATCCCGGTCAAGCGATTGACAACCGTAACCGTCGGTATCGTTATCCAACCCGCCCGCTGGTACGTAGAAGAAGGAGGCGTGGCCGCCTTAAGGGGAATCAACATCCGCCCCGGACACGTGGACCTAAGCGACCTTGCACGGATCTCTGAAGAAGGACACCGAGCGAACGCCAAGTCGCGCCTTCATGAGGGCGATATTGTAGTTGTCCGTACCGGAGATGCGGGCGCTGCCGTTGTTGTGCCTCCATCCCTTGACGGAGCTAACTGTATTGATCTTCTCATCATCCGTAAATCGCAGGATCTCGATAGCGAGTTCCTACGGTTCGTGCTGAACAGCGGATGGGCCAAGGAGCAGATCACTCGCGGAAGCGTCGGCTCAATCCAGAGCCACTTCAATGTCGAGTCTTTGCGGGAACTACCCGTACCGCGCGCTCCTCTCGATGTACAGCGCAGCTTAAGGCAACGACTCGAAGCAGAAAGCATGCGTGTCAAGCGAATCGTCTCAAAGCTACGGTGTCAGATCGATCTTCTCGCAGAGCACCGGCAGGCGCTCATCACCGCTGCCGTGACGGGGCGGATCGAGCTGCCGGGGCCGCGCTCTGTCGTGAGCCAAACGTCAAAGGGGTGGGCCTGGCCGCTGGCAGAGCCCAGGAGTGCGATTGCGATAAACTACGCAAAAGAGTATTTACGCATTGCCGGAGGTATGAGATGGCGAGGGTGAAGCTAACGCTGGAGGTGGAGCCGGAGTTGCGGCGCCGGGTGAAGATCGCCGCGGCGAGCCGGGACCAGTCGATCAGGGAATGGATCGTGGGCGCCATACAGCATGAACTGGAGAACGGCGGCGAAGAGGATGAGCTGACCCTACCACCGCCGGGCGCGAAGCCGCGGGGCAGCGAGAATCCGCCGAGGCCCAGAGGTGGTGGAAACCCGGTTTCGGAGGCCGTGATCGAGGACCGACGATAGGGGCTTGATCGTCTACCTCGACACCAGTGCGCTGGTGAAACTTTACGCCGCGGAGGCGGACGGCCGCGAGCTGGTCCGCCGGGCCGTCGAGGAGTCCGAGAGGATTGCCACTTCGACCGTCGCCTACGCGGAGGCCCGCGCAGGGCTTGCCCGTAAGCAGAGGGAAGGGATCTTCACCGTGGATGATCTGCGGCGGGCCGTCTCCGACCTCAACGAAGATTGGCCTACCTACGCACGGCTGAACGTCTCCAACCTCGTCGCCCACCAGGCCGGCGAGTTGGCCGAGCGCCACGCCCTGCGGGGCTACGACTCCATACACCTCGCCAGCGCCGTCCGGCTTTCGGAGAGGTTCGAGGATCTGCGCTTTCTCGTCTTCGACGACCGCCTCAACGACGCCGCGAGGAGCACCGACCTGGCCGTATACGGCGACGAGTCCAGGGCCGGGCGTGAGGCGGACGGTTGATACCTCGGTGTCTGGACGTGCTGGCGGCGGAGGACCGGAGAGCGTGTACGGGAGAGGCGTGATCCAATGAAGCCGGACGAGAAGGCGTTCGAGGAGCACATCGCCGGCTCTCTCGTGGAGAGCGGCGGGTACCGGGCCGTCAAGCTCGGCAACGTATCGGGGGACTTCGACGCGGGGCGGGGGCTGGACCTGGCGGAGATGTTCGCGTTCGTGGAGGCGACGCAGGCCGGGGAGTGGGGACGGCTCGCGAAGCTGCACGGCGGGGAGACCCGGGCGCGGGAGCGGTTCGCCGACCGGCTCGCGAAGGAGCTCGACGCGCGCGGGACCGTGGATGTTCTGCGGCACGGGGTGGTGGACCTGGGCGTCAGGATCCGTCTCGCCTTCTTCAGGCCCGCGCACGGGCTCACGCCCGAGCTCGTCGCGCGCTACGAAGCGAATCGGCTCACCGTCACCCGGCAACTGCCCTACGAGCCCGGCACGAACAGGAAGCTGGATCTGGCGCTCTTCGTCAACGGCATCCCCGTCGCCACGGCGGAGCTCAAGAACGCGCTCACCGGGCAGGGCGTGGAGGACGCCAAGGAGCAATACCGCACGAAGCGAGACCCGAAGAACGTCACCCTCGGCCGCCGGGCGGTCGTCCACTTCGCGGTGGACACCGAGCAGGTCGCGATGACGACGCGGCTCGACGGCGCCTCGACGCGCTTCCTGCCGTTCAACCGGGGCTACAACCGCGGAAAGGGCAACCCGCCCAACCCGCGCGGCCACCGCACCGCCTACCTTTGGGAGAGGGTCTGGGAGAAGGACGCCTGGCTCGACCTGCTGGGGCGGTTCGTCCACGTCGAGCGGGGAACCCAGGCGAAGGGATCGAAGTCTGCGGGGGCCATGATCTTCCCTCGCTACCATCAGTGGGACGCGGTGCTCGCGCTCTCTGCGCACGCCCGGAAGCACGGCGCGGGCGAGAGCTACCTCGTCCAGCACTCCGCCGGCTCCGGCAAGTCCAACACCATCGCCTGGCTCGCCCACCGCCTCTCCAGTCTCCACGACGCCGGCGACGAGAAGATCTTCGACAAGGTCGTGGTCATCACCGACCGGGTCGTCCTCGACAAGCAGCTGCAGGATACGATCTACCAGTTCGAGCACGCCCACGGCGTCGTCCAGAAGATAGACGAGAGCTCGGCGCAGCTCGCCGAGGCGCTAACCGGCCAGGCCGCCCGCATCATCATCACGACGCTCCAGAAGTTCCCGTTCGTCCTGGACAGCGTCGGGTTGCTCCCCGCGCGCCGCTACGCCGTGATCGTGGACGAGGCGCACTCCTCCCAGACCGGCGAGACCGCCAAGGACATGAAGAAGGTCCTCGGCTCCGGCCCGGTCTCCGCCGGAGACCTCGCCGCCGAGGAGCCGAACGGGTATCAGGCGGGAGCAGGAGACCCGGCCGAGGAGGCGCTCGCCCGCGAGGTTACCGCCCGCGGCCACCAGGAGAACTTGAGCTTCTTCGCGTTCACCGCGACGCCGAAGGGACGCACCCTGGAGATGTTCGGCCGCTACGACGAGGCCGTCGAACACAACGTCCCGTTCCACCTCTACTCCATGCGCCAGGCGATAGAAGAGGGCTTCATCCACGACGTCCTCGCCAGCTACCTCACCTACCGGACGTACTTCAAGATCGAGAAAACCGTCGAGGAAGACCCCGAGTACAACCCCGGCGAGGCCGGCGCTGCCATCGCCAGGTTCGTCACCCTCCACGACTACAACCTCTCCCAGAAGGCGGAGGTGATCGTCGAGCACTTCCGCCGGCACGTCGCCGGGAAGATCGGGGGCCGCGCCAAGGCGATGGTCGTGACCTCTTCGCGCCGGCACGCCGTGCGGATGACCCGCGCGCTGCGCAAGTACGCGGACGAACATGGCTACGGGGACCTGGGGATACTCGTCGCGTTCTCCGGGACGGTGGAGGACGATGGCGTCTCCTACAGCGAGCCGCAGATGAACGGCTTCCCCGAGAGCCAGACGCCGCGCGAGTTCGAGCAGGACGAGTGGCGCTTTCTGGTCGTCGCCGACAAGTACCAGACGGGCTTCGACCAGCCGCTGCTCTACGCGATGTACGTGGACAAGGTTCTCACCGGGCTCGCCGCCGTGCAGACCTTGTCTCGGCTCAACCGCCGCGCCGAGGGCAAGGACGGCACCTTCGTCCTCGACTTCCGCAACGACGCGGACGAGATACGGGGCGCCTTCGAGCCCTACTACGGCGAGACCATCGCCCCGCCGACCGACCCGAACCTGCTCTACGACACCCGCCACGCCCTCGATGAGTACGGCGTCCTGCAACCCGAGGAGGTTGCAAAGGTCGCCGTGCTGCTGGCCGCTGACGAGGGCCGCATGAACCACGCCCGCATACACGCGGCGCTCGCCCCGGCGGTAGACTGCTTCCACGCCCTCGACGCCAGGGAGCAGGACGGGTTCCGGGACGCGCTCAACCGGTTCGTGCGGACCTACTCGTTCCTCTCCCAGGTCGTCAGCTTCACCGACGCCGCGCTGGAGCGCGACTACCGCTTCTGCCGGGCGCTCGCCTCGTTCGTCAAGCGTGCTGCGGCGAGCCTCGACCTGGGCTCCGAGGTCGAGCTCACACACCTGCAGCTGGAGCAGACCTTCGAGGGCTCGGTCTCGCTGAAGACCGACGGAGGCGTGGTCCACACGATCTACTCCGGTGCCGGCCGCGTCCACGAACCCGAAGCGTCGCCGCTGTCTCACATCATCGAGAGGCTCAACGAGCGGTTCGGGCTGAAGCTCACAGAGGCCGACCGGCTCCACCTCGACGGTATTGCCCAGGACCTCGTAGAAGACGAGACCGTGCAGCGCCAGGCCGCGGCGAACTCGATGGGCAACTTCGGGGTCCGGTTTCCCCAGCACTTCCAGTCCGCCGTCGTGGACAGGCTCGCCGGCGCCGAGGCGTTCTCCTTCGAGCTGCTGGACAACCAGGACCTCTCCGAGCAGGTGATGTCCGCGTACCTGCCCCTCGTGTACGGCAGGGCGAAGGTCGCCTGGCAGGAACACTGTCCGATCGGCGAGCTGCTCGGCCCGCCGCCGAAGGAGGGCGCCCACCTGGAGTACAAGTCCACGTTTCGCACGCGCGCAAACACCGGCGAGCTCTTCAAGCCGCTCCAGACGGCGAGCCTCAAGACCGTCGCCGCGTTCCTCAACAGCCGGGAGGGCGGGACGTTATTAATCGGGGTCGCCGACGACGGCTCCGTCTTCGGCCTCGAGTCAGACTACGCCACGCTCCGCAAACCCGGCAAAGACGACCGCGACCTGTTCTTGCTCCACTTCCAACAGGCTCTGATCAACGCGGTCGGGATGGCAGCCGCGGCGAATGTCGGCCAGGAGATCCTGGAGGTCGGCGGCAAGGACCTCTGCCGGGTCCACGTTAAGCCTTCGAGTTTCCCGGTCGAGGCCACGGCGGTCGAGGTCGACAAGAACGGCCAGCACGTCGAGAAGACCCTCTTCTACGGCCGCTTCGGCAACGGTACCCGGGCGATCACGGACCCGACGGAACGCGAGAGGTACCAGGTCCAGGTCTGGGGACCCTGAAGCGGCCCGCGGGCGAGACTGGAGCCCGCCAAGGGCCGAAGGCGCTCTCCGCGACGGACGGGTTCTGCCTCTGCGATCGGGAGTCCCGTTTTGTAAGATAGGGCGGTTGTCGGGCGGAGAGGCGGGGTCTTGCGGAAAACTTCCCGATGAAGCGGCTGCGGGTTCTGATGACCCGGCAGGAGATCGTGCCGGAGCGTCTGGCGGGAGCGACCGCCGTCGTCGTGGACGTCTTCCTCGCAACGACGACCCTCCTGACGATCCTCGAGAACGGGGCCCGCCGGGTCTTCCCCGTAGCGAGCCTGGAGGAGGCCGAGGACGCGAGGGAGAAGCTCGGCGCCTCGGGCGTCCTGCGGGGCGGCGAGCAGGACGCCGAGAGGATAGAAGGCTACGAACACGGCCCCTTCCCCGACGAGTACCCGCCCGGGGTCGTCGCGGACAAAGACGTCATCTTCGTGACCACCAACGGTACCCGTGCCATCGCCGACGCGGCGTCCGCGGAGAGGGTCCTCCTCGGTTGCCTCCGCAACGCCCCGGCGGTCGCTCGTTATCTCGAAGATTCGAGGACGGACTCGGTGTACCTGATCTGCGCGGGCGCCGGGGGCCGCTTCAATATCGAGGACTTTCTCGGGGCGGCGACCATACTCTCTTGCATGGACACGAAAGGATGGCGCCTGAACGACGGCGCGTGGATGGCCCTGGACTTTATGGAGCGGTACCGCGGGAGGGAGCTCGAGGCGCTGGAACAGGGCCGGGCCGGCCGGTGGTTCTTCGAGCACGACCGGGTGGACGCCTTCGAGTTCGTCGGCGATGTCGGCGCGAGCGATCTGGTCCCGGAGGTCGTGGGCGGCAGACTCCGACGCGCGGACGAGCCCGAAGGCAGCCCACCGTTGAAGGTGTCCGACAGCGGTTAGAGAGGGGAGAGGTTGGCGGAGACGATACGCGTGCGTGAGGGGGAGGAGTTGGATCTCACCGCCGTCGAGCGGTACCTCCGGGAGCACATTGATGGCTTGCCGGAGGGCGAGCTCGAGGTCCGGCAGTTCCCCTCCGGGGCCTCGAACCTCACGTACCTCTTGAAGATCGGGGACTGGGAAGGCGTGCTGAGGCGCCCGCCCTTCGGTCCCGTACCCCCCAGAGCCCACGATATGGGCCGGGAGTCTCACGTCCTGACGAAGCTGCACGAGGCCTACCCGCTCGCTCCGAAGCCCTACTTCTTCTGCGAGGACGAGTCGATCATCGGGGTTCCCTTCTACGTGATGGAGCGCAGAGAGGGCGTGGTGGTGGACGACGAGTTCCCGCAGGGCGTCGAGCCCACCGGGGAGCTGTGCCGCGGGATGTCCCGGATGGTCGCCGACACTCTGGCGGAGCTGCACGCCGTGGACCCTATCGAGGCGGGCCTGGGGGATCTGGGAAAGCCCGAAGGATTCCTGGAGCGGCAGGTAAAGGGCTGGATAGGACGCTACGAGAAGGCCAGGACCGACGAGATAGAGGAGGTCGGCCCGCTCACCGGCTGGATCGCCAGAGACATCCCCGAGAGCCCCGATCCCACCGTCATCCACAACGACTACAAGCTGAACAACCTGATCCTCAACCCCGACGACCTGACCGAGGTGCGCGCCGTCCTCGACTGGGAGATGGCCACTATCGGCGACCCGCTCTTCGACCTGGCCGTCTCCCTCTCTTACTGGATCGAGCCCACAGACCCCGAGGAGCTCAAAGAGGTCATGCCGACGGTTACCTCCACGCCCGGGTTCATGACGAGGAGGGAGTTCATGGACCGTTACGCGGAGCGGAGCGAGAGAGACCTCTCGGAGATGCACTGGTACATGGTCTTCGGCTATTTCAAGCTGGCCGTGATCCTGCAGCAGATCTACGCCCGCTGGAAGAAGGGCCAGACTAAGGACGAGCGCTTCGCCAACTTCAACCGGCGGGTGCGGAACCTGATCCTGCACGCAAAAAACCTCGCCGAGAAGGGCGAACTGTAGTGGAGCCCCGTACCATCGGCGTCCTCGGCACCGGCACGATGGGCGCCGGCATCGTCCAGGTTGCGGCGCAGTCCGGTTACCTGGTCGTCGCCTGCGACGCCTCGGTCGAGGCCCTCGAAAGGGCGCAGCTCTACGTCCGGGATGGTCTCGGTCGCTTCGCCCGGAAAGGCGTCATTCCCGAAGAGGAGGTGGAGGACGCCTACGGCCGCATCCATTGGACAGTCGATCCGGAAGATATTACCGGGGCGGAGGCTGCGATCGAGGTCATCGTCGAGCGTGTAGAGCCGAAAAAAGAAGTCCTCGCTGCCCTCGACGCGCTGCTCCCGCCGGACTCGCTCATCCTCACCAATACCTCGTCCATCTCCATTACTGATCTGGCTTCCGCCACGAACAGGCCCGACAAGGTCTGCGGAGCCCACTTCTTCACCCCGCCGCCGCTGCGCGAGGCGGTGGAGGTGGTGCGCGGCCTTCTCACGAGCGACGAGACAGTCGAACGGGTAAAGGAACTGATCACATCCTTCGGCAAGTTACCGGTGGTGATCCAGAAAGACGTACCCGGCTTCGTGGCGAACCGCTTTCTCATGCCGATGCTCATAGAGGCGGCGCGTCTTCTGGAGGAAGGCGTGGCGACCAGGGAGGAGATAGACCTCATCGTCAAGAAGGGGATCGGGTTCCCGATCGGGCCGTTCGAGCTCGGGGATCTCATCGGCCTCGACGTGGGCCTCGACGTGATCTCCTACATGCACCAGGAGCTCGGCGAGCCCTACTACGCACCACCGCGCCTTCTGAAGGACATGGTTCGGGCGGGCAGGCTCGGCCGGAAGACCGGCGCGGGATTCTACGAGTACCCGGAAGAGTCTTAGGAGGATCCGAGTGGGAAGACTTGAGGGCAGGGTGGCGCTGGTGACGGGGGCTGGCCGCGGCATCGGACGCGCTACGGCGACGCGCTTCGCCCGCGAGGGGGCCCGGGTGTGCCTGGCCGACGTGGAGCCGAACGGCACCGCCGAGGCCGCGAGATCCCTCGTGGACGGTGGCATGGACGCCTTCGCGACCCGCATGGACGTAACCAGCCGCACGGAGGTCGAGGACGCCGTAGAGAGAACGGTCGAGCGCTACGGCCGGCTCGACATCCTCGTCAACAACGCAGGGATAACCAGGGACAACCTCTTCCACA
>WUUC01135709.1_pt1 | contig 10627 bp, 10 predicted proteins | sample 6278441 | NCBI WGS metagenome assembly WUUC01 (sample SAMN13675441, study PRJNA597444) | soil metagenome | isolation source: soil | place: USA: Washington | collected 2017-10 | reverse complement strand
TGGAGCGTCGGCGCCTTATTTATTCTACCTTTGGTGATCCCAGCGATTTATAATGGGCTCAAATCGAGCAAGGCAAACGAGTCACCCGATGTGAACTATGAAGCAAAGGCGTTGAGAGAGCATACGATCCAGCCTCGATCCCTGTTCAATGGAGTTGTATTTGTCCCGCAAAAATATTCCTATCAGACTATCGAAATGTTCTTAGTGAACCAAAAAACTCATGAAAAAGTAGTTTTTACAGGGAAGAGTAGCTGATAAGCATGCAACGGAAAAGCCCCTTCTTTTTACTTGAAATTGTCATTGCCATTTTCTTGGTGGGGCTTTTCTCTGCTTATTTCTTGCGTTCATCTATTGGTTATCTTTACCAGGAACGGAAGGCACTTCTAGAGCTGGAGTTTGAAAGACAGTACGATCTCAAACGGATGGAGCTTTTAACGTCCAATTGGCATAAGGTCGACCAGCTTCCTAAATTGAGCACCGCTGCAAAGGAAGAATCGTATCAATTTAAAGTTAATCTTGCGGGGAAGTCGTATTCTAAGACCAAAACATTTAAAGTTTGGTGTCCTAAACATCACGATAGTACTTATGACCTCGTCATCAAAGAAAATGAGAAGAAATATCATTTTCTGGTCAGGAAACCAGAAGATAAAACATGAGCTTTTTCTAGATGCTCAGGGATATCAATACCAAATCCTTCATGAGATGTTTCATGCACGCGGATTTTCAGGCCGTGGTAAAGGAAGTTAAGCTGCTCTAATTGCTCGGCCTCGGCTAGATGGGAAGTCGGCAGTTCTGTGAGTCGGCTTAAGGCATCTCTTGTGTAAGCATAAATGCCAATGTGTTTATAATAGAGAGTTTCTTGCGTATCGCGATGGTATGGAATAGGGCTTCTGGAAAAATAAAGAGCATATCCATTTTCATCGGTCACAACTTTGCAGACATGAGGGGATAGAATATCCTCATGATTCTCAATTCTTTTTTTCAGCGTCCAAACGTCAGCTGCATCGGTATGGGCAGATTGAAGAAGTTCGCAAATTATCTGTTCATGCAAGAACGGCTCGTCTCCTTGCCAGCAGACTAAAACATCAGCATCAATTTTTTTACGTTGCAGCAGCTCGCCTAGGCGCAGGGTGCCCGAAGGGCAACTTTCAGCTGTCATGATTGAATTTGCACCGAAGGAGGCTGCAACGCGGGCTGTTTCATCAGCATCCACGGCAATAGTCACGGAATCAAAATAAGGTACGGATTTAGCAGCTTCCCAGACCCACTGAATGAGCGGTTTATTATGCAGGAGTGCTAAAATCTTCCGTGGGAAGCGGGTTGATTTTAAACGGGCAGGGATAACACAGGCGATTTTTTTCATTTAAGGTACCATGCGACGGTTTTTTCGAGACCTTGAGGGAGCGTATGACGCTGGGTCCATCCGAGCTGATCTTTAATTTTGCTGCAATCAATAGCGTAGCGGAGATCATGGCCCGGTCGGTCGGTGACAAACGTGATGAGATTGCGTAGTTTTTGAGCGTCTTGAGACAGGCGGGGTGCTAAATAGTCGATTAAGATATGCAGAAGATCGATATTGCGCAATTCAGTTTCGCCGCCGATATCATAGACTTCCCCGGTTTCCCCTTTTTCTAAAATCATCCAGAGAGCCTCAGCATGGTCATCGACGAAGAGCCAGTCGCGGATATTGATCCCTTCTCCATAGATCGGCAGAGGTTTTGCTGCAAGGCAATTCATGATCATATGAGGAATGAATTTTTCGATGTGCTGATAAGGGCCATAATTATTTGTGCAATGAGAGATCGTTGTTGAAAGTCCATACGTATGGCCCCAAGCACGGACAAAATGATCAGAGGCGGCTTTGGAAGCAGCATACGGAGAGTTGGGCCGGTAGGAAGAATTCTCATTAAAGTATCCACTCTGGAGCGAGCCATAGACTTCATCGGTCGAGACATGATGGAAATGAAGATGCGGCAGCTCTCGGACTACTTCAAGCAGGGTGTACGTGCCATAGACATTTGTCTCTAGAAAAGCGTGAGGGCTTTGGATGCTTCGATCAACATGGCTTTCAGCAGCAAAGTGCACAATCGCTTCAATGCCGTGTTCTTGGCATAGTTTTTTTATCAAAATTGAGTCACAGATATTGCCTCGAACAAAAGCATGGCGAGCATTATGCAAAAAATCTTCCATATTTCTCTCATGGCCTGCATAGGTCAAAAGATCAACATTGATAATTTTTTCTAGCAGAAGATGGGCTAGGCCATAACGGATAAAGGCAGATCCAATAAATCCTGCACCGCCTGTGACTAAAATTCTCTTAAATCGCATGGATAAATTCCTTGATCGTACTTTCCCAGGACCGGGGAGATATTCCCAGCAAATTTTCAATTTTAGTCGTATCTAGGGCTGAATATAGAGGACGCTGAGCCAGTTGAGGAAAAGCGGAGGAGTTCACAGCAAAAATCTCTTGGCATGCGACCGGCAGTCCGCGGTCTTGAGCGGTCTGTATCATTTGCTGGGCAACCTCAAATCGTGATGTCTCGCCTTGGTTGGCAAAATGAAAAATGCCTGAATGACACAGCAATGACAAAATGGCCTCGGCTAAATCCTGCACATATGTTAATCGGCTCCGCTGGTCGCTGACCACGTAGATTTTCTCTTCTTTTTGGATCTTATCAAAAATTGAAGAAACGAAGTTTTTTCCACCCTGACCGAAAACCCAGGAGGTTCTTAAAACGCAAGCTTGAGGATAGGCTTCCAAAAGACGCTGCTCGCCTTCATATTTTGTTCGTGCATAGATACTTGCCGGTTGACAGGAGTCTGTTTCTGTAAAAGGCCGCTCGCCAGCAATGCCAAACACATAATCGGAAGAAAGGTGGATCACTTTCAGGTCAAAATGATGGGCAACAGTTCCTAAATTTTCAGGACCAATAACATTTATTTGATGAGCTAATTCCGGCTCCTTTTCTGCTTGATCGACATTAGTATAGGCTGCGCAGTTGATAATATGGGTGATGTATTTACCCTCAGGGCTATGGAGAAAGTCTTTGATATGTTTTAGAGAAGAAATATCAACCCCTTCACGTGATGTCGCTACAAATTCAATCTGTTCATTTTTACATAGAGTTTGAAGGGCTGTTCCTACAAGTCCCTTAGATCCTGTTATCCAAATTTTCATGTGAATATTTCCTGGAAGTAAGGCGATGTCTGATCGCGTGTTGAGATTACCGGGACTTTAGTTGGCCACTCGATTTTAATATGTGGATCATCAAAACGGAATGTTTTTTCCGTTGAATGATTATATACTGTACTGACTTTGTAATGTACATGAGCCCCCTTGTCGCTCACAACACAAAAGCCATGGGCAAATCCGACGGGAATGAAAAGCTGTTCGTGCTTGTCTGCCTTCAAATAAACCCCTTCCCATTTTCCAAAATAGGGAGAATCAGGACGAATATCGATCGCAACATCATAGATTTCTCCCTGAAGAACCGAAACAAGTTTAGCTTGACCGGGCTCGCTCTGATAATGCATCCCGCGGATCACATCTTTTTTTGAATAGGAAAGATTATCTTGAACGAACTCGCATTCGATACCGTATTCGTTATAACGTGACTTGCGATAGCACTCTTTAAAAAATCCTCTTTCATCATCTAAGACATTAAGTCGGATTAATTTTAATCCTGGTAAGGATAAATCGATTATTTCCATAACTTCTTATCTTAATTCAAGGTTGCTTTTTTTAGAATGCAGACTTTATAATTTATCCCGTTCATTTTTAATTTTTATTTGGGGGTTTTTATATGCATATCATAAGGAATTTAGGACATGTTGTCGGAGGAACTTTGCTCATTGCTGCCACCACTATTGGGGTAGGGATGCTAGGTCTTCCGATTGCTACAGGTCCTGGAGGGTTTGTCCCAGCTACGTTTGTCTATATCCTGACGTGGTTCTTTATGTTATGCACCGGCCTTTTACTCCTTGAAGTCTGTACGTGGATGCCTGCTGAAGCCAACTTGATTACAATGACCCATCGCTTACTTGGTCCTGTCGGTAAAGCCGTCTGCTGGGTTGTGTATTTATTTCTTTTTTTTACTGCGATGATCGCCCACGTCTCAGGAGGGGGTAGTACCTTAGTTGATGTTCTCAACTTAAGTTTTGGCATTGCAATGCCTCAAAGTATCGCGATGGTCGTCTATGTCCTTATTTTTTCTCCGGTCGTCTACTTAGGGACGCGCTCGGTCGATCGTTTCAACCTCATCATGATGACAGGTGTTTTGATCACCTATGTGCTCTTCATTGTGTTTTCAGCTGGCAAAGTTGATGTAAATTTATTGAAATATGCTGATTGGAGCAGAGCTTGGCCGGCCTTGCCTGTCTTGTTTACAGCGTTTACATATCAGTTGATCATCCCGACCTTGATGACCTATATGAACCGTAATGTCAAAAGAGTGAGACTTTCGATCATCTTAGGAAGTTCTATCCCATTAGTTATTTATCTGGTTTGGGAGCTTCTTATCTTGGGAATTATCCCTGTCAATGGACTGATCGAAGCTAAAGCCAAAGGTGAAACAGCTGTGATGCCGCTCAAGGAATTACTTCAAAATCCTTGGGTTTTTAAAATTGGAAGCTGCTTTGCTTTCTTAGTCCTAACCACTTCTTATATTGCTTTGTCGCTGGCTTTTTTGGACTTCATGGCCGACGGCCTCAAAATCAAAAAAGAAGGGTTCAAAAAAGTCGCCCTTTGCTTAGGTATTTTTATTCCGCCGATGATAATTGCTATGCTCTATCCTGACATATTTATTACAGCTCTAGAATATGCCGGTGGTATCAGCTGCGCGTTACTCTTTGGACTCTTGCCTCCCGTCATGGTATGGGTCGGCAGATATTTAAAAAAATATGAGCATAAAAATATTCAGCTTCCTGGTGGGAAGATCGTTTTGTGTACGCTCATGTTGTTTACATTTGTTGAATTGATTCTTCAGGTGATGAATCAAATCAACAAATACTAATATACTATAGGAATGTCTAAAAAAAGAATTTTAGTCACTGGGGGAGCCGGATTTCTCGGCTCCCATCTTTGCGAAAAGCTTCTCAGCCAAGGCTGTGACGTGCTGTGCCTCGATAATTTTTTTACAGGTTCTAAGGAAAATATTGTTCCTTTTCTCGATCATCCTTTTTTTGAGCTGGTCCGCCACGATGTCTGCGTTCCTCTTAAGGTTGAAGTGGATGAGATCTACAATTTAGCCTGTCCAGCCTCTCCGGTCCACTATCAGTCCGATCCGGTTCAAACGACCAAGACCAGCATTCACGGCGCTATTAACATGCTGTCGCTTGCGCAAACTCTCAATGCTAAAATTCTTCAAGCTTCGACCAGTGAAGTTTACGGAGATCCCGAAATCCATCCACAACACGAGGGATATTGGGGCAATGTCAATCCGATCGGCCCCCGTTCCTGTTATGATGAAAGCAAACGGTGTGCTGAAACTCTTTTCTTTGATTACCGCCGGCAATTTGGACTTCCCATTAAAATCGCCCGGATTTTCAATACCTATGGTCCCCGCATGCATCCCCAAGACGGCCGGGTTGTTTCTAATTTCATCGTTCAAGCACTCCGCGGTGAGCCGATTACTATTTATGGTGATGGCAGCCAAACGCGCTCTTTTTGCTATGTCGATGATTTGATCGACGGTCTTATCCGCCTCATGGACTCCGGGCCTCAATTCACAGGTCCTGTCAACCTCGGTAATCCGGTTGAGTTTCGGATTGTAGATCTAGCCGACCTTGTTCTCAAGATGACCCACTCTTCTTCAAAACTCGTTTTTAAGCCCCTCCCTCAAGATGATCCGAAGCAGCGCAAGCCTAACATTATTCTTGCTCAGCAAGAGCTTGATTGGGCTCCAAAAACCCATTTAGAAGAGGGCCTTGATCGGACTATCCATTATTTCAAAAAACTTTTCTCTCAAATTTCCTAAAAGCGTAAGCTTGTTATAAATTTTATAAGGAGATCAAATATGTCAGTATCAAATCCCTGGGATCCAAGGAAATGGGGTGCTATTATTGCTGATTCAGTTGATAGTGAAAATCCTCATTACCGTATGGCAAAGGAACAGCTAGGGCAGTTCGCGCTAAGTTCGCAATTAATCTTTGGTGCAGCAACTGTAATCACTACCGCTATTGTCTTTTTTGGGATGAGCCGGAGCAAATTATCTGTTGTTTTAGTTGGAGCTCCATTGGTTTACGCCAGTTACAATATGTATCGCTTCAGTCAAAACATCGAAGATATCGCTAAAAATCCTAATAATTATGTTGTTAATCCAACTATCACAGCGATTACAGGAGGGGAAAAGCAACTGGACATCAATAAGCTGGAAGCATGCCTCACAAAAAATACTGTTTTTTATTTTGATGTATTCGTCAAAATGGTTTTGAGAAATTTCGATAGATTGAAATAATTCTGTGACATTTCAAACGGGCGAGCTTCTTAAATACCAGTAGTTTTCTCCATAATCGTAGCTAAGCTGCTCGCCTTTCTTAATCTGCTGAAGCGCAATAAAGATCAGATGGTAATAACCACCGTAGAACACATGGATGGGCTTTAGATTTGGATGGGAACTGTGGTTAATAAAGCGGGTTAAGTTGCCCTGCGTGGCATCGATGACAAAACTTCTTCCTATCTCGTCATCGACGGGATATTCATAGCAGTAGTTGTTCAGAGGTTCAAAGTATCTTCGGTCATTTCTCCTGACAATTCCTGTATATTCTCCCACATAACTTCCTAGAGTTATCTCTTCTTCGGCAAAAAGACCATAGCCGACTTGATCGCTGATCCAACGCACGGAGACTAGCGGAATGTAAGCAGCTTCAATCTTCTCGATGAATTTTTTGCCCAGCTTTTGGGACTCAAGACTAACTTGATTATTCTGATGTTTGTCTTGGCCTCTGGCTAAGACCTCTGCTTGATCTTCAAACATGAGTGAAGACAAATATTTGAAAGGGATTTTTTCTTCCAGTTCTGGAATGGAATAAAAAAGCCCATCGGGATGCACTTGAACACTTTTCATACTTTGGAAGCTAGCAATTCATTAATGAGTTTTACATTTACCTTGATGCGTATTCCTTTCTTATCAAGTTGCTGTTCTTTATCGTCGATTATTTTTTTAGTCTTGTCAAGGAGCCTTCGGACTAGAAGAAATATTTTCATTTCTAGATCGCTCTTTTCAGGCTGTGTGGAAATCCGATGGGCTAACCTAGTGAAATATTCTTGAGTCTTGATGCGATTGTGTATTAAATCCGTTACACTACTTAGTTCTTGCCGCTTTTCTTGAAGCGCTTTCTCTTTCTGTTTTACGCTTTCTGCAAGGTCAGCGACATATTCAGCTTTTACAGTGTCAGTAGGGTTTCTTTTTAAAAATCGGCGCTCTTTTTTTAGATTTGTTGACAGGTTGAAGAGCTCTTTTTCTTGCTCTCCATAATTACCAATCACAGAACGGGCAGCCTCTGCAAGCAGCTGTTTTGCTTTAGCAGGCTGGGCAATCTCTGGATATGTTTTATTAGTTTCTGTCAGAGCGTGTTCTATGGCATTTTTTTCAACGGTCACGGTAGGATATTGTTCTGAGAGATAAGTCTCGAGGATTTGCAAGGGGATAGGAGAAGGCTTTAGGAATATTTTTACAAATCTCCGATCGAGGGCTTTATCCCATTCGATATGATTTTTGTACTCTTCTAGGGTTGTAGCTCCGATAATATGGAGCTTCCCCGTCTCAATAAATGTCTTAATTTGCTGGCCGAGTTCTGAATGGTGACCCCCGGGGTGGTCTTTTTTAGGATTCAGCGTATGGGCTTCATTAATGAAAATAACATTGAAATGCTCTTTTCCTTTGAGATCTCGTACAAGAATTTGTATGCGGCTTAAATAAAGATGGCCTGTTCCACCGCCACTTTCCTTTAATTCGGAGGCATTTACAGTATGGACATCGACTCCTTCTAAAAGAGGAAATAAGCCGTCTTCAATAGCATGTACAAAAGCATGCACGAGAACATCTTTGCCAATACCAGGGGCTCCAATCAGCAGGACGGATAAACTATCTTGATTTAAGGGGGTAAAACAATTGGCAATTTGAAAAACTTCAGGGCAGTCTAAAGGAACGGGGAGCTTTCCTTGCCGTGCTTCTTCTGAAAGATTGCGGAAATCATGGCTCAAAATGGTTTTCTTTTTTTGTAAGAAAACATGAAAAAACTTAATGAGAGAAATCATTGCCAAAATAGAACAAAGAGTCCCCACATAAGGAATCCACCTGTATCTTGTCTTAGGTTGTAAGAATGAGTAGATGGCCATGATTAGAAAGACGGGTTTTCCAATGATATCATAAAAATTAGTGAGGTGCCACCGCGCCTCATGCCTCTGGACCATCGTTTGATTTTCATCAGAAGAAAAATCATGGGCGCGTATAAATGTGCTGGTAAAACTATGGAGCGCTTGTCCAACATAAATCGCAGTATTATAAAAAATACTTCCTAAAGCATTTCGCATAGTTTCCAGATTTTCCGGAGGGTTTTCTAAAGCTTTAGCTATATGTTCAGCGTGCTTTTTTAAATCATCGGCACCGACCTTGTAAATTTGACTCAGTTGCTCAAAAGAGATAAGCTCGGTTGCCGGCAAGAGCCAGTCATTTTTTGGATCAAAGATCTGGTGCTCGATTAGTCGTTCACAGAAAGTCTCTACAAGGTTCGAGTGAGATTGCAAATAGCTTTTTAAGGTGGTCCATCTTTTCGCATAAAACCAGTGGCTTCTAAGGGGAGTAAGCTCTTGAAAAAGTTTTATAAGCTGATCTGGATCTGAATTGGGCTCGAGGAGTGCTAGTTTTTTATCTAATTGAACAAGAGGAGATCTGACTCGTGAGATGGCAAAACCTGCCAAACATGTCCCGCCTCCTACAATGGCCCATTTAGTCCAGGGAGAATAGAGGATTTGATCCAGAGATGCAGATGCTTTTTCCCAAAGCTGTACTCTAAGGATATCGAAATTAGAAAAAAAAGATAATCCGATATTGATCATGCATATATTTTGGCATGAAAAGGAATAAAATGAGCAAATTATTGTTTGGCCTGGATCTCGCGCCATTTTTTTATGACTTGGGCGGCAATCGTACCGCCCTCGCGGCCCGCTTGACGGAATCGGAGGAAGACCACTACGACAAGCTCGGGATCTTCATACGTATGTTTGGTGATGAGCTGTGAATCTTTATAAGAGATTGTTGCGAGCCAAACGTTATCTTTCATAACAGCAGGAACAACTTTTGACACCGTTTGCTTATACCGGATCTGCGCAGTTCCTGTTTTTGCAATCATATCGCGATGAATATCAAAATAATCTCGGAGCGCAGAAGGATGATCATAAAAATTGCGCATGATAGAAGGACGTGCTGATCCTCGGGAGCCTACAACGACTTTACGCATCCCTTCAGCGATCACGTTAAAAACATCAGGAGGGAAGGGGACTGACCTTTTAATTTTGATAGGGTTGCAATAGATAATATTTTCTTCATGATCTGTTGTTGTAATAGAAAAAAGTTTTTCGGACAGCGGCAGAGATTCTTCTGAAAGGTTCTCATGCTGCACTATCCGCTCGGGACCTTCCATTTGTTTTAAAATACGCGGTTTAACAACAATCCCTTGGTTTGCAATAGCAGACAGCATTACTGCTGTCTGTAGAGGAGTAACTTCTAACGTATGCTGTCCGATGGCAAAAGAGTAGAGCCCTGTCCGGTTTTGATCGAGATCAGTGGGAAGATTTCCTTTAGCTTCGTTCGGAAGATCAATGCCTGTTTTTTCTCCGAGAGCAAACAATTGTGCTGCCGAGACCAAGCTCATGGGATTTTGAATATGATCTCCTGCGACAATAGCAAAATAAAGGTTGCTTGATTGCTCTAAGGCTCCAATAATATCAATGCGTCCCATGCCGCTGTGCGAGCTACGAGGAAGACGTCCTCCTTTATAATTTCGATAATAAGGGGTTCCATCTAGAGCGTAGCCCAGGATCTGTTTGTTAGAGTTAGAGAGGTGAGTCCCTTGCAAATCATCAATTAAGATCTGAGGATTTAAATCTTTATTTTTTTCTTTCCGCTCCATGAGGGTTTGGTAGGCTGTGATCAGTTTAAAGACCGATCCCTGAGCGCTAGTTTGCCGGAAAGCCTGTGAACGGGAAAATCCATATCCATATAGAGGGTAAAAAGCTGATGCTAAATCTTTTTCTAAGTGTTTGTCTTCATGCATACGTAAGTTGGTGTATTTGCCTTGCAGAGGTGCTGTCAGGTCTTCAAATGAGCGGAGTGTTTTTAAATAGGCGACACCCAGATGCACAGGCAGTCCATCGATTTTTTGCTGTAAAATTGTAAAATGAGTCCCTGCTGCGACGTTGGCCTTGTGAAAATCTTTCATATAGGCAAAGTAAGGCTGAAGCTGAGGATGGTCCTCTTGAGTTATAGGGACTTGTCCTGTCAAAGCGGTGTAGAGAAAAACAGACTTATATGCATCCCAGAAAGCCCGGAAGAGCTTCTGTTCGATCCGATCGAGATAATCTGTGTAAGATCTAGCGTATTTTTTTTGTTCTTTTTCTTCCTGGCGT
>WUUC01173506.1_pt1 | contig 10628 bp, 8 predicted proteins | sample 6278441 | NCBI WGS metagenome assembly WUUC01 (sample SAMN13675441, study PRJNA597444) | soil metagenome | isolation source: soil | place: USA: Washington | collected 2017-10 | reverse complement strand
CCTCGGCGCCGCGGCTGCTGGTGAGCGAGAGCGGTTCGCGCGGATCGACGAGCACGACGCGCGTGAGACCCGCGCGCACGGCGAGCTGATATGCCGCGGCGATTCCGGCGATGCCGGCGCCGGCAATGACCACCTCCGCGGGCTGTGATGCGCCCATGCCGATGGAGGATAGCTCGGCGCATGCTAGGATTCGCGCGTTTGTATCCACTGACCGTGCCGCCGTCGACAGGCACACAGACACTACCGGCACAATGAACGATGGCCGCGACCAGCTCTGCGATCTGAGCGCGATCGAGCTGACGGCCCGCATCCGCCGCAGAGAGCTCTCGGCACGGGACGTCATGAGCGCGCACCTGGTGCGCATCGAACGCGTCAATCCGGCAGTCAACGCCATCGTCACGCTCGTTGCCGATCGGGCGATGGCTGATGCCGCGCGCGCTGACGATCTCGCGGCAAAGAATGGAACACCCGGGCCTCTGCATGGCCTGCCGGTCGCGCACAAGGATCTGATCGACACAGCCGGCATCCGTACCACGAAAGGTTCGCGGTTCTATCGCGACACCGTTCCGGCCCGTGACGCGCTGATTGTGACGCGCGTGCGGGAGGCAGGCGGGATCACCATCGGCAAAACCAACACGCCTGAGCTCGGCGCCGGGTCGCAGACGTTCAACGACGTATTCGGCGTCACGCGCAATCCGTACGACCTGACGAAGACCTGCGGAGGCAGCAGCGGCGGTGCCGCTGTCGCGCTGGCGTGCGGGATGGTGCCGCTGGCCGGCGGCACGGATGTCGGCGGCTCGCTCCGCAATCCAGCGGCGTTCTGCAACGTCGTCGGCCTGCGTCCGTCCCCGGGTCGAGTCCCAAACGAAACCAACGGCTGGTCACCGCTGGGTGTATCCGGTCCAATGGCTCGCTCGGTGGCCGACGTCGCGCTGTTTCTCAGCGTGCTCGCCGGTCCTGACGTGCGTGATCCACTAGCAATTGCGGAAGACGGCGCGCGCTTCCGTTCGCCGCTCGGCCGCGACTTCAAGGGCGTGCGCGTGGCGTGGTGGAAGGGGCTCGGCGGCATTCCGTTCGACCCGGAGATACGCACGGTGGTCGACGCCACACGCCGTGTCTTCGCGGGTCTGGGCTGCGCTCTCGACGAAGCGGAGCCTGACTTCACTGGTGTGGCCGAGGCCTTTGCGGTGCTGCGATACGCATCCAGTTACGCGCAGAACTCGGCGCTCGTCCGTCAGCGGGCCGAGTGGGTGAAGGACACGATCAAATTCGAGGTGGCTGAGGCCGAGCGCCTGGCGGCCGCCGACGTCGGCCGGGCGATCGCGCGCCAGACGCAGATGTACGACCACAGCCGGCAATTCTTCGAGACCTACGAGTACTTCGTCCTTCCCGTCACGCAGGTGGCGCCTTTTGACGTGAACGTGCCGTTTCCGACGGCGATCGCCGGCACGCCGATGATGAACTACATCGACTGGATGCGCTCGTGCTGGTATGTGAGCTTCATGTCGAATCCGGCGATTTCAGTGCCTGCGGGCTTTACTGCTGCCGGGCTGCCGGTGGGCCTGCAGATCGTCGGCCGGCATCGCGATGAATGGGGCGTGCTGCAGCTCGCGCACGCCTTCGAACAGGCCACGCAGCATGGTAGGAAACGCCCTGTCCTCGGCTGATTCAGCGGGTTCTAACGGCGGCGCCCGACGGCCGGCGAATAGAATCGTTCGCCTCTGCTGATTTTTCTCACCGCCTTCGCGGTCGGACTGACGTTCAATGCCGCGCCCGGTCCGGTTTTCGCCGCCACGCTCAGGTACGGTGTGCGCGGCGGCTTCCGCCCCGCGCTGGCCGTCCAGCTCGGTTCGCTGGTCGGCGACGGCGTCTGGGCGCTTCTCGGCCTGACGGCCGTTGCGCTGCTTGGTCAGCTCGAACCGCTGCGGACTCCGACGGCCATTGCAGGGATCAGTTATCTGTGCTGGCTGGCGTGGGACTCGTGGCGCGCCAGCACGCACGAGTTCGTGGCACCACCGGCGGCCGGCCGCGAGCGTGCAGCACTCCGCTCCGGAGTGCTGCTGTCGCTGACCAATCCTCAAAACATCGGCTACTCGGCGGCGCTCGGCACGTCTCTCGCCGCGATCGGCATGACCAGCCCCGGGTGGCGTGACTACTCGATCTTCTACGCCGGCCTGATGCTTTCGTCGATCGTCTGGTCGTTCATCTTCGCGGCGCTGGTCCACTGGCTCCTTGGCAACCGCAGCGCACGGTGGGCACGTGTTACGTATCGGCTGTGCGCGGTAATGTTCGTCGCGCTGGCACTGGCCTCGCTGAAGGCGCTGTGACCATCGAACCTCCGCGAACCCAGAACACGAACCCAGAACACGAACCCAGAACACGAACCGGGAACCGAGAACACAGAAGGGTGAACTTCCGTAATTTAGTAGTATCCGATTCAGCATGGGATACATCGAAGCGAATCTGTTGCCGGGTGAGACAGTGGTCCAGCGCGCACGGCTGCACTGGATCGTCTTTCTGAAGGCGATTGCGGTTGTGGTCGTCGGCCTGGCCGTGCTGGTCATTCAACCGCTGGTCGGGGCCATCATCGTCGGCATCGGTCTGCTGATGGCGCTGCCGCCATGGCTCCAGCGCACGACCTCGGAGTTCGGCGTCACCAGCAAGCGGGTGATCATCAAGGTCGGCCTCATTCAGCGGCGCACGCTCGAACTGCTGATTCGCCAGGTGGAAGCCATCTCCGTCGAGCAGAGCCTCACCGGCCGCATCTTCAACTTCGGCACGATCACGCTCACCGGCACCGGCGGCGTGCGTGAGACGTTCCACAACATCGCCAACCCGCTCGAGTTCCGCCGCAACATCCAGAGCCTGTCGACGTCGTAAAGTCGTTCGAATCGTTCGAATCGTTCGAATCGTTCAAAAAGGAGTCGTGCGTTGTCCGATTCAGATCCGAAGCGCTGCCCACGTGTCCCATGACTTTGCAATACGTGGGCACGAAGAGGTTTCACGAGGGCACCCGTTGGGGCATCCTGGGCGAGATAGTGAGCTGTTCCAGCACCGCGAGCACTTCGACGTCTACATATGCCCTCGTTGCGGCCGTGTGGAATTCTTCGTGGACGGCGTCGGGGAAGAGTTCAGGCCGCATTAGCGATGGCGATCCCTGCACAGCAAGTTCGCGACTACCTCGCTGCACTGCCGCCCGGCGCTCGACGGAGAATGAAAGAAATACGCGCGATCGTCAAATCGGTCGCGCCGAAAGCTACCGAGACGTTCTCGTATCGAATTCCCGGTTTCCGACTTGATGAGAAGGTGTTCGTCTACGCTCGCGACCCTGAACGATTCGAACGATCCGAACGATCCGAACGATCTATTTGACGGGCGCCCTTTCGACCGGCTCCATCCGGTAGACAGGAGTCGGCTTGCCGTCGCGGTCGTCCGTGACCAGATAGATGTATCCATCTGGACCCTGCCGTACGTCGCGGATGCGGCCCATCCGCTGCGCCAGCAGTTCCTGACTGACGACCCGCTGGCCCTCGACGGTGAGCCGCGACAGCTGCTGCGCTGCCATGCCGCCGACGAAGATGTTGCCGCGCCAGTTCGGGAACCGATCGCCCGTGTAGATCATCAGCCCCGAGATGCCAATCGAGGGGACCCATACGTTGACCGGCTGCTGCATTCCGTCGCGATGCGTGCCGGCATGAATCGCGGCACCGGTGTTGTAGTTGACGCCGTATCCGATCACCGGCCATCCGTAGTTCATGCCCGGCTGAACGCGATTGAGTTCGTCGCCGCCCTGGGGCCCGTGCTCGTTCGCCCAGAGCTCGCCTGTCGTCGGATGGATCGCCAGCCCTTGCACATTGCGGTGGCCGTAACTCCAGATCTCCGGACGCGCGCCCGACTGCTTCACCAGCGGATTGTCCGCCGGCACGCGGCCGTCGTCGTGAAGGCGGAGGATTTTGCCCTGATGGTTCGATACGTTTTGCGCCGGGTGTGCCTCGAGGTTGCCCTCGGGCGGCGCCTGCCGGTCGCCGGCTGAGAGGAACAGGTAGCCCTTGCCGTCGAATGCGATCTTCCCGCTGAAGTGATTGCGTCCCTGTGCGGCCGCTTCGAACAACTGCTGCACGTCCGTCAGGCGGTCGTTTTCAAAGCGGCCGCGAATGAGGGCGGTTGTCGCCTGGGCATCCGTCGCGCCCGGCTTCGAGTATGTGATGTAGAGCAGACGATTCGAGGCGAAATTCGGGTGCGGCATCACCTCGAGCAACCCGCCCTGGGACGAGTGAAAGACCTTCGGCACACCCTCGACGGCCTGCGGCAGGAGCTTTCCCTGCCGGACGATGCGCAGCCGCCCCGGGCGCTCCGTGATCAGCATGTCGGCGCCAGGCAGGAAGGCGATCGACCAGGGCTGCACCAGGCCGTCCACGACCGTGACGACGCGGTAGTCGTGCACGGACGACGTGAACATCGTGTTGCCGGTCAGCGAAGCCGTTCCGGCAAGAACCACGACAACCGCAGCGACACTGCTGATCACTCGTAACATTGCTCGCTCCTTTCAGGTATCAGACGCCTGATTCCTGACTCCTGATCCCTGATTCCTGATCCCTGCTTCTATTCCAGCCTGACGCTCGCCACGGCTCGTGGGCCAGCGCTCAACCCCAGCTTGCCAAAGTCGCCCTTCTTGCCGTCGGGACGCTGCGCGGTAATCCGGAACTGCTTCGTGCTTCCGGTCGCCTGTTTCGCGACGTCCGCACCGAGCTCCGGAAGCAGCGTGACATAACGGGTCATGTTGTTGATGTGCTCGTAACGCCCGCCGGTCATTTTCGTGACGCGTTGTCCGAGGTCGATCTGCGCATCACCGCCGGTTGCCGAGCGTTCGCCCGCGTACATCAGCACATGGACGATGATGGGGCGGCCGCGCAGTGCGTCGACGACGCGCTGCATGTGGCTGGCCATGACCTGGCCGTCGCCGCTCGTGGTGCCTGCGCAGATGATGACCGTGAAGGTGTCCTTGTCCTTGTTGGCGCGCTCGATCGCTTCGCTGAGCGTCTCGGTGAATCGTCCCGTCGAGGAATCCGGCGCGAGCCGATCGACACCTTTGAGCAGTTCCTCGCGGTTCCTGGTCGGCCGTACGAGAAAGCGGCCCTGGGGTGATGTCGTCACGACCGTCGTCTCGATGTCCGGCGGCAGACCGCTGAGCAGATTGCGCACGCCGCTGCGCAGCTCGGCGAGGTTCTGGCCGACTCCGACGCCGTTATCGATCAGGACCTGGACCTTCACCTGTCGCACCACCGATTCGACTTTCGTTACCTTGGCGGTCACGCCGTCTTCGTTCACACGAACATCCGCGGGGGTCAGCGATTCGACCGGGGTGCCTTTTTCCGGGTCGAGGATCGTGGCGAGCAGGGTGAACTGTTCCTGCGCGCGGGCACCGGCCGCGCAGAGGCCCAGGAGAACCAGGACAGGAATGAACCGCCTGAATGGCATTCACGACCTCCAAGGGATGTGGGCTGGCGCCCGTAATTGTAGGGTAGGACGAAGGTTTTTCCGCGAAAGTTGGTTGGAAAATTCGACCACTTTCGCGCCGCGGTTTCGAATTGATTACCCAACGATCTATTCTCGCCGCGTGGTTTTTACCAAACGCCTCCGCGAAGGCGTCCGGCGGGGCCGGATCCGCTGCAGCGTTCGCATCTGGACGAAAGCCCACGTCAAGGTGGGCGGCCGTTACCCGATGGACGAGGGCCACATCCTCGTCGAGTCGATTGAACCGATTCGACGGGCGGACATCACGCGCGAACTGGCCCGCGAATCCGGCTTCGACACCGTCAGGGAACTCCTCGAAATCGCCCAGCACGGACAGGGCCGGAAAATGTTCCTCATTCGCTTCCGCTACCTGCCTCCCGGCGGCTGGTGAGCCGCCTTCACGGGCGATTCTTCAGCCTGATTCCTGGGCCAGCCCGTTGGGCCTGAGGTGTGCGGCCCTGGGCCTTCTCTCGAATAAGATCAGCAGGCTTAATAACCGAACCCTGGGACCCTTCATGAGATTCGTGCGGATCATCGTCGCTGCTCTTTTACTGGCGTCCACCGCCGCCTGCACGGCGGACAGCTCGGCCGGGGACGCGGCGGAAGGGGCGGGCGGCGGCCCGCCGGCCGTCCCGGTCACCACGGCGGCTGTCGTGCAGAAGCCGATGCCGATTGAGATTCTGGTCATCGGTTCGGCCGAGCCGTACTCGTCGGTTGCCATCCGCTCACAGATCACGGGCCAGCTGTTGAAGGTCAATTTCCGCGAAGGCGACATCGTCCAGCGCGGTCAGGTGTTGTTCGAGCTCGATCGCCGTCCACTCGAGGCGGCGCTCGGACAGGCGCAGGCGAACCTGACGCGCGACATGGCGCAGGCGGCGAACGCGGAAGTGCAGGCAACGAGATTTCAGCAGCTCGTCGATCGCGGTATCGCCCCCCGCGAGCAGGGGGACACGGCCAGGACGTCGGTCGCGGCGCTGAATGCGACGGTTGAGGCGGACCGTGCGGCGGTTGAGAATGCGAAGATCCAGCTCCAGTACGCGACGATCACGGCGCCGATTTCCGGCCGGACGGGCGCGCTGATGGTCCACCAGGGCAACCTCGTTCGCGCCAACGATCAGACGCCCTTGGTGGTCATCAACGAAGTTGCTCCGATTTCCGTTGCGTTCACCATTCCCGAGTCACGCCTGGCCGACCTGCGGCGCTACATGGCGCGCGGTTCCCTCAACGTGACGGCGACACCGCAGGGCAGCGATACTCCGGCAAGCGGGCGCATCACCTTCATCGACAACGCCGTCGATCAGAACACCGGCACCATTCGCATCAAGGGAACCTTCCCGAATAGCGACGGGCGGCTGTGGCCGGGGCAGTTCGTCAACGTAGTGGTCACGCTGTCGACTGACCCGACCGCGATTGTGGTCCCGTCGGTTGCCGTGCAGGCGGGCCAGGAGGGCACCTACGTCTTTGCGGTGAAGTCGGATCAGTCGGTGGAGATGCGTCCGGTAACCGTGGCGAGAACGCGCGGCGCCGAAAGCGTGATTGCCAGCGGCGTGCGGCCCGGTGAAACAGTCGTCACCGACGGCCACCTCCGTTTGGAACCCGGCGGACGTATCACCGCCAAGCAATCGCCGGCAGGTCCGGCTGAAGCCGGACACTACGAAGGACGGGGGAAGCCATGAACCTCTCGTCCATCTTTATCCAGCGGCCTGTTGCGACGACGCTGCTGATTGCCGGGATTCTCGTCTTCGGGGGCCTAGCCTATCAGGGGCTTCCGGTCGCCGATCTGCCAAGCGTCGATTTTCCGACGATCCGCGTGCAGGCGGCGCTGCCCGGTGCCAGTCCAGAGACCATGGCCTCGTCCGTGGCGCTGCCGCTCGAGAAGCAGTTCTCGGCGATTGCCGGCCTGACGAGCATGAACTCGACGAGCACGCAGGGGGGCACCGAGATCACGCTGCAGTTCGACCTCGATCGCAACATCGACGCCGCCGCCCAGGACGTGCAGTCGATGATCGGCCGCGCCTCGCGTCAGCTGCCGGGCGAAATGCCGGCGCCGCCGTCGTACCAGAAGGTCAATCCCGCCGACCAGGCGATCTTCTTCATCGTCATGCGTTCGAGCACGCTGAGCCTGTCGGCGCTCGACGAGCTCGCACAGACGAACGTTGCGCAGCGCATTTCGACGGTCAGCGGCGTGGCGCAGGTGAACATCTTCGGCTCGCAGAAGTACGCCGTCCGCATCGACGTCGATCCGCGGCAGCTCGCCGGACGCGGTCTGGGCATCGACGAGCTCGCCACTGCGGTCCAGAACGCGAACGTCAACATGCCGACCGGCACCATCTTCGGCGACCGGACGTTTGTCGTCACGACGAACGGCCAGCTGATGCGGGCCTCGGCGTACGGCCCCGCCATCATCGCGTATCGCAACGGCTATCCGGTCAGGCTGGACGAAGTGGCGCACGTGTACGACGGCGTCGAGAACGATCGCACCGCCAGCTGGCAGAATCACGATCGCTGCATCTACCTCGCGGTCCAGAAGCAGCCAGGCACCAACGTGGTGCAGATCGTCGATGCCATCAAGGCGCTGCTGCCAGGCATCCAGGCGCAGCTGCCCGCATCGGTGAGACTCGACGTGCGCAGCGACCGTTCGGTCACCATCCGCGAGTCGGTGCACGACGTCAAGCTCACGCTCGTCGTGACGGTCGTCCTGGTCGTTCTGGTCATCTTCATCTTTCTGCGCAACCTGTCGGCGACGTTGATCCCCAGTCTGTCGCTGCCCGGCTCGATTGTCGGCACGTTCGCGGTGATGTACGTGCTCGGCTTCAGCCTCGACAATCTGTCGCTGATGGCGCTGACGCTCTCCGTCGGCTTCGTCGTCGACGATGCGATCGTGATGCTGGAGAACATCGTGCGGCACATGGAGATGGGGAAGCCGCCGATGCAGGCGGCGCTCGATGGGTCGAAGGAGATCGGCTTCACCATTGTGTCAATGACGGCGTCGCTCGTCGCCGTCTTCATCCCTGTGTTTTTCCTGGGCGGCGTCGTCGGACGGCTGCTGCACGAGTTTGCGATCACGATCGGGGCCGCGATCCTGATTTCCGGTTTCGTTTCGATCAGCCTGACGCCGATGCTGGCGAGCCGCTTCCTGCGGCCGCCGCACGCGGCGCGTCACGGCTGGCTCTACAACGCGTTCGAGCGCATCTTCGATGCGTCCCGCAGCTTCTACGGCACCACGCTGACCGCCTGTCTGAGATTTCGAGCGGCGACGATGGCACTGTCGATCGTCCTCCTTGGCGCCACCGTGTATCTCTTCATGATCATCCCAAAGGGATTCCTGCCAAACGAGGATCAGGGGCGCTTCGTGATCAATACCGAGGCCGCCGAAGCCATCAGCTTCGACGACATGGTCCGGCACCAGCAGCAGATCGCCGACATCGTGATGGCCGAGCCGGACGTGTTCTCGGTGTCTCACAACGTCGGACTCGTCGGCAACAACGCCGCGGGCGGCGTGAACACCGGGCGCCTGTTTGTCGAGATGGAGCCGCGTGAACAGCGAGCCCGATCGGTGGACGAAGTAATCGCCTCGCTGCGGCCGAAGCTGGCGCAGGTTCCCGGCATCCGCGCCTTCCCCACGAACCCGCCGGCGATCAACCTGGGCGGCGGAGGCGGTCGTCCGATTTATCAGTTCACCCTCCAGGATGCCGACACGGCGGAGCTGTATCGGTGGGCGCCCGTGCTCGAGGCGCGCGTCCGCAACATCCCCGGCCTTCTCGACGTCAACAGCGATCTGCGGCTGGCCACGCCGCAGGTGTCGGTTGACATGGATCGCAACAAGCTGTCGACGCTGGGGCTGACCGCGAGCCAGGTCGAGGACGCTCTTCGTAACGCCTACGCCCAGCGGCAGGTGACGCAGATCTTCGCGCCGAGCAATCAGTACCCCGTCGTTCTACGGGTGGCGCCCGAGTTCCAGACCGATCCGTCCGCGATGTCGCTGCTGCACGTGCGGTCGAACAGTGGACGGCTGATTCCGCTCGAATCCGTAGCCCGGCTGCAGACGACCGTCGGACCGTTTCAGGTGAATCACTTCGGGCAGCTGCCCTCGGTGAACATCTCCTTCAATCTGGCACCTGGCGTAGCGCTTGGCGATGCCGTCACCCGGATTCAGGCTGCAGCGTCGGAAACGATTCCCGCGAGCGTCACGCTGACCTTTCAGGGGGCGGCGCAGGCATTCCAGGACTCGCTCCGCGGCCTGGGCCTCGTACTGCTGATGGCGATCGTCGTGATCTACATCGTGCTGGGCGTGCTCTACGAGAGCTTTACGCACCCGCTGACGATTCTGTCGGGCCTGCCGGCCGCCGGCCTCGGCGCGCTGCTGACGCTGATGATCTTCGACGTCGAATTGAACCTCTATGCGTTCGTCGGCGTGATCATGCTGGTCGGCCTGGTAAAGAAGAACGGAATCATGATGGTCGACTTCGCCGTTGACGCGCAGCGGCAGGGGAAGACCGCGGTCGAGGCGATCCACGAAGCCTGTCTGGTCCGCTTCCGCCCGATCATGATGACGACGATGGCGGCGCTGGTCGGGACGCTGCCGATCGCACTGGCGCTCGGCGCGGGAGCGGAGTCACGCCGTCCGCTGGGCCTCGCGGTGGTCGGCGGCCTGCTCGTGTCGCAGCTGCTGACGCTTTACATCACGCCGGTGTACTACGTGTACATCGAGGCGCTGCGCGAGCGTGTCGCCCGCCGCCGGGCCGCGAAACGGCCGGCCGTGCCGCTTCCTGCCACCACGTGATTCCCTCGTAGTGTCGCCTTCAGGCGGACTGCAGAAGGCCTCAGGATTCAGGCCCAAGTCCCAAGGGCTGGTCCAGGAACGAGGCAGAAGGAATCAGGAGAGACCGACGCGTCGCCTGCACCTGTGCTTGCCACGAGCGATCTCGGATGCTATAAGCGACTCCCCCCCGGGGTGGCCGCAAAGGCGACAGTCATGAACGCCGATTCTCATGGGCCGCACGTGCTCATCGTCGATGACGATCCAACCACACGTGACACGATGGCGCTGGTGTTAAGAGTCGCGGGATTTCAGGTGCACGAGGCCGCTGATGCGCCCGCGGCGATGGCCGCGG
>WUUC01135965.1_pt1 | contig 10628 bp, 10 predicted proteins | sample 6278441 | NCBI WGS metagenome assembly WUUC01 (sample SAMN13675441, study PRJNA597444) | soil metagenome | isolation source: soil | place: USA: Washington | collected 2017-10 | reverse complement strand
CTTCCATCATTACAGCCGAACCGGCAGCATTGTCGGTTGCACCGGTGCCAGCATGCCATGAGTCAAGGTGTGCACCGATCATCACGATCTCGTCTTTGAGATCCGTGCCTTCGATCTCGGCAATGACATTGAAGCCGGGACCAGGTGCAGTGAATTCTGTCTCGAGGGTAAGCTCCATCCTGACCGGCAGGCCTTTCTGTGCCTGGCGGATCAACCTGTTGTAATGTTCGTCGGCAACGATCACCTGGGGAAGGACTTTCGGAGCGGCGGCGGATGCAGCGCGTACACGCTGGCTATTGGGAACACTGGGTGGATAAGGAACTGTAACAGCGCTCACGAGGACGGTACCGTCTTCGAGCCTGGACGTAGGACTGGGTTCGAGCACGGCGATGGCTCCCTCCTTCATGCAGAAATCCCACTTCGCAAATGACAGTTGTTGTGCCTGTGTCGACTGCTGGAAGCGGCGGAAATCGAATGGCGCTTCGGGGCCGGCATTGGAGAACTTGAGCAGGGTCGAGTCGGTGAACCGCGACGCGTCGGGTTTGAACCCGGGTTTAACGCTGACTGGTGCGCCGAACAGGACGATCTTTCCTTTCAGCTTGCCCTTGTATTTTTCGAAGTCTGCTTCCGACTTCACGTCTAAATAAATGGCTTCCGTCTGAATGGTGCCTTTCACTCCGGGCGTCCATGCTTTCGGGTAGGCGATGACGGGGAAGTACACCGGCCCGAGTGTTTGCAGGCTGAATTTCTTCAGAGTCCATCCGCGTCCAAACTCTTCGTCCCATGTATCGAAGCGGGCGTTGCTGAGGCCCCACGATTGCAGGGTCGTCTTTGCATAGTTTGCGGCGTTCTGGTAGCCGGGGGAGTTCGTAAGCCTGGGGCCGTGGATATCGGTAAGCTGGCTGACGATCTCCATGATCTGCGATTTCTCGAAGCCTTCTTTCTTGATCTTCGAGATCATCACAGTGTCGATCTTTTCGGTTTGCGCGAACGTATTCACGCAAGTGATAAAGGCAAGAATGCCACAAACGACGCGAAATGTTTTCATTGACTGGGTAAGGTTTAGATGTGGGGAATATATAATTTTAATTACCAATTAATTATGAAAAAGACTACCATCGTCCTCTCCCTTTTACTGACGGCTACAATTGTTTTCGCACAACAGGAAGACAAGCTGATAACTGAAGATTATGTAAGAAAAGTGATCACCACTCTCGCTTCAGATGACATGATGGGCCGCGCTGCCGTCAGCCCGACACAAATCAAAGCAACCGATTTCATTGCATTGCAGTTCAAAGAGACCGGCCTTGAAACATTCGCAGGGCTGACCGGTTACAAACAGGAATTTCTCGCCAAAGAATTTCCCGGAGTACCCATGAACAATGTTGTCGGGGTTTTGAAGGGCAAATCAAAGCCGGACGAGATCGTGATATTTTCTGCACACTACGACCACATCGGTATCCAGCCCGCCGTTGAAGGCGACTCTATCGCCAACGGTGCCGACGATGATGCGTCCGGCACGACAGCGGTCATAGCGCTGGCAAAGTATTTCAAAGAGATCAACAACAACGCCCGCACACTGGTCTTCGTGGCATTCACGGCTGAAGAAGCCGGCGGAATGGGTTCAAGATATTTCACCGAACAGGTGGATGCAAATAAGGTCATCGCCATGTTCAACATCGAGATGATCGGCAAGACTTCCAAGTGGGGTCAGAACTCGGCGTTCATCACCGGCTTCGAACGAAGCGACTTCGGAACCATTCTACAGAAGAATGTAAAAGGAACACAGTTCCAGTTCATGCCCGACCCGTATCCTGAACAAGATCTGTTCTACCGGTCTGATAATGCACGGCTGGCGATCAAAGGTGTTCCTGCCCACAGTATCTCGACCGACCAGATCGACCGCGACCCGTACTATCACACGGTGAACGATGAAGTGGAAACGCTGGATATGCAGAACATCGTGGCGGCGATCAAGGGTATTGCGTTAGGGAGTAAGAGCATTGTGAGCGGGGAGGATACGCCGACACGCGTCGCACCGATGAAGAGAAAAGGAAAATAATCTCTCAAAGGGAAATAAAATCTCTCACGGATCGCACGGATCACACGGATAGAAAACATATGCATTGATCTGTGCGATCCGTGCGATCCGTGAGAGACTGCATTTAAGCTGTCTTTAACGTCGATGAAAATACAGCCCCAACCTCTTCGACATACGGGCTCACGAACAACGTCTCCTCGGATTTCAAAACGTACTCCGAATAATATCCCGGTACCATTGCCGGTGCCGGCGGTGTGAGCACGGGATAACACTTCTGTATCTGATACCGCTCAGTCCGCACGTCGTACACAACGATCGACCAATCAAGTATGGCCTTCTGTGTTGTTAAAAACACCGGGAAGTCGAGAAGCTCCGCCCCGCTTAGCTCCGGGGTCTGGTTTGCATAGAAGTAATCATAATATAAAACCTCGCTCTGCACACCTGCACGCGCCAGCCATTTCTTAAGCTCCGTGAGCCGGTTCATCATCGTGGACACCGGGACCTTGTCGTCCGTGAACTCAGCGATCGGCAACCACGACCCCGATCTCAATTCCAGGAATTCGATAGAAGATGTGCCTATGTCGAGCTTGTAGTCGAATGCACGATAACCCGGAACAAAGTAGCCCGGATAAAAGAACTTCATCCCACGTTCGCGGCAGTAGCGGATCTTCTCGTAGATGAGGAATTTCCCGAGGCTGTATTTCTTGTAGTCAGGATCGTAGATCGAAGAGATCCCCATGGCGCTCTCGTTCCCCATGTCGAAGTAACCCGCCGCGACGAGCTTGTCGTTGTGATAAACATTGATCTCCTGGGTGTCGAAGACGTTATTGTCGGAATTGCCGAAGAGCAGGGTCTGCAGCGATGCGGAGGCTTCGAATGGAACTGCCTGTTTGTATCGGAGGTATAGCAGCTCTTTTTCGATGGTGATCGAGGCGGGGCGGATCTCGGTCCGGAATGCTGCGTTTTTCTGAATGAGCTTTTTCTCTGTTCCGCCGGGAGCGTAATTATCTAGCCGGACCCGCAGCCAGATCGCGCTATAAAACGTCTCCTTAAAATTCAGCCAGTTGGTTGTGAAGATTGTTTGTCCCATGCGGAACCAGCCATGGTCCAGGTAGGCATCGAGCTCCCCTGGCGTAAGGTGGTCGGGACAATGAACATCAACAAGCATTCGGTCAACAGTCGGTCTCTCTTCCTAAAATAACGTAAAACAAAAACAGATCACACCCCTCCATCAAACGGAAAAGTGACAGTTGCATTTTGTTGCCACCGGGCATTCAACGTATACAATTTGGAACAGAATGTGCAAAAGACTTCTTTAGTGACCCGGCCTTGCCTAATGACAGCAAATTATCCCCTTCCTGAGTCTTTTTTACGTCTTTTGGCGATCGGGTGGAGTGTGCTTTCACTCCTGTTAACGAATAGTCCCGCTCTTGGACAGCCGCCGCGGGTGCAATGGCTCGATTCGGCCAGGGCCCTGGCTCCGGACAAAGCTTTACCCGTCCTCAGGCGCGGGCTGGCCTCACCAGACACATCACCGGCCGAAAGGGCTGAACTGCAGTTGCTGGCCGCGACAACATTCAGCGACCTCGCACGGTACGACAGCGCGCTGATCTATTTCAACCGTGCATTGGCTGGCTATACGAACACGAAAGACAGCACTGGGATCGCGGGTGCGCATTACGGCACCGGTAAGGTTTACACACTGCGGGCCAAATACAAGGAGGCCATCGTCGCGCACCAGAAGGCATTCGTGGTATACCAGAAAATCAGGAACAACGAGGGCGCGGTAAAGACTCTTCTCGAATTGGGTTATTCATCCCTCAAGACGAAAAAATATCCCCAGGCAAGGCAGTTTTACAACCGGGCCCTCGAACGTGCACAAAAGAACAAGGCGTTCGAGCTGATGGTAGAAGCCTATGATGGACTGGCGAATGTTTATGAAGCGCAGAAAGATTTCAAAAAGGCCATCTCTGCCGTGCGATTCATGCAGGGGGCATACGATTCTATTGTGATCCGCGATCACCGGCGTGAGATTAAACTACTGGAGAACAAATATTCACAAATGGTCCGGGAACAGGACAGTCTGGTAGTGATCGCCGAAGCAAAACACAGCCAGGTAAAAACCGACAGGCTGTTGCGACTGATCGAGCGCGACGATATCCGGCTCACGTTTTATTCCGTTGCATTGGGATTGACATTCGTGCTGTTATTCTTTTTCGGAGCGTGGCTGATGGCACGACAAAAGACGAGGATTGCAGAGTCGCGGCTCCTCAGTGAACAGGCGGGAATCAAATTGGCGAACGAACAATTCGAGGTGATCTCACAACAAGTACGCGATGATCTGACGAAAGAGATCGACAAGGGTCCGAGTGCACCACTGATCCATAACATGATGGATATGATGTGGCTCATCAATCCCAACAATAAATCGCTGGAGTCACTGATCGCCTACATCCGGGAAGAGACCAACGCCCTTTTGAAAGATTCGGGTATCAATTACATGATCGTTGTTCCCGACCGGACACCGAACGTAATGTTAACGAGCCTTGAAAGGTTGAACCTGTATGTTGTGACGAAGGAGCTGATCAATTATGCTGTAAACTGTTCGAAGACTACGGGGCTTACGCTTTCGATCACCATGGAGGGAAGGCAAGTCATATTCAAGGTTAAAGATCACTCACCATTGGATGACGCCAAGCTCAGGAAGCGGCCTGATGACCTGAGGCTCCACCGGGAGAAGATGGAGCAGATCAATGGGACGATCGGCGTGATCTCCGAAAAAGGAGCAATGGTTGTCATATACAGGGTTGACCTGCCAATGGCAGGTCAACCCTGATCATTACTGTACGCTCAGCTGAAACGTCACATCCAGGTCGGTCTCTCCCTCTGTCGAAGTTGAACCGGCAGTTTTTAGCGCGGGCTGATGTTTCAGCAGCACGCGAAACTCAGCCCCCGAAGTTGCCACGTCGGCGGTTGTCCAGGTGGTGGTGAGTCCGAGTGGAAGTCCATTGGCGTCTTCCGAATTTTCTCCGCCCGTGTAGTTCAGCGCGTGGGTCCTCACATCGATGTTGCCATCTCCGGAAGGATTGGAGAATGAATTGCCCGTCCATCCGAAGAAGAACATGTGCTCATCGCCCTCCTCTTCCACTTCTTTAGTGATGTCGTATTCTTCATCCGTTGGTTGTGCGAGGCCGTTGATCATGGTGATCGTCAGCACGTACGTGGTAGACTTTGTAAGTGCGATCGGCGAGTCGGTGGTGATACTCTGCACGCCCTCGCCATCGGGGTCGGTTGCTGTTACGACGATAGGCGAGCCGCCAGTTGGTGTGAAAGTTAATGTCGCTTTGGTAATCATCTCGGGGACGTCTTCCTTTTGCGGGTCGTTGTTGTCGCAAGACGATAAGATTGATATGGAAATAATAGCGAGATATGTGAATATGTGATTCTTCAGAGTCATACAGATAATTGAATAATGGAAAATAATTAGACAGAAGGTGCAGGTCCGTGGTTAACACGAACACTGAACACCGAACACTGAATGTCAAACGAAAGGCGGAGCGCGGCCCTGGGCGAGGGCTGTAAAAACAATGACTGGCTGAGGGAATACCTTTTCGGAAAATTCAGAGACTGCCAATGCCTGCGGAATTTCGGTGGAGACCGGTAGTACTACGTTGAACAGAACTTCGAGCGAACAAACCTGGCAATGTTCGCCGTGGTTGAGGAGAATCGTCTGGTTCTTTTTTGTCGCAGAGAAAAACTCGTGAGCCTCGTGGCGGTCATGGAAAAAGTTAAGGCCGACCTGGTTGAACAGCAGGGCTACGCCAAGTATGATCCACGCGACAGTATGCAGCCCTTTGTTCTTCACTTTTCAAAGTTAATACCAAATCGTAAATCGTACATCGTAAATTGTACATTTCCTCATGTCCGTTCGTAAAATCATCCATATCGACATGGATGCCTTCTATGCTTCCATCGAGCAGCGCGATCACCCGGAATACCGGGGAAAGCCTGTTTGCGTCGGTGGTTCACCCGAAGGACGGGGCGGCGTGGTGGCAACTGCCAGCTACGAAGCGCGGAAGTTCGGGATCCATTCGGCCATGCCGTCAAAGAAAGCATACCAGCTGTGCAAGCATGCCATCTTCGTCAGGCCGCGCTTCGAAGCATACAAGGAAGCCTCAAGAAAGATCAGGGCGATCTTCCACCGTTATACCGACCTCATCGAACCCTTGTCGCTGGACGAAGCTTACCTCGATGTGACGGAAGACAAACAACAGATCGGTTCGGCGATCGAGATCGCCAGGCTGATCAAGAAAGCGATCAAGGACGAGTTGATGCTCACCGCCTCGGCCGGCGTGTCGGTGAACAAGTTCGTAGCCAAGATCGCGTCCGACCTGGATAAACCCGACGGCCTCACTTTCATCGGCCCATCGAAGGTGGAAAGGTTCGTCGAGAAGCTGCCAGTCACGAAATTTCACGGTATCGGAAAAGTGACAGCCGAAAAGATGAAGAAGATGGGTATCCACACCGGCGCAGATCTGAAGAAGCTCAGCGAGCACCAGATGGTGCGTCACTTCGGAAAGACAGGAAGATTTTACTATAAGATAGTCCGTGGCGTCGATACGCGCGAAGTAATTCCCGATCGCGAAACGAAATCAGTCGGTGCCGAAGACACCTTTCCGTTCGACCTCAACGACGTCAAAGACATGTTCCGCGAGCTGGACAAGCTGGCCAACCTGGTTCACGATCGCCTGTACAACAACAAGCTGAAAGGACGTACCATTACCGTCAAGATCAAGTACAGCGATTTCAGGATCATTACCCGGAGCCGCTCGTTCCCCGAGGCGGTCGGCGACCTGGATACGATTATCGAGACGGCACATCAGCTGCTGGAACAGACAGACCCGCAGGGATCTGACATCAGGCTGCTGGGTGTGTCTGTTTCCAATTTCGGGATACCGGAACGGTCACGAAAAAGTGATGTTTCGGATCAGTTAGACCTGTTTTAGTTTTTTTCAGAAAAATGCCGGGTGCCTTGTCCATGTTCGGGCCACGGCGGGTACTATAGTCTAAAAACCTACTATGACGAAAATAATCTCAATCTTAACAGTGCTTCTCTTCTTCGGGCATGGACCGGAAGAAAACGAAGCGGCCAGGGTCGCCCGCAGTGTGTTCGAAGCCTTCAACGCCCACAACTGGGAACGGATGGAGACGCTTTATGCGCAGGATGTCGAAATGATGGATCCGGCTTTCGAAGGAATTAAGATCGGTAAGGAGGGAATGACCGAATTTTACCGATCCGTTCCCGACATTCACGATGAAGTGAAAACACTGACTGCGTCCGGCAACACCGTGGTGGTGGAGTTTGTGGCAACGGGAACGATCGAAGGACAGAAGTTCTCGATGCCGATATGTACGGTGTTTAAGATCGAGAAGGGAGTGGTTGTGAGTGATCATACGTATTACGACAAGAATTAATAACCAATAGCCAATAACAATCCAATAGCCAATTCCAATATCCAATGACCATTTTTAACACAGTAAGATTATGAAGAGATTTTTGTTGTTGATCAGAGAAGACCTCCGGAGGTTAGAACAGCTCACGGATGCGCAGATGCACGAGGAGATACAGATTATGACCAAATGGGTGGAAGAGCTCACGAAGACCGGCAACTTCATATCCGGCGAGCCGCTCGAAACCGGCGTCCGCCTTGCGACCAGCACGCGCGTCCTCTCCGACGGCCCCTTCATCGAAGCCAAAGAAGCTGTAACAGGCTACACCCTCGTCAAGGCCGAAAACATCGACCAGGCAGCAGAGCTGGCGATGGCGTGCCCCTTGGTTCAAAACGGTCAAATTAAAATTGAGGTTCGTCCGATCCTTGATTTCGCTTAACGGGGTGACGTTGGGACGGGGTGACGAAGTGCGCCCTTCCCCTTTCACCTACGTCACCACGTCACCACATCACCACGTCCCCCGTCACTACGTCCCCCCGTCACTACGTCACTACAGCCCACATCACTCCGTCACTCCGTCACTACCTTTGGTATCTTCGTTAGCCGCGACTAACGAATAACGACATGACCAGCACAAGCGCACTCAACTCCATCTACAAAAAAAACTTCTCCAGGATGGTCATCGCCCTTGCCCGTTACACCGGACTTCGCGACCTCGCCACCGCCGAAGACATTGTTCAGGAAGCATTTGCCGAGGCAGCCAGCAAATGGGACACTCAACTGCCCGAACATCCGGAGGCATGGCTTTACCGCGTGTGTCGTAACATCGCATTCAATAAGCTCCGGCACGACAGACGTTTTGAAACGCAGGCAGTCGACGAGAACACACTCAGTTACCAGATCGACCGCATGTTCGAAGCGGGTGACGGCGATGATCAGCTCCGGATGCTCCTCGCCTGCACGCATCCCAACTTCAGCCCGAAGAACCAGGTTATCTTCGCGCTCCGGTATGTGGCTGGCTTCCGGATCGAACAAGTGGCCAATATCCTCGGCAGCCCGGCCGACACGATCACCAAGACGCTGCTTCGCATGCGAGAAATGATCGTGAAGGAGAACATCAACTTCGAAACGGAAGTGGCGAAGGCGACACAGGCACAGAAAGAGATCCTGATCAAGATCGTCTACCTGATGTTCTCGGAAGGGTCGAAGACTTCAGGAGGGAGATCGATCCTCAATCTCGAGCTCTGCGAAGACGCGTTGGGGCTGGGGCTGGCGATCGCGGGCTCAACTTCTCTTTTGTCACCCGAAGCACATGCGCTCATCGCGCTGATGTTGTTCAACCTGTCGCGCTTCGAAGCACGGTTCGATCACAACGGTGAGATGGTCGAGCTGGAGCACCAGGACCGTTCCCTATGGAACCGTGATATGATCAAAGTAGGCGTGCATCACATCACTCTGGCCGGCGATGGAAATACTTCCTATCACTTCGAAGCGGCCATTGCGTGGCTCCATGTATCGGCGGCATCGTTTGCGGCCACCGACTGGAAAAAAATAGCGGCACTGTACGAGAAAATCGTTGCCATCAACGATTCGCCTTTCGTAAGGATGAACCATGCGATCGCATTGTTCTATGCGGGCGACGTGCTGACCGCCCTCCACCACCTGAAAAAGCTTGGAGTGTCCGCGTTCATGCAGCAGCATTACCTGTTTCACATGGCGTTGGGAAAGGTCTATGCCTCCACGGGCGACAAGGAGCTTGCAATCCGGCATTTCACCCGCGCTGTTGAATTGTCTCCTCATGAAGTTGAAAAGAAACATATTCGTAAGGCGTATCTTTCCTAACTTTACTTTCTATCCAAACTTAAAAACATCATGCCCAGGATATCACGCCGTGCATTTGTTGCCGCTGCAACTTTATTACCTTTAGGGGCAAGTGCCTCTTCTATGGAAATTAAAAAAGACAAACCGAAACTCGTACACCACGTATTCTTCTGGTTAAAAGATCCGTCGTCGGCTGCCGACAGGGATAAGCTTCTCGCCGGTGTGAAGACCTTGAAGAATATAGAGACCATCAAGATGCTGCATGTAGGCGTGCCCGCCAGCACCGAAAAGCGCGACGTGGTCGATAACAGCTATCACGTGTCAGAGCTGATGTTCTTCGACAACGTGGAAGATCAGAAAGTCTACCAGGATCATCCGATACATCAGAAGTTTATTAAAGAACATTCGATGTTGTGGGATAAGGTGGTTGTTTATGATGTGATGGAATCAGTTTAGAGTTTGAAGTTTAGAGTTTGAAGTTTAAGTTGACTGGAATTCCTTCGAAAACGACTCCAAACTTCAAACTTCAAAACTTCAAACTTCAAACTACCCAAGCCATTCTTTGAAAGCCGTTGCTTTCTCCCGACTAATATCCAGCTCGATATTAAACGGCGGTTTCAATTGCACCGTCAGCCCTTTGTGGGTCGTCTTCACGCGCGCGACAATCTGCATGTGAATGATGTACTGACGGTTTACCCGGAAGAAGATCGAAGGATCGATCAGAGACTCCACCTCGTCGAGGGTCTGGTGCTCGCCGATCATTTTCTCATTGTCCATCGTGTGGATGAAGATGAGCTCTTCTTTATGAAAGTAGCCGATCTCTTTCTGGTTGACTGGTATCATCGCATTCCGTTGGATCGACAGGAACCGTTCCTTGTACTTCTTCTGCTCTTTCCCCCACCCAGACATGAGATGTTTCAACTGGTCTGTGACCGACACGGCCCCTGACAATGAACGGTATTTTTCCAAAGCTGTCCCCAGCTCCTTTTCGTCGATAGGTTTCAGGAGGTAATCGATACTGTTGAGCTTGAATGCGCGAATGGCGTAGTCGTCGTATGCGGTGGTGAAGATCACGGGGCATTTCAGCTTCCGGCTTTCGAATATCTCGAAGCTGATGCCGTCGGAAAGTTGTATGTCGGAAAGAACAAGATCGGGACTTCCGTTGCTGTCGAACCACCTGTGGGCCTCGCTTACACTGGAGAGGGTTCCAATCACCTCTGCGTCCGGCGCCACACGACCGATCGCTTTCAACAGGTCTTTCGCCACCAGCGGCTCGTCTTCAATGATCAGTACTTTCATGTGCCTTCCTTTAGCC
>WUUC01038360.1_pt1 | contig 10629 bp, 10 predicted proteins | sample 6278441 | NCBI WGS metagenome assembly WUUC01 (sample SAMN13675441, study PRJNA597444) | soil metagenome | isolation source: soil | place: USA: Washington | collected 2017-10 | reverse complement strand
TCCGTTGGGCGTAAATGTCGCCGTGTCGCCCACGAGCATCACGGTGCCCGTCACGGGCGTGAGGCCCGCCATGACGGTGAATGCTCCGACGATCGACGCAGGCTCGATGTCTTCGCTGAAGACTGCGGTCACGCTCGTGTTGACTGGGACATTCGTCCCGCCAGTTCCAGGCATGGTCGAGCTGACCGTCGGAGCGGCGTTGAGGACAGTCGTGAATGTCCAGGAAGAGGCGCTCGCCAGTGCGTTGCCTGCCAAGTCTCTGGCTTCGGTCGAGATGTTGGCGGTGTAGGGGGTCATGTTATCGAGGAGCAGCGCGTCCGGCGTGAACGTCGCCGTGTCGCCCACCACCGTCACGACGCCTGCGACAGGGTTTGTTCCCTCCATCAACGTGAACGCAGTGATGACGCTCGCCGAGTCCATGTCTTCGCTAAAGACAGCGCTCACGGTCGTGCTGCTGGCCACGTCCGTTGCGTCGGGTGCGGGATTCCTTGATTCGATGGTAGGCGCGGTACTGTCGCCGGTCGTAAACATCCATGTGTACGCGCTCGCGAGCGCATTGCCTGCCACGTCGGTCGACTGCGTCGAAAGCGTGGCGGTGTAGACGGTGCGGTCTTCCAGGCTCGCCTCGGGTTGGAAGGTCGCCGTGTCGCCGTCCACCGTTACGACACCCGCGACTTCAGTCTCTCCCTGCCTCACGCTGAAGCCGGCGATGACGCTCTCGGAGCTCATGTCCTCGGTGAACACGGCGGTGATGCTCGACGTGACGGGAAAGTCCACCGCGTCCGAGTCGGGGTTCGTGGATTCGACCCTGGGCGCTGTGCTGTCGCCGGTGGTGAACATCCACGAATACGCGCTGGCCAGCGCGTTGCCTGCCAGGTCGGTGGACGCGGTGGAGATCGTGCCCGTGTAAACGGTCCTGTCGTCGAGAGTCTCATCGGGGTCGAACGTCGCGGTGTCGCCGTCCACCGTCACGACGCCCGGGACTGGCGTGTCCCCTTGCAGCAAAGTGAACGCGCCCATGACGCTGTCTGGCGCCATGTCTTCGTTGAAGCGCGCATTGACGCTCTCCGTGACGTTGACGTTCGACGCGTCGCTCTCCGGGGTGGTGGAGACGACGAAAGGTCGCTCGCTGTCCATGCTACCGCTGTCCGTGCCGCCGCTGTCGATGCCACTATCATCGATGCCGGCATCGTCACTCGCGCCGCCTCGTCCGCCCGTGCCGCCTCGTCCGCCTCCGCCCGCACCAGCGGCCGCATCGCCGCCGAACTCGACCAGCTGCCCGCACGCGCACAGTACAATCAACAGCGATAGGGGAGCGACACGCTTAAAAACTCTCATCACTTGCTCCCGTTCTCGACGATATTGAAGTTGACCACGAACTCGACGCGGCGATTGCTTTCGCGACCCGCGACGGTGGTGTTGGTGTCGAGCGGAACGGAGGACGCGAAGCCCTTCGAGACGAGACGCTCCTTTGCGACACCGTGCGTGACAAGATAGTCCAGCACCGCTTGCGCACGTTGCTCGGACAGCCGCTGGTTGTGCTCGTCGGTGCCATCGGACGAGGTGTGACCCTCGACCTGGACACGGAAGTTCTTGTTTTCTTGCAGCGCTTGCACCACCTCGTCGAGCACGGGAAAGGAGACAGGCTGAAGCGTGTTCTGATCCCAGGCGAAGTAGAGCTTCTCTTTGAGCTCGAGCTTGTCGGGCTTGACGACGAGCTTCTCGTACTGACGGCAGCCCCAGTTATCCATCGGGCCCACGACCTCAGGGCAACGATCGATGTTGTCGGGGATCTTGTCGCCGTCGCGATCGGGACAGGGCACTTCCTTCTCAACGGTGCGCACCTGAGGCTCCGAGGACGGGAGCGATTCATAGGGGCGCTCGAGCGGCGCGCTCACCTCTAGACTGAGACCGACACTTAGAATCCTCGCGTCGTTGTCATTGAAGCCGCTGCGCGCGGCGTTGATGATCTCGAAGAACCGTACGAATGGTCCAAGCCAGAAGACACGTGCCGCGCCGAGGGGCACCGAGACGCCCACAGCTGCGGCCAAGCCGGCGCGGTTCAGCTGGTCGGTTCGGACATACATCAGATCGACGTCCACCCAAGGCGAGATCGCCTGGAATGCATTGCCGGCGGCGTGGTGTGGCCGCTTGAGCTGCAAGCTTCCGCCGAACGCCCAGGCGGTTCCGCCTTTGTTCTCCGACTGCTCAGCTGGCAGCCCGACGAAAGTCGCACTGGGGCCGAGGTCGAGGTATGGCGTCAGGGCAAACAGACCTTTGATCGATTGGCTGCCGCCCACGCTGAAGATCTGCGACTGCGGACGTGTGAGCGGGATAGCCACCCCCGTCTCTATCTTCAGCGAGAATCGACCCGCGTGCACGGGTAGGCGCGCCTGTACAGAAGCATCGACCTCTTGCGCGCGTGCCACAGGCGCAATGGCGAAGCAGACCGCGATGCTCACAAGCCATGTGGCCGAGAGTCCAAGTGAGCGTCGTTGAGTCATTTGGTTGTTGCCTGTAGGTTTTGGGTCCCAGCGGCGATTCATCCCGCTCGGCCGACCTTGCGTTGCTATGCGTTAGACGAAGTTGAGTACGCCTCATGGCGGCGGCTTTGAACATCCACCGGCGAAGACAGCGATGCGTCCAGCCTCATGGGCCGATGAACGGCTGTTAACCCAGCCCGCAGTCAATGCGCTCTCAATTGCGCCGAAACTAATTGACCTGCAGAGCGTCAACCCGTGGACACTCTCCGGTCAATCATTGATGCGCGCTATTCGTGCACTACGTGTGGGCGCTAAGACCGAACGACACCGCTGACCGTATATACCTGTGCAACTAACAAATCATCTGCGCCGATGTCGCTACGCCGAACGCCGTCGCTTGATAGCTACCGCAGCTGATTGAATAGAGTTCCTACTGCTTTGCCATCACAGCGCACCTAACTGACTACTACAGTAGCCCGTCTCAACGACCCTTCTGCGCCACCAGCACCATAAGCCGGCGCACCGGAGTAGCGACGCCGCCAAATTTAGAAGCGCACCTGCGGCGTTGCATACCCGCGTCTGACGAGAGCCTGCGCAACGTCCCTGCTCTTTCCTCAGTATGGCTCGTCTGTCGGTGTCACTTTGTCGAGGGTATTTTAAGACGTCAAAGCATCCCTCGGGAGATTCATGCATGAATCAAGAATCCCCGGTGGCCTAGATCACTTAGGCTCAGCTTGGACGCGCTGATCCACACCGCTTATAGAGGGAACGATTCTATATGCGCCGAGCGACGAAGAGTTCGCCTGCCGGCCGGCACACCTCTATGAGTGTCGGACTGTTCAGCGCTGGCCACAGCTCACATCGTGGCGACAGACGCGGCTGATGCAGCAGGGGTCGCGCATACCAGGACACCTGCACGCGGGCTTGGGAAACTGTCTGACGAGGCTGGCGACGTCACTTCTGTACTGTGCTTCGACACGCTTGTTCACCGCGCCCGCCTCAAGGCAATGCAACGCGCAATTTTCGCAGACGTTGCCTTCAGGCACGGAAACGCAATCCGCGTCGACACTGCAGCTTCGGTCGTAGTCCGCCGAGCTGATCGCGGGAACGTTTGCGCCGCCATCGCAGAGGTCTTTGCAGCCACCGACCCCGGTCAGCAGTGCGAGAAGACAGGTTCGGCGCAGAAGCTCATGCATTGGAGTGGCCTTGATCGTTGAGAAGCGCAGCTTCGGCTGCACGTTATATATACACGCTGCCCGTACTCGCCTGAGGTCCCAACACTATCGGCGCTGCAGACCAAGCGGACCGCGTACTACGGCCCCTGCTGCTGAGGATCACATGGTCCGTCCTCACCCGAGATCCATTGATTCTTCGGCAGGCACACGAGCGTGACTCGATTGCCGGCGCCGTCACTTCGACACACTGAGAGTGAGAACGGCTCGCAGTCGCAGCCAACGGCGTCGGGCTTATACGCGATCTCGAGGTTTTGCGTCGGCGAATAACAGTCTGAGGATTCAGCGCCGCTCAGTGTTTCACGCCTGCGTACAGCGCAGTGGCCGTCCTTGGCACAAAACGCGATGGGCACTGGGTGCGCCTCGGATGGAACGCAGGGCTGCGCTGGGACGCACTCTAGCAATGCATTGTCTGCGCCCTTGCGGACCCCGACGTACTCCGCGGGCGCGCTCGAATACGCGGGACAGCAGCTGCGGCTCACAGCAGCGCAGTCGCCGTCGCTGGTGCAGCGCGAAAGCTCGTCGGTCCGCAGATTCACCAGCTCACAACGCCGCGCGACACATGCGGCTTCAAACAGCGGCGCCAAAGGCTCAGGGTCCGAAACATCGCATTGCCCACAGTTTACCGGGTTCGGACACTCGGTCTTGCGTGCATCTTCGAGTTGCGACTTCGTCACCGCGCGCACTTGGTCTTTTGCAGGCGGCAAGCAGCTTCCACAACAGCCGCGTTCAATCACGACACAGTCGGTGTGCTCGCGGCACTCGTCCTCAGAAGCCTGGGCCACACATGCGCAGTCCTCGCGACTCCACACTTTGCTGGTCGGGCACACGATCGGCTCGCAGGAACCTGCGTCGGAGCCCGAGGGTGCGCCTGCGTCACTGCCCGCATCGGGATCCGCCGTAGCGACCCGGTGGCAGGCGCAAAGCATTAGAGAAAGCGCTACGATCCGCGTCCATGTGTCAGGTTGCGCCGCGTCTGGCATGTTAATCAGTCTACGCAGGTTTCGTGCCGCGCTCGGCTAAATCGTTGGGTGCAAGCATAACGGGATCCGTAGCGCTGCGCGGAGCGCGCTTCCCCCGTCTTCTGGCCAGATCGCTGAGCGACGGCTGCCGCCAATGGCGGCATAAGTGGCACAGCTTGGCACCGAGTGTGTCTGTGAAGCTTCGAGCAGGGAGTTCCGGCGGGCATGCAGCTTGCAGAAGGGTGCGCATGGCATGGAATGCAAAGGTGGGCGCCGCGTGCTTGCAGCTCGCGGTTGGTTGCTCGGCCGCGCCGTTAACGCTCGCGGACGCAGAAAAGCCTGGACTCGACGGAGGGCATCAGCGCGTTCGGGCTTCAAGTGAGCGCGCCGCGAGCACGGCCGTCGACGCCGGCAATAGCTTCGGCAATGCGGGCAGCTTCGTAGTTGTCGTCGCTGATGGCGGCAGCGCGGACTCTGGTGCGTTCAACGACTTCCGAGACGCAGGCAGTCTCGCCAAGGCAAGGCCAATCCCATGCGGTTGGGTTCCCGTGAAGTCGAAGTGCGGGTACTCGTTTGCCGCGCCCCCTGAGCTAGAAGAGGTTCCGGCTCAAGGCCTGGACTCTTGCATCTCACACTACAAAACTGCTGCGTGCGTCTACCGCGCAGATTACGGCGGCTTCTCCGACCGGCTGATTGGCTGGGCAGACCTTCCCGGAGGGCGCCTCGCGAAGATAGAAGTCGGCGGTCGGGAAGCTGTTCTCGCCCTTGCCGGCCCGATCACGGATTCGCTTCAACCCTACATTGCAGCTACGAACATCCCTGTGCCTGATGTCGGCGACACAGTGTCGCTGAGTTTCAGCGCGCACTGTGAGTCCGAAAAAGAACTCGAGACCGCAGTGCAGGTGTTCAATACGCTCCGCATCTAACGTTGAGCAGTCTCCGCCACGCATCGCTGCCGTCGCAGTCCTAGCTAAACTGAGAACCGGAAGGGTAATGCCGATTTAGTCCGAATGCGAACCGTTAATACCTGACAATGCCACTCCACTCACCCCGCGTCTGGCGCAATGCAATCTGGGCCGCCCCAGTACCGTAGGCGCAAGGCCTTGCCATCAGCAAGCTCTACAAAGATCTCTTCTTCCACACCGCTGGCAAGGAAGTCTACCGAGTAGAAACGCTCCGCTAATATCGTATTCGTTGCGCCTCGAACTGTTACCCGTACCCCATCGGCTTCGTCGGCATGGGTAATCGAGAAGTTTTCGTTCGCGAGACCGGAGACTCCGTGACCATCGCCTCCTACGCTCTCGCATCCACCGCCTGCGAACGATTCATCGCCCCCAGCGTCGACGAGATACGCCGTTTGCATCAGGAAGACTTTGGGACCGCTACATGCAAGGCAGATAAATGAGTTGGCTATGGCCGCGAACAGGATTGACTTATTCGGCATTGAAGGTCTCTTGGTTGGAATGACCTGGCTAGACGGGACGACTACTCCATGGTCTCGAGTCTCGCCGCCCTAAGTGGTACACGCGGACTCGCGCATGTGCACGCGCGAGCGATGTGTTGCCGCACCGCGGATCTTGTCGCATCAGGATGTCCGGGTTTCCGGAACGCGGCCGGCACACCTCTAATCGATCCGCTGGGCGCGTTCTCAGCGCGCGCGTCAGTCGTGGTGCGTAATGAATCAGCTGCAGATCTGAGTCGCAAGGTGAACCCTGTTCCTCTAGCGACTTACATTCAGCGACTTCGACATCGACGCATTTGAGCTGAGTTCTCATCAGATCGGTTCCAGTTTTTGGTGCACGGGAGCTGGGGGTCCTCAGCTACCCTTCTCGCGCAGACTCTCAACAAAGGAAGCGCACGTGAAGGCGACTCACTGGACTCTCGCATGCAGTTGTCTTGCACTCGGTGCAAGCTGCGCATCTGATCCTCCAAGCCTCGAAGTCAGCGAGAACGCTGAGACCACTGTCGATAATGCGCCCGCCGCTCTGCGCGGCCGGCGCGGGCACGATAAGATTGAGTGGGCGGTATGTCCTGAAGACTTTCTCGACGAATGCGCCTGGGTGCCTCTGCCGATCGATCATGATGAGGCAGATGGCGCTGCATTGCCGATTTTCGTGTCGCGTCGGCTTGCATCGAGCGGGCATGGTGACGCGCAGCTGTGGCTCTTGCAGGGCGGGCCGGGCGGTTCGGCCAACACATTCAAAGACCTCATTGAGCAGCAGCTCGCGCCCGTCATGCCGAACGTGGACTTCTATCTCTTGGAACAGCGCGGTGTTGGCGAGTCTGCCGCGCTTGGCTGCACGCTTGAAGAATCGGCAGTTTCCGAAGCAGGAGGCGCGATTACCGGCGCGGAGTGGCCCGCTTGTATTGCTTCCCTGGAGGCGCAGTGGGGCGACCGTCTGGCTCATTTCAGCACAACGGACGATGCACAGGACCTCGCTAGCCTGATCCGGCGCGCGCGCGAGCCGGGTAAGCGAGTGATTGTTTACGGCACTTCCTACGGAACACTACGCGCAATGCGATTGCTTCAAACGAACCCGCGCGCCGCTGACGGCGTCGTCCTCGATGCGATTGTGGCGCCTGGAGCTCAGCTTTCCGACTACGACTTGCAGTGGGATCCGGTCGCGCGCGACCTCGCGCAGCTGTGCGACGCCGACCCGCTGTGCAGCGCGAAGCTCGGACCTGTGTCGTGGAAAGCGTTGTCTACAGTTGTGGCGCAGCTCAACGACGCTACGTTCTGTCCCGCGTTCAACGGCCGCTTCCAGCTGCGCCAAATGTCAACGTTGCTGCTGGGACACCCTGTGTTCCGCGCGCATCTGTTCGCACTAGCTTATCGGCTTGAGCGGTGTACACAACACGACGTTGCGGTGGTCCAACACTATCTGGACTCGCTTCTGACTGCGCTGCCGCCACTGCCAAGCGTGCGTCGCACGTCGCGGGTGCTGTCGAATCACATTGCGCTTTCAGAGCTATGGCAGGCCCCTGCGCCAAGCGCGCAGGAGCTTGCGGAACGCTGCGCGAGTCAGACGTTCTGCCCAGGAACCAGCGTTGGCATCGGCGCCCTGTACGAACAATGGCCGCGCTATGCTCGCGACGAGTACGCGGGGAAATGGCCAAGCTCGCGCGCTCCGATCCTAGCCATGCACGGAACGCTGGACGCGGCTGCGCCGTTGGCCAGCGCTGAGCTAGCAGGCGTCGAGTTCGACGGGCCACACCAGACGTTCGTTCCGGTACCGTGGAGCACTCACGGCGTGGCGTACTTCTCACCAGTCAAGACGCCCGGCGCACCGACCTGCGGCGTCCAAATGCTCGCTAGCTTCGTCGAAGATCCCAAGGGCGTGCCCGACACAACTTGTTTGGATGATCTAGCGCCCGTGGACTTCAGCGGCGGTGACCCTGCGCTCGTCCAACAGCTCTTCGGCACAGAAGACGCGTGGGAAAACTAGAACGCCGCGCAGGCGGATCACTAGCTTTCGGAACGCTGCGCCAAGCTGCTTTTCAGTCAGGTGCTGCACCGAGCTCGCGAGCCTGCTGCAGGGGCTGTCCACAAATATCCTGGCAGGCGTCTAGAACCGATGGCGTTCACAAGAGCGCCAGAGCTCCGGCGCGCCATCCGCTAACAAAGCCACCGTTACAGGTCCCGCACGTGGTTGATGTCGGTGACGTGGAATACCACAGCTGCCAGGTGAGGTTCGGCACGACGGCAATTCACTCCGCTTCGCGGCGCTACGTCCGCGGCGTTGGCAACGAGACGGCGCGCACTCGGCTCCCTGCTCTGGCCCCCCACGTAGCTACGCACTGCGGGCGTGCCGCCAGCCGCAAATCACAGGCCAGCGTCTCTGTCGCTCCCATCTGCAGGCAGCGAGAAGAACGCGCCGATCGCGGCTGCCTGGCCCGCTGGAAGCTCGTCGCGCAGGTAAAAGAGGTAACCGCGCGAATCGAGGTCGATGAAGACTGGCGATGGTGGAAGTGTGTCGTTCTCCCGCGCCTCTTCGTAGTCCGCGTTGGCTTTCGCGCGCAGCGCATGGAGCGCTGTCGCTTCCGCCCCCTCGAAGAGCACGCCTGGTGGCGTCGGTTCGCTGTAGCTCGGCTCGAAGATCAGCCCGGGCGTCTCGGCGATCGCGCGCTCGAATGGCCAAGCATACGCTGGCGTGCTCGCATGCACCCGGTCCTCGCGCTTGGCGAGCGCTCGGATCGGACCGCTCAACACCGCGGCGCGCGACGCGAGCAGGGCATGCCATTCTACCGCTTTGTTCATCGCCGCTTCAGCGCCCTGCGGTGCACCCTCACAACCGCAGCTGCACGCCAAAGAAAGCCGCGACGAGCTTGTGATGAGGTTCAGTCCGGGTGCGTCCGGGCAGCGTTGACCGTAGTGACCGTTCCACTTCGGAAGCTTGGCAAAGCTTACATCCCGCGAGATCTGCGCCGCTTCGGCCGCTGAGAGCTCGCCAGAACGCATACCCTCACGCGCATCCAGGGTGCTCAAGTGGTAGTGACACGAACCGTCGATCACCATGAACACGTACCCGTAGGGACGCATAAAGGCGTCATCGTTCCGGGATGGACCTCCGCCGCCCATTTGATAGCCGAGTCGGATGTCTGTGCTGCCATCGCATAGGGGCTCGGAACTGTCAGGGTCTTCGCACGAGGCGTCAGAACGCGCGGCGTTGCCGCCAATGCCTGCATCCTCGCGCGCCGGCATGAGCGGCTCGCTCGAGTCTGCATCCGATGTGTGCCCCGTCGTTGCGGCCGACGCATCGTCGCCGCCAATGGCTGCGTCCCGAGCTGCTGACGGCGTTGGCGCCGGGTTCAACTCGCAGCCACTCAACGCGGCAGCCACCAACAAGGCTAGAGATCCACGGACTGACTCACAACGGCACATGCCACGCGAGATTGCAATACGTGTGCCACGCTGGAGCTGTCTGCGGCTATTGGCTGCAGCGACGAGCTAGTTCAGCGCGGCAATAGGCTGAAATGCCGCGCCTCGGGGTTCTTCGCTCGCGGCAATGATCTCGCCGGCTGAAGCGTGAAGGGGCCGATGGCTGTGCCGCCTCGCTTGCGCACGTGCGTTAGCACTGCGTCGAGGGATTGAGACTCCAAATAAGAACTGCCAACGCGGACGGAGTTCGGGACGGTCAGCGATGTCGCCGATTGCTCCTGCGTTTGGCTCTCCAGCTCGCCATGCGCATTGCTGGAAGCGGTCGAGCGTTACTCGAACTGTTCCGGGAGCGTCCAGCCGAAGACCTCTACGTGGATCTGCGCGGCACGGCTCGCGTCTGGCATGTGCAGGACGACGGCTGCATCCGCGAGCTCGCTTGCGTAGATGAGCGCGACCATGGCGCCACCTGGCTCGCGCACGACCGCGCCATTGCCCATGTGTGCGCCGTTCGGCATGGCTCCGAGCGCGCTCCAGCGCTGCAGCGCGACCAGCGATCCGCCGAGTTCCGCAGTGCTCAAATGCCCAAGCCAATGCGTCGGCGCGCCGCGTGCTCGCGCGCTTTAGCGCTGGCTTCGGGGCGCATATGCGGATGCACATTTCTCACGACAGGGAGGGTTCTCGATACACGCGGTGACCGCCGGGAACATTGCCTGTCGCTTGATCCGACTGCCGTTTGACCTCAGGGACCCGACATGCTGATCAAGTTCAGTGATGGCGTCTGGATTTCGAGTGGTCCGGTCAGCTTCCTTGGGCTGCGCGTCACGTCAACGATGACAGTGCTGAGGCTCGGCGATAGGTCACTTCTCGTCCATTCACCGTTGCCGCTGACGGCGGAGCGACTTGTAGAAGTCTCCGCACTCGGTCGGGTAACCGACTTGTACGCTCCCAACACGTTTCATCACAAATGGCTGGGTGACTGGATTGCTGCGTTTCCTCAAGCGCGCGTGCACGCTCCCGAGGAACTCGCTTCCAAACGACCAGATCTGCGGATTGACCGTTTTCACGATCGTCCT
>WUUC01035537.1_pt1 | contig 10629 bp, 8 predicted proteins | sample 6278441 | NCBI WGS metagenome assembly WUUC01 (sample SAMN13675441, study PRJNA597444) | soil metagenome | isolation source: soil | place: USA: Washington | collected 2017-10 | reverse complement strand
GGCAGCGGGTGCCGGGGAATCCCGGACCGGGTCGAGGAGAACTCGCGATGACGACAAGCACCGTCCACGAACGACACACCGTGCGAGACGACGCGGCGGATGCGGAGCCCACCCGCCGCAAGCGGACGAGGAGCCCGTACCCGTACTGGTTCTACCTGCCCGCCGCCATCATCTACGGCGTCCTGTTCCTCCTGCCCACGTTCGCGTCGTTCTACTTCAGCCTCACCCGGTGGACCATCTTCGACTACCAGTTCATCGGCCTGGACAACTTCATCGCCTTCTTCCAGGAACCGGCGCTGGTCAAGGGCTTCGTCAACACCATCATCTTCGCGGTGGTGACCTCCGGGCTGAAGGTTGTGCTCGGCCTGCTGCTGGCGGTGCTGCTCACCTCGCGGATCGTGGCCCGGGGCTACCTGCGGTCGGTGGTGTTCTTCCCGGTGCTGGTCAGCACGATCGGCGTCGGCATCACGTTCACCGTGCTGATGAACCCCGAGTACGGCCTCATCAACGAGTCGCTGGCCGTGTTCGGCATCGAGGGCCCGGGCTGGCTCACCGACCCGTCCTACGCGCTGCTGTCGGTGGCCCTCGTCGACGTGTGGCGCGGCGTCGGCCTCGCGACGCTCATCTACATCGCCGGCATCGTGTCGATCCCGCCGGAGTACTACGAGGCCGCCCGGGTCGACGGTGCCGGGCCGTTCGCCAACTTCCGGCACATCGTGCTGCCGCTGGTGTGGCCGGCGACCACGACGGTCATCATCCTGTCGCTGATCGGCGGGCTGCGGTCGTTCGACCTGATCTGGGCGATGACCCGCGGCGGGCCGGGCTTCACCTCCGACGTCATCGCGTCGGTCATCTATAAGCAGTACCAGGCGGGCTTCTACGGGCTGTCGACCGCGGGCAACGTGATCCTGTTCCTGGTTGTCACCGCGATCGTGCTGCCGTTGTCCTTCATCCTCAACCGCAAGGAGGTTGAGCGATGAGTGCGGTGACGGCCCCGGCGCGGCGCCGGCCGAGGCGGAAGAACTACTGGCTGAGCGGGGTCGCGATCGTCGTCTCGGCGGTGGTCTTCCTCGTGCCGTTCGCCTTCATCGCGATCACCGCGGTCAAGGACCGCCAGCAGGCGTCGCTGCTGGACTTCTCGTGGCCCGAGCGGTTCCAGTTCGCGCAGAACTTCATGGACGTGGTCAAGGCCCGCGACTACATGCTCATCATCGCGTTCATCAACAGCACCATCCTCACCGTCGTCAGCGTCGCGGTCATGGTGGTACTGGCGGCGATGGTCGCGTTCGTCCTGCAGCGACGGACCAGCCGGTGGACCGGACTCATCAACTTCCTCGTCCTGTCCGGCCTGATCATCCCGCCGGCCGTGGTGCCGACCATCTGGGTACTGGAGGGGCTCGGCCTGTTCCGGACCATGTCCGGGCTCATCCTCATCGAGATCGCGTTCGGACTAGCGTTCAGCATCCTGCTGTTCCGGGCGTTCATCTCGACCGTGCCGCGGGAACTCGACGAGGCGGCCATCATCGACGGCGCCGGCCCGGTGCGGCTGTTCGTCCAGGTCATCTTCCCGTTGCTGCGCTCGGTGGCGATCACCGTCATCGTGGTGCAGTCGGTGGTCGTGTTCAACGACTTCACCTACCCGCTGTACTTCCTGCCCGGCGACCAGAACGCCACCGTGCAGTTGACGCTCTACAACTTCCAGAGCCAATACACGACCCAGTACAACCTGCTCTTCATGAACATTCTTCTGATCACCGTTCCGCCCCTGGTGATGTTCATGTTCTTCAACCAGCGGATCGTGGCGGGCCTGACCTCCGGCGCCATCAAGGGCTGAGCGCCCGCTGGGCGCCCCTGACGTTCGTTGACGGGCGTCCGGGGCGGAGATAGATTGCCGATGATGTTCGATTAAGGCTGATCTTGTTCTGTTGCGTGCGATCGTGATGGTAGGTGGTTGGCATGTTCCGGACCTCGCGGTTGCGCGCCGCGGCGATCACCACGGCGGCCGCCCTCGTCGTGGGGATGGTGCCGCTGGCGGCGGTGCCGGCCACCGCCGCACCGTCGGTGGCCGGACGGCCCGGCGTCGACGCCGTCGCCTACTCCGGGCAGCGCGACGTCGACCTGACGGACGACTGGCGGTTCGTGCTGGTGAACCCGGAGGCCGCCACCGACCCCACCGGTCGCTACGCCGAGGCGTACCGCACGGACTTCGACGACTCCGGGTGGCGGCGGGTGGACGTGCCGCACGACTGGAGCATCGAACTGCTGCCGACCGCCGGCCCCGGCACGAGCGCGGGCACCGGGTTCTTCCAGGGCGGCCTCGGTTGGTACCGCAAGACGTTCACGCTGCCGCGCGCCGTCGCCGGCAAGCGGGTCGCCGTCGAGTTCGACGGCGTCTACATGGACTCGTCCGTCTACGTCAACGGCAACCTGGTCGGCGCCCACCCGTACGGCTACACGGGGTTCAGCTTCGACATCACGCCGTTCGCGCACGCCGACGGCGTCACCCCGAACGTCGTCGCCGTCCAGGTGCGTAACCAGCTTCCGAGCAGTCGGTGGTACTCGGGCAGCGGCATCTACCGCAACGTCCGGCTCACGGTGACCGACCCCGTGCACGTGCGGCGGTGGGGGACCGTCGTCACGACGCCGGACCTGGCCGTGACGCTCGCGTCGGGGTACGGCGTGGTGCGGGTCCGCACCGATCTGGTGAACGAGACGGCCGCCCCCGCCGCCGTCACCGTGACGCACCGGGTACGTGACGCCCGGGGGCGGGTGGTGGCGTCCGCGACGTCCGAACCGGCCGCCGCGCCGGGACTGCCGCCGGGCCCCGGGTCGACCACGGTCGACATCCGCCTGGACCGGCCGCACCTGTGGGACGTCACCGATCCCTACCTCTACACGCTGGAGACCGCGCTGCTCATCGGGCGCCGGACCGTGGACAGGTACGTCACCAGGTTCGGCGTGCGGCACGTCCGGATCGACCCGGCCGAAGGGCTGTTCCTCAACGGCCGGTACACGAAGATCCAGGGTGTCGACCTGCACCACGATCTCGGCGCGTTGGGTGCCGCCACCAACCGCGACGCGCTGCTGCGCCAGATGACGATCATGAAGTCGATGGGCGTGAACGCCCTGCGGACGGCGCACAACCCACCCTCGCCCGAACTTCTGGCGGTCTGCGAGGAACTCGGGATCGTCATGCTGGTCGAGGCGTTCGACACGTGGTCGGCGCCGAAGACGACCTACGACTACGCGCGGTTCTTCGCCGAGCACAGCCAGGCCGACATCACCGAGATGGTGTCCGCCGCCCGCAACTCGCCGGCCGTGATCATGTGGTCGATCGGCAACGAGATCCGTGGCCAGACCTTCGAGATCGCCGAGCGGCTGGTCGCCGCCGTCAAGGCCGCCGACCCGACCCGGCCGGTCGTGTGGGGCCACGACGGGTACCGGTCGGTGCCGCGCGACGGCTCGGTCAACGACCGGATCGCCCGCATCCTCGACGGCGTCGGGCTGAACTACAACACCGCCGTCTCGGTGGACGGGCTGCACGCGAAGTACCCGGACAAGTTCTTCTTCGAGTCGGAGTCGTCCTCGTCGACCTCGGCCCGGGGTGTCTACCAGGAGCCCAACCGCCTCAACACCGGCGAGAACTACGCGCCCGGCCGCCGCGCCGTGTCGTCGTACGACAACAACATGGCGTCCTGGACGATGCCCGGCGAGTACGGGCTCAAGAAGGACCGGGACCGCCGGTTCTTCACCGGGCAGTTCCTGTGGTCCGGGTTCGACTACATCGGCGAGCCGACGCCGTACAACGTCTTCCCGGTCAAGTCGGCGTTCTTCGGCGCGGTGGACACGGCCGGGTTCCCGAAGGACCTGTACTACCTGTTCAAGAGCCAGTGGACCACCGAGCCGATGGTGCATCTGCTGCCGATGAACTGGACCAACCACCGGCCCGGCGACGAGGTGCAGGTCTGGGCGTACTCCAATGTGGACACCGTCGAACTGTTCCTGAACGGGCGTTCCCTGGGCGTGCGGACCTTCGACCACAAGACGACCGCCGACGGCCGGCCGTACCTGGAGACGACCGAGCCGACCCTCGACGACCGTACCGTCACCGGTGGGCCGTTCCCGGGCAGCTACACCAGCCCCAACGGCAGCGCCGGCAAGCTGCACCTGACGTGGAACGTCCCGTTCGCCCCCGGCACGCTGACGGCGGTCGCCCGCCGCGACGGCCGGGTGGTGGCCCGCGACGAACTGCGCACCGCCGGTGCGCCGCACACGCTGCGGCTGACCCCGGACCGGAAGACGCTCCGGGCCGGCGGTGATTCGCTGTCCTACGTCACCGTCGAGGTCGTCGACGCGAACGGTGTCGTCGTGCCGGACGCGGATGACCCGGTCACCTTCCGCGTCACCGGGGCGGGCCGGCTGGCCGGTGTCGACAACGGGCGGCAGGAGAGCGCCGAGGGATACCAGCAACCGCTGCGTACCGCGTACAACGGCAAGGTTCTCGCGATCGTGCGGTCCACATCGGACAGTGGGCCGGTGACCTTCAGCGCGTCCGCGCCGGGGCTGCGGCCCGCGACGACCACGCTCCACTCGACGGGCCGCTCGAACGACCGCGGCCACTCAGCCGACCAAGCTGCCGACCAAGCTGCCGGCCAGGCCGCCGGGCAGGCTGGCGCCGGTGTGCCGGCGGGCGGCCCGGCGCTGCCGGTCGCCGACGCCAGCTACGCGGGTCGACCCGACACGCTGCCGGCGGCGATGCTCGACGGCGACACCGTCACCGGCGGCTGGTCCAACGCCTTCCGCAAGGACGCCACCGCGCTGCTGCCCGCCGAGAATCGGGCCCGGCCGGGGGACTGGGTCGCGATCCGGTGGCCACGGGCGCAACGCTCCAGCACCGTGCGGGCGTACTTCGCGACCTCCGCGATCCACGCCCGGCCGGCGCGCGTCGAGGTCGCCTACTGGAACGGCCGCGCGTTCGTCCCGGTGCGCAACCTGGCGATCGCCTGGGCGGACGCCGACGGCGCTCCCACCGTCATCACGTTCGATCCGGTCCGCACCACCGAACTGCGGCTCACCATGACCAGCCCGCTGCCGGACCGGCCCGAAGGGCACCTGCGCATCACCGAACTGGAGATCATCGGACCCGAGCCGCCGCCGCCCGACGGCGCACCCTGACGGCCGACCCGTCAGTCCAGCGCACCGCGCGTCAGGTCAGCAGGGCGGCCAGCAGATCGGCGTGCCGGGCGATCAGCCACGCCTCACGGCGGCGGGTGGCGTCGCCGACGCCCTCGGCCCACATCCGGGCCCAGCCGCCGCCGTGCTGTTCGGCCGCCGCGCGCATCCGGAGGAAGGCCGTGCGGGCGCGCTCCACGCCCAGCTCCGGCAGGGCCGCCCGGTCGGTGGCGGACAGGCCGTACGCGTCGGCGAAGCGCCGCAGCCGCGCCATCTGGTCGACCCCGCGCCAGGTCGGCCAGATATCCTCCGGCGGGCGCAGCGGCACCCAGTGCATCGCGGTGTTGTAGGCGTCCGCGAGGCGGGTCGTCGGCCCCGCCAGGTCGAAGTCGATGAAACCGACCGCGCGGTTGGCGCGCACGACGACGTTCTGCGGTGTCACGTCGTTGTGGGAGACCAACTCGGGAGCCGGATACACCAGGGGCGGGTCCAGCACCACCAGGTCGCGACCCCAGGCGGACCCGGCCGGGGCGGTGAACGCGCGGTCGGCCGCGAAGCCCACCGACGCCTCGTGCAGCCGGCGCAGCAGCACCGCCACGCTGTCGAGCAGATCCTCGTCGCTCGCCCACGCCTCGGGTGGATCACCGGCGACCGCACCGTCGAGGAAGGTGAGCACGTCACGGCCGAAACGGTCGCGTCCGAGGAAGCGTGGGCTACCGTCGAACCCCACCCGCTGCAGATGGTCGAGGTACCCGGCCACGGCCGCGCTCTGCGGCTGGGGCGGGCGACGGACGGTGGCGCCGACCCGCACGACCCCGTCGGTGACGTCACCCTTCGGCAGCTCGATCTCCTCGCCCGGCGAGTCGCTGTCGTCGAAGAGGCGGGTAACGACGGTCATGCGGACAACCTAGCCCGGCCGCCCACTGGACCTAGCGGATCGGTGTCAGCCGGCCCGGCGACTCCTGGGGCGCTGGCTCCTGGGGTGCGGCCCGGCGGGCGAGTCGCCGCCGGAGCGCGGCGCCGGCACCCGCCAGCACCAGGCCGGCCACCGCGGCCACGACCACCGCGTTCGGCAACCCGAACAGCTTCAGCGCGCTCGCCACCAGGACCACGACCAGGGCGGACCGGATCAGATCGGCCGGGGCTCGCGACGACATCCGCGCGCCGAGCAGCACACCGGGGATGGAGCCGGCGAGGACCGCTCCGGTGATGTCCAGCCGCAGGTCACCGAGGAACGCGTGACCGAGCGCGGCGGCACCGACCAGCGGAACCGCCTGCACCAGGTCGGTGCCGACCAGGTCGTTGGCGCGCAGCATCGGGTACAGGGCGAGCAGCACCACGATGATCAGCGAGCCGGAGCCGACCGAGGTCAGGCCGACCACCAGGCCACCGACCGCGCCGAGCAGGGCGGTCGCCAGGGGCCGGACCCGCACCCGCTGGTCCGGCGCGGGCCCGCCGGCCGCGGCGCGGCGACGGCTCCCGTATGCCTTGATGACCAGACCGGTGGCGGCCAGTAGTAACGCGCCGGCCAGTGCGTGTCGGATGATGTCCTGGATCGTGGTGTCCGAGCCGATCAGCCGCAACACCAGCACGCCCAGGAACGCGCTCGGCACGCTGCCCACGCACAGCCAGCCCACCAGGCCCCAGTTCACCGTGCCCCGGCGGGCGTGGACGAACCCGCCGAACGGCTTCATCACCGCGCTGGCCGCCAGGTCGCTCGACACCGCGGCCACCGGTGGAACGCCGAAGAACAGCACCAGGATCGGCGTCATCAGCGCTCCGCCACCCATGCCGGTCAGGCCCACCACGATGCCGACTCCGAAGCTGGCGGCGGTCAACAGCGGATCCATCGGTCGAGTGTTACCGCCGTCACCCGACCTTGTCTACCAACCCTCCCGGTTAGGTCGGGATTCTCACAACCGGGTGACCACGGTGCGCAGCACCTCCCACGCCTTGTCGTCGTCGGGGGTTCCCGCGTGCGGCCGGCGGAACCGGCTGACCTCGACCGCGACGTCGGCCAGGTCCCACCGGATGCGGTAGAGGTCGAGCATCGCGGGCAACGGCGGCACCCCCGTCGCGTCCGCGTAGGCGGTCAGGACCGACCCGTCACCCGGGTCGAGGAGCCACAGGTCGCGTTCCGGCGGCGCCAGCATCGCGGTGTCCCAGTCGATGAGCCGCCACCCGTCGGGCGTGCGCATGGTGTTGCCCGGATGCGGCTCGCCGTGGGTGAGGACCATCCGGTCGGGCCGCGCGCGACCGGCCGCGACGAGCGCGTCGTAGCGGGCGAGCAGCCGCCGCACCGGCGCGGCGTGATCGGCGAGGAGCGCGGCCGTGCGGGCCGCATAGGGTCCGCACCCCGCGCTGCCGCCGGCCGGGTCGAGCGCCGCCTCCAGGTCATCCCGATGCGGTACGCCGAAGTCGTCGACCAGCGCCCGACGGCGCGCGGCAGCGGGCGCGGTGTGGATGTCGACGACGAGCCCCAGCACGACCTCCCGGTGCCCGGCCGACCCGAAGTCGCCCCAGCCGAAGCCCCGGCCCTCGACGAACGGGTACACCGCGACGGCGAAGCGCTCCGCCAGGCGCGCCACCGGCTCGCCGGCCAGGGTGGGCACGGGCGCGACCACGAACGCCCGGCCGCAGTCGCGCAGGTCACCGGCGACAGTGAGGGCCGCGCGCAGTCGGTTGAACGCGGTGCTGAGCGGCTCGCGCGTCGAGTGTCGCTTGGTCTCCAGCTCGTCGACGGTCACAAACCACCGGCGGCCCCCGGCGTCGACAACCTCCCAGTGGTGGCTGCCGAAGCCGAGGGGCCGGTAGACCATCGACGCGACGGCCAGCCGCCAGCCCTGGCCAAGCGCCGATGCGAGTTCGTCGTCACCGAGGCCGTCCGGTGGGGAAAGCACCCGGCCACGGTAGCCGGGTCAGGCGTCGTCGACGACCCGGTAGTTACCCCGCACGATGAAGAAGTCGGGTGTCGCCAAACCGTTCGGGCCGCAACCCGGATTGGTGGCCAGACCCACCGAGAAGTTCAACCGGTCGGGCTGCGGCAGGCTGCCGTTGCCATTGTCTTCGACGCCGATGACGAGATACGTACCCTTGAGCCAGTTGTTCATCGCCTGGCGCGGCCCGCCGGCCCACGCGATCCGGCCGGTGACGTAGCCGACCTTCCCGGACACGATCAGACAGGTGACGCTTCCGCTCGCGAATGTGCCGTCCGGGTACGTGATGGCGAACGCCCCGATCGGCCCGTACTGCGTGTCGATCGCGCCGAGATACGCGGTGGGTGTGCCGAACTCGCCGAGCGTGCCGAGGCCGGTCAGTTGTTCGCGGTTCGTTGTCGTGGTGGCCTGGCTGGCCTGGGCCGGCGCCACAATCAGCATTATCACGGCGGTTGCCGCGACGATGAGTAATTTGCGCATGACGTCCTTGCTCGATTCGATGGCGATCGGTGGAATGCTGCCTGAATAACGGCCGCCCGTATGGTTTGTCCGTTACCCTTTCCCCGGACGTGATTGCGGGCTCATGTTTCTAACGCAGATAAGTACCGCTTTCCAATTGGCCGAGCGGTTATCCGTGAGCGCGAAGTGGTGGACACGACAGCGGCGAGTCATCCCGGGCCGCGGCGAGTTAGTCTTGGACCCCCCATGGGAAAGAAGGAGTGAATGAGCCGTCCGCATCAGACCGACGCGGCGCCGGAGCCGGTACCGTGCGCGGCCAGCCCGGGCGGAGCCGGTCGGTACCTCCATCCCGAGGGTGTCTGCGCCTGCTTCCGCGGCGGCCCGGCGCCGATCCTGGTCCTCGCGCCGGAGGTCGCGCTCCTGGCCGGCCGGCCCGGTGTCTTCGACACCACGGCGGTGGGCCAGCCGACGCGCCGCCGGCGGCCGCTGGGGGAGCGGGTGCGCCGCTGGTTCCGCCGGCACTCCCCCGACTCCGGGCTGTGATACCGAGGCGAGGGGACTCCGCCACCCTCGCGCTCCCCCAGACTGTGATACCGAGGCGAGGGGGCTCCGCCACCCTCGCGCTCCCCCGATTCCAGGCCCACGAGTGAGCCAGTTCAGCCGCGCTCGTAACCGAGGTTGGGCCGCAGCCACTGCTCGACCTCGGCCAGCGGCAGCCGGCGGCGCCGGGCGTAGTCCGCGGCCTGGTCGCGGCCGATGCGGCCGACCGTGAAGTAGCGCGCGGCGGGGTGCGCGAACACCAGCCCGCTGACGCTGGCGGCCGGGGTCATCGCGCCCGTCTCGGTCAACACCAGGCCGACCCGTCCGGCGTCGAGAAGGTCGAACAGGTGCCGCTTCTGGCTGTGGTCCGGGCACGCCGGATACCCGAACGCCGGACGGATGCCCCGGAACCGCTCCGCGTGCAGGTCCTCGATCACCGGGTCGGTGTCCGGCTCGAACCAGGCGCGCCGGGCCCGCAGATGGATGTACTCGGCGAACGCCTCGGCGAAGCGGTCGGCGAGTGCCTTCACCATGATCGCCCGATAGTCGTCGTGCTCGGCCTCGAAGGTGGCGGCGAGCTCGTCGGCGCCGTGGATCGCGACCGCGAAGCCGCCGAGGTGATCGGCGGGGACCGCGCCCGGCGCGGCGCCCGGCGCGATGTAGTCGGCCAGGCACCGGTTGGCCCGGCCCGTGGGCTTCTCCGTCTGCTGGCGGAGCATCGGCAGGCGGAGCACCGGGTCGAGCGGCGACCCGGCCGGGACCTGGAGCACGATGTCGTCGCCCTCCGCGTGGGCCGGCCAGAAGCCGTACGCGCCGTAGGCCCGCAGCGAACCGTCGGCGATGATCCGGTCCAGCATGGCGGTCGCGTCGTCGAACAGGTCCCGGGCCACCGGCTGGTCGAGGATCGCCGGGAACCGGCCCTTCAGTTGCCAGGTGAGGAAGAAGAACTGCCAGTCAATCATCCGGCGGAGGTCGGTCAGCGGTGGCTCGACGAACCGGACTCCGGTGAAGTCGGGCACGGGCAGGTCGTCGAAGGACACCGGCTCGCGGTTGGCGCGGGCCCGCGCGAGGCTGAGCAGCGGGCGCCGCTGCGTGGTGGCGTGCTGCTCGCGCAGGAGATCCTGTTCGGTGCGGTTGCGCGCGGCCAGTTCCTCGGCCCGCTCCGGGTCGAGGAGGTCCGCGACGACGCCGGCCACCCGCGAGGCGTCGAGCACGTGGACGCAGGCGCCGTCGTAGGCGGGTGCGATGCGAACGGCGGTGTGCTGCCGCGACGTGGTGGCGCCGCCGATCAGCAGGGGCAGCTTGAGCCCGCGACGCCGCATCTCCGCGGCCACGTTGACCATCTCGTCCAGCGAGGGTGTGATCAGCCCGGACAGGCCGACGGCGTCGGCGTCCTCGGCGATCGCGGCGTCCAGGATCGCGGCGGCGGGGACCATGACCCCGAGGTCCACGACCTCGTAGTTGTTGCAGCCGAGCACGACGCCGACGATGTTCTTGCCGATGTCGTGCACATCGCCCTTGA
>WUUC01112836.1_pt1 | contig 10632 bp, 9 predicted proteins | sample 6278441 | NCBI WGS metagenome assembly WUUC01 (sample SAMN13675441, study PRJNA597444) | soil metagenome | isolation source: soil | place: USA: Washington | collected 2017-10 | reverse complement strand
CGAAGACCGGCCGCCGGATGCAGATGTCGGCGAGAGTCTTCATCGGCTGGTGGCTGGCCCCGAGGGCCCTTTGTTGGAGCTACCTGCGTTGCTCGCGCGAACGGCCACCCCGTCCACAACGTCGCCAGGCTTGAGGATGACGATGTCCCCGGCGCTTACTCCTTCGAGGATTTCGACGCGACCGCCGTCACGACGTCCCGTCCGGACTCGCTGCTCCACGGCTTTGCCGTCTTTCACGAGCAGCACCTTCTGCACTCCCGCAAACGTGACGAGCGCGTCCTCGGGCACGACGACCGCGTCATCCGACCGGTCCACGATGATCTCGGCAGCAGCGAACATCCCCGGGCGCAGCGCACCTTGCGGATTCGCCACTGCGGCTTCCACCGGCAGCGTGCGATTGTCCTCCTCGATGGCCGCGCCAAGGCGCACCAATTTGCCCTGGTACGTCGCGTCGTCGCCTTCGACACGCACGCGAACGGGCTGCCCCGGGCGGAGCGCGGCGGCCACGCGTTCGGGCACCGCAACGCGCAGCCGCAACGGGTCCGTTCGCACGATGGTCAGCACGGGCGTGCCGGTGCTTCGGAACTCGCCCACCGTGACCTGCCGCTCCCTGATGGCGCCGTCGATCGGCGAGCGAAGCGTGGTGTCCTCGAGCGCTTGGCGAGCCAACGCCACCTCGGATTGCCGCTGCGCGAGTATCCCCTCACGGTTCCGGATCTCTTCGAGTGCGTCCTGGTACTTGCCTTCGGCCACCTCGAGCTGCGCGGCGGCGGCGTCGAGGTCGGCACGCGAGGAGATGCCGCGATCCACAAACGTCTTCACGCGGTCGCGCGTCAGCCGCGCTTCATCGCGAACGGCCCGGCTTTGGCGGACGAGTGCCGTGCTTTCCGGGTCTACTGTGATGTCAGCCCCGGTCGCACTCAAACCGAGCCGGGCACGCGCCTGCTGCAGCGCCGCCTCGGCTTGCTGAAGACGCAACTGAAAGTCTGTGGGAGTGAGCCGTGCCAGCACCTGTCCGCGCCGAACCGGACTTCCGAGATCCACGTTCAGCTCCTGGACCCGGCCCGTCACCTTGAATGACAGCGCCACCTGCTCCTCGGCGGCGAGCGTCCCGGTGACATCGACCGTTCGTTCGAGCGGCTCGAGCGCCGCGGTCGTCACCGACACCTCGCGCGGGGCGGGCGCCGCGTCCGCCGCAACGCGTTGCGAGGGGCCGCCACAGGCACTCGCAGCGAGAGCTGAAAAGAGGAGCAGACCAAGTGTGCGCACGGTCCTAAGATCTTGCCTGAGAAGGCCCGGATCAGCAATGGACTCAACGACTTGTAGACAAACAAATACAGATGGCCTCGGGCGGCTGTCCGATCTCAGAACCGGACTCAGAACCGGAAGCCGCCGCCGGCGGAAAACTGGAAGTTGTGACGCCAGACCGGGTCCTGCTGCGACCGCGCGAACCGGATCAGCGTATCGCCGAAATCGACGCGGACGAGGCTTCCTGCGGTGGGGTAGACCTCCAACGTCCCACCCAGGTCGAGCGCGACGTTGGTGGGGTCGATCAAGCACGTCTCGGGGGTAGGAAATATTGCAATGCAGGCGATTTCCGGTGCAAAGAATGTTTCGCTGAAGTGAACCAGGCCCGGGCGCACGCGGGCGAAGGCCCCGAACCGGTCCGTCCGGAGCCCGCCGCGGACACCCGCGAGAAGTTGTGTCTGGCGCCCGATGACCGGGTGGTCCTCTGGAAAGACGTTCACGGCAACGTCGACGAACCGCCACGTGAGCCACCCGCCAAATCCATGACGGATCTGGTCGGGGTAGGAAAGGGAGAGAAGCGTGTACGAGGCGCCTACGGTCGTGTCCTGCGCCCGAACGGGAGCCGCCGTTAACGAGACGAGCATCAAAAGCACTAGCCACAATCGCATTGACCTACCCTGTCACACCGCCGCCGTAACGTTGTCCCTATGACAACCGCGCGTGTGCTTCAGTTCCTTCCACCTCGTGTTGGACGCAACGACAGGGCTGGCGGTCGCGAGCCTGAGTCGCCCTTCCGGATCGTGATGAACCGACCGGTGCTGACGCCGCGAGAGATCGTGCATCGGCAGAAAATGTTGTCGCACCTGTACAAAGAAAAGGCTTCCGGCTGACGCCGGAAGCCACGTTCCACCCGATAGGGTCAGACGAGGAGACGGAAGTTACCGCTGGTCGGCCAACTGAATGGACGACCGCACGCGGCTGAACGCCTGGCCGTAGGTCTGAGCGTCCTGTTCGGGGGCTACGCCGATCATGAAGAGAACGCTGCCATCGCTCAACTTCGTCGTCGACACGCTCACCAACTCGCGTCCGCCTGTCACCTCGGACACATTGCTCAACGTTGTCGCAAGACCCTGACGGCCGCCGATACTGACACGGCTGTAACCACCAGCACGCTCCAGGCGCGGGTTGCCTCGCGCGAAACTCTGGATCAGTGCCTCGGTGTCACGTTGCAGGTCGCCCGTGCCGTCGGCCACCACGCCCACCTCCACGCCATGGGTGAATGCAGACCCGCCGCCCTCGCCCTGGAACACGGCGCCTTCGGGCGCGTAGGTGACGGTCTGCCCACCGCTCCCGAGTTGTCGCCAGTTCGCCGGCACGCTGATGCGCATGAACTTTCCAGGCTCATAGGTCTTGTACTGCCCCGAAGGCGGCTCGACATTCACGGAGCGACCGCTCGTCCCAACGGGCCGGTTCTCACCACCTTGCCCCTTGGCCAGTTGCTCCGCCGTGAGCGCTGGTGACTTGCCTTGCAGCTCGTTCTTCACCGCGGAAAAACGTCCGTCGGACGGCGCCGATCCTTGCACCCGAAGCGCCGCCGCCTCGCGGTTGATGCTCTCGTAACGATTCCCGGGGTTCGGGTGGCTACTCAGCCACTCGGGCTGGCGGCTTCCGCCGGACTCCTTCTCAATCGTCTTGAACATGTTGGCCATCTGGCGCGGATCGTATCCAGCGCGCGCCAGTATCTGCGCTCCCAGAATGTCGGCCTGGCTCTCATACTCGCGGCTGTACTTCAGGAAGTATGCGCCCAGCCCGAACTGCGAGCCCTGAGCGATGACGCTTCCAGCGGTGCCTCCGACAATGGCGCCGAGGATCTGGCCGGCAACCGCACCAATCTGGAACTTCTGCGCCTTCGTCGCCTGGGCGGTGCCATGCCTCAAGGCCACGTGCGAGATTTCATGCGCCATGACGCCGGCCATCTCGGCCTCTGACTGCGAAGCCTCGATCATGCCGCGATTGAGGTACATCGGTCCGCCGGGCAGCGCGAAGGCGTTGATCTCCTTCATGTTGACCACGTCGAACGTGTACTTGAACTCTCCATGTTGGAACTCGCCGGGAATGGCCGCTACCAGGCGTCGCCCGACGTCCTCGACGTAGCCGTCCACCGACTCGTCGTTGAGAAGCGGCATCTCCTTTTTTACTTCCGCGGAGGCCTGTTGCCCGAGTTCGACGTCCTGCGCGGGCGAGTAGCTGTTCTTCGGCGCGCTGACCTTCGTCTGCGCCGTGGTCCCGAGGGTGAGCGCGAAGACCGCCGCAGTCAACAGGGTCGCGGCGCGGCCGGTTTGGGATCGCAGCAGTTCTCTCATGCCATCAAACAGTTCAAGCCTCATACCAGCCTCGAGAACGCTATTTCTGCTCACGGTCGCGGCGGATTGTCACCTTTTGACCACGCAAGGTCGCCTTTCGCATGGCGGTCACGATCCCATCCGCGAGCTCATCAGGAACCTCGACCAGGGAAAACGTGTCGCCGATTTCAATCGCACCCAGCGCTCGAGCTGCAACCCCGGCTTCCCCGGCAATCGCTCCAACGAGATCGGCAGGACGGATTCCGGCGCGCCGTCCGGCGCCGACGAAGAGTCGCACCATGTGGCCATCTCGACGAGCCACCTCGCGCGTACCGCGAGGCGTCTCGCGGTCGCGTTGCGTTGCGAGGGTAAAGTCCGTCTCCTCGCCATCTCCCTGGCCGGTTGTCGCCGTATGCGCGATCTTGATGGCCGCGGCCGCGACATCAAAGAGGTCGAACTCCTGCGCCAGCGAGTCAACAACAACGCGGACGTCGCCGAAATCGCCGGCCAGAAGTTGCTCCCTCACCGTGACGCGGGTCAGCTCGAGGCGTCGCGCGCGCAGGTCGGCAACGGTGGGCACCGTCGCCACCTCGATTTTCTGCTTGGTGATCTGCTCGATGCTTCGCAGCAGGCGATGCTCGCGTGGTTCGGCAAGCGTGATCGCAGTGCCCTCGCGGCCAGCACGTCCCGTGCGGCCGATCCGGTGCACGTACGACTCGGCTGCCGCCGGGACGTCATAGTTGACTACGTGCGAGAGATGCTCGATGTCGAGGCCACGGGCGGCAACGTCCGTCGCAATGAGCAGGTCCGTCTTGGCGGCGCGGAACCGGTTCATGACGGCATCACGCTGCCGCTGTTGCATGCCTCCATGGAGCGCGTCGGCTCGGTAGCCGTGCGCGTTGAGTGTCTCGACGAGCGAGTCCACCTCCAGACGCGTCCGGCAGAACACGATCGCCGACGTCGGGTCCTCCATGTCCAGCACGCGCCCGAGTGCCTCGGCCTTCTGTGCCCGACGAACGATGTAAGCCACCTGGCGGACGCGGGGCAGCTTGCCCGCGGCGGTCTTCTCGCGCGCAATCGTGACGCGCTGTGGCTTGTTCAGGTGCTTCTGCGCGATCGACAGGATCCGCGCGGGCATCGTGGCGGAAAAGAGCGTGGTCTGCCGCGATTTGGGGGTTGCCTCGAGGATTGCCTCCAGGTCCTCCGCGAAGCCCATGTCGAGCATCTCGTCGGCCTCATCGAGCACCAGGATCTTGAGGGCGTCGAGCGACAGCGTCTTGCGTCTCAGGTGATCGAGGGCCCTGCCGGGGGTTGCGATCACAACGTCCGCGCCGCGGTCGAGCGCACGGATCTGTTGCTGCATCGATGCGCCGCCATACACAGGGACGACGCTGAGGCCGCTGCCGCGTCCGTACTTGTGGATCGCCTCGGCCACCTGCATCGCCAGTTCTCGTGTCGGCACCAGCACGAGCGCGCGCGTGCGGCGCCGCTCGGAGGGATCCTCCAGCAGGCGATGGAGCAGCGGGAGTGCGAAGGCGGCGGTCTTTCCGGTTCCAGTCGCGGCCTGCGCGAGCAGATCGCGACCGGACAGCATGAGGGGAATGGTTTCGAGTTGAACCGGTGTTGGCTCCTCGTATCCGAGGCCTGCCACCGCAGCAACGAGGGAGTCGAGCAGGCCGAGACTGGAGAACGCCGGAGCGGCAGTCGATCGCGTAGCCATCCGCCCATTGTAGGGCGACCCTAGTATCGAATCGTCACTCCAACGGTCGCCCGCCAGAAGCTGATGCCGTAGCCGAGCTCTTGATCGTCGTTTCCGATAAAGCGTCGGAGGTCGAAGCGAAGGCTCGTTCTATCGGTAAGACGTCCGAGAGCGCCGCCCCCGAACACCAGCGTTGGCTGCCTGCTCGAAGCACTGAAGACCCCGCCGATGTTCTCCCTCCTGAAGCGCACGAGTCCCGCGCCGGCGGTGACGTACGGGCGCAGGCCGTCGCGCGAGACTGCAGCCGGCAACGCCACCAGCACATTTCCTGTCCACGTGATCACGCTGCTGCCGACCACCTGGTTCGGTGCGTCAGCGCGATTGAAGTACCCCGGGACGTACGCGAACTCGGTCTCGAGGCCAAAAACTCCGTCCGTCAGAAAGCCGAACGCGCCGCCCAACGCCCATTTTCGGAGACCCGTTGCGTCCTCCGGATCCACGAGATCCGTGTTCACGAGGGTGCAGGGGCAGATCGAGCCGCCAAACTTCAAGGCCACGAAAGGCGAGATCAGCCACTCGGCCGACGCCGTGGCCGGGTAGAGCAGCGACGCAAGAAGGATCAACGGCAGGAGCGGGCGGCGCACCGCGTCAGCTCACGAACAGGCTCAGGAACAGCTTGGCGAAGAGCGAGGATGTAACGTCGCCGCGTTCGAGCGCAAAGGGACTGCTCAGTCCGTCGCTGTTCGCCAGCAGGATGAGCGTGAGGTTGCGCGACGGCACCTTCAGGAACAGCGAGGAATAGGCGCCGGGGACGAGACCGAAGTGCCAGACGAGACGCTCCCCGTTGTAGGCCTGCACGAACCAGCCGAGACCGGTCGGTGTCCCTGGCTGCGCGCCCGTGCGCATATACGCGAGGTGGTCTCGATCGAGCAGGATCCCATCGTCCAGCGCTGCGTCGAAGCGCGCGAGGTCGCCGACGGTGCTCACAATCCCGGTGGAAGCGTCGACGGGCTGGACGGGGAACTCGGAACGTGTCGCGCGGCGACGGCCATCCACCCGGTAAGGGAGCGCCATGCGGCCCACGACGTTCTGGAATCGCGCCAACTCTCCCGGTTCGAACAGCTCCCGCATCGCGGGGCTCGGTTGCTCGAAGTCGTGACCAGGCGCCGAACTCGTCATCGCGAGCCGTCCGAGAATCTCACGGACGAGCGTCAGCCGGTATGGCTCCTCGTGAGAGGCCTCGATCACCTGCGTGAGCGCGGCGAAGCGCCGCGGATCGTATGCGTACGAGCCAGTCGTGGTATGGGTGAGCGCCTGCCGCACCGTGGCCGCGGGCTCGGGTAGGACTGAAGTCCAACGGCTCAAACGATCATCGAGGGTAAGCTCCCCGCGCGCGACAGACTGCATGAGCAGCGTTGCGCCAAACATCTGCGACACGTCGGCGATGAAGAATGGGGTATCTGGCCGAACGGGGACGGCACGCTCTACGTCCGCCGATCCGAACTCCCGTTCCAAGACCACGCGCCCGTTCTGCACGATCGCCGCGGCCAGGCCAGGGATGCCAGCCTGCGTACGCAGCGGGTCAAGGTACCGTTCGAAGAGTCCGTGGGCGAGACTCTGTGCACGGATCCCTTGCTCAGCCGATAACAGGGCCAGCAGCACGACGACGATGATTCGGAACGTTCGCACCTGGTGTTCTGAGTCTCCCGAAACTCTGCCAAATCATAACATTGCCGTGAAGCCCCACTCATCCAAATGGACTGATGTGTGCTAAAGTTGCTGGCCAGCCCGTCAATGCGTTCTCTTTCGGAACACGCCTTCACGCTTCTGCCGCGAGCTGCGCGAACCAGGTCGGCATGGCTGCTGGCGTTTCTCCTCGCAGCCACAACGCTCCACGCACAAGGCAGCGTTCGCATCGTGCCTCTCGTGCGCGACGGCCAGGTCCTCGTGACATTCGAGCTGCCGGACGGCTATACCGAGGAAGTCCGCGCCGCAATCCAGAGCGGGCTCCGCACCACCTTCACCTACACCGTCGATCTTCGGGTAGAGGTCCCGGCCTGGACTGATCGCACGATCCAGACCGTAACCGTCAACAGCGTCGTCAAGTACGACAACCTGACCCGTCGTCATACGATCGAGCGGACGCTCGATGGCCGTGTCGAGGAGGCGAAGGTCACCGACGACGAGGCGCTCGTCCGCCAGTTCATGACCGGCTTCCGGCGCCTCCCGCTGTTCCGTACGTCGAAGCTCGAAGCTAATCGCGAATACTACGTCCGCGTGCGCGCGACGGCGCGCCCGAGCAGCGGGTCAATGCTGTGGCCGTTCGGCACGGGCGTCACCGGCTTGGCGAAGTTTACGTTCATTCCCTGAACATCGCTGCGCGCGTTCTGCTGACGCCGACGCCTTGTTTTTGCAGGTACGCTGAAGGTGGCTGACGAACGTCTGCCGCAGGACCCATCAACGCTGAAGGACGGCATCGAGCGCCTGCTCGATCGCGACCGCACCGAAACAGATGAGAGTCTGCAGCGAGAGCGGCGCGCCACGGATGAAGCCGTCTTCACCGCGGTGGAAGCGACCGCCACGGAAGCGCTGGAAGATCACCGGGACCGTATCGACAATCGTGTCGAGGAGGTGCGGGCCCGTGGCGACGAACGGCTCGCGGCCGCAGGAGGGACGCTGCCGGAAGTGGCCGAGACGCTTGAACAGGCCGCAGAGCACCTCGCTGACGTCGCCGACCACCTCACCCATGCCGCAGAGAGCTTGAAGCGGCCCTCGCCTCGCGATCCGGATCCGACGGTCGCCGCAGAAACCGTCGCGGAGGTCGCTGAAACGCTGTCCGAGGTCGCGCAACGTGTTTCCGACGAGCGAGAAGTGGTCGACGCATCCATTCAGGGTGAGCGCGCGCTGCTCGACGCTGTGCTCGATCAGGAGCGGGCAACGTCGGACGCCACCAGGGAATTCGAGCGCCGTGCGCGTCAGTTGCTGCTCGACGCAGAGCGGCAACGCACCGACCGGCATCTGGCCGAAGAGCGGCAGGATACCGATAACGCGGTCCGCCATGCGCTCGACCTGCTGGTCGATGAACAGGCAGGACGCGTCGACGCGGAGCAGCGCGCGCTCACTCGCGACGAGTTCCTCGCCATCGTCAGCCACGACCTCCGTTCGCCGCTCGACGCCATTGCGATCAATGCCGCCCTGCTTGCCGAGAACGCTCCCGCGGGCGCTGAGGGCGAGAAGCTCCAGAAATGGGCCCGCAATATTCAACGTGCGGTAGACGCAATGGCGCGGCTGGTGTCCGACCTGCTGGACATTGCGCGCTTCGAAGGCGGCGAGTTCCGCGTCACCCGGGAAGAGCGCGACGCATTAGGCGTCGTCAAGGAAGCGATCGACACATTCATGCCGATGGCGGCCGCGGGTGACCTGCGGCTCCTGGTCGACATGCCCAGCGAACCAGTGCACGCGTGGTTCGATCACGACCGGGTCCTTCAGGTGCTCTCGAACCTCCTGAGGAACGCGATCCACTTCACGCCCACCGGCGGTTCCATCACTATCAGGGTGGCGGTCGAGGAGAAGGGCTGCCGGATATCGGTCAGCGACACCGGGATTGGTATCCCCATCGCGCAACAGTCCCGGATTTTCGATCGGTTCCAGCAACTGCGGTCGTCGGACCGGCGCGGGCTCGGTCTCGGGCTATACATCTCCAAGCGCATCATCGACGCGCATGGCGGACGCATCTGGGTGGAGAGCCGCCCGGGCGTGGGCAGCACGTTCCACGTCACATTGCCGGGGCGGTAGCGTAGCAGCGTCGCGACAGCGACGAATTGAGCGTTCGGCTCTTCGTCGATCAGAGTCGGTTCGCAACTTCCTGCGCACCAACGGCAACGAAGAGCGCCAGGATTACCACCAGGATCACGTTTGTGGTCCAGCTGTTGCGCGGGATCGGGGCATCCCACTTCACGCGATTGTTCAGATAGAGCAGTGTCGCGGCGAGGAACGGGACGAACATGCTCCCGACGATCGTGTAGGTCACGATGATGACGAGGGGACTGCGCATGAAGGCGAACGGCAGCGGCGCGAGCGTGATGAAGAGCAGCGCGATGCGGTAGGGCGTGCTCGTTACACGTACAACTGCCTCCCGCGACTGGGGCGTGAGGCCTTTGACCACCCCGTAGAAGTCAGCGTACAGGTACGGCACGCTCTGCCAGACGCCCAGCAGCGAGGCGAACACTGCCGCGTAGAACCCCACCGAATACGCGTAGACACCGAACGGCCCCAGAATCTGGCCCAACATCTCGGCCATCTTCGAGACCGCCTGGGCATCAGTGATTTTCACGCCAGCGGTGTAGAACGCCTGGTTCGCGATCAGCATGATGCAGATGCCGAAGATTGCCGTGAAGAGATATGCCACGGCTACATCCCCACGGACGTACTGCAGGTAACGCGCGCCCACGATCTTCTCTTCGCGCATCCAGTAGTTGTAGGACAAAATGGTGATCGACCCACCAATCCCGCCGATGATCGATAACACCTGGGGGCCGCTGCCTTGAGGAATCACCGGCAGGATCATGCCCCGCAGTGCCGCACCCGGATCGTGGAACGTCAACGTCGCGCAGACGAGAATGCTGAAGCCCATGATTCCGACGAGCGTCTTCATCAGCTTCTCGAATCCCGAGTAGCCGCCGAGCAACACGAACGCGCACCCGAACAGGCTGTGACCCACCGCGCCCCAGGGCTGCGACACCGCTCCGCCCGTGAGGTTCGCGATCCCGAGACCCGTCGCGTTCGTGAGAGCGGCGCTTACCGCCACGGTCCAGAAGACGAGATACAGACCGAAGTACACCTTCACCCATGCCGGGAGGTGTTCCGCCCATCCTTCGAGGACCGTCGTGCCGGTGGCGAGCTGCCAGCGCGCGATGCCCTCGTTCAACACGAACTTGAAGAACGCGCCGACTGCCACCGCCCAGAGGAGCAGCACCCCGTGGTTCGCGCCGCCGACGGTGGCTGATACGACATCGCCCGAACCAATCCCCGTGGCCGCCACAACAAGGCCCGGGCCGGCAAGTTTGAGAAAGCTGGTGGAAGGTGGAGCGCCCGCGATGTCGCGGGATTCGGCGGAGGAGGGCACGGCGCGCATCATATCAATGCGCGCCGTGGAACGACGTCAGACCTTTGCGGCGGCCTTCGCGGTCTTGGTGCTCTTGCGCTTCGCGCGCGCGCGGACCGGCGCGGTCGACGTGGAGCGCTCCAACTGCACGAGGGCGCTGGAGAAAGTACGGCTGCCGTGTTCGTCGAAATCGATCACGGTGTGGTACTCGTTTGCCGCCGTAATGGTGCCGTCGCCAT
>WUUC01081673.1_pt1 | contig 10632 bp, 12 predicted proteins | sample 6278441 | NCBI WGS metagenome assembly WUUC01 (sample SAMN13675441, study PRJNA597444) | soil metagenome | isolation source: soil | place: USA: Washington | collected 2017-10 | reverse complement strand
TAGACCTGCTCATTCGCATGTTCTGTGAGCCTGGTATCGACAATATTCTCATTCCGTCCCCTACTTACGGCATGTATGAAGTTTCTGCAGCAATTAACAACGTGGGCGTGCGAAAGGCGAATTTGAAAACGGACTTCACGCTCGATGCCGCAGCAGTACTCTCTGAGCTAAACGACCATACCAAAATAATTTTCCTGTGCAGTCCGAATAATCCATCCGGAAACCTGTTGAAGGAAAAGGAGGTGGAAAAAATACTTACCACGTTCAAGGGTATTACGATAATTGACGAAGCTTACATCGATTTTTCAGGCTCGAAAAGCTGGTCCCTGAGGCTGAGTGAGTTTCCGCGGTTAATTATCCTCCAAACATTATCCAAAGCCTGGGGATTAGCCGGTATCCGGTTAGGGATGGCTTTCGCCAACAAAGAATTGATAGAGCTGTTGAATATGATCAAGCCACCGTACAACATCAGTTCACTTAGCCAGGAAATTGCAATAAAAGCGCTATCGGCTCCTGAGATCAAGGACCAGTCGGTTAGTAAGATCCTGAGCGAACGTCACCGGTTAACGCAGCTACTGGGATCGGTTTCAAGCATCAGGTTCATTTTCAATTCCGACGCGAACTTCCTGCTTGTGCGAATGACCAATGCTTCGGCTATTTATCAGCGATTGGTTCAAAAGAAAATTGTTGTGCGCGACCGCTCTAAGGTGCTCTTGTGTCACGATTGCCTGCGAATTACTGTTGGCACCAAGGAGGAAAATGATAAGTTGATCTACGCTCTACGGGAAATATGAAAAAAGTTTTATTTATTGATCGCGACGGAACCATCATCGTTGAACCCGACAATGATCCCCAGATCGACAGCCTGGCAAAAGTGGAATTCATTCCTGGCGTGTTCAGCGTTCTGGCCGACATTGCCAGGCGCGGCGACTTTGAGCTGGTGATGGTAACAAACCAGGATGGATTGGGAACCGCTTCATTTCCTGAAGTGAATTTTCATCCAGTGCAAAACCTGGTGATAAAAGCGTTGTCCGGCGAAGGCATTGAATTCGCGGCCATCCATGTTGATAAGTCGATGCCCCATGAAAACAAACCAACCCGCAAGCCAGGTACAGCCATGCTGACCAGCTACATGACCGGCCAATATGACCTTACTAACTCGTTTGTGATCGGCGACCGGTTAACTGACATTCAACTTGCCAAAAACCTTGGCGCTAAGGGTATTCTTATTGACAGCAAGAAAGCGTCGTTAGAACTTGATGAAACAGAGCTTCGTGATAACTGCGCACTGGTAACACTGAGCTGGAAAGAAATTGGGGAGTTCCTCAAACCCAAGAGGACTGGCATCGTGACCCGGAACACAAAAGAAACACGCATCAACATAACAGCCAACCTGGACGGATCCGGGAAATCTTCTATCACTACAGGTCTTGGCTTCTTCGATCACATGCTCGAGCAGGTGGCGCGCCACGGCCTGATCGATCTTACGATCGAAACAAAAGGCGATCTTCATATCGATGAACACCACACAATTGAAGATACTGCTATTGCGCTGGGTGAGGCAGTCTATATTGCTCTGGGCGACAAACGTGGCATAACCAGGTACGGCTTCTGTCTTCCCATGGACGACTGTCTTGCACAGGTGGCGATCGATTTCGGTGGGCGGCCGTGGTTGGTGTGGGATGCCACATTCAATCGCGAGAAAATAGGTGAAATGCCCACTGAAATGTTCCAGCACTTTTTTAAATCGTTCAGCGACAGCGCTAAATGTAATCTCAACGTCAAAGCCGAAGGGACTAACGAACATCATAAGATCGAAGCCATCTTCAAAGCATTTGCAAAAGCAATCAAGATGGCTGTTAGAAAGGATCCCTGGTCCGACGAATTACCTTCAACAAAAGGAACATTATGAAAATAGCAGTCGTGAGGTATAATGCCGGCAACATTCGTTCTGTTTCTTACGCCCTGGAAAGAATGGGCGTGAATTTTGAGGTGACAGATGATCCTGAAATAATCACATCGGCCGACAAGGTGATCTTTCCAGGAGTGGGCGAAGCCAGCACAACAATGAATCATCTCAAAGCTGCAAAACTTGATGTACTGATAACAGACCTGACTCAACCGGTGCTGGGAATCTGCCTGGGTATGCAATTGATGTGCCGTCACTCCGAAGAAAATAACACAACTTGCCTGGGGATATTCGACCAGACAGTGACCAGGTTCGTGCCGGAAAACGGCTATAAAGTTCCTCACATGGGTTGGAATTCTATCAGGAATGCTAAAGACTGGTTCGACGAAGACCTGAATGGAAAATATGTCTATTTTGTTCATAGCTATTACGTTCCTGTCAATACATTTACAGTTGCCACGACAGATTACGTTGTACCATTCAGCGCTGCCATGAGAAAGAATAATTTTCATGCAGTGCAGTTTCACCCCGAAAAATCGGCGGATGCCGGATCACAAGTATTGAAAGCTTTTCTTGACATATGAAAATTATTCCGGCGATTGATATCATGGAGGGAAAATGCGTTCGACTCACGCAGGGGGATTTTGGAAAAGTGAAGGTCTACGATGATGATCCACTGGAAACAGCATTAAAGTTCCAGGATGCAGACTTCGAATACATTCATGTTGTCGATCTCGAAGGCGCACAGCGGGGAGCTGTAACTAATTGGGATACCATCGAGAGCATCAGGGCCAACACTGCACTGCGAATAGATTTTGGCGGCGGCGTAAAGACTGCAGAAGACGTTGAGGAACTGCTCGATCTTAATATCGACAGGATCAATGTTGGAAGTGTAGCTGTAAAGGAACCCGGTAAATTTATGGAATGGATCAACCGGTTTGGTGCCGATAATTTCATACTCAGTGCCGACGTAAGGGGGAGTTCCGTAAAGATCAACGGGTGGCAGGATGACGCAGATCTTACTGTTTACGATCTTGTGAAAAAATATGAAGAAGCCGGTTTACAATACGTCACCTGCACCGACATTGGCGCCGACGGTACGCTGGCCGGGCCCAACTTCGCCCTCTACAAAAAATTGCTGAACAAATTCCCGAACATGAAGATCATTGCGAGTGGCGGAGTGGGCACAATGGAAGATGTTGAGAACCTCGGATACATTGGCGTGTGGGGAGTTATAATTGGAAAAGCGATCTATGAAGGACGCATTGCACTTCCGGAACTGGCAGAGTTCAACAACCGGAGGAACTGAACATGCTTACCAGGCGAATTATTCCCTGTCTTGATATTAAGGACGGCCGCACCGTAAAAGGTGTGAACTTTGTCGATTTGCAGGACGCTGGCGATCCGGTGTCGCTCGCCGAAGCATATTCTGTGGAAGGTGCGGACGAACTCGTGTTCCTCGATATCTCCGCTACGAATGAAAAAAGGAAAACGTTGGTCGACCTCGTACGCCGCGTGGCACAGCGGGTAACCATTCCATTCACAGTTGGGGGTGGAATAAGCGACGTAGCTGATGTAGGTCCGCTGCTGGATGCCGGCGCAGACAAAGTCAGTGTGAATTCTTCGGCTGTACAACGTCCCGGTCTGATTGATGAACTGGCCAAAGCATTTGGAAGTCAGTGTATCGTGCTGGCGATCGATGCCAGGAAAACAGACAATGAATGGATCGTTCACACACATGGCGGAAGAACACCGACAGACAAGAAACTCTTTGCGTGGGCCAGGGAAGTTCAGGAACGTGGAGCGGGAGAGATTCTTTTTACGAGCATGGACCACGACGGAACCAAATCAGGATTTGCTAACGATGCGCTTTCCAAACTCAACGGGTTGGTGACCATTCCAGTGATTGCGTCGGGTGGTGCCGGAAAACCAGCTGACTTTCTTGAAACATTTGTGACTGGCAAAGCCGATGCCGCCCTTGCTGCGAGTGTATTTCATTTTGGTCAGATCCGCATCAGTGAGTTGAAAGCATACCTGTCTCAAAATAACATCATTGTCAGAAATTAAACATCCAACTCATGGTGGCGCCTGATAAAATAGATTTCGCCAAACTTAACGGCATTGTACCGTGTGTTGTGCAGGACGCACATACAAGGAATGTACTCATGCTCGGGTTTATGAACGAGGAAGCACTGAACAAAACACAAGCCGAACGCCGTGTAACATTTTACAGCAGGAGCAAAAAACGTTTGTGGACAAAGGGAGAAACATCCGGAAATTTTCTGGACCTGGTCGATATCAAAGCCGATTGTGACAATGATACATTGCTCATTCGCGTAATACCGGCCGGCGCCACGTGCCACAAGGGCACGGCTACCTGCTTCGCTGAAGAGAACAAAGCCGAGGGGCCTGCATTCCTGGAGGCGATCATCCGTGACAGGAAAGCAAATCCAAAACCGGGATCGTACACCAACAACTTACTTAATTCCGGTATTAACAAAATCGCACAGAAGGTGGGTGAAGAAGCCGTGGAGTTGGTGATCGAGGCGAAAGACAATAACCGTGATTTGTTCCTCTCGGAGGCTGCCGACCTGATGTATCACTTTTTGATACTATTGAATGCTAAGGGAGCAAGTTTGCAGGACGTTAACGACGTGTTGATCAAACGTCATAACAGTAAGTAGTTGCATGACCACTCCCGTGCTGGGTACCGCTTCGGCCCATTAGGCGTTCCGGAATAAAAACTAATGATGCCATTTCAACCAAGTGTACCCGAACGCACACATTGATCTCAACTCCGTCAACACACAAAATTCTTACATTATTGCCCGGCGAGATACGACTTGGTTGAAACCTTGAGGTACGTGAGCTGGTAAGTGATTGTAGACTTGCCAATGTTATCCGTCCGGATCCCTTCAAGCAAATCCCGCGATTCGTCATAGCTGAACGTATAGGAAGTCGTACTCTTTCCACGGGACTCGAAATGTTTGTACACGAGAAGATTTCCTTCAGCAAGATGAGTGAATTCGCCAATGATGGAAAACGTCGATTGGCCGTCCTTATTCAGTGATATCTCCATATACCCGCGGTTGGGATTACCGGGATCGCGGATCAGCGCAACTTTCGCATAGTTCTCGTCCCGGTCCTTTACTATTTCCCGCTCTTCGTTCGCAAACAGTGGTTTACCTTTTTTAGTTACGACACTCGACACAGTGTATATGCCCTCGATGCTACTCTCACTGCTGTTTTGCTTGTTCACATACAAATCGATCATTCGTTTCAGGTCGAGCTGCTCAAAATTGTTTTGTTTCTTTTGAGCCTGAGCCTGGGGAATGGGATACATCGCCGGAACCATACAGCCTGAAAGTGACGTTGCCACCATCAGACCGGTTAATACTGCACGCATCTTTTTCATATCTGTTGGTTTCAAAAGACAATATTCCGGTACTCTCCTTTTACAAACGCACGGCAGGACAAGCGGCTATGAAGCGCCGTGGGCTTAAACATCGACTTACCCATCAGCATGCGCACACATTCCTGGATCCCTTCTGTGATAGAGGGATGCGGGTGAACACATTCGGCCAACTCTTCGATTCCTTTATCCATCGAGATCAATACAGCAACGGCCTGAATGGCACTTGAAGCATGGTGACCACAAACTTTCATTCCGAGTATCTTCATCGCGTCGTCGTTTGTTACCAGCAATTTGATGAAGCCTTGTGTATTGCGCTTGGCAACGGCGCGTGGAATGCAACTGTAGTCAAGGCAAACCACTTTGTAGTCTATTCCTTTTTCCTTTGCCTGGATCTCGTTGAACCCCACTCCCGCTACTTCAGGACTGAGAAACATGATGTTGCTGATATTCTCATACACCAGCTTGCGCTGCGGCGATCCGAACATCTTTTCAACAGCGTAACGGCCTTCCAATTCACCGACGTTCACCAGCGATATATCGGCCGTGAGGTCGCCCACGGCGTAAATATTCGATACGTTGGTTTGCGTATCGTTGTCTTCGATCCCTCTTTTTGAGATGTTGATGTTTACTTTGTCGTCCCACAGGTCTTCCAGGTTGGGCACACGACCAACAGACACAAGCGCTTTCTCGACATTGAATATTTCTTTTCCCCCGTCGGTGTATTCCAGTTCATACTCTACCCGCTGGTTCTTTACCTCCATCCTGATCAGCTTGGAATTCCGGTGAATCAGCACGCCGTTGTTCTCCATGTTCCGCTCGATGATATGAACAACGTCTTCATCTTCGAATGGAAGGATACGATCACCTTTGTCTATCAAATGAACCTTGGTGCTTCCAAAGCCGGCAAAGATCGTTGCATACTCACAACCTATAACCCCCGCACCAACGATCACCATACTTTGAGGGAAGTCGGTCATGTTCTCGATACCGTCGCTTGTCATAACGATCTTCTCGTCGATAGGCAGATCGGGAAGAAAACGAGGCCTGCTTCCTGTCGCAAGAATGATATAGTCGGCCTGTACGACTTCCTTTTGCGCACCAGTCATTATTTCCACTTCATTTTGGCTGATCAACCGCGCGGAACCTTTTCTGAATTGAAGCAGATCGGTATAGTTGGAGGTCTTCAGCAATTCCATATGCTCTTCCAGCAGATCTTTCCTTTCCTGTACGGCCTTGCGAACTTCTGCCTGGATCTCGAGATAGTCCACAGCAGGCGCTTTGATATTAAAACGGTTCAGGCTCTTGCGGAATGCCGATGACTCCCTCGACAGCTCCCACCACGTCTTGGACGACAGCGCCCCGTTGGTGACACCTGCGCCACCCACCTTATTTTTCTCAACCAATAATACGCGCTTTTTAAAATCGAGTGCCCTCATGGCCGCGGCATATCCGGATGGACCAGCACCTATCACAACAAGATCAAACTTGTTCATTACCAACTGTTTATGGGGTTTGGGGGTATTGGCACTTTAAGGCACCAAACCAACGTACAATATATCATTTATCGACCGAAAAATGCAGGGTGTGTCAGGCGGAGGCAGGCGTAATATTTCTGGCTTACATTTGAGTAAACCGGAAGCGCATGCTTGAGAAAATAATGGAATGGGATCGGGATCTGCTTGTTACGCTGAATAGCTATCACGTTCCGTGGCTTGATCCTGTAATGTACATTACTTCGCAGACAGCATTCTGGCTTCCGCTGTATTTGTTCCTGCTTTTCCTGATCATACGCAATTACAAAAAAGAAGCATGGATGCCGCTGCTCGGAATTGCCCTTGCCATTTTGCTGGCGGATAATATCACGGCGGCTGTGATGAAACCGTATTTTGAAAGGCTCCGCCCTTCCCGCGAGCCTGCTCTTTTCGGGATCGTTCACCTTGTAACTGACCTGCAAGGGGAAATATACACCGGCGGCAAGTACGGGTTTGCTTCGAGTCATGCCGCCAACACTTTTGCAACCGCTTTATATTTTACACTTCTGTTTGGGAAGCGATATCGATGGATGTTCGTCTTGTTCTTCTGGGCAGCGGGGATGACCTACACCCGGATCTACCTTGGCGTGCACTACCCTGGAGATATTATCGTGGGCGCTGTTGTTGGTTTATTGTCCGGGTTGGCTGGATACAAGTTATACGGATGGTTGATGTGGCGACAACAGAGAACCGGCGCGTCAAGGTCTGAAGTTTGAAAAAGTTTGAAGTCTTTAAATGACTACCGTTAACATTCGAACGTCAAACATTCAAACTTTTTCAACAAGTTTTCTGAGATACTTTCCGATAATATCAAACTCGAGATTAACGATATCACCCGCTTTCAATCTTCCAAAGTTGGTGTGTTCGAATGTGTATGGGATAACGGCGACAGTAAATTTTCCGGGATGACTTTTGAAACACGTAAGGCTTACACCGTTCACAGCAATAGAACCTTTTTCGACCGTAATGTTTCCGATAGATTCGTATTGAAATTCAAAAAGCCAACTGCCATCTTCATCCTTGATGGATATTAATGTAGCAGTCTGATCGACATGGCCCTGAACGATATGACCATCGAAGCGGCCATTGGCAGGCATACTGCGTTCGATGTTAACAGTCACGCCTTTTTCCCAGCGACCAAGGTTGCTCCTCAACAAAGTCTCATCAATTGCCGTAACCCAATGGGCACCGTCTTCGATATTCGTAACGGTGAGGCACACACCATCATGCGACACTGACTGGTCGACCTTTAACTCTTTGCTGATGGCACTGGTTACAAGGAAGTGCTTATTTGTTCCTTCCTTCTGTACCTTCTCTATTCTACCTTCTGATTCAATGATCCCTGTAAACATCGATGATTACTTTTCCATTTCAGGAAGCTTAAATACCACTTCCTTCCGATCAGGCCGCAAGTTAGGTTATTCCCAATTATCCAGAAGCAGGTCTTGTATTTGGCCGGGTTGTAATACAGAGGCTTAAATTTTGTGCATATCCATTAAGCAACCCAAAAAACAAATCCATTAATTTGGTTTATATTATAAACTAGTTTACTTTTATTTCGTTAGATCAATTAAAAACCAGTGAAATGGTGAAAAATGAAGGAATTTTACTCTCAACAATTAATCCTATGAACGCTGAAAAGGAAAATCTTTCTGCCCAGGAGAGTCTGGATCTGATCGCTTCGATGATCGTTCAGGCAAAGGGCAACGTAACGCGAAACATCTTCTACTTCCTTCTTTGGGGATGGACGATCGTGATTGCCAATCTTGGTGTCTTCTATCTTATCAATTACACGGGGGTGAAGGATCCGTTCATTATGTTCGCTATTACGATTCCTGCCGCTATTGCCTCCGTGATCTATGGAATGATGAACAGTAAGGGCGAACGTGCTCATACTTTAATCGACACCGTGAATATGTGGATGTGGATCGGTTTTGCCATCTCGTGTTTTACGATCTCCATACTGGGAACAAAGATCAATTTTCAGACGAATGCAGTGATCCTTGTCATGTCATCAACTCCTACTTTCGTCACAGGCCTGATGCTTCGCTTCCGACCGTTGGCAATCGGGGGAATAATTCTGTGGGTTTTAGGTGTTGTCACCTTCCTACTGCCCCGTGAACATCAGTTTCTTGTTGCTGCGATCGCAATAACATTGGGATATCTTGTACCAGCGTACATGTTGAAGTATTCCAGGAAATAACATGTTCAAGGAACTAGATCCATTGTTGCACTCACAACTCCGGCTGGCCGTAATGTCGCTGCTGATCAGCGTCGAATCGGCTGAGTTTACCTTCATCAGGGAGAAAACAAACTCAAGTGCCGGCAATCTCAGCGTGCAGCTGGACAAGCTTTCCGAAGCCGGATACATTCAAATTCAAAAATCATTTAAGGGAAAGAAACCAGTAACAACCTGCAGCATCACTAAGAAAGGCATTAAGGCGTTTGAAGATTATGTCAACACCCTGAAACAATACATCAACAAGTAATTCTCTTTTTTTGCCAATATAGTTTACAACATAAACCAGTTTATATAATGAAAACAAAAACAATCTTTATCGCATTCCTGGTCATTGCAATGAATGTGTCTGCCCAAATGCCCGATGGTTCTGTCAACCGCGCTGAAATGAAAAAGCTGTCGGCGTGGGCCGGGCATTGGAAAGGCGAAGGTGTTATGCAAAACGGTCCCGGCGGTGCCAGTGGCAAGAGTTCGGTGGACGAACGCATTGAATTGAAGCTCGACGGCTCAATTATGGTCGTGGAAGGAGTTGGTAAATCGGTTGATTCCGCAACACAAAAAGAGACGGTCGTTCATCATGCCTTCGGTATCGTGTCTTACGACGTGCCATCCAAAACCTTCAAATTCAGAACATACCTCAAGGATGGACGCGGTATGGAAACACTGTTCCATATTCTGTCGGAGACCCATTTTGAGTGGGGATTCGATTTGCCAAACGGTGGTAAGATTAAATACACGATCAAGCTGGATAACGGCAAAACCACGTGGAATGAGATCGGCGAATACTCAGGCGATGGTAAGAGCTGGAATAGGTTCTTTGAAATGAACCTGACGAAACAGTCATAGTAACAACCAATAACTGAAAACGAATGCGACTACTCATTGCTGCAATACTTGCGGGGGCTACCATCGGCGAAGCGGTGGCCCAGCAAAACGAGGTAAACGAACTCCTTTATCACGGGTACCTGACAAGGGACCAGACGCTGGTCAAAAAAGCTATTGCCATCAGTGAAGGTGCCTTGAAAAAGAATAGCGACAACAAAGACCTTAAGTACCGGCTTTCTATTTCCAGGTTTACACTTCTAAACAATACGATGGCAGATAAGGATGAAGATCTTTATGACGATTTCGAGGACGATACGGAAGAAATACTCGAAGAGCTTATCGAACAGGATGAAAACTGGGGCGAGCCAAAGGCTTTGCTTTCGGCAAAGTACGGTCTTGACATGGCCTACACGCCACTGAAGGGAATCCTGTTGGGTTCGAAAAGCAGCGCGATGATGGAGGCCGCGCTGAAAGATGCGCCTTCTTCTCCCCTTGTATGGAAGTTGTATGGAAATTCCAAACTGTTTACGCCTGAAACTTATGGTGGTGATGTGAACGACGCGATCAACGCTTACCAGAAAGCAATAGCCCTGTTCGAAACCCAGCAGAACACGAAGAACAATTGGATGTATATCGACGCGTTGGCTTTCCTGGGTCAGTCTTATGAGCGCATTGGCGACTTCACCAATGCAGCCATCGCATACAAGAAGGC
>WUUC01038646.1_pt1 | contig 10633 bp, 9 predicted proteins | sample 6278441 | NCBI WGS metagenome assembly WUUC01 (sample SAMN13675441, study PRJNA597444) | soil metagenome | isolation source: soil | place: USA: Washington | collected 2017-10 | reverse complement strand
CGTTCCTGCTCGCGCAAGACGTGACGAAGGGATGGCAGCAGATCGGCACCGGGGGGGCGCTCGTTCCGTACAGCGCGGGCTTCGACGTCGAGGCCGGCAACGCATGGGTCCCCGGCCCCTTGAGCCACCCGCATCCGAGCGTCGGTAACTGCCGGACCGAGAGGACCGGTGAAGGCGCTCCGACCCCTCCGGGGACGCCGACCTGCACGACGGTCGGGAACGTCGACCGCGGCAACATGATGTTCGAGAACATGAGGGCGCACGGGATCCCGGTGCCCGAGAACTACGACCTCCCGGCGTTCACCGCGGTCGAGGAGAACCTCCGCCTGCACCTCCAGGCCTTCAAGCTCGGCGAGGTCCTGTTCGCCTCGTGCGCGTGCGAGGCGCAGGTCGACCTCATCTTGGATCTCGAGAGCCGCGCCGACGAGCAACAGGGCAACATCTGGCACGGCTACGACTGGACCGAACGCCTCGGCTGCACCCAGGCAGCGGGTGGGGACTGGACGTGCAAGAACCCGGAGAACCAATCGCAGACGATCACGTTCAGCGAGGCGCGCTACCGCCGCATGAAGGCGCAGATCCACAACGACGCGCGCGGATGGGACGCGCCCGCCAACGCGGCGACCGCGAACAGCGAGCCCGGCGACCCCGCGGCGATCCTCGGCAACTTCACGCACGAGGAGCTCCCGGCGAGCCTCGGCTACAAGCTGCCGATCGGCGTCGGGCACGCCGGCGACTACAACGGCTACACCGTGAGCTACCGCGAGTACATGGCCTACGACCATTACCGCAAGGCACTCACCGCCTACGGTCCGCACACCGCGGACTACATGGTCACGCGGCTGGTGAGGCTCGCGGGCGAGCTGAGCGGGGGGCCGGAGCTCGAGCCCGAGCCGCACGACGCGTTCGCGCAGGTCGACGAGGCGCGGCAGGTGGCGGCTTCGACCACGCTCGGCGCGCTGTCCAGCACGGCGTTCGATGCCTGGGTGGCGGCGCTGCCCGACGACGCCGGACCCGCGGCGCCGGTCGCTCAGCCGGAAGGCATCCGCCGCTTCGGCGCGACGTACTTCTCGTGGCGGGGCGGCTCGAACGCGGCGGACAACCCGGTGGTGAGGGTCGAGCGCCTGGTCGACGGAGCCTGGCAGCCGTGGGCCGACCAGAGCGGCGAGGTCCAGACGATGGTCGAGTTCCCCCAAGGCAGCGACGGCTTGCTGAACACGTACCAGGGCAACGAGGAATGGATCTGGACCGCGGGGTTCGAGGCGTTCGACGCCTTCCCGGCGGAGATCGGCAGCACGCCCGCGGGCGAGTACCGCTTCGTGGTCGACGGTCACATCCGGGGGGACGGCGCCTCCGTCCCGTACCACCTCGAGTCGGCCACGTTCGAGGTGAAGCCGTGGGACGGCGTCGCGGTGTCCGACCTCCGACTCGATCCCAGTGCCGTGTCGTTCACCGCGTCGAGCAACTACCCCCGCACCTATGAGGGCTCGCCGTTCCGCTACGTCTCGGTCGAGACGAAGAATGACGTCATCGGCGTCCCCTTCTGCACGACGTGCACGTTCCGGCCCTGGGCGTCTGCGGGCCGGATCGCCTCGGCGACCGTCACGGTCGTCCGGGCCGGCACGGGGGCCGTGGAGCTCGTGCCCGCGCAGCTCGTGGACGGGCGTTGGACGGCTCCGGTCCAGCTCCTGCCGGGAGACGCTGCCTACGTCGAGGCGGGCGGGGTCGTGGACGAGTACGGCGAGGTCAACGCGGCCCGTTCGGCTGCGGTCACGGCCTGAGCCTTGCAGGTGCGCGGCCCTTCCCGGCTAACCACTCCGGTGCGGACGTTGGCCAAGGAGGTCTGATCTTGTTGCGTCGCTCGCTCTTACTCGGACTCATTGCCTGTCTTCTCGGCGGCGCTCTTGCCGCGCCTGCCGGGGCGAAGAGGAAGAAGCCCAAGCCGAAGCCTCCGGTGACGTTCGAGGAGTCCGGCAGCATCGCTCTCGGCCACCCCGGCGACCTCGTGGCGGAGGCGAACGTCACGCGCAACGCGTTCCTCGAGACGTGCGCGGTGCCTCCGACACAGGGGACCGACGGCTACGTCATAACGCTCCCGGACGAGATCACCGCGATCGCGACCGACGTCACGATCACCGGCGGCGACGCGACCGGGGCACACGACCTCGACCTCTTCTTCTTCGACGAGGCCTGCGGGTCGCTCGGTTCGATCAACACCGACGCGGTCGACGAGCTCGGGCCGATGCCGGCGGGGACGCGCTACGTGCTCGTCACCGCGTTCCTGGGCGTCGAGATCACGTTCGACTTCGAGGCAATCGAGACCAGGGGATAGACGATGTCGAAGAAGATCACGCTCCTGTCCACGGTGGCGCTGCTCGCTGCGGCGCTGGGCGGCGCACCTGCGGGGGCCGGGCCGACGACCGGGGGCCTCGCGACCGACAACGTCGAGCACGTCCGGCACGTCCCGATCGCGCAGAACGGCGTCGGGGGCCGGCTGATCGGCAAGCACTTCTACATGAACGACCAGAACAAGGTGATGATCTTCGACGTCAAGGACCCCGAGAACCCGCAGCTCACCGGGACCGTCCCGATGCCGCAGGAGTGGCAGTTCAGCCGCGAGGACATCGACGGCAACGGCGAGATCCTCGTCGTCCCGAACACCGCGAGCGGCGTCAACGACGGGACTCCTCCGAGCAGCGGCAGCGCGGCCGGCGTAGCGAACGCCGTCTACATAATCGACGTCGAGGACAAGACGAACCCGAAGATCGTCTCGAAGATCAACGGTCCCGCGCAGCACACCTACAGCTGCGTGCTCGACTGCCGCTGGGCGTGGGGCTCCGAGGGATCGATCATCGACCTGCGCGACCCGGCGAACCCGAAGCTCATGGAGGAGCGCTGGGGCGAGGGCCTGCCCGCGCAGAGCGGCCACGACGTGGAGGAGATCGCTCCGGGTCTGGTAGTCACCGCGACGCAGCCGATCATGTACCTGGACGCACGCAAGGATCCGCTCCACCCCAAGCTGCTCGCGCAGGGCGGCAACGACGACCGCCGTTACATCCACGGGGCGCGCTGGCCGCACGGGGGCAGGGACAGGTTCCTGCTGATGGCGGGGGAGACGACGTTCAACCTCCAGTGCAGCGAGAGGTCCGGTGCCTTCATGACGTGGGACGCGACGAAGTGGCGCAAGACGAAGACGTTCACGATGATCGACGAGTACCGCGTCGAGAACGGGACATGGACCGACGGGCGTCCGGCGGCGCAGCGCAACTGCACGTCGCACTGGCACGAGGAGCACCCGGACTTCCGCAACGGGGGCCTGGTCGCGGTCGCCTTCTACGACCACGGCACGCGCTTCCTCGAGGTCTCGAAGACCGGCAAGATCTCGGAGGCCGGCTGGTTCATGCCCTACGGCGGCCAGACGAGCGCGGTCTATTGGATCACCGACGAGATCGTCTACTCCGTCGACTACAACCGAGGCCTCGACATCCTGCGCTTCAACAGGGATTAACAACGCCGATTGGGAATGTTTTTGCTGAGTCGTGGAGTCGGCTCGCACGGCCAGATCAGGGAGCAGGCCGGCCTCGGATCGGTAGACGAGCTTGCAGAACCGCAGGTGCAGTCCCGAGGCACCTAATGCGATAATCGGAGCATGGAGCTGCACCCCGTTCTTGACGCTACCTTCTTCGGCGTAGCCGCCTGCCTAGCGGGGATTGGAGTCGCGTGGTTCTACGGTGCGTATGGCGCCTGGATGGACGACGCCTTTTCGAACAGGCGGTGGATTTGGTTTGGACTGCTGCTGGTCTTCTCTTTTCCGGCCAGCCTGATCTCGTGGCTAATTGTTCGGGCGTTCACGAGGCGGCCGGAGACGATCCGCTAGCCGACACCGAGCACATCAGCAGTCATCGAGCGTCGCTCTCAGATTTTCCGTCCTCTCGTGGTGAGGACTCGGTTCCATACTCGCCCGGGTGACGCTGCGCCCCCTCTCTCGCAGTAAGAAGCCTGGCGAAGAGCAACCCCGCCGTGACCGCGCCCACGGCCGCCCAGGTGAGAGGTCGCACGATAGGCGCATCATTGGTGACGTACTCACCGAGAAACGTCACCACTCCGGCAGCTACCCCCCACAGCAGCGCGGGCCGGTAGAAATTGCGATCCCGTCGTTCCATCGCCTTAGGTCCGCCTTCCACGATCGGGATGGCTACTCCAACAAGCGCACCGGGGGGTCGCCGCTAGGCGGACGAAAGTGGGTTTCAGGCGACCCCCCGGCACGGCTGGCGGGACCGCGAGCCCAAGGACAAGGCGGCAGTCCTGCCGGCAGTCAGCGTCGTCATCGCTCGCAGTCGACCTTCCTGCCACCTCCCTTGCCTACTCGGCAGAGGTCCCAGTCTTGCGGCCCGGCGCCGCCGTAGAGAACATCTTTTCCGGAGCCGCCCCATAAAGCATCAGCTACCCGGCCGCCACGAAGAACGTCTGGTCCATTGCGTCCCCGGAGCGTGTCTCCGCCTCCTCCGCCGAGGATTTCATCCGCGCCCTCGTTACCGTGCAAAGTGTCAGGTCCGCCGACGCCGTTGATGTGGTCGTTGCCGGCCTCGCCTATCAGGAAGTCGGCGCGGTCGCTTCCTACGATCCTGTCAGCTCCGCGGCCGCCGTAGGCGCCCTCGAAGCCCGTCAACGTATCCGTGCCTGCGCCGCGGGCCTCCCCTTTGGTCAGGTCGATTTCCGCTGAGCCAGCGCCCGTGTGATGGACGAAGTCGTAGATGCCTTGCCCGCCTAGCAAGTCATCGTCTCCGGCACCGCCCCACACCTCATCAAGATCGCCCGCGGAGGCGTCCAGAAGATCCGACCCGCCGCCTCCAAGCACGTCGTCCATACCCGGTCCACCGTCCACCTCATCGTCGCCGCGGCCAGCGCAGATCGTGTCGTCGCCGTCCGCCGACGAGATCACGTCCTCACCAGCAAGAGCGACGATGACGTCATCCTCAGGAGTACCGGTCAGGTGATCGTCCCCTTCCGTCCCCACGACCGTTGCAGCGAGTCCCCGACAGCTCGGCGACGACTCGGTGCCGAGGGTTGCCGCCCCCGCGGGCAGGGAGACGGCAACCATCAGGATGGTGATCGACGAATGCATCCGCCTAACGCTTCTCAGCACGGGTCATCTCCTCTAGCAAGGGGCTTTGGGCGAAAGATCAGTCGCCCATATCGATCTCATCGCTGCCCGTGACGCAGTTCCCGTTCGGATCGCACGCGACGGACTGATCGTACTTTGGCTCCTTGTCGCTGCCCTTTCCGCCAAAGAAGGAATCCGCGGTATCTCCGTCGAGGATGTCGCCCCAATCTGAGTTTGGCCCACCCCACAGGTCATCGCCGTCGAGGGATGTGTCTTGGGAATCTCGGAGTATGTCGTCTCCGAACTGCCCGAGGAGGTCGTCGTTCTCGGTTCCGCCCCATTCCTCGTCTGGGCCGCCCTCGCCGTAGGCGGTGTCGTACCCCCATGAGAGGTGGATCTGGTCAGCGCCGCCCCTACCCCACGCCGTGTCGTTGTTCCCGCGCATGTGGAATATGTCGACGCCGTCCGTCCCGGTGCACTCATTCGTCTCCTCGTCGCCGGTATAGACGTTCACGCCGTCCTTGAAGTCGTACGAGCACTTGCTCGCGTCCTTCTCGGGCGTAGTCCCACCACTACTCTCATTTGCCTGCTCCGCGGCCTCCTGCTCCTCCTGCGCGGCCTGGTTGTCCGCCGCCTCGATGCCGTTGTCGACCTCATTGCCGACCTCGAAAAGCTGCATCTTCGATGCCTCGGCCTGAAGCTGCGCATCCACGACCGCGACGCTAATCCTGTCGACGATCGGTTTCCAATCCTCCGGTAGTCCTGTGTACGATTCGGCGAGGGTCGCGTTCAGAACTGCCACAAGAGCGTCCCTAACCTCCCCGCTCGACGGCGTTATCTCGTCATCGAGGGGAAGCTGCATGTCCGTCACGGAGTCTGACGCGTTGTAGACCATCTGCTGGGCTGCTCGGATCGCCGCCAGGTAGAGCTCCAGGTCCTCCTCCGGGATGCGGGGCGGGTTGTTGAGGGCGGCCTGCGCCTCCTCTTGGGCCTCCTGTAGCAACAGCACCGCCATATCGATGTCATCGTTGATCTCAACGAGGCTGTTGACCAGTTCGTTCACGTCCGTCAGAGCCTCTTGGAGAAGCGTCTGCGGATCGGGAATCACGAAATCCATCGCCGCAAGGGAAGTCGTCGCGAGGGCCTCCGAGTCGGCGAGAGCGTCGAGAGCGTCCACCTCGTCGCTACGATTCGTGGTCGTCGCTGTTGCGTCTGTCGCTGTATCTATTACGACTTGAAGCGCGCGGACGTGGTCCGCGCACGCCTCATTGAGATTCCCAAGCTCTGCGATAGCAGCATCGACGTCGGTGGTAGATGCTCCCGATTCGAGCGCCCTTGACCGTGCCTCCTGCCCCCGCTCTAGAGCGTGAGCCAGCGAAGTGCGAAAATCAACGGCCGGGGTCGCGACCTCGCCAACCGATTCGAGAACTGCAGACCCTGTGACCGCGGCGCGCTGCCTTGCGTCCACGCCCTGCATAACGCTCGAACGCGATCGCCGAACCACGTCCAGAAGTGGCTCGTCAAGCTGCTTCTCCGCCGCTGCAACGCCGGCGGCTATCCGAATGTCCTCGTAGCTCCCCGCCAGGCTACGCCGGTCGTCCCCGAGCGATCCAGCTTGACGCGCCGCCGTCTCCTGCAACTCGACGCGCGCCGCATCCGCCTCCAGGATCGCGTCATCGGCGGCGGTCAGAGCCGCTTGGTAGGCCGGATCGGGCGTCGCGTCGCGCGCCTGCAGCACCGAAGCCCGCGCCGCGTTCAGACCCTCGCCTGCTGTCGAGGCGAATCCCTGTAGGGCGTCCACTTGCGCGGCAATCTCGTCAACCGACTGCATGAGGCGCTCGACCTGGCTCAGCGAGGCGCCAAAGAACTCCGCAGCAGTTCTCTGAGCAGAAGTCGCGGCGCGATTGAGCGCTCGGGCGCTCTGGCTCTCTTCGAGCTTCGACAACGCAGACGACGCCCTCTCAAGCGCCGTCTGCGCCTGGTCGAGCTCCTTGAGAACGTCCGGGAGCCTGATCCCCTCAGTCGCCACTACGGGTACTTCGATCCCGAACACAAGCCGGCGGAACCAGTCGTCCTCCTGCCCCTTCGCAGCTTGTATCGGAACCACCTGTGCCATGATTAGAGCAGCGATGATTGAAACCCAAGTCCGTCTATTCAGTCGCATTCTTCGCCTCCTACCGCGTATCGTTCAGTCGTTCCGCACGGCACCAACCCGCGTTGCTCTGCTCTTTCCAGTCACCTCCCCCGCGTCGAAACTGTCGTTCCGCCCATTTGTTTGGGTGCTCCTGACCCCACTTCCCCGTAGGAGGTGACGGTGAAAAGAGACACACATTCCACGGAACATCGGAGCCGACCCGCCAGTTCGTCCGCCGCGGCGATCCTCGACGGAGTTCTCGGAATCGCCGTAGCTGTTGTGGCGAGCACCATCTTTGCCATAGCCGGCGGCAGCTTCCAGCCAGAGGTTCTCTTTATGGCCGCTGCCTACGTCGCTGTCCTCATGCTCCTGGCGCGATGGCGGGGCTGGAGCCTTGGCAGCTACATCACGAGGCTTCGAGAAAGTCCGAATGAGCGCGGACGATCCGAAGAACGGTCGCGTCTCTAGACACAGACCATTCAATGGGGTCGCTTTGAACGCGCACATCGCCATCGGTGCCAATTGCCGCCACATGATTCACCGCCCCAAGTAGACGAACCAAGGAGGCGAACTAAAGCATCGGATGTTCCCGCGCGTCAAGGATTTTCTTTCTGCGAATCCCGCGTTCTGATAACCTGTTTGTTAACCGGGTTTCGTCGCTCCGCACAACCAGTTAACGCCGGACGTCCACGCCTGTGGAAGGCGCGGGAATGCTGTTCATCGAGACTGCACCCGGTGCACTTGCGGAGGGTCTCCAACGAATCGCGGCGCCTCGTCAGAGGCGCCGCGATCGGGGTTACGAGTGCCTATCCGTGCGACCACCCGAGCAACTCGTAGATGTCGTCCTCGTCGGTCATAGCAAGTCACCTCCTTCGCGACCAAGAGGGACATAACTCGCTAAGTATGAATATCTAACCCCTAGACGTTAAGTTGATCTGCTGGGAAGAAATCCGTAAACTCCGGACAATTTCCCAGTTAACGGGAGCTAATCGTTCGTGAAGATCGCAGACGGATTCGGCGAGCGACTGCGTCGCTTTCGTACGGAGCGGGGTATGACGCAGGCGGAACTCGCCGGCAGGTATTCGTCCGCCTACATCAGCATGATCGAGGCCGGGCGGAAGGTTCCATCCCCCGCGGCCGTGCGGCAATTCGCCGCCAAGCTCCGCGTCCCCGTTCAGGAGCTCGCTCTCGGCGTGCCGTCGAATTTGGAAGCGGAGATCCTCGTTCGGATGCAAGACGGGTGGCGCTCCCTCTACCTGGGTGACTATGTCCGTTCCCGTAAGGCTTTCGCCGCGTGTGAGCGGGACGCTAAACGGTTCCAATACCCGGTCCTGCAGGCGAAGGCACTGGTTGGCCGGGCATGGTGCGCCGAACGACAAGGCCAGACCGCCGACGCCATGGCTGTCTTCGAGGCGGCTCTTACGCTCCTGCAAGCGCACGCACCGGCGCCAGCAGCAGTCGAGGCCGTCGCGGGTCTTGCACGGTGTCAGCAAATGGCGGGGTCGGCGCGCCTTGCCCTAGATACTCTCGAACGCTACCTACTCGAACTCGAACGCAAGGACCTCGCAGAGCCAAGCGCCCTGATGCGCGTTTACGCCTCACTCGTTTGGCCGTACTGCGAGCTAGGTCTGCGAAACAAGGCCACGGACGCTGCGGTGAAGGCGTTGCGCCTACAGGCGCGGGTCGAGAACCCAGAGGAGATCGCAGGAATGCATCTCAACGTTGCGAGAGCACTCCTCAACGACGGTCGGCCCGATGCGGCGATGGAGTCCTTGAACAAGGCCGAGGAAATCTTTCGAGACCTCAACTGGCAGACGGAGATCGCGAGGGCGCAGATCAACCGTGGGATCGTCCTGCTGGCGGAAGGAAACCGTACCAGGGCGCGTGACGAGATGCGGGCCGCTCTCGAGACCTTCCGTGAAGTCGGATTCACCCGCGACGAGGCCCGTACCCTTAACGAGCTGGCCCGCTTGGAGCGGTTGATGGGCGACGTTTCAAGCGCTGAGACCTTGGCACGTCAAGCGCTGGAATTACTATGTGAGATGGAAGCGATACCAGAACTCGCGTTGGCGCATCGGGAGCTTGGTCTCTGCCTGAGCGAGCGTCATCGCGAGCAGGCAGAGGAGCACCTCCGCAGAGCAACGGTGCTGTATGACCAGTGCGGCGAGACCATCCATGCCGCCGACACGTACCGCCTGCTCGGCGAACTCTTAGAACCAATTGATCCTGACGCTGGCCGCGACGCGTATCACGAGGGATTACGTCTCATCGCGCAAAGCCTGGAAGCCAACAACTAACGCCGGGACTACCACACCTCGAAAGCCGCCGCGAACCCTCGCTCGGTAGTCGTCAACGCGTCGGCGCATCGACTCCGTCACTGGCATCTGAGCTGTCGACGCCGGTTAATTCCGTCAATGGGCTTAATTCGTGCCCGACCGGGGCCGGGCGGAGGGATCAGAATCCATCCACCTTAGAAAGCGGGCAGGGGCGCAAGGAACTAAGGGCAGGGGATCCCGTTGAGGCTCCAGCCGAAGCAGATGCTTCGTGGTTCCAGGTCCGCGGAGACGGGGGCCGGGTCGACCTGAGTGCACGGGGGTCCGTCGAGTCCGTAGCAGAGGGACACTGCGGTGTCGGCCGTCGCCGTGAACCCGACGGTGACGACGAGCTTCATGCAGGACGGTGGGAAGCCCGGTCCACACGGCTCCGCGGTGAACGGCTCCGCGAGGTAGACGTCGGCTCCGAGGCATAGCGTTGCCTGCGGTCCACCCGGGGTGACGGCGTCGGGGTTCCCGTCACCGTCGATGTCGACCTGCCAGCTCGGGAGGCCTGGGATCGAGACGCAGGTCGGCGGATCGGTCGCTGCCTGCGCCGAAGCCGCCGGAGCGATCCCCAGCAGCAATGCGACGGCGACGGCCTTTACGACGCGGCGCCCGGGTGCGAGGTTCATCTCGGCGAGTCCTTTCTATTGGGGAGCGAAAAGGGCCCCTCGCGCGCCGAGGGGCCCTTTTCTCGTTTCCGTCGCTACTCGAAGCCGATTAGGGCGCCGCCGCTGCAGGGGAAGCCGCCGTTCAAGTCGATCCCTATGCAGATCCTGTTGACGTAGGGCGTGTAGACCGTCCATGGCTTCTGTTCGATCGTCGGGCACGTCTGCGGGCCGCCGTCGACCGAGTAGCAGACCTTCAGCCCGCTGCCGACGGTCACGCCGGCCTGCGCGTGCACGTACACCCGCCAGCAGGTCCACCCGAACCAGTCGCACGACTCCACGCGCAGGGGCTCACCGTGTACCAAGACGTCGGCGTGCGCGCAGATCGATACGTTGCTCAGCGACGGGACCCGGACCTCCGGATTGCCGTCGTCGTTGAGGTCGACCTCGGCCGACGGAGTCGGGCCGTTGA
>WUUC01148951.1_pt1 | contig 10636 bp, 8 predicted proteins | sample 6278441 | NCBI WGS metagenome assembly WUUC01 (sample SAMN13675441, study PRJNA597444) | soil metagenome | isolation source: soil | place: USA: Washington | collected 2017-10 | reverse complement strand
CGGACGACGCCCGCGACCTGGCCCGCCACACCCGCCCCGAACTCGGCGAACACGACCTCTCCCACCTCGACGGCTTCCACGCCGCCGCCCGCCTGGTCGTCGACGGCGCCGAAACCGCCGCCTTCACCTTCACCACCCGCCCACTGCCCCGCGCGCGCCACCGCGCCGCCTGACCCGCCCGCCGGGCCGAGATGTGCGAGGGCGCCCCCTGCCGATGAACGGAGCCTGTCGATGAACGGAGCACGGCTCATGCCCCGCCACCACCCCACCGACGCCGACAACACGCCACCGCGGCGCCCGCCCGTGCAGCGCTCAGGCCCTCGCACCCAGCCCCGCACCCGTCATGGCCGCAGGCCGAGTTCCACCGGCCGCGGTGATGGGGCCGCGCTCGCCCGCCGCCTCACCCCGCGGGACCGGTGGCTGCTGCGGATGCTGCACGAGCACGGCTTCCTCACCACCCCGCAACTGGTGGCGCTGGGGTTCGCCTCCCCACGCATGACCCAGCAGCGGCTACGCGTCCTGCACGCGTTGGGTGTGACTGACCGGTTTCAGCCCTTCACCGCCGCGACGCGGCTGCCGCTACACCACATCCTCGGGCCCGCCGGCGCCCGCGTGATCGCCGCGCAAGAACACCTCCCGCTCCCCCAACTGGGATGGCGCCACGACCGCGCTTTGGGCGTCGCCTTCAGCCACACGCTGCCCCACGACCGGGCCACCCACGACCTGATCTGCACGCTCGCCACCACACCCGGCATCACTTTGACCCGCTGGTGGTCCGCGACCCGATGCGCCCGCTTCTACGGCCACCACACCCGACCCGATGCCTACCTCGCCCTCACCGCCACCCCACCCCACCCCATCCCGCCGCACCACCGCGGCGCTCGGTTGTGGTGGGAGGCGTTCCTCGAGTACGACACCGGCACCGAGGCCCTCGGCGTGCTCACCGCCAAGATCCACGGCTACTACCGCCTCGCTGTCGCCACCGGCATCGCCACACCGGTCCTGATCTTCACCGCCCGCCCTGGTCGAGAACCCGGCGCCCGCGCCGCGCTCGCCCACACCCTGATCGAACTCCCACACCCCGCCCTCGTCCCCGTCGTCACCGGGACAGCTATCGGCGCGCCCGGCGCGGGGCCGGCCGCCGCCCCAGCGGGTGGCCCTCGACCCGATGTCGCCGCCGCAGCGGCCGTGCGGGCGTGGCTGCCGCTCACCACTCACCCACGGCCGGACAACACCCGCGCGCCGCGCCTGACCCTCGCTGAGCTCGCCGCCGCCATCCCGCCCGACCCGCAGATCGGACAACCCCACCCGGCCTGGCGCCCCAAGTCTCGCGATCCGCGCCGGCAACCCCCGATCGACCCACTCGGCAATCGGCCACGCCCGACCATCAGCGGCGACCCCGCGCATACCGCAGGGCCCCACGACCTTCATGACCCCGACCTCATGAACGGTCCGGGCGCAGCGCCGGACACGACCGGGCTTGTTGATCTTCCAGAGCCGCTGCCGCACCCACCCGAGCACCCTGTGCCCGACTTCGCGCCGCGGCGCTGGTGAACGCCAGTCTCCCAACTCGCACCGCAATCCTGGCCGCCCCGTTCGCCATGCGCGGCGCCGGTCATCGACCGCATACGTGAAAGGCGGCGCGCGCGATACCACCATGCAAACGTTGCCCGCCGGCCTCGCCGGTCTCCGACCCAGCACGCTCGAGTCATTCACTCACGTCGCCATCCGCGCCCGAGTAGACAATTTGCGCCACTCGCCGAGCCGTCGTCGGCGCTATTCATGGACTGTGCCGGGCAAATTTTCACACATGGAGGCGAGCCGCCTTGTCAGCGTTGTCGAAAATCGCTCTTGCCGCAGCAAGCACGGTGATCTTGTTCGTCGTGTTCATCGCAAATGCTGTGACCGCTCTTATCGGTGCAGGCAGAGTTGATAGTGGAATCACCGACTGCCGCGTTGTCGACGCGCCTACCGCCGCCATCTCCGGCTACACGCGGGAACAGATCGCGAATTCCGCCGCCATCGTAGCCGTCGGCAAACGGATGCAGGTCCCCGAGCACGGCCTGGTGACTGCACTCTCTGCCGCATTGCAGGAGTCCGGGCTGCGCAACCTCGACCGAGGTGACCGCGACAGCCTCGGGCTGTTCCAGCAGCGCCCCTCCCAAGGGTGGGGCACGCCAGCGCAAATCATGAACCCCTCCTACGCGGCCACCGCCTTCTACCAGCGCCTCCTTGAGACCCAGGGCTGGCAAGAGCTGAGCGTCAACGACGCCGCACAGTCGGTCCAGCAATCGGCCACCCCGAACGCCTACGGCCGCCACGAACCAGGCGCGCGCGCCCTCACCGCAGCCGTCAGCGGCGCGGCCTGCGCACCAGCCTCCCCGCCCGGTCGGGCGGCTGCCCGGGCGATCGCCTTCGCCCAAGCGCAGATCGGGCGACCCTATCTGTGGGGAGGTGACGGACCCGAGTTCGGTGAGGCAGGATTTGACTGTTCCGGCCTCATCACCGCTGCTTACGCCTCTGCCGGCATTAAGCTGCCGCGCACCGCGCACACCCAATATCACGCCACGACGCGGGCCATCGAAGCCGAACTGCGCCCCGGTGACCTGGTCTTCTACGGCAACCCCGACACCAAGATCCACCACGTCGGCCTCTACATCGGAGGCGGCCAGATGATCGACGCCCCAACCTACGGCAAAGCCGTCGGCATCCGCAACATCCGATACGCGGGGGACGACTTCGCTGGCGGAGGACGCGTCATAGGCGCTGACGGCGTGAACTGAGAAGCAACCGCACGTGGCGCCCGAAGGACCGGCTCGTCCAGGACGACCGTCGCGTCGAACAACTGCGCAGCCCCGCTACCCGGATCGCGCCTTCACTCCGCCATCGGGTCCCTCAATCTCGCTGCTCGCGGGTCGGTGCCGTCAGCAGCCGCTCCAGTTCCTCGCCAGCCTCCTCACACCCAGCATCCGAGATCCGTTGCAGCTCGCGCAGATCACCCTCCGCGACCGCACGCCGGGTGAGCAGGTGCCCGGCACGCATGCATCCCTCGTCCAGCAACTCGCTCAGCTCCTCAAGATCCGGGCGGGCGTCGGCGAGCTCGGCCAGGCGTTCCATGGCGGTCTCGTTGCCCTCGTCAGCCAGGGCGCGCAGGGTCTCTCGGTCAAAGTTCGCGCTCACCATGACGACATCCTGCAACCTTGCCCTAAGGGCAAGGTCAAATGCGACCATGGCCGCGTGATCACCATCGGGCAGCTCGCCAGATATGTCGGAGTGTCAACCAAGACGATCCGCGTCTACCACGACAAGGGACTGCTACCCGAGCCTGACCGCGATGCGTCCGGCTACCGGCGATATGGAGCCCGCCATGCTATCGACCTGATCAAGATCCGAACGCTGGCCGAGGCCGGTGTCCCCCTGGCCCGCATACGTGACCTCCGGTCCGCCACCGACGATGAGTTCCGGCAAGCCCTCCACCAGATCAACACCGACCTCTCCGCCCGCATCCGTGACCTTCAAGCAACCCAGGAACGTCTTCGACGGCTCGCTGACGGACACCTACTGGCGATACCGGCCGAGGTCAGCAGCCACCTCGAGCAGCTGCCCCGCCTCGGGTTCAGCGAACGATGGGTGACGCTTCAAAACGACTTGTGGATCCTCGTGTTCGCCACTCACCCCGACACTGCGATAACACTGTTCCACGACCAAGCCCAGACCCTGGCCGACCCAACGCTGCGCCAGATGTTCCTCGACTACGACCACGCGCACGACCTCGACCCCAACGACCCTCGCGTCGACGACCTTGCCCGCCGAATCGTCGACGCCACCCGAGAGCGCTACGGATCCGATGACCTGCCCGGATACGACACCAACTCCGAGATCCCGGCACTGATCCAAGGAGCCGTCAACGCCTCGTCACCGGCATGGCAACGACTCGACACCCTGATCCGAACGCAACTGGGTGCCTGACATCAACATTCATCAACACACAACCAGCTCAGTCACATGTCACGAACACCGACACCGTGACTGCACCCTGTGAGGCAACGACCGACTGACAATCGCAGCTCTCTCCACCGCCGCGATCGAGGCTCGCCACGGTGACCCACGTGCCTAACGGCGCTCAATCCATCGTCGGTGATCTACCTGGAGATCCACGGCGAACCCATAGATAACCGCCGGGCCGATGCAGTTCCTGCAAGCCACCTTCAACACCGTCACCACCGCACACCCGCCACCACCCGGTGGCGCCACCCCATCCAGCCGCTACAACCCGCACGACGCCATACACACCGCCGCCGCCTACCTCTGCGACTCCGGCCTACCCGACGGCGACCTCCACGACGCCGTATACGCCCTACAACCACTCGAACACCTACGTGACAAACGTGCTCGACCAGGCCGCTGCCTACCGCGGCCCACCCCTCGGCCCCGGCGACCCCGCCGATCCCGGCAGCGCCACCGGCGGCGTCCCGGCAGGAACCGTGGGCAGGCGGGGGGCGGTGGCCCTCGCCTATACCGTGAACCAACTCGGTCTGCCCTACCAGTGGGGCGGCACGGACCCGAGTTGACTGAACTAGCCAACAGCCAGGCCCAGGTCACGGGCGGTTTCGACTGCTCAGGATTGACCAAGGCAGCCTACGCGGCGGCGGACATCCACATCCCCCGGACGGCACAGACCCAGTTTCGACGCCGGCCCGAGACTGCCTCCTGGGCAGCCGGTCACATCCGGAGACCTGGTGTTCTACGGCTCGAGCCCATCGTCGGTGACGCACGTGGGCATCGTGATCTCCAGCACAGAGATGATCAACGCTCCGCATCGGGGAGCGGTCGTGCGGGTCGAACCGATCTGGAGATCGACCTACCTTGGTGCGTCGCGGCCAGGCCGATGCGTAGGCGGCGGCGACCAGGTCGGAGCAGTCGAACCCGGCCTCGCCCGCGTCGGGTTCTCTGAACTAAAGATTGATCAAGCTCTGGTACGACCATCGGTCGGCCGATCAAGCCCTCGATGAGGGACCCATCGACCTCACGGGTCGTGTCTTCGTTGGTCGTCGCTGCAGCGTGTGCGTTGGGGCTCTGGCTGTGGGGAGTTTAGCGGGATAGTTCTTCGAGGGACCGGTTACGGGTCTCGACACCGCTGACGCTCATTGCGATCAGGCTGATGGCTGCCGCTGCCGCCATCGCGGTGAAGACGGCGCCAGGCCCGCCGTTTCCGCCGAGCATGAATCCGAAGATGAGCGGCGAGACGATGGACGCTGCGCGGGCGAGGCTGCTGTTCACCGAGGTAGCCCAGCCGCGCATCCGGGTGGGGTACAGCTCGCTGGTGTAGAGGAAGAGCGATGCAGAGCTGATCGACATGCCGATTGCGATGATGATTCCGGCTGTGAACAGCACTGGCCAGCCGGTGAGGTTGAGCAATCCGACCATGACCCCGCCGAAGAGGCCGCCGATCACGGCGAAGCCGAAGGCGGTCAGCAGCAGCGGTCGGCGACCGACCCGGTCGATCAGCCAGGCGGCCGCGTAGACGACGAGTAGCTGGATTGCGCCCAGCACCACGGTCAGCACGAGCGAACTCGAGGGGGGCAGCCCTCCGGTGGAGACATACATGGTGGGCAGCCATGTCAGGTAGCCGTAGACGACGAAGAAGCTGGTGAACCAGATCGTGCCGAGGCCGAGTGTGCGGGTGCGGTAGGTCGGGGCCAGCAGTTCGCCCAGTCGGAGCTTTCCGTCCTGGTTCAGCGCAGGTGGCACCGGTTCCGGCTCGTCGAGGCTGTGGCCGCGGGTTCTGGCCTCGTCTTCCATCCTGCGCACCAGCGCGTCCGCCTCGTTGGTGCGGCCGGTTGCGGCGAGCCAGCGGGCGGACTCGGGCAGCGCAAACCAGGCCCAGACGGCGATCAGCAGCGGGAGGGCGCCCAGGCCGAGCAGGATTCGCCAGCCCAGCTCCGGCCCGAACATCGAGGTGGTGATCAGCGCGATCAGCGGGGCGACGAAGATTCCCCAGGTGAACGTCGATTGGTAGATCACCGAGATCCGGCCGCGGTTGCGCTTGCCGAGGTACTCGTTGATCAGCGTGGTCGCGATGGGCACCTCGGCGCCGAGCCCGATCCCCTGCAAGGCCCGGAACAGCAGCAGACTGTTATGGCTCCAGGCGAACGCGCAGGCCAGCGACAGCAGGCCGAACACGACCAGGGACAGCACGAATGCCGGACGTCGCCCGATCCGGTCGGCCAGCGCGCCGACGACGACTGCCCCGAGCCACTGGCCCGCATAGCCGGCGCTGACGATCAGCCCGGCATCGCTGAAGCTGAGACCGAAAGTCCTGATCACGAGGGCGAGTACGACCGCGATGCTGAGCGCGTCGAAGGCGTCGAAGAACGTCCCGCCGCCGAGGATCGACGCCAGGCGGTAGTGGAATGGGCCCGTCGGTACCCGGTCGATGCGGGCCGCGATCGCCGCGCTGTCGCGGGGCACGTCCGGTATCTGATGCTCCTGCTGGGCCATGACCGACTCCCCTCGAACCCACAGCGGCGAACCCACGGTGGCCCGGACCGTCGTGTGGTTGACGTTTCCAGGGCTCGTCGTGGGATCCTCCTGGGGGCGTCTCGCGGCCCGCAACAGGGGGCCGGTTCACTCCAACGGTGCTGGAAGGGAAGGATCGATCCCCGTGGCTGACGAGGCGACTGCCCCTCTTGCCGGGACCGGCATCGACGCGACGGTCCCGCACTCGGCGCGGATCTGGAACTACTGGCTGGGCGGCAAAGACAACTACGCCGTCGACCGCCAAGCCGGGGACGCGTGGAAGGCGGCGAATCCGGAGATCACCGTGATCGCGCGGGAGGCTCGGGCGTTCCTGCACCGAGTGGTGCGATACCTGGCCCGCGAGGTCGGCATCCGGCAGTTCCTCGACATCGGGACCGGGTTACCGACGGCGGAGAACACACACGAGGTCGCGCAGCGCATCGCCCCGGACGCGCAGGTCGTGTACGTCGACAACGACCCGCTGGTCCTGGCCCACGCACGAGCGCTGCTCACCGGCACACCACAGGGACTGACCAAGTACCTGCACGCCGACATGCACGACACCGCCGACCTGATCCAGGGCGTCGAAGAGATCCTCGACTTCACCAAGCCACTGGGCGTGTTCTTCATGGGCGTGCTCGGACACGTCGCCGACCTCGAGGACGCCCAGAGGATCGTGCGGGATGTTGTCGCTCGCATCCCCTCAGGCAGCTACCTGGCAATCTGTGATGGCACCCCAACCGAGGGGAAGCAGAAGGCCCAGCAGACCTACGCCGAGAGCGGTGCTGTGCCCTACCAGCAGCGTCGCCCCGAAGAGATCGCCAGCTACTTCGACGGGCTGGAGTGGGTTGAGCCAGGGCTCGTATCGATTCCGCTGTGGCGCCCCGACCAGCCAACGGACAACGTGCCAATGATCAACGCATCGCCCATGCACGTCCACGAGTACGGCGGGCTCGCCTACAAGCCCTGACCAACGCAGCGCGACAACGGCTTCACCCTGGGCTGATCGTGTCGCCAGTCTGCCGTCGAAAAGTGCGCTGCCCTGGTGAGGTGCGCCGCAGCACGAGAACTTGCTGCGCCGCGGACCGTTGCAGTTGCCATTGGCGAAAGACGAGTGTTTGCAGCTGCACGTCTCGGTGGGCGCCCAGGGCCGGTGCCATCCAGCCGAGCGGCCAACGAGGCATTTCGCAGACGTCGAATACGTCCGCCAGCTATACGAGCAGACCTGCAGCTCGTCCAGGCGCCGGTCCTGAACCTGTTGCGCCAGCGCTGCCCGGTCGAGATGCCCGCGTCGAGGTCGGCAGCGACCTGCTTGTCGGTGCCGCCCTGCGCGGCCCGCAGCACGATCTTCGCTCGTGATGCTAGTTCCTGCATCAGTGGTTCGTTGAATAAGTCGGGCGAGCGATCCGAGGATCTGCTCGGCGGTCTTGGCTCCCGCGGCCCTTCGGTGCTGTTTGACGAATGCAGCTGGTGGACCGTCGCCGAGGGAACGGAGGCGGTTGCGGTGTGTGGCTGTCCGCTGTGCCAGGCGTCAGCCGTCCGTGGCCTGCAGGGGCCCGTTCGTCGCTGTGGGTGGCACTGTGGTTGCACGCTGGTGATGCTGGTCGACACTAGAGGGGGTACGACTGACTTCCAGTGAAAGGTCGGCGATGACTACCGGACGTTCTCGACACCAGGTTTCCATTGGTTTTGAATGCGATCGGATACATCCGGCGCAGTGCGGGTGAGTGCGATGTGCAGAGGCCGGGTTTTTGCCGGCCCAGTGGGTGCGCTCGGGTTGACTGAGAGGTAGGATGCGTGTTCGCTGCAGCTCGGGATGCGGAGTATGCACGCTTTTATAGGAATGCGGTTCCTCGACTTGTAACCTTCTTGATGGCGCAGGGTTTGTCGAGTAGCGATGCCGTCGACTGCGTGCAGGATACGATGATCGACGCGCTGCCGCCGACGTGGGCGCGGTTGGACAACCCGTACGGGTGGTGTCGGTTGGTTGCTTACCGCAAGATGTGCCGACTGTTGCGGGATCGACGCGAATCGCCGGCCAACGATCTGGAAGGCCTGGGCGACGTCCTGGTCGGGACGCTGCCCGGCGTTGAGGAGATCGAACAGGAGATCGACTTCCTTCGCTGTCTGTCCAAGTTGAGCGGTCCCAGTCAGCGGACAGTACTGGCCTGGACTTATGACGGCGCAACTCCAGCCGAGATCGCCTCCGTGCTGGGCATGCACCCGGACACAGTGCGCTCAACCCTGCGACACGGCCGACAGGCACTACGCAGGCTGCGCGAACTGGAAGGCAAGGGAGAGTTCCCATGACAACTGACGACATACCTGCCGAGATGGCCACCGAGGAAATCTGCGATATAGCTGCCGACATGGTCGCTGCCCCAACCGCTAACCCAACCGCTAACCCAACCGCTGACGCGGCTGCCGACATTGCGGCCAGCGCACGTCGCTGTCAGCGCGATAGACGGGCACCAGCTTGCGGCTCAGCGCTCCCGCATGCAGGGATGACTCCTGCAGGTGCCGATGGGGCGTCGGTACCGAGCGAGCCTCAGGGCCAAGCAGGATATGCAGCGTTGGAAACGTTCGTCGGGAGATGTCTGGACTTACAGCGCGGTGTGGCGGCGGCGTGGACAGCGGGTCCCGCCCGCAGGCGAGGAAGTGTCGTGCCACCGGTCCGCTCGCGTGCTGTCCCTGCACTTGCAAAGGCTCGAAAGGTTGGACCAACGTTGTCGACCTACTCTGTTGCGAGGGGCCATACCGGCGATGGGGCGGACGGCCCGAGTGTGGGGCGGATCCTGGCGGGCGTCCAACTGCGCCGCTTGCGGGAGGCGGCCGGGATCAGCCTCGCGCGTGCAGGCGACGCCCTTCGCGCATCACAGGCCAGCATCAACCGGCTTGAGGTGGGCCGCGCCCGCATTGAGCGACGCGAGCTAGAGAACCTGCTGACCATATACGGGGTGACCGATTCGAGAGAGCGGATCGCGCTGATCCGGCTCGCAGTCCCCAACGACCCGGCAACCGGTCTGATCAACGATGAGGGCTGGTTGTGGCAGCGCGATGACAACCAGCTGCCGCACTGGTTCGAAATGTACGTTCAGCTAGAACGGCAGGCATGTCACGTGCGCGCCTTCCAGTTGCAGCACGTGCCCGACCTGCTGCAATGCGAGGACTACGCGCGTCGTCTCATTGCCTCCATCCACGTCGGCGAGCCAGGCGTCGAGATCGACCGTCGAGTTCAGGCGCGGATCAACCGACAGAGAATGTTGCTCGAACCCGGAGCCCCGAGATTCTGGGCCGTTGTCGACCAGGGTGCTCTACAGTGCACGATGGGCTCCCCGTCACTGCTCCGCTCGCAGCTGTGCCACCTTCTAGAAATGACCACACTGGACAACGTTACGATTCAAATGTTGCCATTCAGTGCTCAGTACGCCGCGGCCGGAGCATCTTTCACCCTTCTCCGGTTTTTCGAACCCGATATATCCGATGTGGTCTACCTCGAACAACCTGACAGTGCGATCTACCTGGACAGAAGCTCAGACGTCGACGTCTACCGTCAAGTCATCAATCATGCCAGCATGCAGGCTCTAACTCCACTCGAAACTCGCGCGGAGATCATGAAGATGGTAGAATCGTTGTCGGAATAACTTTGTGACGATCGATCCTGTCTGGCGACACCTCAGCCTGCCGCCAGCGGCTGCCACCACTGAGGGCAGCGGCGACGCCTTCGTCTCCCGAACCCACACCGTGCGCAGGGCCGGAGGGCCCGCGCAGCTGTGGGCTCGTTCCCCCCGCCCGACCGCATCTAAGCATGACCATCCAGACCACCGACCTCGTCCGCGCGATCTGCGCCGCCGGGCGCGCCCTATCGACGGACCCGCTCAAGGAACTACCGGCTATGTGCGCCGGTCATGTTCGACGAGCACATCGACCGGCGAGATACCGGGGTCCGCGTCTCAGCGCAGCTCGGCGCCGACGCTGGCCGGTCCACCGGCGACGCGGTTCGGGCGGTGCTCGCCTGGCAGCACGCCATGACCGTGTGCTCGTTGCGGGCGACGCCGTCGCGCAGGAGCCGCACAGGCGGCTGGAGACTGGTCGCCCGCGGTCACGTGCCCGGCGC